>Ga0187814_10000252_pt1 | contig 16279 bp, 15 predicted proteins | sample NC_S_4_FD_132450 | JGI IMG/M metagenome (GOLD analysis project Ga0187814, IMG submission 132450) | Wetland sediment microbial communities from Neuse River Estuary, North Carolina, USA - ASW-S_4 | ecosystem: Environmental > Aquatic > Freshwater > Wetlands > Sediment | place: USA: North Carolina... | reverse complement strand
GCCGCGTTCTCGCTCGGATACACCGAGTCCTGACCCGGCGGGGGCAGCAGGCCAGCCGGACGTACCTGTCAGCTCGCCAGGCGGTCCGGCCGGCTGCCGAGCGCAAGCCGCGCGGCCGCACGGTCGCCGGCCGCCCAGCACAACAGGCTAGTGAGCACCTCGGCGGTGGCGCGGGCGTCGGGGAGCGCGCGATGGCAGGGCCTGGTCCGTGTCGTGAAGTACTCGGCGAGCGTGCTCAGCCGGACATCGGGCACATCGTCCGGACCCAGCAGGATCCTAGCCAGCAGAGCAGTGTCCAGGACCGGGTACACCGGCCAGGAGATCCCGCTGGCGGCGCTCGCCGCGGTCAGAAAGCCGAGGTCGAAGGGCGCGTTGTGGGCCACGAGTACGCCGTCGTCGGCGAAGGCCAGGAACGCACGTAGCGCCGGGGCGGCCAGCGGAGCCCGGCTGACCATGCCCTCGGTGATGCCGGTCAGCGTGGTCACGTCGGCCGGAATCGAGCCCGCTGGCCGGACCAGCGACGAGAACTCGCCGATGAGCTGCCCGCCGCAGAGCCGCACGGCGCCGATCTCGGTGATCTCGGCGTGGTCGGCCAGCCAGCCGGTCGTCTCGACGTCGACGACGATGAAGGTCAGCTCGGGCAGCGGTCCGGTCACGGTGCCACGCTAGGACCCGGTGCCGACACTCTGGCGCAGGCGCGCGGGCACGCTTACACCCGACTGCCCGTGCTCGCAGGACTGGCCGCTCAGGCGCGTCGTGGCGGCCTGGCGGACCCGCCACGGAACGTGAGACTGCGCGAAGTGGTTGAATCGCCCCTCCCGACGCCCTAGGGTCGTGGACCGAGCCGCATCGCTTGGCAGTCGCCATCCGGCGGCGGCGAGCGGCCCAGCCGAGTCTCCTGAGCCGGCCCTGGGGCCGTAGGGAGAGCCGGGGACCCAACCGGGCGGCGCAGCTGCGCGTCGCCAGGGGTGAATCGGCCCGGACCTCATTCCGGGCCGTAGGGCAGACTTCCACGGCCCGAACCCGTCAGCTGACCCGGTAGGCGACGGTGGAAGAAGGAGCGTGTCACGCGAGTGCATGCGGCGCCGTCGGTTCGCAGGATCCTCCGGCAACGTGTCACGGCGGTTGCGGCCTTGGGCTGCGCAGCCATGCTGCTCGTGGGAGTGATCGCAGGCAGCGCCAGTGCAGCGCCGCCGCCCACGCTCAGCCAGGTACAGGCGACGCTCAGTAAGCTGCAGACCCAGGCCGACCAGCTTGGCCAGCAGTACGACCAGGTACAGCAGCAGCTCGCCGCCACCAACCAGCGGCTCGCCGTGATCGACAAAGAAGAGGCTGCGTACGCGTCCGAGTTCGCTGGCGAGCGCAAGCTGATCGGGGAGATCGGCGTCACCCGGTACGAGGATGGCAACCTGAACTCCTCGATGGCGCTGCTGGCTTCGGGGAATCCGCAGCAGATCCTGGACCAGTCGTCCATCCTGCTGGAGCTGTCCGCCAACGACAACGCCCAGATCGGCAAGTTCCTCGCCGAAGCCAGGCAGCTGAACACCACTCAGATCCTTGTCCAGCGCACGAAGGCGGGCATTCAGCAGCTCGATGACACCCTGCATGCGCAGAAGGAATCGATGGACAAGCTGGTCTCCCAGGAGCAGACGCTGCTGGCACAGCTCACGCCGGCTCAGCAGGCAGGTGTCGTGCCGGGCGGCGGCGGCTCGTCCACTCCGGTGCAGTACACCGGCCCGACCGGCACGCAGGCGGATACCGCGGTGGCGTTTGCCTATAGCAAGATCGGCTGCCCGTACGTGTACGGCGGCACCGGCCCGTGCTCGGCCGGCTACGACTGCTCCGGTCTCACCCAGGCCGCCTGGGCAGCCGCCGGAATCTCCATCCCGCGAACCAGCTATGAGCAGTGGGATTCGCTGCCGCACGTCGCCATGTCCGATCTGGAGCCTGGTGACATCCTGGTCTTCAACGGCGCCGGCCACGTGGCCATCTACGTCGGGAACAACGAGCTCATCGACGCGCCCCATACCGGACTGGACGTCCAGCTGGTGAGCCTCAGCGGCTGGTACCTCTCGACGCTCGACGGTGCCGTCCGGCCGTAGCCGACCTAGCGGGCCGGGTACCATCAGTGCTTTCGCCGGCTCACCGCGGCTGGGACTGACAGCCGGAGCCGACGCCGGAGCGGATGACCAAGGTACTGATCGTCACCAACGACTTCCCGCCGCGCAGCGGCGGGATTCAGTCGTTCGTGTACGCGCTGGCGCAGCGGCTGCCGGCCGATGGCGTTGTGGTGTACGCGCCGTCCTGGCCGGGTGCCGCCGACTTCGACGCCCGTCAGCCGTTCCCGGTCGTCAGGCACCCGGGCTCGCTCATGCTGCCCGTGCCCTCGGTGCGGGCGCGGGCGTGCGCCTTGCTGGCTGAGCACGGCTGCGACTCGGTGCTGTTCGGCGCGGCCGCTCCGCTCGGCTTGCTGGCGGCACGGCTGCGCAGCGCGGGCGCCGAGCGAATTGTCGGCATCACCCACGGCCATGAAGCCGGCTGGGCGGCACTGCCCGGCGCACGAGCAGTACTGCGGCGCATCGGCGCAGACGTCGACGTCCTCACCTACCTGACCGAGTACTTCCGCATCCGGCTCGCCAGGGCGCTAACCGGCGCCGCCGCCACCAGCATGGTGAGGCTGACGCCTGGAGTGGACACCAGCAAGTTCCGGCGCGGCGCAGGCGGCGCCCGGATCCGCCATGAGCTCGGCATCGGGGCCGAGCGGCCGGTGGTGGTGTGCGTGTCCCGGATGGTGCCGCGCAAGGGCCAGGACATGCTGATCAGGGCCTGGCCGAACGTCCGTGCCCGGGTGCCCGGCGACCCGCTGCTGCTGCTGGTGGGTGACGGTCCGTACCAGTCCCGGCTGGACGCGCTGTCCCGGCGACTCGGCGTCGCGGACTCCGTACTGTTCGCCGGGTCAGTCAATTGGGATGATCTGCCCGCCTACTACGACGCGGGGAACGTGTTCGCCATGCCGTGCCGTACCCGGCGGGCCGGCCTGGATGTCGAGGGCCTTGGCATTGTCTACCTAGAGGCGGCCGCGACCGGGCTGCCGGTCATCGGCGGCGACTCCGGCGGCGCGCCAGACGCCATCCTCGACGGCGAAACCGGCTACGTCGTGAGCGGTAGCAGCGAGGAAGCCCTCACCGACCGACTCGTCCAACTCCTGTCCGATCCGGCCGGTGCCGCCGCGATGGGTGACAAAGGCCGCTCCTGGATCGAGCGCGAGTGGACCTGGGACCTCGTGGCCGACCGGCTGCAGAAGATATTCGCTGGCTAACCCGCCTGACCCCCGGCTCAACGAGCTCACCGCACGTATAGTGCCGCGATGTCAGCCGCGAAGTCCTTGGCCACGACCGACCGCTTCACCTTCAGCGACGGAGTGATGTAGTCGTTGTCGGTCGTGAAGTCCACCGGCAGCACCCGGAACTTGCGGATCGACTCGGCCCTGGACACCGCCTTGTTCGCGTCGTCGACGGCCGCCTGCAGCTCGGCGAGCAGGTCGGGATCATCAGCCAGGTCGGCTGCGGTGGCGGTGGCGGGCTTGCCGTGCTGCTGCTTCCAGTGCTCGAGCGCCTCGGCGTCCAGCGTGATCAGGCACGCGATGAAAGGCCGGCCGTCGCCGACCACCATGCACTGGCTGATGAGGGGATGGGCCCGGAGCCGGTCTTCGAGCACGGCCGGCGCGACATTCTTGCCGCCGGCCGTGACGATGAGCTCCTTCTTCCGGCCGGTCACCCGCAGGAAGCCCTCGTCGTCCAGCGAGCCAAGATCGCCGGTATGCAGCCAGCCGTCGGCGTCGATCGCCTCCTTGGTGGCCGCATCGTTGTGCCAGTAGCCGGCCGTGATGATGGTGCCGCGCAGCAGTACCTCGCCGTCGTCGGCGATTCTGGCGCTGACGCCCGGCAGCGGCTGGCCGACCGTGCCGATCTTGTTGCGGCTCGGCTTGTTGACTGTGGCCGCCGCTGACGTCTCGGTCAGGCCGTAGCCCTCGAGCACCGTGATGCCGACCCCGTGGAAGAAATGGCCGAGCCGCTCACCCAGCGGCGCGCCGCCAGATACCGCGTAACGGACCTGGCCACCCACCGCGGCCCGCAGCTTGGCGTACACCAGGCGATCGAACAGGGCGTGCCGTAGCTGAAGGCCGACGCCTGGCCGGCCGGATTCCTGCGCCTGGCTGTGGGCGATCGCCGTGTCCGCGGCGGCGGCGAATATCTTGCTCTTCGCGGAGCTAGCCGAGGCCTGCTGCTGCGCGGTGTTGTAGACCTTCTCGAACACCCGCGGGACGGCGAGCAGGAAGGTAGGCCGGAACTCGCGCAGCCCCTCCGCCAGTGTCCCGGTGTCCGGCCAGTGGCCGAGCACGGCACCTGCCTCCAGGCAGCCGATCTCTATGATCCGCGCGAAGACGTGGGCGAGCGGCATGAACAGCAGCGTCGAGGCGTCGGCCTGCTCGAATATCTCGGGCAGCGCCGCGTGCACCGCATTCCGGACCGCGGCCAGCAGATTCCGGTGCGTCAGCTCGCAGCCCTTTGGCCGGCCGGTCGTGCCCGATGTGTAGATGATGGTGGCCAGGTCGCCGGCCCGGCGGCCAGCCCGGCGCTGCCGCAGCTGGTCATCGGTAATGTCGCTGCCGGCTGCCCCGAGCTCGCCGAGACCAGCGATCCGCCACAGCGAGCCGAGGTCCGGCAGCCGGCCCCGGACGCTCTCCATGATTGCCGCGTGGCCGTCGGTCTCGGCGATGGCCGCCCGCGCGCCGGAGTCGCCGAGAATCCACTCCACCTGCTCGGCTGATGAGGTCTCGTACACGGGAACCGTGACGGCCCCCGCGGTCCAGATCGCGTAGTCGGCGAGCGTCCACTCGTAGCGGGTCCGAGACATGAGCGCGACCCGGTCGCCGGGCCCGATCCCGGCTGCGATCAGGCCCTTGGCCAGCGCCGACACCTGGGCGCGGAACTGGCCGGCGGTCACGTCCTGCCAGCTGCCGTCCGCCGTGCGGCGGCGCAGCATGGCCTCGTCCGGGTCGGCGGCCGCCCGGCTGAAGACCACGTCAGCCAGTCCGGCATCCTCCGGGATCTCGATGAGAGCTGGGATTCCAAATTCGCGCACCGAGCCTCCAGCTGTCACGTTCCCATCCTGATCGTTTCCTTGGACGTTACCGCCTCGCGGTGGAGCGTGTCTGTCGCGGGCCGGCTAGGCCCGACTGCCGGACTTGCCTACTGTAGGTGGATGCGTGTGCATGTCGTCAGCGACGTTCACGGCCGGACCGACGCGCTGCGGCGAGCGGGCGACGGCGCCGACGCCCTGATCTGCCTCGGGGACCTGCTCCTCTTCATTGACTACGCCGACCATAGCCAGGGCATCTTTCCCGATCTCTTTGGCGCCGAGCACGCGCGGCGGCTGGTCGAGTTGCGGTCGGACGGCCAATTCGACGCCGCGCGAGCGCTGTCAGCGGAGCTGTGGGCCCGGCTGGACGGCGACCCGCGCCAGCACATCGAGGCCGCTGTGGCCAGGCAGTACGCCGAAATGTTCGGCGCCATGCCGGTCCCGTCGTACCTGACCTACGGGAACGTGGATCTGCCCAGGCTGTGGGCCGAACACATCCGGCCTGGCCACCAGGTGCTGGATGGCGAGCGCGCCGAGCTCGGCGGCTGGACGTTCGGCTTTGTCGGCGGCGGCCTGCGGACCGCCTACCGCACCCCCAACGAACTCGATGACGACGTGTTCGCGGCCAAGGTCGCGGCGATCGGAGAGGTAGACGTCATCTGCTCGCACATTCCGCCGGCCGTTCCTGATCTGCTCTACGACACGGTGGCCCGGCGGATGGAGCGCGGCAGCGAGGCGCTGCTGGAGCTCATCGAGTCGACCCAGCCTCGTTACGTGCTGTTCGGCCACGTGCACCAGCCGCTGCAGAGCAGGATCCGGATCGGCGCTACGGAGTGCATCAACGTCGGCCACTTCCGGGCCAGCGGCGTGCCCTACGTGCTGCAGTGGGGATAACGGCGGATGACCAGGGCGCCGGCTTCGAGCGGGCCAGCCGCCGGCCTCCTCGTCCGGCGCGCGCCCGAGCTAGCGGTACGCTCCAGGTCATGGCCGAAAGGACTGCCTCGAGCATCACGGTCGCGGCTGACCGCACCGACGTGATGGCGGTCATCGCTGACTTCGGCGCGTACCCGTCCTGGGCGACGGGCGTGCGATCGGCAGAGATCGTCGAGGCCGGTCCCGGGGACCGGCCTCAGCGGGTCCGGTTTCGCCTGGATGCGGGCGTGATCAAGGACAGCTACGTGCTCGCGTACGAGTGGGACGGGGATGCCGCCGTTCGCTGGCAGCTCGCCGAGGCGGGCTCCGTGGTCACCGAGATGTCAGGGGGCTACATCCTGGCCGAGGACAACGGGGCCACCCGGGTCAGTTACGAGCTGTCCGTCGGAACCAAAGTGCCGCTGCCCGGCTTGCTGAGGCGGCGGGCCGAGAAGACCATCGTCGACACCGCGCTCAAGGGCTTGAAGTCGCGCGTCGAATCCGCGCCCGGGCCGCGCCGCGGCTGAGCCGCGGCCAAGGCTGGCACAAAATCGTGCAGGAAATAGTGGTGACCACCCATGAGTGAGCAGTCCGGGCGGAATGAGCCACCGCCGCGGCAGGGTAATCCTGGTGCCGACCTGCTGGCCGACCTCCAGCGCTGGCTTATCCGGTCGAGCGCCAAGAACGTGCGCCGGGAACTAGAGGATCAGGTCCGCCGCACGCTCGGCAGCCAGCGCCAGGACCCCGGTGACGTCTGGGACGTGGCCACGACCGAGAACCCGGCGGAGGTCGGCGAGGCGCCCGAGTGCCAGTGGTGCCCGATCTGCCGCGCCGCTAGGCGGATGCGCGAATCCGGCCCTGGGCTGGCGGGCCAGCTATCCGGTGCCGGCGACGCGGTCGCCACCGCAGTGCAGGATGCGATCAGCGTGCTGGACTCCCTGCTGGCCAGGTCGGGCGGGACCAAGGCCGGTCCGGGCGCTAGCCGCGACGGTGCTCCGGACGGCGGCCCCGGAGGCGGGCCTGCAGCGGAAGGCCCGACCCCCTGGGCGTCGGCAACCGAGGCGGGAGACGCGGCTGACCCGGCGAACGCGGCCGACCAGGACGAGGGGCAAGACGGGCGAGGGCATGGGCCTGGCGATCGGGGTTGACGTCGGCGGTACCAAGGTTGCCGCCGGAGTCGTCGACGAGCGCGGACGCGTCATCGAGAAGCTGAGGAGGTACACACCCGCGGCCAGCCCGGAGGACACGATCGGCGTGATCGCCCGCGCCGTGACCGAGTTGCTGTCGCGGTACGAGGTCGAGGCCGTCGGGATCGGCGCGGCCGGTTTCGTCGACCAGACCCGGTCATGCGTGCTGTTCGCGCCTAATCTCGCCTGGCGTCACGAGCCGGTCAAGAAGCTGGTGGAGGAACGTATCGCGCGGCGGGTGGTGGTCGAGAACGACGCCAACGCCGCCGCCTGGGCGGAGACGAAGCTCGGCGCGGCGCGCGGGCATGACCATGTGGTGCTCATCACGGTCGGCACCGGCATCGGGGCTGGCATCGTGATCGGGGGGCAGCTCTATCGCGGCCGCTTCGGCTCAGCGGGGGAGCCTGGCCACTACCGGGTCGTGCCAGAGGGCCGGCTGTGCGGCTGCGGCAACCAGGGCTGCTGGGAGCAGTACGCGAGCGGCAGCGCACTGGTCGCCGAGGCTCGTGAGTTCGCGCGGCGGTCACCGGAGGCCGCCGCCCGGCTGTTGCAGATTGCGGGCGGCAGTGCCGACCGCATCGACGGGCCAGCGGTCACGCTGGCGGCCCGCGAGGGCGACAGCGGGGCGATGCGCTGCTTCGAGATCGTCGGCAGCTGGCTCGGCGCCGGGCTGGCCGACCTGGCGGCGATACTCGACCCCGGCTGCTTCGTGATCGGCGGGGGCGTTTCCGAGGCGGGCGAGCTGCTGCTGCGCCCGGCGCGCGAAGCCTACGAGCACAGCCTGACCGGGCGGTCGCATCGCCCGTACGCAGACGTCAGGCTGGCCGAGCTCGGCCCGGATGCGGGATTGATCGGCGCGGCCGACCTGGCCAGGGACGGCTGAGGAGCAGCTCAGACTACGGCGCCGTCGTCATCATCGTCGCGGCGCGGCCGGTCGCCGAGCTTCACCACGAGGGTAACGAACCCGCCGATGAACGCGGCGACGGCGATGAACGCTGCCTCGGCGGAAATCGTCCAGTGCAAGAAGAAGCTGACGACGAGCAGGTAGCCAGGCCCGCCGATGACACCGGCCAGCGCTGCCTTCGAGACAGTGTCGAGCCGGGCAGGCGGCGGCAGGGGAGCAGGAACGTACCGCTCGTCGTCCTCGTCGGGCGGCGAGTAGGACCGCGGGTCACCGGCGGGCCGGATCACCCGAGTGCCGTCTGCTGGCACGTAGCCATCGGGGCGGCTGCTGGGCCGGAATCCCGGCCGGACGGGCGGCACAGCCGGGTGGCCGGGAGGGATCGTCGGCTCTCCCGCCGCATCCACGGCACCGGCCAGCTCCGCGCTCGTAAGATCCTGGCCAGCGTCCGGGCTGGCGAGGTCGTGCGCGCGCGGATCGGCGCCCGCCGCCTCCGGGCGCGGCAGGTTCTCCCTGGCAGGCCACGGGACCTCGGTCAGCGTCGGGTCGGCCGGGGAGTCGAAGCGCGCGATGAGGTCGCGCCAGGCAGCCTCCTCTCCGCTGACCTCTCCGCCAACGTCGCCCGGACCGCTCATCCGACGTCATTCCCCGCCGATCGATTCCCTGCTTGCCTCGCCTGTTGATGCCCGCCCGGCCTGGCTGTGTATACGAACGAACTCTAGGCTTCCGGCAAATATTGCCTCGGCATCGTTGTCGAGCGTCGCGACGTGGTAGCTGTCCTCCAGTTCCCGGACCTCCAACTGGCCGGCTGGCAGCGTGCTGGTCAGCAGCTTCACGCTGGCCGGCCCGACGAGGTGGTCCATCGCGCTGCGGTAAACCAGCATGGGCTGAGTTAGCTCGGTCAGGTGCTGCCGCGTAGTCCGCCACAGGCCGGGGAGCGTGGCTGCCGCCTTCAGCGGCGTCCGGTCGTAGCCGGTCTCCTTCGAGCCCGGCTTCTTGATATCGCTGGCGATGCCCTTGACGGACGGCACGACGTGCTTGAGCACCGGGACGAGCAGGAACAGCTTGGAGTCGGCGGTCAGCGACGGGTTGACCAGAACGAGGCCGCGCACCGCGGCACCGCGCAACTCGGCCAGCCGCAGTGCCAGGCAGCCTCCCATGGACAGCCCCATCACGAACATCTCGTCAGAGCGGGACTGCAGCTCGTCGAAGGCGCGGTCTACCTCGGCAAACCAGTCCTCCCATCGCGTCCTGGCCATCTCCTGCCAGGTCGTGCCGTGGCCAGGCAGTCTCGGCAGCGAGACGCTAAGTCCGGCGCTCGCCAGGTACTCCGCCCATGGCCGCAGTGATTGCGGGCTGCCGGTAAAGCCGTGGCAGAGCAGGACCCCGGTCGGCCCGCCCTCGCTGGCGAAGGCTTCCGCGCCTGGCATAACGGGCATGGGCTCAATCCTTCCGGCAGTTGGCTGTGGTTTCTCCTCGCATCGTTGCACGCTGCGCAGTCGCGTTGCACCCGGTCGCCGCTGCGGGCACGGAAGCGCGAGCTTTCTAGCCGCTACTTGCGTGACGTCGGCAGTTAGCGGCAATCTTTCGATCATGGGGATGGCACCCCGACTTCCGGGGCGCGCCGCGGCGCCAGGCCAGAGCTCCGAGCTGAGGTATGAAGCGTGTTCTATTGGGTGTTCAAGGCGATAATCGGGCCGTTCCTCGAGCTGTTCCGGCCGTGGGCAGAAGGCACGGAGAACGTGCCGCGCTCTGGCCCGGCGATCCTGGCCAGCAACCACCTGTCGTTCTCCGATCACTTTTTCGCTCCGCTGCCACTGCCCCGCAAGGTGGTCTTCCTTGCTAAGTCCGAATATTTCACTGGACGCGGCATAAAGGGGCTGGTCAGCAAGGCGTTCTTCCGCGGGGTCGGCCAGCTGCCGATTGACCGTACCGGCGGGGCCGCCAGTGAGCGCGCGCTGCGCACCGGCTTGCGAGTGCTGGCGGCCGGTCACCTACTCGGCATTTACCCAGAGGGCACCCGGACGCCCGACGGACGGTTGTACCGGGGCAAGACCGGCGTGGCCAGGCTCGCGCTCGAGGCGAGGGCACCGGTCATCCCGACCGCGATGATCGGCGGTTTCGAGTTCCAGCCACCTGGCAAGCTGGCGCCGCGGCTGCGGGTTCGGCCTGGCGTGCGGTTCGGCAGGCCGCTGGACTTCTCCCGGTACTACGGGCTGGAGAACGACCACATCGTGCTGCGGGCGATGACCGACGAGATCATGTACGAGCTTATGAAGCTGTCCGGCCAGGAGTACGTCGACGAGTACGCGCAGGGCGCCAAGCTGCGGCTGTCTAAGGCGGTGCCGACGGGCGGCCAGCGTCGGCCAGCTGACGACACCGACGAGGACGACGAGCCGGATGAGGAGGCCGCCGAGCGGCAGCGGGCCGGGGCTGCGGCGGACGCGTCAGCCGGCCAGCCAGCGGCTGTGAACAGGGCCGACGGCTGAGTCCAGGGGACGCGGCTGACTCACCCGGCCCAGCCTTTCGTTCGCTCGACTGCGTTACGCCAGCGTGCGTGCGCGGACTCGTCCCGCTGGCCAGGCGTGAACCGGCGGTCGAGCTGCCAGATCGCGGCCAGCTCGGCTTGTGATGACCAGACGCCAGTGGCCAGGCCAGCCAGGAACGCCGCGCCCAGCGCTGTGGTCTCCGCGACTACCGGCCGCTCAACCGGCCGCTGGATCTGGTCTGCCTGCAACTGCATGAGTAGGTCGTTTTGGCTGGCACCGCCGTCCGCGCGCAGCGCCAGCCCGGACGCGGCGCCGCCGTCAGCGACGGCCTCGGCCTCCCCGGCTTCCTGACCAGGTTCGGAACGCGGTCCGGCCGCCTCGGCGGTCATGATGTCCACGACATCGCGGACTTCGAAGGCGATGGCCTCGAGCGCGGCCCGGACGAGGTGCGCCCTGGTGGTACCGCGGGTCAGGCCGAACAGGGCGCCCCGGGCAGTCGGATCCCAGTCCGGCGCCCCGAGACCGGTGAGCGCGGGCACGAACACCACGCCGCCGGCGTCGGGCACCGACCGGGCCAGTGCCTCGCTCTGGCTGGCGTTGTCTAGCAGGCCGAGCCCGTCGCGAAGCCACTGGATCGCGGCGCCGGTGACAAAGACCGACCCCTCCAGCGCGTACGTGAGCGCACCGGACGGCTCCAGCCAGGCCACGGTCGACAGCAGCCCGGCGTCCGACCGCACCACCCGGGAGCCGGTATTGACCAGCACGAACGAGCCGGTCCCGTAGGTGCACTTGGACGCGCCGGGCTCGAAGCACGCCTGGCCGAACAGGGCGGCCTGCTGGTCCCCGGCGATCCCGGCGATCGGCGCCGACAGGCCGAGGAACGCGGCCGGATCGGTGTGCCCGGCCACCCCGGTGGACGGCACGACCTCCGGCAGCGCATGCGGCGGGACCGAGAAGAGCTCGCACAGCTCGGCTGACCACTGGCAGGCCTCGATATCGAACAGCAGGGTCCGGGAGGCATTCGACGCGTCCGTGACGTGTCGCCGGCCGCCCGTCAGCCGGGCGATCAGGTAAGCGTCCACCGTACCCAGCAGGAGCGAGCCGTCCGTCACGCCCGCCCAGACTGCAGGCTCGTAGCGCGCCAGCCAGGTGAGCTTCGTCGCGGTGAAGTACGGATCGAGGCGGAGCCCGGTCAGCGCGGTCACCCGCGGCTCGCGTCCGTCGGCTCGCAGCTGCTCGCACAGCGCGGCGGCCCGCCGGTCCTGCCAGACGATGGCTCGCCGTGGCGCGGCGAGCGTGGCCCGGTCCCAGATCACCGCCGTCTCACGCTGGTTGGTGATCCCGACGCAGGCGATGGCGGGAGAATCTGCCGCCTGGAGCGCCTCCGAGCAGGCAGCCAGGGTCGCATGCCAGATTCCTTCTGGGAGATGCTCGACCCAGCCGGGCTGCGGGAAATACTGGCGGAATTCCTGGTAGCCGCGGCCGACTATGGCCCCGGAGTCGGTCACGATGAGTGCGGTGACACCGGTGGTGCCGGCGTCGATCGCCAGTACGCTCATGACCACTAGTGTGGTGGTACGGAGCATGAGAGGGGACCGCATGCGGGTCGGAGTCCTTACCGGAGGCGGGGATTGTCCCGGCCTCAACGCCGTCATCCGGGGGGTCGTGCGTACCGGGGTGGCCGAGCACGGGACGGAGTTCCTCGGTTTCAGGGACGGCTGGCGGGGTCCGCTTGAGGGCGACACGATGGTGCTGGACGTCGCCGCCGTGCGCGGCATATTGCCCCGTGGCGGCACGATCTTGGGCACCTCCCGGACCAACCCGCTCTCGTCTTCCAACACCGTCGACGGAAAGTCCGGGATCGAGCGGGTCCAGGAGAACCTGGACAGCCTGGGCGTCGACGCGCTGATCGCGATCGGTGGCGAGGACACCCTCGGCGTGGCCCGCAAGCTGCATGAAGCGGGTGGCAACGTAGTCGGCGTGCCCAAGACCATCGACAACGACCTGGGCGCCACCGACTACACCTTCGGATTCGATACCGCCGTGAACATCGCGATGGAGGCGATCGACCGGCTGCACACCACGGCCGAGAGCCACCACCGGGCCCTGATCGTCGAGGTCATGGGGCGCAGCGCCGGCTGGATCGCGCTGCACGCCGGCATGGCGGGCGGCGCGAACGTTATTCTCATCCCAGAGAAGCCGTTTGACCTCGAGCAGGTCTGCGATTACGTGGAGCACCGGTTCCGGACCAGGTACGCGCCGATCGTCGTGGTCGCGGAGGGCGCGCACCCCAAGTCGCTGGACGAGGCCGTCAGCGCGGCGGACCGGGACGAGTTCGGTCACGCCCGGTTCGGTGGGGTCGGCCAGCTGCTCGCCGAGGAGATCGAGCGGCGCACCGGTAAGGAGGCCCGCGTCGCGGTGCTCGGGCACATCCAGCGCGGCGGCACTCCAACGGCGTTCGACCGGGTGCTCGCCACGCGCTTCGGCGTGGCAGCGATCCGCGCGGCCGCAGCGGGCGCGTTTGGCACCATGGTGGCGCTGCGCGGCACCGACATCGTCCGGGTTCCGCTCGCCGAGGCGACCGCCGGGCTGAAGCTGGTGCCGCCGGAGCGGTACGCCGAGGCAGAGGTCTTTTTCGGCTGAATGCGCTAGCCGCAGGCGGCGTAGGACGGCTGATAACCGGCCGGCGGCTGCTGGAGCAGGTACGTGCCGTCCTGCCCGAGCAGGTAGAGCGAGATCGTCCAGTCGGTACACGACGAGTTCGTCGGGCTGGCTGATGGCTGCTGCTGACTGACGAAGCTAACCTGCGCCACGAGCTCACCGGCCCCGATGGTTCCGACGCTCTGCAGGGTGATGGCCGAGTCTGTCGTGGTCCCGTAGCCCGCGCTGAACGCTGCGGCCGATTCCGCGCCGCGCACTACCGGGTCGAACAGAAGCTGGTACGCGGCATAGTCGTGTCCGTTGATGGCCGTGAAGTAGCTGTTCAGGAACGCCAGTACGGCAGCAAGGTGCGGCCCGCCCGCCGCTGACGCCGCCACCCGTACCTGGCCGGCGGCGGGCGCGGGCGACGCTGCGTGCGTCACGCGGCTCGGCGCCCGGCCAGCGGCCGGGGCGCTGGCTCTCGGGCGTGAGCTGGCCGGACGGTGGGTGGCCAGTACCAGGCCGACGGTGGTCACGGCGATGAGGACGACAGCTAGCGTCGCCGCGAGGGCGATGCGGCGGCCGCTGCGGCGGCCGGGGTAGCCGAACTCCGCCACGGCCGGGCCCGCGCTCGGCGCCAGGGCGGCGGGTCGGCTCGCGACGCGTGCCGTGACCGGTAAGGCGGCGAGGCGGGGCGCCGGCCCTTCGTCTCGGGGCTGGACGAGCCGGCCGGGCGCGTAGGAGTAGACGGTGGCCGGCGCCGCATACCCGGCGCACGCAGGGCAGAAGTTCGCGTCGGTTTCGGTCTGCTGGCCGCACCTGGGGCAGGGTCCCATGGCATCCCCTCGTCGTGCCGCGGCCGGACGTTTCCCGCAGCCGAGTTCACTATCAGTATCCGAGCGAGTACTCTCAGGCGCCACCGAGATGGCCAACATCGGCGCACCCGGTGCGGCCGCGGCGATTGCGCGTGCCCGTTACGGTGGCAAACTGAGGTAATGCCCGCGCTGTCGCTGGCCGGTAAGGCCGACCCAGACGCAGCAGGCCGGCCATACGAGCCGTGCGTGCTGCTCAAGCTCGGTGAGATCGTGCTCAAAGGCCGGAACCGCCAGCAATTCGAGCGACTCCTGCACGACAACATCCGGCGCGCGGTCCGTGACCTCGGGATCGAGTTGCGCGTCTGGCAGCGTGAGGGCGTCATCGTGCTCCGGGTGCAGGGGGCCGACGGCGGCGGCTTCGCCGCCGAGACGGCCGTGGGCCTGCTCGCCGAGCGGATGACCAAGGTGATGGGCGTGGCCAGGGTGTGCCTCGCGGTGCGGGTGGCCAAGGATCCCGAGGCCGCCATCGCCGCAGCGGTCGACCTGGCGGCCGGATGCGCGGGATCCTTCGCCGTGCGGGCACGCCGCCGGGACAAGCGATTCCCGGTCACGTCCGCCGAGTTGGCCGTCCTGATCGGCAGCCGGATCCAGCAGGAGTACGGCTACCCGGTGAACCTGCGGACTCCGGACACCACGGTGTTCGTGGAAGTGGACCAGCGCGAGGTCTTCGTCTTCACGCAGGGCTGGCCGGGCCAAGGCGGCTTGCCGGTCGGCATGAGCGGCCGCGCGCTTGTGCTGATGTCCGGCGGTATCGACTCGCCCGTGGCGGCCTACCGGATGATGCGACGCGGGCTGCGCTGTAGCTTCCTGCACTTCTCCGGAATGCCGCTCACCGGGCCAGAGTCGGTATACAAGGCGTACGGCCTGACCAGGCAGCTGGAGAAGTTTCAGCCGGAGTCGCGGCTGTTCGTCGTGGCGTTCGGGAACGCGCAGCGCCAGCTGGCCTCGTCGGGCGCGGGCAAGCTGCAGATCGTGGCGCAGCGGCGGCTCATGCTCAAGACCGGCGCCGCGCTCGCCCGCCGGCTGCGGGCCGCCGCGCTGGTAACCGGGGACTCGCTGGGCCAGGTCAGCAGCCAGACGCTGACGAACATCACCGCTCTCGACGATGCGGTGTCCTTGCCCATACTCCGGCCGCTGATCGGCCTCGACAAGGCGGAGATCATCGCTGAAGCGCGCCGGATTGACACGCTGGCAATTTCCGAGCTGCCGGACGAGGATTGCTGCTCGCTGCTGACGCCGAGGCAGGTCGAGACCCGGGCGCGGATCGAGGACCTGCGGCGGATCGAGGCGCGGCTGGATGCCGACGAACTCGCTGAGACGCTCGCCTCTGCGGCTCAGGAGCACACGCCCGGTTCGGGCTGACCGGGCCGAAGCCCGGCGATAGCCGGCGAGCGCTCTCGCTCAGGCGGTCAGGCCAGCTTTGCCGGCCGCCTGCGCCGCCGGGGTGGCCCAGATAGTCGCGCTGCCGCCCAGCCGGTTCAGTACCGCGCCGCTGGCCCACAGGCCCCCGGCCTCGCCGGACACCGCGACGTCGCTGATGCCGCCGCTATCCAGCCAGGACCGCGTGCTGACGACCAGCTGTCCGTCGTCCACTGACGCCTGCAGGATGAGCCCGGTTGCAAACGCATCCGCAGGTGTCGCCGTGATGAGCACGCTGCCGCCGGGCCCGGCCGCGAGGCGGCCGGGCCATGCGTCGACCGAGGTCACGAGACTGGTCCAGGCTGTGCCGTTCCAGTGCAGCAAAACGAGCCGGACGCCGCCGGACGCGCTCACCTCGTCGGCAAGCACCCAGACGTCCTGCGCCGAGTTCGCCAGGATGTCGTGCGGCTGCAGCCCGGCCAGCGCGCCGCCGGTCGGCACCGGACGCCACGTCGTGCCGTCGAACTGCACGATGGAATAGGACGCCGGGCTGGCCGCGATCGCCCAGATGTCGTCACTGGACACCACCGACGCGCGGCAGACAGAGTTCCCCAGCCCGGTCACGTGCTGCCACGACACGCCATCGAAGTGCCACGTTCCGATGACGCTGATGCCATCTCCGGTGGTGCCGAAGGCCCAGACGTCGGTCGGGCTGACGGCGGCGAGGCCGGTGATCTGGCCGTTCGGCCAGCGCCTGGCTACCTGCCAGCTGCT
>Ga0187814_10000251_pt1 | contig 16280 bp, 16 predicted proteins | sample NC_S_4_FD_132450 | JGI IMG/M metagenome (GOLD analysis project Ga0187814, IMG submission 132450) | Wetland sediment microbial communities from Neuse River Estuary, North Carolina, USA - ASW-S_4 | ecosystem: Environmental > Aquatic > Freshwater > Wetlands > Sediment | place: USA: North Carolina... | reverse complement strand
GGGGAGAGACCTGTCGCCGTGTCGGCCGATGCGCTCCAGGTTTACCAGGGGCTAGAGACGCTCACCGGCGCCGCGACGGCGAGCGAGCGCGCCCGGCTCGAGCACCGACTGATCTCGCTGGTTCCTGTCGACGGGACGTTCAGCGCGGGCCAGTACGCGGAGCTCGCGCAAGCAGAGATCGACTCGCTGCTTGCGGCTGGAGAGCTGCCGATCGTGGTGGGGGGCACCGGCCTGTACCTGCGCGCCGCGCTGACGAACCTCAGTATGAGACCGCCGCCGCCCGAAGGGGTGCGTGAGCACTGGACCGAGGAGCTCGAACGGCGGGGGCCGGCGGCCCTGCACGCCCTGCTCGAGCGCCGCGCGCCGTGGGCCGCCGCGGGGATCGAACGGGGAGATCGCCAGCGGATCGTCCGGGCGCTGGAGCTGCTCGACTCGGGCGAGCTCGAGCCACCCGGCAATGAATCGGAGCTCTGGACCGACACGGTTCGGCATCCCACCCTGCTGGTGGGGCTGGCGATGGACCGCGAGCAGCTCTACCGCCGGATCGACGCTCGCGTCGAGGAGATGGTTGCAGCGGGCGCTGCGGATGAGGTCCGCCGCGCGCACGCCGCGGGTGCGTCGCTGACCGCCCGCAAGGCCGTGGGCTTCGAGGAGCTGCTGACCGGAGACGTCGAGGGCATGAAGCGGCGCACCCGCAACTACGCCAGGCGGCAGCTGACCTGGATGCGAAAGCTCGCGGGCATCGAGGTGATCGACACGACCGGCCGCGCGCCGGCCGAGATCGCCGCCGAGGTGCTCGCCCGGTGGCTGGCGAACGGCGCTTGAGGTGAGGAGGACCTACGGAAGGGGCGTGAGCGGATAGGCGATCACGGCGGCGACCAGCACACCCACGGCCCACAACGCGAACAGTCGCGGTCGGGGCCTGACCCTGGTGAGCAGCCACACCGCGGCGAGGTAGAGGCCGGGCATCACGATCAGCATGTAGTAGAGGTAGCTGGTGCGCTGCCAGACCAGGCTGAGCAGCACGAAGGGCAGGAACGTCCCGACGAACCACGCCACCGCCACCACCGCGACCTCTCTGCCCGGCTCCGATCGGCGGCGCAGCGCCGTCCAGCCGGCGAGCGCCATCGCCGGGAGCGCCACCAGCAGGATCGGAGGGCTGATCAGGCCGATGAAGTGAACCGCTGGGTGCAGGCGGTAGAGGCCGGGCGCAGGGTGCGCGGGAGCGACGTTGAGGTACGTGATCGGCTTGTAGTCCACCAGCCAGTCCCACGGATAGGACGCGATGCCCCGGGGGCCGTGGGGGCTCGTTTGATGCGCCGCGTAGCTGATCATGTGCGAGAGGTGGGCGAACGGGTTCGCGGCGATGAGCTTGCCGGCGGCGTCGTCATACGGCCGGGCGATCCTGTCGAGAACGGCCAAGAGCCCCAGGAACACAGCGCCGGCGCTCACGATCGCGCCCGCCAGACGACGAGCCGGTCCGGTCCAGCGCTCGCGGGTCCCGAGCCAACGCAGAGCCTCGAGCAGCACCACGACCGCGAGAAGGTATGCGGCGACCAGCTTGGTGCACGCGCCGACGCCGATCAGCGCACCCGCGATCAGAGGACGTCCCCGCAGATACGCCGCTGCGCCCCAGACCATGAAGGCCAGCGCGTAGATGTCGAGCGTGCCGATCCGGCCCTGGACGATCATCAGGTTGTCGGCGGCCATCAGCGCCGCGCCGGCCAGGGCGCCCCAGCGGCTCAGACCCGCGGCCCGGCCCAGCGCGAACATCCCCACGATCGCGACTGTCCCGAGTACCAGGCTTCCAAGCCGCCAGGCGAGTGGCCCGTCGCCGAACAGCTCGATCGAGCCGGCGATCACCAGCTTCGCCAGCTGGGGATGCTCGGCGTTGGGGTCGACGCCCAGCGGGCTGTGGGAGTAGGGCATCCCCTGCGGTGGGCGGATGCCCGCGATCACCCGCGCGGCGTTGACGTAGTAGACCTCGTCGAAGATCAACACGTGGTCGGAGGCGGTCCGGCACGGGGAGCGGCAAGGAGCGCCCAGCCAGGCGGCCCGGGCAGCGAGCGACACCACGCAGAGGGCCGCCAGCAGCCAGAGCGGCAGCGAGGGGCGCGCGGAGAGGGCGTGAAGGCGGCGGACCATAGGGGCATTAGATACCTCCGCGGGGCGTCCAGCCCCGCGGTCCGACACTGCAGCTCCGCATCCGGCTCGCTTAACTATGCCGCCGTGCAGTTCGAGAAATGGCAGGCGCTGGGCAACGACTATGTGATCGTCGAGGCGACGGCGCTGCCGTTCGAGCTGACGCCATCCCGAATCCGCGCGATCTGCGCTCCGCACACCGGCGTCTGCGCCGACGGGATCCTGGTGCTCTCCGAGCGGGCGGAGTCGGGGAAGCCGGGTCCCCTGGCGCGGCTGAGGATCTTCAACCCGGACGGCTCGGAGGCGGAGGTCTCCGGAAATGGCGCGCGCGAGGCGGTTCTCTACATGCGCAGCCGCGGCTGGGCGGATCGGGACAGCTTCTCGATCCAGACCGCAGCCGGCGAGCTGCGCCCGCGGATCACGTCCAGTACGACCTGCACCGTCGAGATGGGCAGGGCCAGGCTCCGCAGCGACGATTACCCCTCCGGCGCGGAGGACGGCGTCGGCGAGCTCAGCGCCGCAGGGCGCCGGTGGCGCTTTCGGCACGTTCAGGTCGGCAACCCGCAATGCGCGATCCGGGTGCAGGACGAGAACGAGCTATACGCGTTGGACCTGAATGCGATCGGCCCTGAGGTCGAACGCCATGAGCTCTTCCCGCACCGCACCAACGTGTCGTGGTTCACGACGCTGGAGCCCGGACGCATACGCGCCCGGATCTTCGAGCGCGGAGCGGGGGAGACCACGGCCAGCGGCACCGGGGCGACCGGCGCCGCCGTGGCGTCCATGCTGGACGGAGGCGAGTCACCGGTGACGGTCGTGCTCGACGGCGGCGAGCTCGAGATCGAGGTGGGGGAGGGGCTCGAGATCGCGCTGACCGGTTGGGCGGTTCCGGTCTTCCGGGGGGCACTGGCCGAGGACTTCGTGAAGGAACTGCATGCGATCCAGTAGGCGCCTGGAGCAGATCCCTCCGTACCTGTTCGCCGAGCTGGAGCGCAAGGTGTCCGCGAAGCGCGCCGCGGGGATAGACGTGATCAGCCTGGGCATCGGCGATCCCGACACCCCGACGTTCGAGCCGATCATCGCGGCCGCGCAGCGGGCGGTCGCCGACCCCTCCACTCACACCTACCCCACCAACCGTGGGCGCAAGGAATTCCGCGAGGCGGTCGCGCGCTTCTACGAGCGGCGCTTCGGGGTGACGCTCGACCCGGACACCGAGGTGATGCCCGCGATCGGCGCCAAGGAGTGCATCTTCAACCTGAACCTGGCATTCCTGGACCCCGGCGATGCGGCGCTGGCATCGGATCCCGGCTACCCGGTGTACACGGGCGGCCCGCTGCTGGCGGGCGCCGAGCCCGTGCTGATGGCGCTCGAGCCCGAGCGCGGGTTCGCCCCCGACCTCGACGCGATTCCGAGGGCGACGCTGGAGCGAGCCCGTCTCCTGTACTTCAACTACCCCAACAATCCGACCGGCGCCGTCCTCCCCGACGGGCTGTTCGAGCGGGTCGTGGCGCTGGCCGCCGAGCACGACATCCTCGCGGTCCACGACAACGCCTACAGCGAGATCACGTTCGACGGGTACGTCGCCCCGTCGTTCCTCCAGACGCCGGGCGCCAAGGAGGTCGGCGTCGAGGTCTTCTCCCTCTCCAAGGCCTACAACATGACCGGCTGGCGCTGCGCGGCGATCGTCGGAAACGCCGAGGCGATCGCGCACTACTGGCGGCTGAAGTCGAACATCGACTCCGGTCTGTTCGAGGCGGTGCAGCTCGCCGGTGCGACCGCGCTGGGGCCAGAGCTCGACATTCATGTGCGAGGCATGAACGAGATCTACGCGCGCCGGCGCGACCTCGTTTGCGACGCGCTCGCGCAGGCGGGCGTCAACGTCACCCCCCCGAGGGGAACCATCTACGTCTGGGCTCCGATCCCAGAGGGCTTCGAGTCCTCCGCGGCGTACTGCGAGCACGTGCTGGAGGAGGCCGCGGTGGTGATCTCCCCGGGCGACGCCTACGGGCCCAGCGGGGCGGGGTACTTCCGTATCTCGCTGACGACGCCCGAGGATCGACTGCTCGAGGCCGTGGAGCGTCTGCGCAACCTATGACGAGGGGGCCGCCCGCGGCCACGGCTACCATCAAACCCGTGCAGCGAGGCCGCCATGGGCGCAGCGTAGTGTTCAACCCGTCCGTGAACGGGCAGCGGCCCCAGGGCCGCGCCCGCCAGCGCGCCTACCTGATCGCCTCGCTACGCGACGGCGAGGACGGCGAGCTGACCGAGCTCCGCGAGCTGCTGCGAACCGCGGGAGTTGCCGGCGTTGGGGAGATGGTGCAGCACCGGGACCATCCCCATCCCAACACGTATCTCGGCGCCGGCAAGCTCGACGAGCTCAAGGCCGAGCTCGCACGCGCTGACGCGAACCTGGTGGCGTGCGACGACGAGCTCTCCCCGCGCCAGGAGCGCAACCTGGAGAACACGCTTGGCCTGCCCGTGATCGACCGCACCGCGATCATCCTCGACATCTTCGCCTCGCACGCCCACACCGCGGAGGGCAAGCTCCAGGTCGAGCTCGCGCAGCTGGAGTACAACCTCGCCCGGATGCGCGGGCTGTGGTCCCACCTCGAGCGGCTCGGCGCCGGACGGATCGACGGCGGAATCGGGACCCGCGGTCCGGGCGAGACCCAGATCGAGACCGACCGGCGCCTGGCGCGCGACCGGATCTCCGCCCTGCGGCGCAAGCTGGCCAGGGTGCGCTCGAGCCGTTCGGTGATGCGCGCGGAGCGCAACCGCGCCCATCTCCCGCAGGTTGCGCTCGCCGGATACACCAACGCCGGCAAGTCCACTCTGCTGAACGCGCTGACCGGCGCGCATGCGGGGGTGGGAGAACGCCTGTTCCAGACGCTCGATCCGACCACCCGCGTGTTGCGGACCCCCGCCCGCAGCTACCTCGTCACGGACACGGTCGGATTCATCCGCAAGCTCCCACACCAGCTGGTCGACGCGTTCGGTGCAACGCTCGAAGAGACTCGCCTCGCCGACCTGATCCTGCACGTGGTCGACGCCTCCGTGCCCGAGGAGGAGCTGGTCGCGATGACCCGGGCCGTGGAGGACGTCCTGCGCGAGATCGGCGCACACGAGATCCCCCAGCTGCTTGTGCTCTCGAAGGCCGACCAGGTGGACGAGGAGCGCCGTCAGGAGCTCGGGCGCCGCCATCCCAGGGCCGTTCTAGTATCCGCCCTGACCGGAGAGGGGATCGAAGAGCTGGTGGCGAGGATCGAGGAGGAGTTCTCGCGGACGCTGGAGAGCGTCGAGCTGCTGATCCCCTACGACGAGGGAGGCCGCCTCGCTGAGCTGCACGAGGTCTCGGGCGAGCTGGAGCGCGAGGAGACCACCGAAGGGGTGCTGATTCGCGCGCGCCTGCCGGCCACGGTCGCGGCACGGTACCGACGCTTCGCGCTGAGCGCCCCTCGCGCATGAGCCTGCGGGTGAGGCGCCTGGACGATCGGGCGCTGCTACCGACGAGGGCCCACGAGCACGATGCCGGCCTCGACCTGTACGCGCTGGAGGCAGCGGAGCTCGGGCCCGGGGAGCGCGCGACGGTCGCCACCGGCCTCGCTGTCGAGATACCCGCCGGTCACGCCGGCCTGGTGGTCCCGCGATCGGGGCTGGCCCACCGCCACGGGATCGCGCTCGTGAACGCGCCCGGGCTGATCGACTCCGGCTATCGGGGCGAGCTGAAAGTGCTGCTGCTCAACACCGATCGGGCGGCGGCCTTCACCGTGTCGCCCGGCGATCGGATTGCCCAGCTCGTGCTGGTCGCGATCGAGGTCCCCGAGGTGATCGAGGTCGGTGAGCTGGCCCTGTCCGAGCGCGGGACGGGCGGCCTTGGCTCCAGCGGAGGCTAGGCGCCCCGGACGGCTCGAATGCGAGCGTGCTTGCGGCGGGGGCCGCTAGCTGCTCGTCGCCGGCACCACCCCGTGATCGGTCAGGAACTGCTTCGCGACCGCGCCGGGGTCCTGACCCGAGATGTCTACCTCCGCGTTCAGCTCCCGGATCACCGGCAGCGTCAGCAGCGCGCTCACCCGGTTGATCGTCGCGGCGAAGGCGGGACCCTCTGTGGTCAGTGTCTGTGACGAGACAACCGGGACGACGTTGCCCACCCCGAAAACCTTCAGCGGATCCGTGAGCAGGGTGTAGTTCCCGGTCGTCAGCTCGCCGTCGGTGGTCATCACACCGGCGGCCTGGACGGCGTCGTGGTCGAGCGCCTCGTACTGCTGGCCGATCTCGAGCGTCTTGAATGCCGCCGGCTGAAATCCGTAGGCCTGTTCAAGCTGCGGCAGCGGATCCTGCTGGAACTGCGGGGGTGCCCCGAGCGTCAGCGTCGGCGCCACTTTGCGGAGGTCGCCGATCGTCCGCAGGCGGTTCTGGGCCGCGTAGCTGACGGTGACCCCGATCGCGTCCGTGTCGCTGAACTGCGTGGGGTTGAGCAGGGTGAGCCCGTGCGTAGCCGCGTAGGTCTGCGCGGCGGCATAGGCCGAGCTCAGCGTGGTGAAGTTCCGCGAGTAGCCGGCGATCGAGGAGTTCCAGATGTTCAGGTACTCCGGATACATGTCGAGCTGGCCGGTCTGGAGTGCCTGCATCGTGACCGCCGGCGCGCCGATGTTCTTGTTCAACTGCACCGAGAACCCCTCAGCCTCCAAGGCCTCGTAATACAGCTCCCCGAGGATGAACTGCTCCGTGTAGTTCTTGTCCCCGATCGTGACGGGAGGCTTGCCGGCTCCGGGCAGCGGCGTCGGCTGCGTGGCCGTTGGCTGGCTCGTCTCCGCGGCGGTGGCGGGGTTCGAGCCCCTGCAGCCTCCGAGCCCAAGCGCGAGCGCACCCGCTGCGCCGCAGGCGAGGAGGCGGACGATCCATCTACGGAATAGCGGCATGCTCGGGCCTAAGATCGCGACAAAGCTACACGCCGGCCGCCCGTCGGGCGTCGGCGTGGGCCGCCGCCTCCAGCTCGTCGTCCAGCGGCCCGACCGGCTCCTGGAGACCGAGCGCCGTCTCGATCAGCCAGTCGGCGAACCAGGCGTTCTTCGGCAGCAGCGGCCCGTGCAGGTAGGTCCCGATCACGCCGCGATCACGAGCGCCTTCGTATCCGTCGCTGTCGTTGTTGCCGTGTCCCTTGAGCACGCGTCCCAGCGGCTCGGTCCCCGCACCCAGGTAGGTCCGGCCGCCGTGGTTCTCAAACCCCGCCAGCACCCGGCGCTCCCCCGGTCGCAGCTCCACCTCGATCGCGACGTTGCCGATCAGTCGCGGGCCCTCCTCTCTGATCGTGACGGCGTCGAGAAGCCCGATACCGGGCAGCGTCTCCTCGCCGAGCTGGTAGGAGCGTCCCAGAAGCTGGTAGCCGCCGCAGACGGCGAGGATCACCCCGCCACGGCCGGCGACCTCGTACAGGGCGTCGCGCTTGAACTCAACCAGATCGAGAGCGCACCGCTCCTGATCGCGATCCTGGCCACCGCCGATGTAGAAGAGGTCGGCCTCTTCGGCGCTCAGGCGCTCGCCCAGGCTGCTGGCGCGCAGCTCGAAGCCGATCCCACGCCACTCGCAGCGGCGCTCGAGCAGGACCAGGTTGCCGCGGTCGGCGTAGATGTTCATCAGATCCGGATACAGCGCACATACGCGCAACGTTCCCCGTCCGTCGCGGTCCTCAGCCACGGAGCATCACTACCACGCTCCCCACGTGGTCGGCCGTTGCCGGGATGCTGCTGCGGCCCGCGGGTCGCAGGGCGGCGCCCCTCGCCTCCTGCTCCAGGGTGCCGGCCGAGAGGCGGTCCAGATGGATCACGTCCTCCTCGCTGGTGCGCTCGCCGCCCGGGTCGATCCGCTCCCTGCGTCGCTCGAGCACGAACCCGTCGTGGTCCTCGCGGATGGCTGTTGGCTGGCTCGCATAGACGACGCCGTCGATCTCGCGGATATCGGGCATCGGCAGTGGTCCGTCCTCGGTCGCCTGGAAGAGCTCGAGGTGCTCGGTGATGGCAATGGCGAGCACGCCGCCCTCGCGAAGGTGGCGGCGGGCACAGGTCAGGAACCGGCGCCGCTCGTCCGCTCCGCCCAGCAGCTGGATCGTCTGCATCGGCACGATCACGAGCGAGAAGCGCTCGTCCAGCTCGAAGTCGCGGGCGTCGGCGATGACCGCTGCCAGGTCGAGACCTTCGGCGCGGCACTCCAGCTCGCCGACGAGCATCGGGTCGTGATCGAGCGCGGTGACCCGGTGGCCGCGGCGAGCGAGATCGAGCGCGATCCGTCCCGTCCCGGCTCCGACGTCGAGCACCGGATCGCCGTGCTCCTCAGCCAGCGAGCGCCACAGGGCGATGTCCGCCGTATAGGCGCCGCACTCCAGGTCGTGCCAGACGACGCTCACCGAGAGGGAGCCTTCCAGAATCGGGGCACGCGCCCCTGAGCTGCCAGCTCTGTCTGCAGCTCGAGCAAGGCGGTGTAGGTGGGGAGCACGAACAGGTGCGAGGGACCCGGCTCGAGCGCCCGTCGCAATGCCTCCTGGAGCTTCGGCACGACCTCGATGCGACCGACCGGAACGCCGGCGTACTTCAGCCGCAGGGCGAGCTCGGCGGCGCGTGTCCCGGCGCACGTCGCGCGGCGCACGCGCGTCGCCAGCAGCTCGAAATCCGCGTCCCACACCCACGAGACGTCGTGGCCGTCGGCCGTCCGATCGTTGAGGATCGCCAGCACGTCGAGCTCTTCCCCCTCGAGCGCGAGGGTTCGCAGGATCTCGTTGGCTCCGGCCGGGTTCTTGACGAGCAGGATCGAGAGCTCGGTGTCACCGATCCGAACCGTCTCGGCGCGCCCGAACGCCGCCCTGACGCTCTCCAGGCCCGCTGCGACCGTGTCCAGGGCGATCCCCAGCTCCAGGCACAGAGCCGCCGCTCCCAGCGCGTTGTAGACGTTGTACAGGCCTGGCAGTGGGAGCGCCACCTCCGTTTCGCCCCCGGGGGTGCGGAGCAGGAACGCGGCGCGCCTCGTGCCCTCCAGTGCGATCCGTTCGGCGGAGATCGCCGGATCGGGACGCCGCTGGCCGCAGTTCGGGCACCTGTAGCGGCCGAGGTGGCCGAGGTAGATCGCCTCGTACACGTACGCAGCGCCGCAGCGCCGGCAGTGCTTGGAATCGGCGGCGTGCTGCATCTCGGGCATGGCCATCGCGGGGTCCTCGACGCCGAAGTACGTGGCGTTCTCCGAGCCCCGTCCCAGGTCGGCGATCAGGGGGTCGTCGGCGTTCAGGACCAGGCTGGTTCCGGGTGCCATGCCGGCAACGGCGGCCGCCCACCGGTCGGCGATCGTCTCGAGCTCGCCGTAGCGGTCCAGCTGATCCCGGAACAGGTTGCCGAGCAGGACAGCGCGGGGCCGCAGCTGCGGCAGGAGGCGGTCGAGCCAGAACTCGTCTATCTCGAACAACCCGAGTTGAGAGTTGCGACCGTCGCTCGCGGCCAGCAGCGCGGAGGCGACGCCGCCGGCCATGTTCGCGCCCGCGCGATTGTGCACCAGTGGGATGCCGGCGCGGGCTAGCACCGCCGCGACCATCGCCGCGGTGGTGGTCTTGCCGTTGGTCGCCGAGACGACGACCGAGCCACGAGGCAGGCGAGCCGAGAGCTCCGAGATGGCCCGCGGCTCGAGCCTGATCAGGAGCTTCCCGGGCAGGCTCGTGCCGCCCCGGCCTGCCCGGCGGCTCAGCCCGCCAACGGCGCGGGCAGCGGCGAGCTTGGCGTTCATCGTCAGGCTCATGCCGGGACGATCATCCGCACCGCCGCCTGCAGGGCACGAACGGTGACCGGGAGCTCGGCGATCGGGTCGCCGTCGGCGTAGACGGTGAACGGCCGGTCGGCGGCGATCCGCACCTCGGCGGCCCGCTCGACGTGGACATTCGGCAGGCTCACGTGCGCGCCCTTGAAGACGGTGGGAAGGAGGCGGAGGAAGCGTGCCTTGGGCACGTGCTCGACCATCACCACATCCAGTAGTCCGTCCTCGAGCGATGCGTCGGGCGCGAGCAGCATCCCGCCCCCATATGCCTTCGAGTTGGCCGCGGCGATCGTGTAACCGCGGATGGTGTGGCTAGCCCTGCCGTCGAGGGTCACGGTGAACGTGGCAGGCCGCCATGTGAGTAGCGCCCGCAGCGCTCCGTACGTGTAGACCAGGTTTCCGCGCACGATCCTGGCCTGGTTGGCGATCCGGTTGGCGTCGGAGTCGAACCCGCAGCTGGCGATGCCTATGAACGTGCGGCCGCCGGCCTCCCCGAGATCCAGCGGGCGGACCGCGCCGCTCGCCAGGACCTCGCACGCCGCGACCGGGTCGAGGGGGATCTCCAGTACCCGTGCCAGGTCGTTGCCGCGCCCGCCGGGAAGCATCCCGAGCACGCCGTCGGATCCGCGCAGCGCTCCGGCGACCGCGCCAATCAGCCCGTCGCCGCCGAACGCGACCGCGATCTCGCCCGCCGCCGCGGCCTGCAGCGCGAGCTCCCGCGCGTGCTCGAGGCTCCGGGTGCGCTCGACGTGATGCTCGAGCCCGCGGGCGCTCAGCGCCCTTCCGACCGCCTCCAGGTGCCGGCCCGCACGCCCCCCGCCGGCGGAGGGGTTCACGATCAGCGAGATCGTCCTCGCGGGGCGCCCGGCAGGCGGCGAGACGCTGTTCACGAGCCCACCAGCAGCTTACGTAGGTCCTGCGCGACGGCGACTGGTGCGGGGTCGGTGGCGGCCCGAGCCTGCGCCTCGGTGGCGACTCCCGTCAGCACGATCGCAGCGTCCAGGCCGGCCGATGCGGCGCCGGCGAGGTCCACGTCGATCCTGTCGCCGACGACCAGCGTGCGCCCGCCGTCGAGGCGGTCGAGCGCGGTGAGGAAGATCTGTGCCTCGGGCTTACCCACGATCCGTGCAGAGCGGCCGGTGGCGTACTCCAGGGCGGCAACGATCGCGCCCGAGCCCGGCCAGAACCCGTCGTCCTGCGGGAACGTGCGGTCGCGGTCGGCGGCGATCATCTCCGCGCCGGCGAGCACGGCCTGCGTCGCGTCGCGAAGCTCGGCGTAGTTGAAGTCGTCGTGGCCGGCGACGACCACGACCTCGGCCGCGGTGGCGCGGCGAGTTCCGTTGACGATCCGCTGTCCCGCGTCCGAGACGTGGCGAAAAAGCGCCTCCGAGCCGATCACGTACGCGTCGCCACGCCCGCGCTCGGCGAGCACGTGCTGGATCGCCGCGCCGGCCGTGACCACCTCCTCGAGCGAGGCCTGGAGCCCCAGAGACCACAGCTTGCGAACGTAGTCCTCGGGTGACCTGCGCGAGTTGTTGGTCAGGAAGGCCAGCCCCTTGCCGGCGGCGCGCAGCTCGGCAATCGCCTCGGGCGCGCCCGGGGTGGCCTCGTCTCCCACCCACACGCAACCATCGAGATCGAGCACCACGTTCTCGTAGCGGGCCAGGAGAGGGGAGAGCGCCATCTTCTAGAACAGGGAGGCCTGGGAGGCGTCCAGCGCCGGTGCGAGGCATTCTGGTCCGTCGTAGCGCGCATCGTTCACCGCCGGCCCCACGGGCCTGACGAGCGTCTGGGAGGCGGGCAGGGGTGTGAGCAGCTCCGCCAGCTCCCCCCGGGGCGTGGCGGGATCGAGCCACGCGGCCTCCGCGCCCGGGGCGAGGATCACCGGCATCCGGTCGTGCAGCGGCGCGATCGCCGGATTGGCCGGGAGCGTGAGGATCGTGCAGGAGCGAATCGTGGAGTCCTCACCGCCCTTCCAGATCGACCAGAGACCCGCGAACGCGAATGGCGCCCCGCCGGCGGTGATGTGAAACGCCTGCTTGGGGTCGCCTCGCCTGGCACCGGGCGCCGTCTGCCACTCGTAGAACCCGTCGGCAACGACCAGGCAGCGGAAGCGCTCCAGCTGGCCCCGGAAGGCCGGCTTCGCCGCAACCGTCTCCACCCGGGCGTTGATCATCTTCAGCCGGCCATCGGACGGATCGGCCCACGACGGGACCAGGCCCCAGTGCAAAAGCTCGCCTCGTGGCCGGCCCTCGCGGTCGGTCGTGACCGCCAGCACGTCGTCGCCCGGAGCGACGTTGTAGCGGCGGCGCACCTCGACCGTCTCACCGACGGGGAAGCGGCCCCGGATATCGGCGGGATCGGGTGTCGCAAGCGTGTAGCGGCCGCACACGGGCGGATCAGCGCCCGGCGACCTGCTGGGAGCGCTCGGCTCGGGCCCGTTTCTGGCGCCGGCGCCCGTAATAGGCGAGCACCCCGAGCACGACAGCCACGAGGACGACGCCGTAGAAGATCGATACGTCGACAGAAAGGCCACCGAACGGCTGCGCGATCCCATAGACGATGCCGAAGCCGAGTGCCAGGACCAGGATGACGAGGACGATCGCCAGCACGATTCCGCGGATCCTCGCCAGGATGCCCGCGCTGGCGGGCGGCGCGATCAGGCCCAGGAGCTGAAGCCCGCGGAGCTGGCGCGTGCTCGGGGACTCCACGCCGAGGCGCTCCGTGGCTTTCTTCAGATCGTCGGCGCGGCGCTCGGCGAGTGCCAGGGACGCGTCGGCCATGCGCCTGAGCTGCAGACGCTCCTGTGGACGCGCTGCCGCCAGGGCGCGCTGAAAATGCGCGCGGGCGGCCTTGGCGTCATAACGCTCCGCGGCGCGAGCGCCGAGGATCGCCTGCGCGGCGGCCCTGTACTTGGTCTCCGCCTCGAGCTCGTCGTCGGAGCGGCTCTCCAGCTGCTGGATCGCCGCCAGCTGGCTTCGCTGCTCGACGCGCATCATCCGCTGCTGCTTGGCCATAGGCACGGGAGTCTAGCTTTGCGCCGGCGGCTTTCCGGAGCGTCCGCTCACGGCGGTCTACATAAGCTCGATTATCGAGCGTTGGAGGTGCGATCGAAGGGCTCCGGGACAGACTCCGGCACGCCCCGCTGGCGTGGCGCAACTTCCGCCCCCCTGCCGGGATAGTCCAGGTGACGAACGCGCTATGAGGCGTCTATGAGGAACACGTTGAAGGCAGTCGCTGCCGGGCTCTTGATCGGGCTCCTCGCAACCGCTGCGGCGCTGGCGGCCGCATCTCCGTCGGTCGTGACCGGTGGCACATCGCACGTCCAGGACACGAGCGCCGTCCTGAACGGGACCGTCAACCCGAACGGCAGCAGCACGACCTACTACTTCCAGTGGGGCCTGACCAGCGGCTACGGTGACAATGGCACGCCGCACTCGGCGGGCGCCGGCACGAAGGCGGTCGCGGTCCAGCGGACCGCAAGCGGCCTGATCCCCGGAACGACCTATCACTACCGCGTCGTCGCAACCAACCAGTCCGGCACGAGCGTGGGCGCCGATCGTACGTTCAAGACGGCGGGCCACCCACCGCCGGGAGTGTCGACCGGTCCCGCCACACAGCTCAGCACCTCGGGCGCGACGCTGACGGGCGCCGTCAACCCGGCCGGCGCCGCGACCACCTGGTGGTTCGAGTGGGGCGGCACCCCCGCGTACGGCGAGCTGACGGCCGAGCGGACCCTCGCGGCGGGCGCGTCGGCGGAGAACGTCTCCTCCTCGCTGCAGGGCCTACTGGCCCCCGGGACGATCTACCACTACCGGCTCGTGGCCAGCCACGGCGGTACCGTGACCTCCGACGGCGCCGACGCCAGCTTCATGACGTATCCGTCTCCGCGGCCGGTGCCCCGGATCGGAGCGAGCACCAAGCCTCGCCACGCCCGGCGCAGGCCCTACGTGCTCACGACCTCCGGGGGGATCCTCGGGCCGTCGTGGATGCCCTCGCAGTACGCGTGCGCGGGAGACGTCACGATCCGCTTCTTCCGCGGCATCCGGCAGGTGGCGTTCACGCTGGCCGGTGTCGAGCCCAACTGCACGTTCGCGGCCCAGACCGTGTTCCAGCGCCTCCCGGGACGCCGCAGGGTCCACGGACCGGTGCACCTGCGCGTGGTGATCCGCTACGTCTCGACGCCATACCTGGCGACGAACCGCGCGAGCTACGAGCGCATAACGCTGGGATAGCCGTCACGTGGCCTGGCCGGCCACCTCCGCGATCACCGTCGAGAGCTGGCTGCCCTGCCAGGCGATCGGCGATCGGCCGGGCCGGTCCGTGATCAGCGTGGCGCCGGGGATGGCGGCCGCGTAGGCCTCCCCCAGCGCCTGCGGATGACCCGGGTCGGCCTCGTCGCCGCTCGCCACGACCGCCGCGGGCACCGCGATCGCTTCGAGGTCCGCGAGCGCTCCGAACGGCCGCGAGCGCGGGACCACCCGCAGCGCGTCGGCGACCGCCTCCGGATGATCGTGCAGGGAGAGCCTCTGGCGAGTCACCTTGAGGACGGTCTCCCGCCACGCCTCGGGAACCCCCTCCGCGTCGTACGCCGAGAGGAACCCGTCGACGCCCCCGCGCTCGAGGCCGTCCGCGAGCGCGTCCCACCTTGCCAGGCGCACCGGATCGCCGGCGCGGGCCGGGTCGTACCCGGGGGTTATGACAACCAGCGCGGCCACGCGCTCGGGCGCCTGCAGCGCCAGCCACAGCGCGGTCTGGCCTCCCATCGACGCTCCGGCGAGGACCGTGCGATCGATGCCGAGGGCGTCCAGCACCGCCACCAGGTCGCGGCCCAGGTCCTCATACGTGTACCCCGCGCGGTCGAGGGCCGGGGCCGAATGACCGTGGCCCCTCGCGTCGTAAGCGACCACCCGGTGCCCGGAGCGCTCCAGGGCGCGCGAGCCCATCACCACATAACGGCGCGTGGCGGTCAGTCCGTGAAGCAGGACGACCGGGGTGCCCTCCCCGGAATCCGTGACCGAGAGGCGCACTCCCTCCCGTTCGATCAGATGCTCGGTGGCGGCAGAAGTTGACGTGGACGGGAAGTTAGCGGCCCTCGTGGCGTCGCTACCATCGAATTCGTGGACGTATCCGAGAGCAACTTCCAGTCGGCAGTCATCGACCGCTCCAGCGTTGTGCCGGTCGTAGTCGACTTCTGGGCCGAGTGGTGCGGTCCGTGCCGCCAGCTCGGGCCGGTGCTCGAACGCGCTGTGGCGGCCCGCCAGGGCAAGATCGAGCTCGCGAAGGTCGACGTCGACTCCAACCCGCTCCTTGCCCAGACGTACCGGATTCAGGGCATTCCCGCGGTCAAGGCCTTCCGTGACGGGCGCGTGGCAGCCGAATTCGTTGGGGCTCAACCGCCCGCGGCGGTGGAGCGATTCCTCGATTCGCTCCTACCCTCCGAGGCCGATGAGCTGATCGGACGCGGCGACGAGGAGTCGCTGCGCCGCGCTCTGTCGCTGGAGCCCACCCGCGCCGACGCCGCGCTCGCGCTCGCGCGTATCCTGCTCGCGCGCGACGATCGCGACCAGGCGCTCGAGGTCCTCTCCCGCGTCCCCGGTAGCTTCGCCGTGGACGGCCTGGCCGCCAGGATCGAGCTCGAGCGAGACCCGACGGACGGGCTGAGCGAGGCGTTTGCTGCGCTTGACGCCGGCGACCGCGAGCGCGCGCTCGACCTCCTGATCGGGGCGCTGCCCTCCGCGGACGGGGCGCGGGACCCGATCCGGCGTGTTGTGGTGGGGATCCTTGACGAACTCGGAGTTGATGATCCGCTGGCGCGCGACGCCCGGCGCCGGCTGGCCTCCGCGCTCTACTAGGGCCGGTTACGCGTTCTTGATCACGATGCCCTCGAGGATGTAGGCCGCCCGCTCGGTCGAGTCGATGGCGTTCTCGAGGCGCTCGAAGATGTCCTTCCAGCGGATCACGACCATCGGGTCGATGCCGACCTCGAACAGCGAGGCGATCGCCTCCCGCACGATCCGGTCGGCTTCGTTCTCGAGCCGGTGGACCTCCACCGTGTGATCGCTGATGTTCTTGAACCCTCGGATCAACGGGATCGCCTGAGCGATCTCCCGCGTCGCGGCCCGGAGCACCCCCGCCAGCCGCTGCGCCTGGACCATCGGCGCCTCGATCCGGTATAGCCCGAGGTAGTCGGCCACCTCCTCGGTGTAGTCGACGATGTCGTCCAGGGCCGAGGCGAGCTGCAGGATGTCCTCCCGGTCGATCGGGGTGACGAACGTCTGGTTGAGGCGCCGGATGAGCTCGTGTGTGATCTGGTCACCGTCCCGCTCGCATTCGAGGATGTCGTGGGC
>Ga0187814_10000250_pt1 | contig 16295 bp, 10 predicted proteins | sample NC_S_4_FD_132450 | JGI IMG/M metagenome (GOLD analysis project Ga0187814, IMG submission 132450) | Wetland sediment microbial communities from Neuse River Estuary, North Carolina, USA - ASW-S_4 | ecosystem: Environmental > Aquatic > Freshwater > Wetlands > Sediment | place: USA: North Carolina... | reverse complement strand
GGCGCCCTCTGCGGCTGCGGCAATTACGGCTGTCTCGAGGCCCATGCGTCGCGCACCGCACTCGCGAAAGACGCCATCGCCCTCGCTTCGGCAGGCAAGGCGCCCGGTATGCTCAAGGCCGCGGGCGTCAACTTCAGGAAGTACCGCAGCTCCGCTTTCGCGGATTCACTCTCGGCGAGGGACGCCGCCATAATGAAAGCCGTCGACCGGGCTGCCTTCTGGCTCGGTGTCGGCATGGCGAACCTGGTCAACATCCTCAATCCGGAAGCCATCGTTCTCGGAGGCGGCGTCGTGGCCCGCTTCGGCAAGCGATACCTCGAAGGAGCCACGGCCGCGATGCGCGCGCGTCTCATGCCGGGGTTGGCGGATTCGGTTCAGGTCTTCTTGTCCGAACTCGGCGACCTCGCCGTTCCCGCCGGCGCGGCTTTGATGGCTCTCGACGCGACCACCGGCGAGGAGGCGACGGAATCCACGATCGGGGCCGGGCCTTGAACGGGGGTGCCGCCGCGCCGCGAGTCGTCGCGGTCATCGAGCTGGGGTCCACGGGCATCAGGCTTCTCATCGCCTCCCTGAACGCCGAAGGCGGTTTCACCATACTCGATCGCGCCGGAAAGCCGAGCCGCCTGGGCCGCGATGTCTTCACCAGCGGCTCGGTGAGCCGGGAGACCACGAGAGAAAGCATAGCCATTCTCTCCGGCTTCAAGGAACTCATACGAAGTTACGGCATCGAGGCTCGCGAGGCGCATGTGATCGCGACGAGCGCGCTCCGCGAGGCCGCCAATCGCGACACCTTCGTCGACCGTGCGGCGATGCAGACCGGCTTCCGCGTCAATGTCATCGAGGACCTCGAAGGCAATCACCTGACGTGGCTCGCCGTGGAGCACGCGCTCGCCGACGAACGCCGGCTTCTTTCGAGGTCCAACGCGATGATCTTGGAGGTGGGAGGAGGTTCCACAGAGATCATGCTGCTCAGACGCGGCAAGATGGCCGCCTCGCATTCCCTCAGGCTCGGCACCGTTCGAATCGACGAGATGGTACGGGGCTCAGGCCAGGTGACGACTTCACTCAGGCAGTTCATCGAAGACAATGTCCGCACCGCGTGCGACCTCCTCGACGAGGAACTCGCCCTCGACGGAATCAAGACATTCATCGTCATCGGATCGGACGCGCGGCTGGTCGCCGCCAGAAAGGCCACCGAACGTTTCGAGCAATACTCGATCGTATCCCGCGAGGATTTCGTCGGCTTCTCGGACGAAGTCGGCATACTCAGTCCCGACGAAGTCGTGGCGAAGCTCCGCATCCCGTGGTCGGAGGCCGACGGGCTGGGCCCCGGCCTCATGATTCAGAGCCTTTTTCTCGAGCGAACCGGAGCGGAACAGGTCGTCGTGCCGGCCGTTTCGATCCGGGAAGGCGTTCTTCACACTCTCGCCCATGGCCCGGATCCGGAGCACGCGGAGGAAATGCATCGTCAGACCGTGGCGAGCGCCGTTTCGCTGGGGAGGAAGTTCCGTTTCGACGAGGAGCACGCGACGCAGGTCGCGCGCCTTTCCCTCCAGCTCTTCGACGCGCTCGGGAAGGAACACCGGCTCGGACCGCGCGAACGGCTTCTGCTGGAAGTTGGCGCGATACTCCACGATATCGGCAGCTTCATCCGGCCCTCGGGGCATCACAAGCACTCCGAGTACATCATCGAGAATTCGGAGATATTCGGTCTGTCACGCGGCGACCACGTCGTGGTCGCGAACCTCGCCCGCTACCATCGCAAGGGCCAGCCCGCGAACACGCACGTCAATTACATCGCCTTGCCTCGCGAGGATCGCATACTCGTGCTCAAGCTGGGCGCCATCCTCCGCATCGCCGACGCCCTCGACCGGGGCCACGATCAGCGCGTCGGCAGACTCGAGGTGGAACGCCGCGAGGACCGTCTCCTCCTCAAGGTGCTCGATGTCTCGGGCCAGCCCGAATCGGAACTTTCTCTCGAGCGACTTTCGCTCGCGGAAAAGGGCGATATGTTCGCCGACGTTTATGGCATGGAACCGGTTCTGGTCTAAGAGGCGCTTCCGGGCGCCTCGACGTTTACAATTCACTTTCGGTACGGAATATTGTCTTCGGTGACTGTTCCGAGTTTCGTGAGGTATGCCATGAGGGAGTCGGAATCGAGGCCGTATTCCTTGTACTTTCGTCCGGCGAGGGTCGCGTACCCGTCTCCGCCGTCCATCTCCGATCCGACGGTACAGAAGCTGTAGGTGCCGGCCGGATCATAGGGTTTGCCCTGGACCATGATCGAGGTTACGCGATCGCCCGCAGGTCGCCCGGCGTCGAAAATGAAGGTGGCGCCGGCGATGTGGGGAAAGCGGCCGCCGGAGGCGGGCAGTTCGGACAGGCCATTTTCAAGAACGGCCTTGAACTCGGCTCCGGTGAGGGGAGTGGCGCACAGATAGTCCCCGCGGGGAAGGACGGCGTAGACTTCGCCCTTCGTGATGGGGCCAGCCGGTATGCCGTCGCTGATGCCTCCGCCGTTTATCATCGCGATATCGGCTCCGGAAGTCGCCAGCATGCCGTTGGCGACAAGGCGGCCGAGGTTCGACTCGCCGGAACGGACTATCTCGCGTTGACCGACGAGGTCGATGGCCGTCTGACCTATCACCCTGTCGAGGGATGGCGCCTCGGCCGCGACCATAGCTTCGGCGGCGGCCCGCACTTCGGGGTCGGACGGCATGGTGGGGGCGTCCGCCGTACGTACACTGCGCGCAATCAGGGAACGCACCTTGCGATCGATGCCGACGACGAGGTCGACGCGACCGAGCGCGACGCCCATGGTATCAGCCTGAACGATGGCCACCTTGGTGGGGTTGTGGGGCGGGCCCCCGGAAGAGCCGGTACGTCCGTATCCGTCAATGATTAGGTCGATTTCGGGACAGGCCTCGGCGACCGAAACGCTCGTGGCTGCGGCGGTGTCGGCGCCCCCGATATCGGCCAGGCAGACGAGTATGTCGTACTTCCCCTTGAGATCACTGTCGATCAAGCGTCGTGCGGCCGCGACTGGATCGCCAAAAACGAGCCCTTCGAGTGCGGGAAGCTCGGCTTCGTCCGAAGACTCGGGCGCGTCCAGGCCGAAGATGGCCACGCGGACGCCCTCGACGTCTTTCACAATATAGGAAGGAAAGATCGCTTTGCCTCTCCTCTTCACGTTTGCGGCGAGAACGGGGAATCCGACCGACTTCGAAAGTTCGAGGAGGCGGTCCACGCCGTAGTCATAGTCGCGCCTGCCGGGCGTCATGGCGTCGTAGTCGGCGAGCTTCATGAGTTCGGCGACGGGGGCACCCTGATCGATGTCCGACCATGGTTGGCCGTGGAAAGTGTCGCCGGCGTCCAAGAGTAGGACGTTTCGGCCTTCCTTCTTGAGGGCACCGGCATAGCCTGCAATCCGCGAAAAACCTACGACGGATCCCGAGGCGAGGCCGTGCGCTCGCATTTCATCGGTATGAAGAATGGTGATGGAAACGTCGGACTTGAGGGGCGGCGGACCGAAAGGGAAGAGGGTGGAACATCCTGCCGTCGCCAGTATCGCGACCAGAACGACGAGAATCCCCCCGGCCTTTCGCATCGAAGACCTCCTTTATGGAACAGCGGGTCAATGTAAGGGATAGCTGGTATATAGTCCATGCGGCGATATGGTTCCGTTCGGTTTAATAAACCGGTTTAAGATGTTATATTTCCGTGCGATCTCAATGCGCTTGTCGCAAGAGTTCGGCGGAAGAGCACATGTCGCCTTATCTTCGGAGGAAGTCATGCACATGAAGCGCGCCTCGGGCATACTTTTGCACCCGAGTTCACTTTGGGGACCGGGTGGCATCGGCGAACTCGGGCCCGCGGCTTTGGAGTTCGTTTGCCGCCTCGCCGAGTCGGGGCAAGGCCTGTGGCAGACACTACCTCTCGGTCCGACAGGTTACGGCGATTCGCCCTACTCTTCTTTTTCGACTTTCGCGGGAAACGATCTTCTTGTCTCCCTCGAACGCCTCGTCGAGGAAGGTGTGCTCGAAGGCGATGAAATCGTCGCTCCTTACGCCCTCGACCCGGAACGGGTCGATTACGGTTCGCTCGTCGCCTGGAAACGGCCCCTCCTCGACATGGCCGCAGGCCGTTTCCTCGACGGTGCCACGTCCGAGCGCCTTGCCGAGTATGATTCCTTCGTCGCCGAAAACGAGGATTGGCTCCCCGAATACGGCTTGTTCATGGCGATCAAGTCCGAATACGACGAAAGATCGCGCGCTGAAGGGCGCTTCGGCGACCTATGGAACAACTATTGGCCGCGTGAACTCGCCCTTCGCGATATAGCCGCCCTGGCGCGCGAACGAGAACGGCGCGCCGAGGCGATCCGCCGCATCGAAGTCATTCAGTTCTTTTTCTTCGAGCAATGGGGGCGGATCAAGAAGGCGGCCAACGAAAACGGCATTCTCGTCATTGGCGACATTCCCATCTTCGTCGCCCTCGATTCAGCCGACGTCTGGACTCGTCGCGACCTCTTCCTCCTCGATGAGAAGGGACGACCGACCCTTGTCGCGGGTGTGCCCCCGGACTACTTTTCAAGCGATGGCCAGCTCTGGGGCAATCCTCTCTATGACTGGAAGGCGCATGAAAGAGACGACTTCGCCTGGTGGATAGCCCGGCTCAGAGCCTCGCTCAAAGTCTGCGACGCTCTCCGCATCGATCATTTCCGTGGTTTCCAGGCCTTTTGGGCGGTTCCTTTCGGGGAAAAGACGGCCCGGCGAGGCGATTGGCGAGAAGCTCCCGGAGAGGCTCTCTTCGCAAAATTGCGCGAAACTTTCGGCTCGACGGCACCGGTGATCGCCGAGGATCTCGGCTTCATCACCGACGAAGTGAAAGCTTTGCGAGACGGCTCGGACTTCCCCGGCATGCGAGTTCTCCAGTTCGCCTTCGACGCGAACGAGAGCGGTGGGGCATTCAACCCTGAAAACGGCTTTCTTCCGCATAATTATGTGTCGCGCACCGTGGTCTATACCGGCACCCACGACAACGACACGCTTGGGGGATGGTACGCCAAGGCCAGCGCGAAGGAGAAAAAACACGTGGAGGCCTATCTGGGCCATCTCCCGATCGATCCGGTGAAAGCCCTGCTCCGGGAAGCCTGGAAATCGGTGGCCGCTTGGGCTGTCGCGCCGATGCAGGACATTCTCGGTCTGGGCACCGAAGCCAGAATGAACACGCCGTCGACCCTCGGCGGGAATTGGTGCTGGCGGATGAAGGAAGGGGCGTTTACGGGGAAGCTCGCCTCCGAATTGGCGGTCCTGTCGAGTCTTTATGGCCGGGGAAAGGGCCTTTAGGGGCGTGTCCCCCGTTGCACAAGACCGAAGGCGGCGGCCATAGTACGAGGGATGTTCGATCTCGCGGGCGGATTCGTCCTCGCGGCTCTTCCCGCTCTGCCCCTTCTTTTTTGGCTGCGCCGGATGAAGAACTCACGCTCCGGGGAGTCGCAGCCCAAATCGAACGGTTTCGTCGGCAAAGGCCTGCTCCTGGGCTTCGCCGCCGTCGCTCCCGCTGCGGTTCTCGAATACTTTCTTGCGCCCCTCTCCGAACCTTGGAGTAGCGTGGGGAATCGTCTGGTGGGGGCCTTCTGCGTCGCCGCCTTCGTCGAAGAGGGCGTCAAGTTCGCTTTTCTGCGCATCTGGCTCCGGAGCGGCACAGCCGGCAACGCGATGGACGCGATCGCCCATGCCATATCGATCAGTCTGGGATTCGCGGTCATCGAAAACTTCGTCTATACATGGGACCGTCCCGAACTTCTCGTCATCCGATCGCTCACCGCCGTCCCGCTCCATGTCTTGGCCACAGGTCAGCTCGGCTTCTGGCTCGGCATCCGAACTGCGCGGAAAAAAGCGCACGATCCTTTTCTTCTCCCGCGAGGCGGTTGGCTTCGAGGATTCACAGCCGCTGTCATGGTGCATGGCGTCTACGATTTTCTCGTCCTCGGAGAGGATTTCGCAGCCTTCTTCGTACTGCCGCTCCTGATCTTTTCGTCCCTGCTTCTGCGAAGCCGCCTGCTCCTCGCCAGACGAATTGATGAGGAGCTCGAGAATCCTGTCGATAGTTTATATAGGGAGCGTCGTTGAGATGCGCCTCATCCACTCCGGAGAAACCATGAAACCGCGACTCAAGTTATTCACCCTTTCAATAGTCCTCGTCACGGGGTTCGCCGTCGCCTTTGCCGTAACCCAGTCGACGCCATCTCCCTCCGTCTCCACCGCATCGATACTGCCTTCCCTCGACACGGGCGGCGGGCTTGCCAAAGGCGAAGTCCTGGCGGGAACGAGGAACGGTCTCTTTCGGATTTCGATCGCGAACGGCGCCGTGACGACCGTCCTGTCGGGCGGCGAAATTCGCGAGATCCTGAGACCGAATTCGGGGAAGGTCGGTTGGTTCTTCCTCGGGTCCAGGGGCGTCATCCATTCCGACGACCTGATCTCCTTCGACGAGCGAAACGACGGTCTTCCGTTCAAGACGTACAAGGATGTCGTCGACGGCAAGAAGGTCTTCAGGCGCGAAGTGACGGACCTGAAGGACCTGGCGTCGGACGCGAGCGGAGACCGCCTCGTCACCTGCACCAAGGACGAGGTTTGGTATTCGGGCGATGCCGGCCGAAGCTGGACCGATCTCGGAAGTCCATCGTTCATCACGGGACTGAAATGCGTCGCCCTTGCCCCATTCCCCGGAACCGACAAGCCTGCTGTCTGGGCGAGCCATCCTATCAAAGGGCTCTTTGTCAGGGAAATCCGGCCCAAATCACCCTGGGTGCCCGTCACGAAAGGCCTGTACACGATGCCGACGATGACGAGCCCGGATGAAATCGCCGACCTCGTCTGGGTTCCGGCCAAGGCCAAAGCTCTCGATACGCCTCCGAAATCCGCTCCCGCGACGCCTGCGGGTACGCTCTGGGCATCCAACTCGTTCGAGGAAAAGATTTTCCGCTCCGATCTTTCGGCTCCGGACTTTTCGTTGGCATGGGACAACGGAAAGGACTTCGGCATCGCCGAATCCTTGGATCCGATGGCCGATGGCAGCCTCAGGTTCGTCAAGGAGGGGGCGGTGATGCGCCTGCAGACGGACGGGACCGTATCCGAGGATGTCGAGGCGACCAACCTTGTCCGCCAAGCGATCTCCGATGCAGGCGACTCGACTCTCATGGCGCTGGCCTGGAACGAGGGAAGTTCGACACCTGGGCTCTCCGAACTCTGGCTTCTCCTTCCCGATCCCGATAAGAACATCAGGCACGAGGCCGCCGGCAAGAACGCCCTCTACTTGCAGGCAGGTTACGTCATCGACTCGGCGAGCAGGGAGAAGAACTTCGATATCCTGGCCCGGCACGGTCTCAACGCCTTCGTGATCGATCTCAAAGACGACGCCGGAAGGTTGCGATTCTCCCCTAGGGACCCTCTGATCAGGTCGTTCGCCAAGGTGGCAAACCCGATCGACATCGAAAGCCTCGCGGCCGAGGCGAAGCTCAAAGGCGTCTGGCTCATCGCCAGAATACCCGTCTTCAAGGACGGCGTGATGGCCGGCGCCGAAGGCGGGAAATTCGCCGTATGGGACGGACCGCACAACGCACCGTGGCAGGGCATGAAAACGGTCAAGGACGACATAGCTCCGCCTTCGGGTTTCGACTTTCAGCAGCCTCCGATCCCCGGAGTGGTAGAGGCCCCTTCCTCGACTCAAAAAATCGACCCTCCGTCGGCCACCAAGCGCGTACCCAACGGAGAGCGCTGGGTCGACCCCTATTCGGAAGAAGTCTGGGCCTACAACGTAGCCATCGCCAACGAGGCGGTCGCCCGAGGCTTCGACGAGGTCCAGTTCGATTACATCCGCTTCCCGACCGACGGCGACAATGTCGATGACGCCACCTTTCGCTGGGAGGATCCGGGGATGGACCGCGAAAGCGCCATCACCTCATTCCTCGCTTTCGCGCGCGAACGCGTCAAGGCGCCCATAAGCATCGACATCTACGGCGCGAACGGATGGTACCGCTCCGGCGCCCGAACCGGTCAGGACGTCGAGACCCTCGCACGTTATGTCGACGTGATCTGTCCGATGTTCTACCCCTCGCACTTCGAACAGGGATTCCTCGGCCAGGAGCCGGCCGTCCAAAGGCCATGGCGCATTTATCGTCTCGGTTCCCTGCGCACCGCCCGAATAGCCCGCGATCGCGTCATCGTGAGGCCTTATGTGCAGGCCTTCTACATGGGAGTGAGCTACGATAAAATATGGTACAATCCCGACTATGTGGCCCGCGAAGTTATCGGGGTGATCCAGGGCGAAAACCTCGGCATGACTTTCTGGAACAATGTCGACCGTTATGACGATATCCCTTACCTCTCGAAATCGAGCGACGGAACGCTGATCGTCCGCTCGGCAAGCGCCGCTTCCGGCGCACCTTATGAGGCTCAGGCGACGACACCTTCGACGACAGCCCCTCCTGCCGCAGCGTCTACCGCGATGCCGACCGCCTCGGCCGCGAGTCAGGCTTCTGCCGCGGCGGTGCCGGCCTCCGTTTCGGCGGGTCCGACCGCCACAGGTTCCTCGGCGACAAAACCCGGCGGGGCCACCGTCGGTCAGTCGGCGACCGCCCCGATCGACCCTCCCGCTCCCGTAGTCCCTCCCTCGACCAATCCCCCCGTATCGAGCGACGACGGCATCCTCAATTGACGTGGGTCGGCTTCTTGAATTCGAGGAAGGGTCTGCCGGATTTCATATGGGCGGCAAGGGCTTCGAGGCCGGGACGGGCATGGCTGAAGAATCGTTTCCAAGATGGGCAGAACCAGGCAAGGAGACCCGAGCCGTCCGGCGCCATGGATATCCTGTCTTTCGGACATCCGCCATTGCAACTCGAAAGGACTTCGCAGCCTCGACAATAAGGTGCGAGCCTTTCCAGCTTGGCCTTTCCAAAGGCCGTCATCCGTGGATCGACGGCCAATGTCGCAAGCTCGACTTCCGAGATCGAGCCGATACGATGATCCTGGTCGACGAAGTGATCGCAGGCATAGAACCCGCCGTCCGTCTCGAGGACCGCCACCTCGCCGCAAGTTTCACGATGGATGCAAAGTGCGTGAGGCGCGCCGTAGATGGGACGGAGCGCCTCGTCGAAGGTCTGGACCACGACTCGACCCACGTCCTCGGCGAGCCATAAATCGAACACTCCGCAAAGGAAGTCGCCGAGTTCTTGCCTGCCCGCCGCGAGGGGATGGGCCCGATCCCCGCTTGCCGGCGTCACCAATGGAAGGAACTGGAGCCTGAGGACCCCGATTGCGCGGAAAAAGCGATAGACGTCATCGGGCCTGGCCACATTGGCCTTGTGAATGACGCAAAGGACATTCGTATAGACGCCGGCGCGCCGCAAGATTTCGAATGCGCGCAACACCCGCGAATGACTCGGTTTTCCCTCGGCTGTCCGGCGGTAGGCGTCGTGACATTCCACCGGGCCGTCCAGGCTGAGCCCCACGGAAAAGCCTTCGTCGTGGAGAAAGCCCGCCCATGTCTCGTTGACCAGTAGTCCGTTGGTCTGCAGTCCGTTGGTGACGCGGCGCCCCGGAGGGCAGAGCGACTTTTGGAGCCGAACGAGCCGCCTGAACCAGTCGAGGCCGAGAAGTGTCGGTTCGCCTCCGTGCCACTCGAAGTGAGTAGCGGGGCCCGGCGAGGCGGCGAAACGTTGGGCGACATAACGCTCCAGCAGCGCGTCGGACAGCCTGCCCGGAGACTTGGCGAACATGGTCGACTTGCCGAGATAGTAGCAATACGAACAACGCAAGTTGCAGCGCGGTCCCGCCGGCTTGGCCATGACGAGGCATTCGCCGCCGCCCGCGTTCGCTGAAGTGTTCGCCAAAGCCTCAGCCCTCGAGCGGCAATGCCCCTTCCTTCACCCTTCCGCCGGCGAGATGCTTCGCATAGAAGCCCAGCAGCCGGGCCCAGGAATCGCGCGCCGCGTTTACGTTGTAGGCCTGCCCGGTCTCGTTGAAGAACGCATGATTCGCCCCTTCGTAGATATGGTGCTCGTAGGACTTGCCTGATTTTTTCATGGCCGAGGCGAAGGCGGGGATTCCGGCGTTGACCCTCTGGTCGTTGCCGCCGTAAAAACCGATGACAGGACATCTTATGCCCGCGACTTTTTCGTCCGGGGGACAACTGCCGTAGAAGATCGCCGCGGCGTCTATTTCCTGCTCTTCGCAGGCGAGGAGAGCCGAAAGTCCGCCGCCCATGCAAAAGCCGACGCAGCCCACGGGCTGTCCTTGGGTGTCCGTTCGCTCATGGACGAGATGGTCTGTGGCCGCTCGGAGCGGAGCCACGAGGGAGGGCAGCCGTCCGGGGGTCGACCACATGGCGCCGAAGGTCTCGGAGATTCGCGCCCGCGGGCCGGCGTCGAGCTTGGCGAGGGCCTCGTCGCGGGCGGCGGGGTCGAAGCGCCGTTCGGGGGGCAGGCTCATCATGAAAGCCACCGCTTCCTCGACACGCTCGGCCTGTAGGGCGGGCGGGCGCTTCCCGCCGATGGCGAACAGATCGGGAGCGAGTGCCGCGTAACCCGCGGCCGCGAACCTTCGGGTCACATCTTCGATGTGCGCGTTGACCCCCCAGACCTCCTGTATCACGATGACCGAGGGCAAGGGTCTTGCCGCGCGCTCGGGCGCGGCGAAGAAGCCGATTTGATCGCCATAGCGGATCCATTCTGAATGTACTGACATGAGTACCTCCGATTTCTATTTATCGCCCCCCAAGGGGGGCATGGCAAGCGCCGGGAACTGGACGCAGCGGTCGGTCGAAAGCGGAACGACCGGCGACGAAATGGATCAGGAAAGGCCTTTCCGATACTCGTCCAAGGCCGATAGGAAGACTTCGAGGATGCGTTGCCGGCGCTGAAGTTGGGATACCCCGGAGTTTTGACCCGGGCCGCCGGCGGAATACGCGCCGTTTGCCTGGCCCGGGGCCTGATCGGAACCGCTCCCCTGGCCCCCGCCCTGCGGAAAACCATTCTGGTTGCCGCCGGAGGCATAGCGTTGTCTAAGTTCCTTGCGGAAATTATCGACTGCCTTTCGCCATTCCCCGAACTCGGCCTTTTGCCCGGATGTGAGAATCGCGTCGACGTCCGACTGGATTTGCCTGGCCTTCGACGGTGAAGGCATGGGGTTGTCCTTGAGGACGGCGAGGATGGGGCGAAGTCGGTCGACCTGGTCGATCGTGAGGAATAGCTTGGGATCGCGGGCGAACTGCAGCGTGGGCCGTTGACCTTGTTGCCCCGCTCCTGCCTGTGCGGTCGGGCCGGATTGCGACCCGCCGCCGGCTCCCATCTGCTGCCCGGCCGGCGCGCTCCGGCCGAAGCCGCCCCGTGCCGCGGCTCCGAATGCGTTCCCAAGAACCTCTTCGGGAAGGAACAGCGAAAGTTCGAACACGAGAGCCTGTGAATTGAATCCCTGGACTGTGGCGCCAGACGGCCCCGCCTGGGCCCCGAGAGGCTCGACGGCGATGACGCTCGCGAGGACGGCGAAAGCCGCGAACGAGAGAAGGGTCCTTTTCATGATTCCTGCTCCTTCGTAAAGAATGGACGTCTGCGCGCGCTCATTCGAAGCGCAACGCCTGAATCGGATCCATGCGCGCGGCGCGACGCGCCGGATAGATTCCGAAAAAGAGACCGATGGCGGCCGAAAAACCGAGGGCCAAACCGACGGTGCCGACCGATATGGATACGGCGATACCGCCGAACTTGCTGATGATCATGGCGGCGGCGACGCCCGCCCCCCAGCCGATAAGTCCGCCGAGTCCGGATATGATGATCGCTTCCACGAGGAATTGGGCCAAAATGTCGCGTCTCCGGGCACCCAGGGCCTTTCGTATCCCGATTTCCCGTGTCCGTTCGGTCACCGACACGAGCATGATGTTCATGATGCCTATGCCTCCGACGAGAAGACTGATGCCCGCGATGCTGCCGAGGAGGAGCGTCATGATCGACGAGACGCCCTGAACTGCCTGGAGGACATCGGCCTGACTCACGATCGAGAAATCGTCGGTGCCTGTATCGGGTATCCTGTGTCGGGAATGGAGGAGGGCCGTGATGTCCGCTTTGGCGCCGTCGATGTTCGCCTGATCATCGACACTGACGCCGATGCTGCGTACATCCTTTTGGTGGCGGAACCGCGCATACAGCGTTGTGAAAGGTATGAGGGCGGTGTCGTCCTGGCTGAAAAAACCACCGCCCGCGCCCTTGCGCTGGAGCAGGCCGATCACGCGGAAATTGGAATTGCCGATCTTGACCGACTTCCCGACCGGCTCATCTTCGCCGAAAAGATTGTCGGCGGTATCCCTGCCAAGCACGACGACGGAACGCTTGGCCCGGTAGTCTTCCGCGGTGAAAAAGTCCCCGTCGTCCACCGGCCAGTTCCGCACGGCCGTGTAGTCGGCGCTCGTGCCGACGAGCCCGGTGGTCCAGTTCACGTTGCGGTACGTGAGCTGTTGCCTGATGGTGGACTCCGGCTCGACGCCGACGAGATGGGCGACGTCTTTGCGTATCGCGTCCGCGTCGTCGATGGTGAGGGTGGACATCGATCCGAAGCCTTGCCTGACCCCGCCCACGTTGGCGCTTCCAGGCGTCACCGTGAGGAAGTTGCTTCCCAGTCCCTGGATGCGCCGCTGGACGCCGAGCGTCGCCCCCTGCCCCACCGAAACCATGGCGATGACCGCGCCGACGCCGATGAGAATGCCGAGGACCGTAAGGACCGTGCGCAATTTGTTTTGAAGGAGCGAGCGTGCCGCGGAAGCCACGTTCTCCGTGAGCTCCGTGAGGCCGAAGGAGCGCCGCCTGGGAGCCTCCGTCATCGGTCGGCGGATGCGCGCCGGATCGATGCCGGGAGCCGCCTCCTCGCGGACAGGATTTCGCACGTCGCTCACGATGAGGCCGTCCTTGAAGCGGATGACTCTGGCCGCGTAGGCGGCGACGCTCTCCTCGTGGGTAACCATCACAATCGTGATCCCCGCGCGGTTCAGGGCCAGGAAAAGCTCCATGATCTCGTCGCTCGTGCGCGAGTCGAGATTGCCCGTCGGCTCGTCGGCGAGGAGGATGGCCGGCGAATTGACGAGGGCCCGGGCTATCGCCACCCTTTGCTGTTCGCCTCCGGAAAGTTCGTTGGGTTTGTGCGTGCCGCGCTCAGGGAGACCAACGGCGCCGAGGAGGGCATGCGATGGACGCTCGCTGCCGTGGGCGAAGCGTTCGCCCGTATAGATAAGAGGAAGCTCGACGTTCCGGTTCGCGTCGGTTCGCGAAAGGAGGTTGAAGCCCTGGAAGACGAAGCCGATGCGCCGGCTTCGCACGGTCGCCAGTTCGTCATCGGCCATGGTCGACACATCGGTGCCATCCAGCATGTATGACCCCGAAGTCGGCCGATCCAAACAGCCGAGGAGGCTCAGGAAGGTCGACTTGCCCGAACCCGATGGCCCCATCACGGCGACGAATTCGCCCCTTTCCACCCGCACCGACACTCCCTTGAGCGCATGGACCTCGATCTTGCCCGTACGGTAGACCCGCTTCAGCCCCTCGGTCAGGATCACTGCATCGGCCATGCCGTCCTACCTCAATCTACGGAAGACTTGGCCGAAGCTGCCCATACCTCCCGGAGTCGTCGGAGGTGATGCGGTCGACGCGGGCCGACGAGTCGGGATGACCACTTCGTCGCCTTCGTCCAGCCCCGCGACTATCTGCGTTTTCGTCCCGTCCGTGGCTCCCGTCTGCACATCCCACGATATCATCTTCCCGCCGTCGAGGATGTAGACCTGCGAGGAACCGCCGTTCGTCCGGACCGCGTTCGAAGGCAGCACGAGGACGTTGTCCAACTGAAGCACCGAGATGTCCGCGTCGGCGTTCATGCCCCAAAGGAGCCTGCCGTCGGGATTGGGAACCTCGATGGAAGTCTGGAAAACGGAAACATTGGATTGGATCTGCGCGTGCATGTCGATGACGGTCACTTTCCCTTTAAGCCTGAGGTCCGGCATGCTCGAGGGAGTCACGATGGCGTCCTGTCCGGACTTGACATTGGGCATATCGTCCTCGTTCACCATAGCCTGAAGGATCATGGGATCGGGATCGACGACGGTCATGACCTCCGTCGAGGGGCTGATCAAGTCGCCGAGATTCACGGGGATCTCCGCCACGACGCCCGCGACGGGCGAGCGGATGGTCGCCGAGTCGGAGATGAGCCGGTCTTGCAGCTCGGTGGATTGTGCTTCGGCGAGTGCGGCCTCCTGACCTTTGATCACGTCGTCGGTCACTTGGGCGACTGCGTTCCGCCAAGTGTCCTGAGCGGCGGCATAGTTGAGTTTGGCCACTTCAAGCTGGCGCTCGGCGTCATCGGCGGACCTTTTGTCCATGAGCCCTTTGTCCACGAGAGACTTCGTACTGTCATATGTTTCCTGCGCGGACTCCAGCGTGGTCCTGGCGGTGGCGAGGCCCGCGTCCGCGCTTTCTTTGTTGAGGGCCGCCGGTTGGGCGAGGAGATTGTCGAGTTTGGCCTTTTGCGATTCCACATTCGCCTTCGCCCCGGCCAGGTCGAGGTCCAGTCCGGACGGATCGATCGAAGCGAGCGCTTCTCCGACATGGACACGGTCGCCTTCCTGCACGTAGATCGCGACGAGCTTTCGCGTCGGCATGTTCGAATCGGGGCGTATCGTAGTGATCGTGTCGGGCTCGATCTGGCCCGATGCCGTGACGATCATCGAGATCGATCCCTTCTCGACCTTGACCGCCGTGTATTGGGGGGCCGCCGCGGCCTTGGCCGATTTGTCGGTCGATCGCACCTTGATGGCGACGCCGGCGCCGAGAACGACGACCGTCAAGATGCCGACGACGATTTTCGATGAGCGTTTCATCGCATGGTCTCCATTCATTCGCCCATGGCGTTCTGCAGACTGAGGATCCCGAGCGTCATATTGACATTCGCCTGATCGAGCGCGGCCTCCGAGGAGGAGACGGCCATCGAGGCTGCGAGGAGAGCCTGGGAAGATCCCGTGCCCTCCCGGAACTGGGTTTTCGCGAGATCGTACTGGTCGTCGGCGAGTTTCAGGCCGGCCGTAGCGAGGCCGATGCGCAGCTTGAGGTCGCGCAACGCGAGATATGCCTGGCGCACCTCTACGGTTATGTTCGAGACGAGCTGGGTTTTTTGCTGCTCGTACGCGAGCTCCTGGGCCGCGGCTTGGGCCACCTGCGCCTTGATGCCGCCGGCATCGACGATCGGCATGCTCACCTGGAGGCCGACGCTCCAGTCGGGATTGGAGGAAGTCATCGATGGAGCGGAAGTCGAGCCACCCTTGTTCGTCCAGGCCCAATTGCCGTTGAGGCCTATCACCGGCGACGACTGGCTATGGGCAAGATCCGCAGCCACCCGTCCCGAAGCGATCTGCAGAAGAAGTTGGACGATTTCCGACCGCTTTGAGAGCGCCATTTCGATGGCCCCGTCGAGATCGAGGTCCGGCGGCTTCGGGGACTCTGTCGGTGCCGCCCGAAAGTCCTTTTCGAGCGGCCAGCCGACCAGGGAGGCAAGATTCTGTCGATCGACAAGGAGGGTATCCTTCTCCTTGGCCAGGTCGGCAGCCGCCTCCTCTTCGTCGATCGCGGCCTGTTCCGCGTCTATCTTCGCCGCCTGTCCCGATTCGTAGAGGGCATTCGTCCGGCGCAGATCCTCCGTTCGGGCGGCATGGGCCTCGTCAAGTAGGCTCACTTGGGACTGAGCGTCGAGCAAGGTGAAAAAGGCCAGTTTGACTTGGTATGCCAGAGTGCGTTTCGATTCGTCGGCGGTCGAGCGACCGATGGCGAGCGTCAAGTCCGCCTGCCTCGCCGCGCCGAAATTGCGGCCGCCGGGATAGCCGTCCCAGAGCGTCGAAGATCCAGTGATTCCTATCCTTGTAGCCTGCGAAACGCCGGAAGTTTCGGGCACCAACTGATCGCCTGACAAGGTGAGGCTCGTCGCGAGCGGCGCGGTCAGGTTGAGTCCACCCTCGAAGGTGTCCGTATTGGAACTCGCCGTGGATAGAAGGGCATTGCTGAGCGAACTGTTGGTGTTGCTCGACGTCTCATATCCGACACCATGGGTTCCCGAGAGCGCTCCGTTGATGCCGAACCCGTTCTTGGCCGCGCTTTGATCGCGGACCGCCTGGGCGACGGCAAGGTTCGTCCGGGCGACGTGAAGGCGGTCGGCGCGAGTGCCATCGGGCCGTGCATGCTGCCTGTCGACGCCGCCGGCGAGCCGCTGATG
>Ga0187814_10000249_pt1 | contig 16314 bp, 11 predicted proteins | sample NC_S_4_FD_132450 | JGI IMG/M metagenome (GOLD analysis project Ga0187814, IMG submission 132450) | Wetland sediment microbial communities from Neuse River Estuary, North Carolina, USA - ASW-S_4 | ecosystem: Environmental > Aquatic > Freshwater > Wetlands > Sediment | place: USA: North Carolina... | reverse complement strand
TGCGTGTCCTGCCTCAGGGGGGGCGAAGGGGAGACCGCGGGGGGGGGGGGGGCGATCGCGACGGGGGGGGCGGGCTCGCCGGTGGGCGAGACCGCCCTCGTCGAGAACGTGCGGCGCAACGCGAGCGTCAAGTGCCTTTCCTACTCGACCGGCTATCAGCTCTCGAAGTCCGATTTCGACGCCCTGAGGGCCAAATATCCCGAATTCGACGCTCGTGTCCGCGAGATCGTGGAGCGCAGGAAGAAGGCCGCGAAGTAGTGCGGCGACGGCACCTTTGACACGAAAGCCGCCGATCCCCTACCATACTGATCCATGCGCCTCAAATGCCCCCGCGCGGCCAGGACCGCCTTCCTCGCGCTCCTTTCGCTGTTCGCGTTCCACTCCTTCGCCCAGGGGAAGGTGGTCGTCGTCGACTCTCCCTTGACGCAGAGCCTCATCAAGATATTCCCCGAAATAGCGAGCGGCTACATCGACTTCAACGGCAACGGCAAGCCCGACCAGACCGCCGATCTCAACGAGGTAATCCCCGAATCGAGGGTCAGGGACGGGCAGCTCCAGGCTCAGGAGATTCTCGATTTCATCGTCGCGAATTGGCGCTTCATCCCCCTGGACAAGCTCAAGGCGGTGCAGGACGCGGTCAAATCGGCCACGGGTACCATCGAGGAACTCATCGCCATCGACTTTTCCACCGCCCTCGAGACCGCCGTCCGCGATCGCGAAGCCATGGGCGACTCTATCTACCTTACGCCCTCCGCGAGGAAGGAAGCCGAAGACCGCCTCGCCGGCTACGTCGCGACGATGAGTTCGGCCTACAGGCAGGAGGGCCAGAAGAACGAGGTCGATTTCGTGACCGCGCGCGACGCCCTCTTCTCGGCCGTCGACAAGGGTTTCCCACTGCCCTCGGACCTGCCGCCCGACGACCGCGCCGTCCTCGCGACGACCTGCGTCGACGTCATCGACAAGGATCAAGCGAGCGATCCGGCCAAGACCAAGGTGGCGATCAAGATCCTGGGGCGGATCAAGTCTACCGAGGCGGCGGATGTTCTCGTGGGCCTCGCCGGCGGCGGCGATTTCGCCATCGACGCGATGAAGGCCCTCGGGGAGATCGGCTACAAGCCGGCGATCCCCGTTCTGGCGAAACAGTTGGCGAGCGCGGACTCGCCGGACGTCCGCAAGGCCGCGCTGCTCGCCACGGGGGCGATCGGCGGGGCCGACGGTCTCGACACGATACTCGCCCTTCTCAAGCCGGGTTCGAAGGAGAAGCTGGCGCCGGACCTCCTCCTCGCGGCTACCCAGGCCCTCGCGGGCATCGCGCAGAGCGGCAATGGAGACCAGCGCGTGCTCATGGCCCTCAAGGATCTCTCGTCGTCCGACCAGGGTTCGGTGCGGGCCGTCGCGGCGTCGGGCCTCGGGGCCTTTCCCTCGCAGACGGCGGTCGACGCCCTGCTCGCGATAGTGGGCGGGGACAAGGACCCCGCGGTGCGCAAGGCGGCGGTCGTCGCCGTGAACGGCGAAAAGAGCGACGCCGTCATGCCGGCCTTCCTCAAGCTGCTCAAGGAAAAGGATCTCGATCCGGCCCTCGAGCTGGCGACCATCGCGGCGGTGGGCACGAACTCCCAGGGACCGCTCGGCATCCAGACCCTGGTGGACCATCTCGCCGATCCCGAGCCGGACATCCGCGCGGCGGCCTCGGCGGCCCTCCTCCGGCTCTATCCCGCCAACCAGGCGCCCGTCTCCGGGGCCGTGACGCGGGCGCTCACGATTTCCACCGACGACAATCTGCTGGCCGCCGGCACCGCCCTCCTCGCCACCTTCGCCGATCCGGGCACCGTGCCGACCCTCCTCGCCCTCCTCCAGAAACCGCAGGCTGAAGTCAAGCGCAACGCGGCTTGGGCCCTCTACCGGCTCAGGAACGTAAGCAATCCCATGGTGAGCCAGACCCTCCAGCAACTGGTGACCAACGAGAACGAGACCATTTCCACCCGCGTCAACGCCGTGCGGGCGCTCGGCGCCATCGGTTTCGATTCTCCCACTCTCAACATCTGGCAGACCCTGGTCACGACGGCGCAGATGCGGGGCGACAAGTACGCGATGCTCAGGCTTTTCGCCGTCCGCTCCCTCGGCGAGATGGACGCGAACAGACCCCAGGTGTTCCAGGCCCTCGCCAAGATCGTCGCCCGCGATCCCGACCAGGCCCTCCGCCTCGAGGCCGTCGACGCGCTCAGGGCCCTCGCCAGTCCCGACCCGGGAGCCGAGGATGCCCTCGCCCAGGCCTTCGCCCTCGCGACAGACGACGTCGAGTTCCGATTGCGCATCGTCGAGACGTTGGCCGACATGGGCAGCCCCCGTTCGATCGACGAGGGCGCCGAGCTCCTCGCGGGCCAGCTTTCGTCCGACCAGAAGCGGCGCGCGATCTTCGCCCTGTCGGAGACGCCGAACGAAGCCTCGGCCGGGGCAATCCTCGACGCGTCCAAGGACGCGTCGATCGACGACTTCGCCGAGACCGTCCTCGAGGCCTTCCCCGCGGCGATCATCCAGCCGATCGTGGCGCGCAGGCTCAAGCTGGAAGGGGACAAGAACGTGCTCGCCGTCCTCGGAGACCTCGACGCCCGCTTCTCCGACTAGGTCCGGTCGGAGAGAATACATGGCGCTCGACAGGATTCCCGGTCGGGACTGACAGGCTCATGGCTCCCTTCGCCTCTCTCGCCGCCAATCGGATCGCGCACGGCGTCGTCATGTACCTCCTCATGTGCCTGGCGTATTCGATCGTCTTCAACGGGGTGGCGGACAACGCGCTTCGCGCCCGCGTGGACGAGGAGGTGGGCATGGCGCTCAAGTCGGCCGGCAACCTTTCTCCGGCCGACTACGACCGCCTTCGCGACGGACTCAGGGCCGCGAAGATCCGGGAGTTCAGGCTCGACGAGCCCCTGGCCTCCCGAGTTCTCCTGCGGGCCCTCGATGTGGCGAGCTTCCGCTTCGGGCGCTCCCAGACGGTCACCTCGGCGTCGGGCGACCGGCAGGTCCTTTCCATCGTTCTGGAGGCCCTGCCGAACACGCTCGCCCTGTTCGGCACCGAGGCCATTCTCGTGATGCTCCTCGGCGGGGCGGTGGGTGTGCTCGCCGCGAGGCGGCAGGGGGGGCTCCTGGACCGGGTCGCGTCGGTGCTGCCGATGGTCTTCAACGGCCTGCCCACGTGGTGGGTGGGCATGCTCGCCCTGATGCTCCTCGCCTATGTCATTCCGCTCTTCCCCTCGGGGGGCGTCCACGCGAACCCGACGCCCGCCGGGCTCGCGGGAGCCGTCGACTACCTCTACCATATGGCCCTCCCCCTGCTGACCCTCGTTTCGCTCAACCTCTGGAATCCGGCATGGCTCGTGAGGAACCTCGTCGGCGACACCTGGGAGCGCGACTTCGTCCGCTTTGCCCGGGCCAAGGGGCTTTCGGAACGGCGCGTGGCCTTTCACGTCGTGGCGGCGATCAGGCCGGCCGCGGCGACGATGGCCCTCCTGGGGCTCCTCCAATCCCTGGCGGGGAACATCCTCGTCGAGGGCATCTTCGGCTGGCCGGGGCTCGGCGGCCTTTATTTCGCCGCCGTCCAGCAGTACGACGTGCCCGTGCTGATGGGCGTGCTTTCGCTCCAAACGGCCATCAATCTCGCCGGCCTCGTCGCCCTGGACCTCGCCTACGATTGGCTCGACCCCCGCATCAGGCTGGGAGGCTCGGCGTGAACGCCTTCCTCGCCAGTCGCTCGGCCCGCGTCGGTCTCGTCATCCTCGCCCTCATCGGGCTGCTGGCCCTCTTCGGCCCCCTCGTCGTCCCCTTTCCTGGGGCGGTCACGCGATGGCGCGACATTTCGTATTGGGAGGACAATCCCGCGGGCGCCCCTCCCGCCTGGGTCAGCGGGCCGTGGAACCATTGGGCCTTTCCGCCGACCGGCCGCGCGAAGTCTTCGGCTCCGCTCGTGCGCGAGGGGACGGCCGGCAGGCTCGAAACCTGGGACTTCCGCCTTGCAGGCGGCGCGCCCTCGGCGGGTACGCCCTCGGCGGGAACGCCGACGCTCGCGCCTTCGGCGGCCGCGACGGCCGCTGGCGGTTCGACCAGCCGGCCCCGCGACGTCGTGCTCCGCGTGCCGGGGGGCGAGGGCAGGGCCTTTCTCCTGGTTCGCGAGGGGGGCCCGGATTCGCCGGGCCGCGAACTCTATCGGAGCGACGTGGACCTCGTGAGCGGCGGCAGCCTGCGCCTGGATCTGCCGTCCGTCTCCGCAGCGGAGCTTACGGCGACGATGTACCTGACTTCCGGGCAGCCCGAACCCGGCCCGCCCACGGTGCTGACGGTCGGCAGGTCGGAGGGTCTCCTCGGCACCGACGCGGACAAGCGCGATGTCTTCACCGGGCTTGTCCTCGGCATTCGCTGGGCCCTCCTCCTCGGCGTGGTGGTGAGCTTTCTCACCGTGGTCTCAGGACTCCTCCTCGGCACCTTCGCGGCCTGTTACGGGGGTTTCTTGGGGGCCCTCACCAACCGCGTCTATGAATTCTTTTCGATGATGCCGCTCCTGCCCTTCCTGGTCGCGGTCTCGGCGATCCATAAGCCGTCGCTTTGGAGCTTCGCGGGCCTCGCCCTCCTCTTCTTCTGGACGAGGACCTTCAAGACGGTCTACGCGCGGGCCCTGCAGATCAAATCGGAGGGTCACATCGAGGCCGCCGTCCTGGTCGGGGCGGGGCGCTGGTGGCGCGTGACTCGCCATGTCCTCCCCGAACTCCTGCCCTATGCCTTCGCGATGATGGCCATGTCGGTTCCGGGCATCATCATCGCCGAAGCCGGGGTGAGCCTCCTCGGGCTCGGCGACACGACGACGGTGACCTGGGGCCAGATGCTCCACGACGCCTTTGTCCAGGGCGCCGTGATCAACGGGATGTGGTGGTGGGTGCTGCCGCCCGGACTCTCGATCGCGACCATGGGCCTTTCCTTCGCCCTCGTCGGCCGTGGCCTGGACCGGGTTGTCAATCCCAGGAGCTCCCGGCGCTGATCGCGCCCTCGATTCATCGACTTCATCGCCCTCGGACGCACTTGACCGCGCATGTCTCCATGCATAAGCTGTATCCATGGAGAAGATGCAGATCCTGTTCCCCGAGCCCCAAATCAAGCGGCTCAGGGCTATCGCCGGCAGCCAGGATCGCCCCGTGAGCGAGCTCATTCGAGCCGCGGTCGATCTTTGGTTGGCGCGACAGGGCCCGCAGGTCGAAATGGTCGCCGAGCCTCCGCCATCCTACCACTGCGGGCGGATCATGGTGGCTGCCGAAGACCTGCGAGAGCGCGCAATGGATGACGGGATCGGATCGTGAAGAGCCTTGACACCAATATTCTGTTCTACGCCATCAACGAGGATTGCGAGGAACATGGTCGTGCCCGAGGTATCGTCGAGGAAGCGCTGCGGGAGCCCCGGTCATGGATCATCGCGGAACAGGTCTGGTTCGAGCTCTACAGATTGCTGCGGAATGCGGCGGTTCTTGCGAGTCCCCTCGGCGCGGCGGAGGCAGCTTCGTCAACAGCGTGGTACCGCGAAAAGAGCGGCTGGCTGCGTTGTGCATGGGAGCCCGATTTCATGCCGGATGCGATGAAGTTCATGGAACATGCGGAGTTTCCGGCGCGTCGCACCTTCGATGTCGTTCTTGGGGTCACCCTTCTGCGGAACGGAGTGGATGAATTCGTCACGAGAAACACCAAGGACTTCGAGGAGATGGGTTTTCGCAGTCTGCGAAATCCACTCGCGTAGCGAATCCGCTTCGCCTCCAAAGAACGTGTCCACGTGGGCGAAGTGTTCGGGGTAAAAGCACCGCGCCATGCCTCACTCCGCCTTTTCTTCGGGCTCGCGCTCGCGCATATGCTCCCTGATCCGGGCACGCCGCCAGTGCGAGCGCCCGAAGCGTCCGCCGAAACCGCCTTTGAATAGTATGTGGGAAAGGATGACGATGCCCGCCGCCTGCCAGAATCCGATTTGGGGCAGCCTGAAAATGGTCGGCATCAGCCAGTTCCAGAGCCACATCGTCACCGCCGAAACGAGCGCGAACATCCCCGGTATGAGGACGATCGCCCCCCCGACGACGAGCGCTTTCGCGCCCGCGTTCCATTCGGCCCAAGGCTTGTGCCTGCGACCGCCGAAATCACCATGCATCATCGCGAACCTCCTTCAGGTTTCGAAGTCCATCCAATATTCCAGCGCTTCGGCGAGCTTGCGCATCGCGTAGCGCTTTCTCGCCATGAGCGTGTCGATCGATTCTCCCGTCCGCCGGGCGAGCTTCTTGAAGGTGAGCCCGTCGAGAGCTTGGGCGCGGAGCGCTTCCCGCTGCTTTTCGGGGAGGGCCCCTATCGCCACTTCGAGGGCCGCGAGCAGCTCGTCCCGGACTAGGCGATCGGCGGGGTCGTAGCCGGTTTCGGTCGCGATCTCCTCGAAGAGCTCGGGGGAGAGCTCCACCGCTCCGGCCCTGCGCCTCGCCCCCTCGCCGCGCCAAAGATCGGCGAGGCGATTTCTCATGGATGTGAATATCCAGGCGCCGATGTCCTCGACGAGGGAGAGGGCGCTCGCGTTCGCCAGCGCCCGTCCGAAGGCGTCCTGGAGGATGTCCTCGGCCGTCTCCACGTCGGGAGCGTGTCTCTTCGCCCAGGCGAGAAAGCCCCGTCTCCGTTCGCGATAGGCTCGCTCGATGTGTCGCCTCGCGGCCCCGTCGTTCTCCGTGTCGCTCATCTATCTGATAATAACGACGATCGGCGCGGGGAAATCGTGCAGGGAATCGGCATGAAATCGGCCGGCCCTTTCCAGATCGCCGGGTCCGACTTAAAATCAGGCATGGCCTTCATGGATTTCTCCGTTGGAGTGGTCATGTTCCTTTTCGCCTGCTCGCAGCTCTTCACCAAGAGCAGGACATCCATCCACTATGCCATGGCCATCGATTGCTTCTTCGTGTCCTACATTTTCTTCTATTTCTGGTCGGCCGAAAACAATATCGTCCTGCCGGCGGTCCTCTGGTCCTCCGACATTTCCTTCCTGTTCATGATATCGCTGACCTTCTATCTGGCCTCCACGGCCATACTGCGCGATGGAAGCAAAGCCTTCCGGCGCTCCGTCCCCCTCCTCATCCCGCCGGCTCTCTTCATCATCGGTTTCGGGGCCTACAACGCCATCGCGCGGCCGCCGGCCTCGGGGCTCCCAGGGGACTCGCCCGGTCATTTTTCCAGTCCCCTGCTGGGCTGGCTCGCCACGGCGAGCTTCATCTCAATCGCCGTTTCGATCGTCTTGTGCCTGGTCGTGGCGTACCGGATCAAAGCGTCCGGCGCAGTCGTCCACCGCACGCTTTTCCGCAGCCAGGTGATCTTCCTCGCGTTTTACCTCGCCTGCGCCCTCGTGGCTGTCTGCGGCTGCATAGTCCGGGACAGGGACATAATCAGGCTCGCGATCGTCTCGTGCGGCCTGATAGCCATCGCCTTTACCCTCACCGCCTCGACGATCCTCTACTTCCCCGCCGACCGTCCCGTCCGGAGCCCCGCTCCGACCAACAAGCGCGAGTGGGATACGGACTCGGAGTCGCTCTCGGCGCGCCTCGACCTTCTCATGGAGAAATCCGCCCCCTACCGGGACGCGAACCTCACCCTGGGCAAGCTCGCGCGCATGCTGGGCGAAGATCCCAAGCGGCTCACCTACCATTTCAAGGCCTGCATGTCCACGAACTTCCGCGGTTATCTCAACGATCTCAGGCTCAAGGCGGTGTGCCGCGATCTCGTCGGCAAGCCCGATTCCACGATCCTCATGATCGCCTTCGAGAACGGCTTCAACTCCAAGAGCAGTTTCAACACGCTCTTCAGCAAGACCTACGGTGTCACGCCCCGCGAATACAAGGCTCGCGGCAACCAGGCTCAGCCCCATCGATGCGACCTTCGGCCGAGCGTCGGGGGGGCTCAAAACAGCTGATATCCGACGCGGAGACCGGGTGCGATCCCGATCGCATAGTGATCGAGGAGGAAAATGCAGGAGCAATCCGCGCCGATCTCGCCGAAGAGTTTCCAGGGAAGAAAAGCCTGGAGCGCGAGGCCCCCGCGCGCGAAGGGATCGTAGCTCGTCGCCGTGGGGCCGGCATAGCCCTGGTAGTCGAAATCGTGATAGCTCCACGAGATTCCGCCGCCCAGCCGTACCAGGCCGCGGAGTCGCCGCGTGAATCGGTACTCGTACAGGAAGCAGGCACCCGCGAGGGTGAAGTCGCTCGTGAGTGTCGCGTCGCCGAAATCGCCGGACATGCGGCGTTCATCGGTGTCGAGCTCAATCCCGAGCGAGCCCCAGAGCCGTTTGACGAAGAAGAGCTCGAGCCCTGCGTCGAAGCTCGTCGGATGGAAATTCGATGTCCAGGTTTCAACGAACCACCGGTCGTCGAGGGCGATGAAGGGCGAGTAGCCCGCCGAGGCGAGGAAATCCACGGGGCTCTGAAAGCGCACCCTGAACGCTCCTTCCACCGTGGTCGAGAGCCCTCCGGGATTTTCGATGGAAAGACCGAAGGTGCCGGGCCGATAGGCCTCGTCGGGAAAGACGACGACGACCTCCCGGTCGCCCTTGCGCGCCTTGACCGCGCCGGGATACCGCGCGCCTTCCGGGGAAATGAGGTCGATCGTTCCCTTGTCGAGGAGTTCCGAACCGACGATGGTCACGCGCCCGTCCATAGTGTCCATGAAGATGGTCTTCGGAAAAGCCGAGGATATGACGGGTCGCTCGGCCTTTATGATCGTCAGGGCCTTCCAAGGGGTTTCGGCTTCGGCCTTGTCGAGGAGATTGTAGGTGACGATCCTATACGTGTACGAGCCGGGCGCGAGATGCACTTCTGCCGGCGAAGCGGTCACGCGCTCGTCGAGGATCTCGGAGCCGGAAGAGTCCCTCACGACGACCTCGTATTCGAAGGCGTCGGGCTCGGCTTCCCAGCGCAGGACTTGGGTGAAGACGGGCTTGCCCTCCGCGTCGAGCCGGAAAAAAAAGTCGCGGGCCGGCTCCGCCACGGGGGTTCCGACCTGGGCCTGCGCGGCGAGAGCCGCCACGGCAAGGGCGAAGAAGCCGACGGCAAAGCTGCGCCTAGAAACCATAGAGCTCGGCTCCCTCGTCGATTTTGGCCTCCGGCAAGGCCGGCAAGTCGATCGTGAAGGAGGAGAGGGCCTCGCGGCCCGCCTGCTCTATCTCCCCCTTTTCATCGTAGGAGCGCGCTTCGACCGTCCAGGTAAAGCGGCCCTTGTCCAGGACGGAGAGGTCCTTGAGCGAGTAGCTGGTCGTCTCCAGGTTGTCCTGTCTGAAGATGGGCGCGCTCTTGCCCTGGGCGAATATGGCGAGGTCGTAGCGATTTGCGCCCTCGACGGGGTTCCAGGAAAAAAGGATGCTTCGCGCTTCGCGCAGCCGGGCCGGTCCGATGATTTCGTCCCGGGCGGGCAGGGCGAGCTCGGGCGCGGGAAGGGGCGGTATCGGGTCGATCGAGAAGCGGAAGCGCCGCTTGGCGGAGATGTCGAGTCCGTCGAGACGGCCCGTGACCGTCCAGTAATAGACGCCGGGGTCCAGGCGGCCGACGCTCGCGCGGCCGGAGCGGTCGAAGGCGCGCGCCACGACATTCGAGCCGCCGGGGTCGGTCGAGACTTCGAGCTCTGCGCTGTCCGGCTGGTCCGCGAGATCGTAGGCGAAAATCTTCACGCCCTTCCGCGCGTCGAGCCCCGGAACGTGATCCCCGTCGCCGGGGCTCTCGAGCTTGATGTACGACAGCCTCCTGTCGCTGAAGCTGGTTTCGCCGACATCGCCCGGGATCACGGTCGACATTTCTCCCGAGGCGGCGAAGCCTTGGACGGAAAGCCTATAGGTGCCGCTCGGCAGATCGCCGAGAGGGCAGACCGGATTCGAGTCCTTAGAGAATTCCTTTTCGAAGACGGCCGAGGCGTAGCCGTCGGCGGCCGAGCGAAGGGTCACGGCGTAGTAGTCGGCGCCCTCGACCGGCGTCCAGGAAAGAGACGCGGAATCGCCTTCTCGGAGGCAGAGGGTGCTTCCGGGGGCGGGACTTTCGATGACCGGGGACGCCAGGGGTTCGACGATCTCGAAGCTCCTGGCCGGGCTCTCCAGGAAGACCGAACCGTCGGCGTTGTACGTGCAAAGTCTCCAATAATAGCGACCGCTCTTCCATTCATGGCCGGTGAATGTGCCGGCGCTTGCCGCTTCTTCGCAGGCGATATCGCCGAAGCCGGGGTCGCGGGCGAGCTGGAAGACAGCGCGCGCGCCGACCTCCGATTTCCAGGCGAAGCGCGCAGCGGCGACGAGGGAGTCCGCGATGCGGTAGCCGTCCGGCGGGAAGGAGAGCCGGATGGCGTCGGTCGCGTCGACACCGAAGAGTCTGCGGCCGGGGCTGGGCAGCGAGACATCGCCATCGGCGTCGGTCCAGCGCAGACCCCAGTAGTAGGTTCCGGGGCGCTTGAGCGCCGCGGCCAGGGGCCCCGCCAAATTCACGGCAGTCCGAGTCGTGGTCAGTTTCACGAGGGGGGCCGAGAGATCCGGCGCTTCCGACACCACCAGCTCGTAGGATGCCGCTCCGGCCTCGGGGCCCCAGGACAGGCGCAGGCCCTTCTCGTCGATATCCTGAATCCGGTAGAACGTGTCCCCGACGGGTGCGAGGAGCGCGGCCGCGCGAGGCGGGGGCACCGGATCGACCTCGAAGCGGAAGCGTTCCTTGGCCGAGACGTCGAGGCCGGCGACGCTTCCTGTGACCGTCCAGTAGTAGACGCCGGGGTTCAAGCGGCCGACGCTCGCCCGCCCGAAGCGATCGGGGACGCGCGCCACGACCTGAGAGCCGGCGGGGTCCGTCGATACCGCGAGCTCCGCCTCGTAGGGCGCGTCATCGCGATCGGAGACGAAGACTTCCTTGCCCGCGCGCGCGTCGAGCCCGGGCACGTGCGCCCCATCGAGTGGGCTTTCCAGCTCGATGTACGAGAGCCGCTTATAGGTGAAGCCGGTCTCCCCGATGTAGCCGATGATCCTCGTCGTCGTTTCGCCCGAAGAGGCGAAACCCTGGATGGAGAGCTTGTAGGCGCCGCTCGGCAGGTCGCCCAGGGGGTAGACCAGGCTCGTGGCTTCCAGAAAATTCTTTTCAAGGACGGTCGAGGCGTCATTGTCCGCGGCGGAGCTCAGGGTCAGGGTGTAGTGATCCGCGCCCTCTATCGGCGCCCAGGTAAATCGGGCGGTGTCTCCCCCGTGGAGATAGAGGGTGGAGTCGGGCGCCGGATTGAGGAGGGTGGGGGGCGCGAAGGGTTCCACCACTTCGAAACTCCTTGCCGGAGTCTCCATGAAGACGGAGCCGTCGACATTATAGGTGCGCAACCTCCAATAATAACGGCCGCTCTTCCATTCGTGGCCGATGAGGGTGTCCGCGCTCACGGTCTCCTCGTACAGTAGTTCGTGAAAGCCCGTGTCGCGGGCGAGCTGGAAGACGGTGCGCGCGTTCACGTTCGATTTCCAACTGAAGCGGGTGTCCTGGACGAGAGAGTCCGCGATGCGATAACCCTCCGGCGGGAAGGATAGCCGGACGGCGATGGAGCCGTCGATGCCCTGGAGCAGTCGCGCGGGGCTCGGCGGCGAGGTCTTGCCCTCGCTGTCGACCCAGCTCACGCCCCAATAGCAGGTCCCCGGTCGGTCGAGGGACGCGGCCTGGCCGCCTGAAAGGCTCGCGTAGGGCCGGGTCGAGGCGATCTTCAGGATCGGGGACGAGAGGTCGCGCGCCTTCGATACGACCAACTCGTAGGAAACGGCCTCGGCCTCGGGGACCCAAGAGAAGTCGAGCCCCTTCCCTGCGATATCCTGGATCTGGTACAGCGAAGCGTCGTAGGGGGCGGTGAGAGCGAGGGGGGCCATGGCCGCCTTCTTCGCGATGACGAAGCTTCGCGCCCTGGCCGTCGGCGTGTCGCCGACGACCGTGAAGGTATGGATGGGCGATACCCGCCAATACCAGGAACCTTCGCCGAGGCTGTCCACCGAAAGGCTCGTCGTGGTCGTCCTCGATCGCAGGACCGGCTTCGCGAAGTCGGGGTCGGACGCGATCTCGAAGAGATAGGAGGAGGCCTCCTCCATGGCGGTCCAGGCGAAGCCCACTTCGGGTTTGACGCTGCGATAGCGGTTGACTTGGCCCTCGGGCGGATAGACCGGATCCGGCGCGGCGGCGAGATCGATGCTGAACCTGCGGACGGGCGATTCCTTGCCGGCCGAGTCGCGCACGCGCCAGTACCAGGTGCCGGCCGCCAGCTCGATGCGGGCAGCGAGTCCGGCGACTGAGCGGGCGGCGACTTCGTCGGCCGAGAAGTCCGCGGCAGGCGAGACTTCGAGATCGTAGGGACCTTGTGCCCGGACGTTCCGACCCTCTCCCTCCGCGCCGCCCGATTGCCAGGCGAAGTCGACGGCTGCCTTGTCGCCGCCGGCAAAGGAAAGCAGCCTCGCGTTCGGCTCGGGCGCGACGGGGACTATCGGACGATAGACGAAGGCCGATGCGCCGCTCTTCACGTCGACCTGGAGTTCCTGGTTCGCCGCGATGGCCTGGGTGCTTCCGTCCGCCTTCACGAGGTGTGCCCCGCCCTGATTCACCTCGACGCTCAGCGTGCCCGCCTCGCGGCTGAAGGTGGCCTTCGCGCCCTTGTCCACGCTGATCTTTCCGGCTGTGGACGAGATGGTGTAACTCGTCGCTTTCTGCGACGAGCCGACCCCGATCTCTCCCGAAATGAACTCCAGGTTCTTCGTCTTTCCGCCGAAGTCCAACCTGAGCATCGAATCCTCGAGCATGTCCAGGCTCGTCCCGTCGTCGAAGTAGACGGTCGCCTCGGAGAGATCGGCAGTGCGCAGGGTGTCCGCGTTGTAGACCGGGCTGTCGTTCCGCATCTGCTCCCAGCCGAAGGCGCTCGACGCCTTGCGCGTAGCGCTGAGCTTCTTGAACACCACCGTGCCCAGTTCCTTTTCGCCGTTCCGCCCCGAGACGGTCTCGAGGTCCGCAACGAACAGGCTCATGAGTCCGGCGGCGCCGAGAAGCAGCGCCGCGCTCACCGCGACGTCACTTCTCGATAATCTCATACTTGACTTCTTCCTTGTCCACGTCGACCGTCTTGCCCGGCGGCGCGATTCCGAGGAAAGAGCGCAGCGCGGAAAGCGTTTCCGGCCCCTCTCCGCCTTTGAGCTTCACGACCGCGTAGATGGTCAGGGGCTCGGCCTTGCCCTTGACCTTGATGGCCGGCATGGCCTCCGCTATCACATCGTCCTTCACGAGGTCGTAGGTGTACTCCGAGATGAGAATGTCGGTGCCGAAGGGCTTGTTGAGGGCCTCGATGCGGCTCGCCAGGTTGACCGCGTCGCCGATGACCGTGTACTCCATCCGCTCGAGCGAGCCGATCTGGCCCGCGATGCAGGGGCCCGTGTTCACCCCGCAGCCGTTGTGGATGAGGGGCCTGTCCTCGCCGCCCCGACCCGCGTTGAAGTCCACGAGGGCGTAGCGCATCATCACCATGGCGCGGAGCGCCGCCAGGGCGTCGTCCCTGGGACTGCCCGCCGAGGCGGGGGCGCCCCAGACGCCCATGATCGCGTCCCCGATGAACTTGTCCACGACGCCACCGGTCTTGTCGATGCAGTTCACCATCCGGGTCATATAGTCGTTGAGGAATTCCACGACCGCCTCCGGCGAAAGCTTCTCGGATATGGCCGTGAAGGAACGGATGTCGGCGAAGAAGATCGTGGCCGTCTTTCGTGTGCCGCCGAGGGCGAGCCGTCCCTTGAGAGCCTGCTCGGCGATCGCCTTGTTGACGAACTTGCCGAAAGTCTCCTTTACGCGTTCGCGCTCGGCCAGCCCCCTGCCCATGTGCACGAAGCTCTCCGTGAGGAGCCCCAGCTCGTCACGGGTTTCGCTCTTCATGTCCAGCTCGAAATGGCCGCCCTCGATCAGGCTGGAGGCCTTTACGAGCCTCAGGACGGGGCGCGACATCGAACGGGCGAAGAACCAGACCGCGAGGATCGAGAACAGGAGGACCACCCCGGTGAGGTAGAGGTTTCGCCGCATGAGGTCTCCCGCGGCCTTGTATACCAGGGCCGTCGGCGTGGAGCTCGTCACCGCGAGCGAGCCTATCGAGAGCTTGCGGAAGGCGCCGAGGTACTCCTTGCCGTCGGTGTCGCGGTAGCGGATTTGCATGTTGTCCGAGGGGCTCGAAAGCAGGCGCTTCACGAGCGCCTTGTCGGAGAAGCTGACGCCCATTTTCACGAGGTCGAAGTCGGGATGGACGACGAGGCTCCCGTCGAAGCCGACCACGTAGCTCAGCGCCGTCGAGCTCGTCTGCACCATGGCTTGGAGCTCCTCGGTCGAGAAGATGACGACCATCGCGTTTCTGGTGCCCAGGTCCCTGTAGGGGAAGAAGAGCGCGGCCGCCGGTATGCCCATCGAGACGCTCGCGTTGCACACGAGTGTCTCGCCGCCCCGGGCGCGTTCGACCAGGTCGGCCCTGGACTTGAGAAAGGGTCCGATGACGCCCGGCTCGAGCTCGTTCGCGATGAAAAACTTCGGATTGACGATCTCCCTTTGCCCCGGCACCGCGAGATAGGCGATCTCGGCGTTGCGGTCGAAGTAGTCGGACGTCGCGGCCTTCTCCAGGGCGCGGTTTCCTCCGCCCTCGCGCAGGACGTCGAGGAGCGAGAGTGCGCTGGAAAGTACCGATTGAACCTTGCTCTCGACCTGCGAGGCCAGGACCTGGCTCATCGTCAGATTGCTTTCCTCCGCCTGGGCCCGCGAGTTTTCGGAAAAGAAATAGGATGACAGTCCCGCGATCGCCGCCATCGACACAATCACGATGATCGAGACTATGCCGATCAGTTTGACGACCAGGGGGTATTTGACGTGTTTGCGCTCGTATTCGATCGCTGGCATAGACTGCTCCATTTTCGCGCGTCAGGGCACGTGAGTGCCGTTTCCGAAATAGAGGAGGTAGGGATAGCCGTCGTTGATGGAGGCGCTCCAGCCCCAGGTCAAGGAGGGGTAGGGCGCGGGTACGGCGCTCGAAAGCGTACTGAGATAATAAGTCGTGTCGGCGCTGTCGGAGACATAGCATGCCATGTACGGTCCGCCGTAATCGAGGCCGACAAGATATCCGCCGGGCTCCCCCGTATAGGGGCCGGTTGCATAGCAGAAGGATACCCCACCTCTGTCTATTCCGATGAGGCCGCCCGCGTAGCTGGCGCCGCAACCGGCCCATCCCCGCGCGTAGCTATTCAAGACATTACCGTCATTCTCGCCAATGAGGCCACCGCAGTAGTACATGCCGGCGGTGACATTTCCCGTGGCGTAGCACTCCACAATCGTAGCGGTGGACCCGCTGATCCCCACGAGCCCTCCCGCGCCGGTGTCGTTCGTGTGAACGGCGCCCGTGGCATAGCAGTGATAAAGGCGCCCGTCCGAGGTGCCGGCGATTCCGCCCGCGTAGTCGCCCGAGCTCGAAACGCTTCCGGTCGATGCGCAGCAACTGATCACCCCTGTGGATTCGTTGTACCCGACGATGCCGCCGGCGCCGTTCGCGGACGTCGTCGAGACCGTGACGGAACTTGTGCAGTTTGTGATCGTGCCGTAGTTTTCCCCGGCTATGGTTCCCACATAACCATTGGCCTGGCTGGTGAGGATAGAGCCGGACATGGACAGGTTTTTTACGACTCCACTACTGCCGATCGTGTCGAAAAGTCCAGTGTTCGTATTGAAAGCGATTGAATTCAGGATTATGGAATGACCGCCGCCGTCGAAGGTGCCGGTGAATGGAAGCGCGGTCGATCCTATCACCACCAGCCCCCCCGACATCGTCGTGTCCATGTCCGCTGCGAGAACATAGGATCCCGAAAGGTTCATGGATATCATCGCCCAGTCCGCGCTGCTCGCGACCAGGCCCGCTGTCGTAACCACGTAGGTCCGGGACGTCTCCCGATCGGCCGCGGTGACGACGACCTTCAATGTGTTGAGCCCGCTCGCCGCCGGGAAGGAGCCGGTCAGCGTGGTCGGGGAGCTCGCGGTCAGGACGAGGGGCACGTCATTGAATGTGCACGCGATGCCTTGGCTCGTCGAACCGGCGGTGATCGTGAAGTCGTAGATGTTGTCCGCCGTCAGGCCGGCGCCGAAGTTATATGCATCCATACCGGGCGCGAAGGCGGTGCCGAGCCCCACCGTCGCGACGCTCAGGCAGGCGAGGCTCGTGTCGGTGTTCGCGAACTCGTCGGCGCCGAAGCTCAAGGTCGAATACAGGTTTCCGCCCGGG
>Ga0187814_10000248_pt1 | contig 16369 bp, 13 predicted proteins | sample NC_S_4_FD_132450 | JGI IMG/M metagenome (GOLD analysis project Ga0187814, IMG submission 132450) | Wetland sediment microbial communities from Neuse River Estuary, North Carolina, USA - ASW-S_4 | ecosystem: Environmental > Aquatic > Freshwater > Wetlands > Sediment | place: USA: North Carolina... | reverse complement strand
CCCCAGGTGCCGGACGCGATCGGTCGTGAGCTCGGCACCCAGCCGCCGGGAACCCGATACGAAGTCGGCGCGACCCGCCAGGATCGGCTCGACCACCCGTCCCAGCTCCTCGGGCTCGTACTGACCGTCGGCGTCGATCGTCGCGATCAGCTGCGCACCGCGTGCGCGCGCCAGCCAGTAGCCGAGCTTGAGCACGGCCCCCTGGCCACGATTGGCGGGGACGTCGCAGACGAGCGCTCCGGCTTCGGCCGCCCGCGCAGCGGTCGCATCGGTGGAGCCGTCGACGACGACGATCACCTCGGTCTGAAGGCCCGCGGCCTCACGCGGTATCTCGCTGACGACCTCGGCCACGGAGGGCTCCTCGTTGTACGCCGGAATCACGATCGCGAGTGGCGCGCCGAGGCCCGGCGGGTTCGCGGCGAGGAACGCCGCGGCGGCGGCGCGCTCGACCGGCTCGAGCGCCGCAAGCTCGGCTTCGGTCTTGAAGCGCTTGGTGGGAGCGACGCTCATCGAGGAGCCCCCACAGCCCCCACACCCGCGGAGACCGCGTCCAGATCGATCCGCGACCACTCCTCCCAGACGCCCTCGAGGCCCTGCTCGAGCGTGTACCGCGGCTGCCACCCCGCCGCGCGCGCCTTGCTCGGGTCGACGATCACCGCAGCCATCTCGCCGGCTCGAGCGGAGCCGTGGCGCACGTCGAGCTCCGCGCCCGTGACGGCTCGCACGGCCTCGATCACCTCGAGCACCGACAGCGAGCGTCCGGCGCCGATCACCATTGGGCCGACCCATCGCTCGTCCTGGAGGCCGAGCCGGACCGCGGCGGTCACGTCCGCGGCGTGCACGTAGTCGCGGACCTGCCGGCCGTCACCGTAGATCTCGAATGTGCGCCCGAGCCGGATCGCCCGCATCAGGCGAGCGACGATGCTGTCCTTGGCCTGCATGCCTGGACCGTAGACGTTCGTCAGCCTGAGCGAAGCACAGCGCACCCCGTAGGACGCCGTGTACGCGGACATCAGCATCTCGGCCGCGGCCTTCGTCGCGCCGTAGGGGGTGAGCGGGCGCAGCGTCGCGGCCTCGGTGATCGCGGGCGCCTCCATCGGGCCGGTCACGGCGTTGGTAGAGGCGAACACGAGCGACCGCGCCCCCGCGGCGCGGCCGGCCTCGAGCAGCCCGGCAGTGGCCGCCACATTCGTTCTGTACGTGGCCTCGGGATGCTCGAGCGAGCGCAGCACCGACGTGACGGCCGCGAGGTGGACGATCCCGTCGAACCCTCCGTCCAGTGCAGAGTCCAGGACGTCGCCGTCGGCGATGTCTCCCTGGACGAGCTCGACGTCGGGGTCGGAATGCGGCTGGAGGTCGACGACGCGAACGTGCGCGCCCGCCCCGAGCAGATCCGATACGACGTGGCGACCGATGAATCCGGACCCGCCGGTGACGAGAATCCGCTGCCCCACGAGACCCCCGGATTCCGAGGGGCTCACGTCTTGGCCAGCTCGCTTGCGGTGCGAGGCAGCTCGCTCGCCGTTCTCCGCCAGTTGACGGTCGGCATGATCGCCGCCAGATCGACCCGGTCCCTGTAGCGCTCGACGATGTCGAACAGGTGGTCGATGAGCGTCATCGAGAGCAGCGTGGGCTTGAGTCCGAGGCTCTCGAGCGCGGTGTGCCTGGCGTTGTAGTAGTGGTGGTAGGCCTCGACGCGCGGATTGTCCACGTGCTCGATCGTGGCCTCGCCGGGGTACTCGGCCGCGATCGTTTCCGCGATCTGGCGCACCGACATCTGCTCGGTCATCTGGTTGAAGACGCGGAATTCGCCTCGCTCTGCGGGATTCTCGGACGCGATCCGGATGCACTCGACGGTGTCGACGATGTTGATCAGACCGCGGGTCTGCGAGCCGTCGCCGTAGACGGTCAGGGAATGTCCGAGCACGGCCTGGATCACCATCCGATTGAGCACGGTCCCGAACACGCCGTCGTAATCGAAGCGCGTCGCAAGCCGTGGATCGAGCTTGGTCTGCTCCGTATCGGCCCCGTAAACGACTCCCTGGTTGAGATCGGTCGCACGCAGTCCCCAGATCCGGCAGCCGAACTCGATATTGGTGCTGTCGTGAACCTTGGAGCAGTGATAGAAGGAGCCCGGCCGCTTGGGGTACAGCATGCGGTCGCGGCGGCCGTTGTGCTCGACCTCGAGCCATCCTTCCTCGATGTCGATGTTGGGCGTGCCGTACTCGCCCATCGTCCCGAGCTTGACCAGATGGATGTCGCGGTCGATGTCGGCGATCGCGTACATCACGTTGAGGTTGCCGACGACGTTGTTCGTCTGGGTATAGACCGCGTGCGCTTGGTCGATCATCGAGTACGGCGCTGCGCGCTGCTCGCCGAAGTGCACGATCGTGTCGGGGCGGAAGTCGCCGACCATCCGATGGACGAAGGCCGGGTCCATCAGATCGCCCACATAGGCCTTGATGTGCTTGCCTGAGACCTCCCCCCAGGCCGTTATGCGCTCGTCCAGCGTGGCGATCGGGATGAGGCTCTCCACCCCCATCTCGTCGTCGTATCCGCGCCGGGCAAAGTTGTCGTTGACCGCGACGTCGTGCCCGAGCGCGCTGAGATGGAGGGCGGTCGGCCACCCAAGATATCCGTCACCGCCAAGAACCAGGATTTGCATACAGGCGCTCCAAATGCCTCACGTTCGACGTGGATTCCAGCGCTCCAGAGAAGAGCCCGGAGAGCGTCTCGAGCCGCTCAACTCGAGGGCTGCGAGCGCACGAGGATAGCCGACCGGCTGATCGGAAGTAGGCAGTACCGGCGCCAAGGTTACAGGCATGTGCTGGCGGATGCGGGGGTTTTGAGCCCTCGTTGAGGTCGCGCCCCTACGGTTCCGGGTCGCGGCGCTACGGTTCCGACCAGCCCTCGCCGTCCCAGCGATTGCTACCTTCGTCGCCTTCGATGTCCGACCAGACGCTTGAAGCACCTCCAATCGAGGTTCCGGTTGCGGAGCCTCGCCGCGCCGTCCCGCCGCGCCGGCCGGCCGCCCTCGTAAGGCTGGTCAGATCGTATCCGTGGTTCGCGGGTGCCGCCGCTCTGTTGGTGTTCTCCCTTGTGGTCGTCCTGTGGGCGCGGGCGCGTCCGGGTTACGACCCGTACGGGTGGCTGGTGTGGGGCAAGCTGACGATCCACCTCAAGCTCGATACGAACGGTGCACCCTCCTGGAAGCCGCTGCCGTTCCTGTTCACGGTCCCGTTCGCGCTGTTCGGCCGCTATCAGCTGTGGCTGTGGATGGTCACCTCGATCGCGATCTCGCTGAGCGGGCCTGTGTTCGCCTGGCGGATCGCGTTCCGGCTGACCGGCTCGCCACCGGAGCGGCGTTACGCGTCCTACGCGGCAGGTCTGTTCGCGGCGGTGCTGGTGCTGCTGATGCAGGACCCGGTCGGTCACTTCAACTACACGCACTACATCCTCAGTGCCGAGTCCGACACGATGATCGTCTCCCTGTGCCTGGCGGCGGTCGACTGCCACCTGAACGGACGGCACCGATGGGCCTTCTGGATCTGGTGGCTGGCCTCGCTCGGAAGGCCGGAGGTATGGCCTTACTACGGGCTCGCCGGGCTGTGGCTGTGGCGATCCGCTCCCGCCTACCGGCGATGGCTCATAGCCTCCTTCGTGCTGCTGGGCTTCCTGTGGCTCGGCGTGCCCGGCCTCACCTCGAAGAGCCTCTTGACCGCCGGCAACATCGCGGAGAATTCCCCGAGAGAGCTGCACGGCAACAAGATCACGGGAACCATCTCCCGCTTCCACGACCTGCAGTCGAACGTGGTTTGGGTCGCTGCGGCGCTGACCGTCGCGCTGGCCGCCTACCGGCGAAACCGCGCGATCCTCGTGATCGCCGCCGGCGCGATTCTGTGGGTCGTGATCGAGATCGCGTTCGCGCTGCACGGCTTCCCGGCCGTGCCCCGTTATATGTTCGAGCCGGGCGCCGTGGTGGCGGTGTTCGCGGGCGTGTTCGTAGGTTGGCTGATCTTGGAGCTGCCGCCGTTGCTTTCGGGGGCCGTGCGTCGCCTCGGCGCGGCGCGGACCAGCGGTGCGTTCGCGACGCAGGTGGGCACCTGGGGCACGGTGCTGGCCCTTCTGGTGATCGCCGGCTCGATGTTCGGAGCCGCGCACAGGCAGTACCGGCTGGAGCGCACCGACCTGACCGCTCAGCGCGCGCGGACCGTCCTGATCGGCCGCCTCTCGGGCGTCGTCAAGCGGCTCGGAGCCTCGCGGATCCTCGCCTGCGGCCAGCCCAACATCCCGATCGAGTACCAGAGCATCCTTGCGTGGTACATGGACGTCAAGGTCGGGGAGCTGTACGTCAGCCAGACCTACGAGCGCAAGCACCCACATCCGCTCGTCAACATCTACCCGATCGCAGGCGCGGGCTGGAAGGTGTTCCCGAGCCACGTCACGGCGGCGAGCGCCTCCCGCTGCAGCGGGCTGACGCTCATCTATCCGTAGCGCATGTCCCTAGCCCGGCGGCGGGCGCGCGGGTCCGTCGCCTCGCGGCAGGGCCGAAGGTCCGTCACCTCGCCGCGGGCGCGCCGGCGGCGAGCTCCCGGTGCGCGCGACGCTCGGCTGGCAGTGGCAGTCGCGGCGGTGACCCTCGCGGTCGCCGTCCTCGTCGCCGTGCTGTCGGGCGGAGGACCGCCACCGCTCCCCCTTCCCGGGATCGGCCGCCCTGCGCGGCCAGGAGATCCGTTCGCCTACATCCCCAGCCGCCAGGCCGACTTCGTCGCGCGCGCGACGGCCGGGAGCGCCCAGGTGCTGTTCACCAAGAGCCCAGACGGCGCGTTCGCCACCGCGCAGCGGGTGGCAGCATTCCGCCGCCTGATCGATCGCGCCGCCGCGGGAACTGGAATCGATCCGGACACGCTCGAGGCGATCGTGTTTTTGGAGAGCGCGGGGCGCCCGGACGCGATCGCCGGCACAGACCCGGCCGATGCGGCAGGCCTCACTCAGATCCTCGCGCAGACCGGCCAGTCCCTGCTCGGCATGAGGATCGACCTGCCCATGAGCCGCAAGCTGACCGCCGAGATCGACACGGCCTACGCACTCGGACAAAGCGCCCGCGTGATCCGCCTGGAGCGCCGCCGCGCGCAGATCGACGACCGCTTCGACCCCGCCAAGGCACTGGCGGCAACGGTTCGCTATCTGCAGCTGGCGAAGCACGACCTGGGACGAGCCGACCTGGCGGTGGTCTCCTACCACATGGGCATCGGCAACCTGCAGGACGTGCTCGCCGACTACGACGGCGGGCATCCGGTTCCGTACGCGCAGCTCTACTTCGACACAGCTCCGGACCGCCACGCCGGCGCGTATCGGCTCCTCTCCGGGTTCGGGGATGACTCATCGCTGTACTACTGGCGGATCCTCGGTTCCGAGCAGATCATGCGGCTCTACCGCTCCGACCCGGCCGCACTGCTGCGACTCTCGGCGCTCGAAAACGATGCGGGGTCAACAGCCGAGGTCCTCCATCCGCCCGATCGGACCCCCACGTTCGCGAATCCCGACGCGCTGGACTTGGCGTACGCGAGCCGCGCGATCCTGCCCCTTCCGCGCAATCCTCGGGCGCTCGGGATGGCCTACGACCCGGGCCTCGGCTCGCTCGCGCATCGGCTGGGAGTGCCCGCCGCGCTCTATCGGGGCCTGCGCGCGCCCGCGCTGGACCTCCTGATCGAGCTCGCCGGACGCGTGCGGGCCCTGTCGGGCGGCGCTGCGCCGCTGATCGTCACGAGCACGGTGATGGACGACCGCTACGAGCAGCTGCTCGGCATCGACGACCCCCCTGCCGCAGCGGGATGGTCGTTCACGATCGCGCGGCGCTACGTGAGCGAGGCGCAGGCACTGGCGTTCCAATCGATGCTCGACCGGCTCCAGGCTCTGAACCTGATCGCGTGGGAGCGCTATCCCTCCGAGATCGAGGTGACCGTGGCCTCCGACGCGGGGCGCACGATCGTGAACGGGCCGTAGCGAACGTCAACGGGCGACGGCGAGCCGCGCCGCGTTCGCGACGGCTTGCGCGGTGATCCCCAGGCGCTCCATCGTTTCCTGGCGGCTCGGGGCGGCGGAGTGACGCCCGCGCGGCACGCGAGGCACGCTCCGTGGGGCGCACACGTCCGCTCCCGAGCTCACGGCGCGCGACTGGGCCGATAACAGGTAGGTTCCAGCGCTCCATGACCGACGCGATCCGCACGCCAGACGAGCTGCTCGAGGGACTCCCCGATTTTCCGTTCCAGTCGGAGTTCCGCCAGCACGACGGTTTCCGCCTCGCCCACTTCGACGTGGGCGAAGGCCCACCGGTCGTGTTCCTCCACGGAGAGCCCACCTGGTCGTTCCTGTGGCGCAAGGTGATCCCCCCGGTCCGCGACGGGGGCTTTCGCTGCATCGCCCCCGATCTGCCCGGGTTTGGCCGCTCCGACAAGCCCGTCGACATGGATTGGTACAGCTACGACCGCCACGTGGAGGCGGTGGCGCCACTGCTCGACGAGCTAGACCTGCGCGACGCGACAGTCGTGGTTCACGATTGGGGCGGACCGATCGGCCTGCGGCTTGCCGTCGAGCACCCCGAGCGGATCACGCGGATGGTCGTGCTCGACACCGGCCTCTTCACCGGCCGCCAGAAGATGACCGATGCGTGGATCGCGTTTCGCAACTTCGTGGAGCGAACCGAGGATCTGCCCGTGGGGTTCCTCGTCCGTGGCGCCTGCAAGAACGACCCGGGCGACGAGGTGATCGCCGCCTACGAGGCTCCGTTCCCGAACGCGGCCTCGAAGGCGGGAGCGCGGGCCTTTCCGCTGATGCTCCCCACATCTCCCGAGATGCCGGGCGCGAGCGAGGGTCAGCGTGTCCTCGAGGCCCTGCGGGGCGACACACGGCCGAAGCTCGTCCTGTGGGCGGACTCCGACCCAGTCCTTCCGCTCGCCACCGGGGAACGGTTCGCAGCAGCCCTCGGCACCGCGGTCGATCACGTGATCGAGAACGCGAGCCATTTCCTTCAGGAAGACGCCGGCCCCAGGCTGGGCGGCCTGATCGCCGACTGGCTGGCGTCGGGCGTCTGAGCTCGGCCGGCTGCGCGCTTGGCGCTACGCCGCCTCGGTCTCCCGTTCCGGCACCGGCTCGGACACCGGCCGGGAGGGCTCGGCGTCCGTCTCGGGCACCGGCCGGGAGGGCTCGGCTTCTGTCGGCTGCGCCGCCGCGATCGTCCGCTCCATCCGCTCCTCGTACGCGGCCCGGGCGGCGTGGTCGGGATGCATGACCGCAACGTTGCCGCCCATAGCCTTGGCAACCGCATCCCGCACCCGAGTCGAAAGCAACGCGCTGAGTCGGATGGTCGCGTTCATCCGCTTGGGCACGTAGACCTCGTACCGACCGGTTTGGAGGGCCTCGACGATCGCCTCGGCGACATCCTCAGGCTCGGGAGTCTTCACGCCGCGTAGCTGCTGAAGCCCCGAGTACAGCTCGGTGTTGGCCCCGACGGGCATCACCACCGTCACCTCGACACCGGTCCCGGCCAGCTCCTGGCGCAGGGCCTCGCTGAGCCCCACCACCGCATGCTTCGTCGCGCAGTAGGTGGCGAGGTGCGGGGTCCCGGTCTTGCCTGCGATCGACGCAATGTTCACCAGGTGACCGCGACCGCGAGCGACGAAGCGCTCGAGTGCGAGCTTGGAGCCGAAGATCACTCCGTGGACGTTGATGTCGACCATCCGCTTGGCGGTCGCGTCCGTTTCCTCGAGGAACGGGCCTACCGGCATGATCCCAGCGTTGTTGATGAGCACGTCGAGCGGACCGAGGCGACGCTCGGCCTCGTCCAGGAACGCGGCGAAGCTGGCTCGGTCGGTCACGTCGAGCGGCAGGCCGACGGTTCCGGAGCCCAGCTCCTGGGCGGTCTGCTCGGCAAGCTGCGCCTCGATGTCCCCGATCGCGACGCGCGATCCCTGCGCGATCAGAGCCGCCGCGGTGGCGCGGCCGATGCCGCGTCCGCCACCGGTGATGGCGACGGCGAGTCCGGCGAGCGATCGTGGGGCTTTGGCCATGAAATGAGTCCTCCTGGTCCGTTTACAAGTCAACGGTACCGGCTCTCGGCCAAGATGCGGGGCGCGGGGGTAGGCGGACCGCGGCTAAGAGGCGGGTCGCGGGGGGTGGCGGACCGCGGCTGAGAGGCGATCGCGGCCAGGTTGCGCCGCTGGAGCTCTAGCCCGATACGGAACTCCCGGCACCCCGGACACTGACGCAAGTGACGGCGGAGGTTCCCGCGCCGAAGCGCGGCTCCGCGCACCGTCTGGAGCTGGCGACGGATCTCGGCGCAATCGGTGTCACGCACGACATGGTTGGCGAGCAGGGACTCGCGAGCCCGGAAGACGAAGTCGCTTCCCACCGACCAGCGCGCCGCTGATCGCAACTTCGACGGCCCTCGGGGACAGAATCCCCGCCCTGCCCCAGGCCGCCTCCCGCGGCACCGCCTGCGCTTCCATGATGGGGTCCATACCGCAAATGGAGCGGACTTCAACTGGGGAACGCGGGACCCCCGTCGCTATTCTGGCCTCGGATGGCGCATTTCAGCTACAAGGGTCACCGGATCGCCTACACGGTCCACGGCGAGGGTCCGCGGGTCACAGTGCTGACGCCAGGGCTGCTGCTCTCGCAGAAGATGCAGACCCCACTGGCCCGAACGCTCGCCGCACGGGGAAACCAGGTGATCACGCTCGACCCGCTCGGCCACGGCAAGTCCGACCGCCCGCGGCAGATGTGGCGCTACTCCATGTCCGAGTTCGCAAAGCAGACGATCGCACTGCTCGATCATCTCGAACTCGAGCAGGCCGTCATCGGTGGTACCTCGCTGGGGGCCAACATCACGCTCGAGGTGGCGGCGACGGCACCCGCGCGACTAAGGGGAATGATCATCGAGATGCCCGTGCTCGACCACGCGATTCCTGCGTGCGCGGCTGCGTTCACGCCACTCCTGTTCGCCTTGACGTTTGGAGCGCCGGTGATGAAGGTCGTCGCCCGCGGCGCGGGGACGGTGCCCCGCTGGAGGGTCCCCTTCTTGGTCGAGCTGTTCCTCGATGCCCTGTCTCAGGATCCGTATCCGAGCGGCGCCGTCCTGCAGGGCATCCTGTCCGGCCGCACCGCTCCGGAGCACACGGTCCGCCAGACGCTCCAGACGCCGGCCCTCGTGATCGGCCACCCCCGCGATCCCGTTCATCCGTTCTCCGACGCGGACATGCTCGCGAGTGAGCTTCCGAACGCCCGCTTGGTCGACGCCAACTCGATCATCGAGCTGCGGACCCATCCCCAGCGGCTGACCGCCAAGATCGCGGACTTCCTCGCAGAGTGCTGGCGTGACGACGCCGACGACGCGCTCGGCGACGGCGCGCGAGCGGCGACCGCGTAGAGCGCTGTCAGCGCGGCGAAGGCGGCCCTGGAGGCTCCACGATGTCGCGCCCAGTCGGCCGCAGCTGCTCGTCGAGCTCCAGCTGCCAGTAGTAGCGAGTGAACGTGATCCCCGTCCGGAAGGACCCCAAATGTGGCTCGATCCGCTCGCCCCGCGTCATCCGAACGATCAGCTCGGGGTAGGTGTGTCCGGGTAGCGCGGCGTACATCGGTCCTGGGAACGCGCCCCCGAACCGAGTATTGACATCGGTAATGCCGAGGCCGATCTCCCGGTCGCGAAACACCTGAATCGTGCACGGGCCCCGCACCCCCAGCGTCTCCGCGACACGTGCGCCGAGCGCGACCAGTTCCTCATCGGCGATCACGGTGCCCTTGATCGACTCGCCTCCGCGCGACTCGATCATCGTGCGCGGAATCGCGTTCAGGCAGCGCCTCTCCGAGTCGGAGAGCGTGTCGATCGAGAACTCCGGACCGTCCATGAAGCGCTGCATCATGGTCGGCTCCTTGACGTAGTCGACGAAGAACTCCGCTGCCCGCGCGTCGTCCGCCCGATGGATCGAGCGCGCGCCGGATCCCTGCCGCGGCTTCACCATCACCGGGAAGCTCTCGACCGGTTCGCCCGGCAGCACGGTCGGGGGCGAAGGCAGCCCGAGGCGTCGCAGCAGCAGATGGGCCTCGTACTTGTCGAACGTGGCGCGCGCGATCTCGGGATCGGGCACGAGCGCCGGCAGTTCGCCGGACAGGCGGGCCCGTGCCAGCACCTCGAGGTCGAGATCAGTGAGCGGGACGACCGCCGCAACGCGATGGCGGGCCACCAGTTCCGCGAGCGCGGGGACGTATCCCGGATCGGCGATCCGGGGAACCGGATAGCGGTGGTCGGCGGCGTACTGCGCGGGAGCCAACGGGTTGGGATCGGCTGCGACGACGGTCGCGTGCTGGGCGAACGCGGAGACGATGTCGTAGCGCTTCCCGACTCCGGTGAGCAGGACCGCCACCTCGCGACGGCGCCTGGGCGCGGGGGCTACGCGACCGGTGGGTGCCACCCGCCCCTCTCGCCCTTGTACAAACCCTGGCCCCTCAGCACCATCCCGATGGTCCGCGCGATGATCCGCAGATCGAGGGCCATCGAACGGTGCTCGACGTACCAGATGTCGAGCTCGATCCGCTCGGACCACGGCAGCGAGGCGCGCCCGTTGACCTGGGCCCAGCCGGTGATGCCGGGCTTGACGGCAAGCCGGCCGCGCTGGCGCTCCGTGTACTGCTGAACCTGGACCGGGAGCGTCGGCCGCGGCCCGACAATCGACATCTCGCCCCGCAACACGTTGTAGAGGTTCGGCAACTCGTCGAGGGAGTACCGGCGCAGGAACCACCCGACCCTCGTTATCCGATCGTCCCCCTCCTGGATCGCCAGACCCGCCCCCGTGAACTCCGCCCCCCGCACCATCGTGCGGAGCTTGTAGATCGAGAAAAGCTCCCCGTCGCGTCCCACCCTCGTCTGGGTGTAGACCGGGTGGCCCGGGGACTCGATCCGGATCGCTATCGCCAGGATCGCCACCACCGGCGCGGTCAGCAGCGACCCGGCCAGCGCGATCACCAGATCGAGCGCCCGCTTGGCGGCGCCGCTCATCTCGTCCCCTCCGCCGGATCCCACCCGGGCGAAGTACCGCGAGCGAGCCAGTCCCATAGGCCGGCCGCGAGCGAGGCGGTGGTCAGCACGTAGTAGCGCGCAAGCAGGAACGGCCTCAGGGGAACGGCGGGCGCAGCCAGCGCCGCGAGCAGGACGGCGGCCTGGATCGCAACCGCGGCCGTGTATACCCAGCCATGCCCGAGCAACGCGATGCTCGTGCCCAACGCGATCGCGTGAAGGAACGGGCTGAAATAGCGCAGGATGCGGTGCGAGACGATCATCAGGGCGTAGAGAGGGTCGTATCCACGTGGTGAGAGCATCCCGCCCCGCACCACGATCGGCCAAGTGTGGCCCATCATCCTCCGCTTGCGCGCGAACTCCCCTTCCAGGGTGGGGACCATCTTTTCACTGGCGCGCGCGTCGGGCGCATATACCGCGCGCCACCCGCGCTTGACCATGTTGAAGGGGAAGGACAGGTCGTGGCCCATGATCGGATCGACGACCAGATACGCCTCACGGCGGGTGGCATAGATCGCTCCGTTGCCTCCGGTCACCGAGGCTGCGCGGGACTCCAGCTTGCGCAGAGCCATCTCGTAGCGCCAGTAAAGACCCTCCTGGTTGGTACCCGGTTGCGCGACGAGCCGGACCTCGCCGCAGACGTAGCCGACCCGTGGGTCCGAGAACGGCGCCACCAGGCGCATGAGCGCATCGCGCTCCCACGTGACGTTCGCGTCCGAGAAAGCCACTATCTCTCCTCGGGCGCGCTCCACGCCCGCGTCCTGGGCGCGGATCTTTCCCCCGCGGGGGAGCTCGAGCACCAGATCCGCGCCTGCTTCTCGTGCGCGCCGCGCGGTGGCATCAGGGGAGCCGTCGCAAGCCACGATCACCTCGAGACGGTCGCGTGGGTACTCGAGCTCACGGAGGTTGGCGACTCGTGCGGCGATCACCGGCTCCTCGGCGTAGGCGGCGACGATCACCGACACGGAGGGAAGCTCGCCGGCGCCTCCCGAGCCCGTGGGGCGCGGTCGCAGCCGGGCGACGAGCGCAATCAACAGGCCGTATCCGAGGTGCGTGTAGAGCAGGAGGGCAACGGACGTCCAGAAGGCGATCATGAGTGCGGTCACGGCGGCGCGGATTGTGGCAGCGCGTCGAGCTGGCTGGCAGCGCGTCGAGCTGGCTGGCAGCGCCTCGAGCTAACCCACAAGCTCGCGGTAGAGCTCGAGCGTGCGGCGCGCTGCTGCGTCCCACGAGTAGGGCCCCGCCGCCGCGGCCCGCGCCGCCTCAGCGAGCTGGGAACGCAGACCAGGGTCGCCGAGCAGCTCGGCCAGCGCGGCTCTCAGCGGGCCTGGATCGCGGGGTGGGACCAGACGGGCCGCACCCGTGGCCGCCACCTCCCCGAACCCGCCGACGTCGGAGAGCACTGTCGGCTTGCCGAAGGCGAGCGCGGTCGCCAGCACGCCCGAGAAGTCGAAGCGCTCGGTGCTCGAGTACGGGAGCACCACGACCTCCGCCCTGCGAAAGCACGCCGCCAGCTCGGCGTCGGACACGAACCGGGGCACCCACCGCACGCCCGGAGGCAGGCGCACCCGCAACGGTTCGAGCGCCATCCGCGGACGGCCGACGATCCACAGCTCCGCACCCGGCTCGCCCAGACCGCGCCACGCCTCGAGCAGTACGTCGAGGCCCTTGTACGGCCGCAGCAGGCCGAAGAAGAGCGCCACGGGCCCCCCGGGGTCGTCGGTACCGAGCTCCGGCGGCAGCTCGCCCTCGGCGATCCGCGTCAGGTACTCGAATGCGCCGTGGTGGATGACGCGAACCCGGGCCGGGTCGACCCCTAGCTCCAGCACCAGCTGTCGGCGTCCGTAGTCGGAGTGGGCGATCACCGCGTCGACCGCTCCGTACAGGCGGCGCTGCGCACGGACCTGAGCCAGGCGCGGCTCGCGTGGCAGCAGGTCGTGCGCGGTCAGGACAGTCGGCCTGCTCGGGAGCAGGTACCGGTCGAGCCACTGGACCGTCAGCCATTGGAAGTGGACCACGTCGGCGCCGGTGGCGACACTCCGGTAGCGGAGCATGTCGGGGATGTGTTCGAGTAGCTTCGTGGCGAGCCGCACCCGTGAGCCGGCGGGGCCCCGCGCACGCCTGTAGAACAGCTCGTGCAGGCGGTACCCGTCGGGCGCCGGAGCCGAGCCGTAGGCGAATGCGCTCGTTACGAGCTCCACGTCCACCCCTGCACGAGCGAGGGCGGCGCAGAGGGCATGGTCGTAGGGAGGCGTGTAGGCCGATGGATCGACCACCTGGACGCGCATCAGCGGGGGCTCGGCTCGGGCTGGCGATGACCGGCCAGCCGGGCGATGCGCTCGCCGGTGGCCTGCGTCCGTTCGCCTCCGAGCGCCAGCACGCGCGCGTCCGCGTCGCGCTCCAGCCGGCGAACGGCCGGTGCCAGCGCGACGAGACCCGGCCCGTCCGCGCGGCCCCGCACCAGCTCCAGCGCACAGCGCACCGGATGACGCAGCACCAGCACCGCCCCCGCTCCGAGACGGGAGGCGAGCCCGTCGTCCTCGCGGTAGTCGATCCGCAGCCTGCGTGCAGCCACGACGTCTGGGGGCTGCGCTCGCGCCGCGGCTTCCACGCGGACGTTCTCGAGTGCCACGGCCAGCTCCACGAGGGGATCCCCGCGTCCCGGGAACCGGTCGGCGATCACGACGACCTCCACCTGCCCCACGCGACGATGGCCCGTGCCGGACGGGCGGTTGGACAGCGTGAAGCCGGCGAGCTCGTCCAGCGCGAGGAGCACGTCCAGCGCGAGGTAGCGCCCCCGCTCGAGGTGCCCGGCGCCAGCAGCCGGCGCGCTGCGCCTCGCGCCGCTGTTCGGGGCTCGCCGGCCCAGCACCGGCGACATGCCACGGCCCAGCGCCCGCGCCACCGCCGGCTGGGGCTCGAACCCCTCGTAGCGTCGAGCCAGCCACGCTCGGCCGGCGGCATACCCGCGCCATTGACGCCGCAGCTCGGAGAGGGAGGTCCGATAGCGATGCTCGACCGCGGCCTGTGGGCGCGCCTCGAGCCGCCATCCCGCCTGCTGCAGCCTCCACGTGAAGTCCGTGTCCTCGCCGGCCCGCACGCCCTCGTAGAAGCCGCCCACCTCGAGGAAGGCCGTGCGGCGGACCAGCAGGTTGGCCGCCGCCGCGCGTGGACGGTAGGGGTGGTCGAGATGCGCGCGCTGGCCGAGGAAGCTCCGCGCGCCCCCGTAGCGCGCGGCGAGCGTGTCCGCGCCCGAGGCGGACACCACCTCCCCGGCCACTGCGCCGACGTCGCCGGCGATCTCATGCTCGAAGTACGCGTCAAGGAGCCCCGTCGGAGCGCGGGTGTCGGCGTCCAGGAACAGGATCCACTCGTTCCGGGCACGGGCCGCGCCCACGTTGCGGGCATGCGCGGGCGAGCGCTCGCCGGGAGCGGGAACGACGGTCACGCCGTCGATGCCTCCGGCCGTGCCCGCGTTGTCGACGAGGATCAGCTCGTCGCCGGGCCGTGCCTCGAGCGTGCGCAGCACAGCAGCGGCGGCGCGAGCGGACGCGGCATCCCCCGCGAACGGCATCACCACGCTCACGTCAGACCGGCTCACCGGTGGCTCCTCGCACCAGGATCCGTTCGGTGATCGCGCGGGCCTGAGCGAGCTCACGCGGGTGCGCGAATCCGGTTACCCACAGGACCAGGGGGATCGCAAGCGCCGCGGCCGCTCGGGACAGAAAGCCCACGACGCCGTGCGTAGGGAGCGTCAGCTCACCGGCGACGGCGATCCCGCCCATCACCACGACCAGATGGAGAAGCCGGCCCCACTCGAAGGCCACGGCGAAAGCGCGCCGGGTCAGCACGTACATCACCAGCAGCATCACCACGTACGCCCCGCACAGCGCGATCCCGGCCCCGGCGATCCCCAGAGGTGGGACGAGCACCACAAGCAACACCACGTTCGCGGCGAGTCCGGCGATCGCAGCCGGAAAGTTGCGCGTGGTCACCTTCGCCCGGCCCGCGATGACGAGGAACACGACCCACAGCCCGTACATGGCCCAGCCCAGCGCAACCCACGGAAGCGCGCGGTAGGCGCCGTAATAGGAGTGCGCCGCCAGCAGGCGCAGGACCCACCTGCCGAGAAGGGCGAGCCCCGCCACAACCCATCCCGTGATCAGCACGTAGTAGGTGGTCACCAGCCCGTACAGCCGTGACGCCTCCACGTCGTCGGACACCGAGTAGGCGAGCGGCGGCCATGCGTACTGAAACCCGCGGACGATGAACGCGACCGCGCCCGCGAGCTTCACCGCGATCGAGTACAGGCCCGCGAGCGCAGGGCTTCGGTCGTGGTAGACGTAATAGCGATCGACGATGCTGAGCGCGTACACGGACGCCTCGGCGGGAACCGTCGGGAGTCCGAATCGCAGGAGCCGCGCGAGCGGCTCGGCGGCGGCGCCACCGGTCGAGACCCGGCCGGCGCCACCGGTCGAGACCCGGCCGGGCATCAACCGCGCGCGCATCGTCCACCACAAGCCGAACAGGACCAGGGTCGAGGCGCCGTAGTTGCCGAGCAGCAGTCCACGCGCGCCTTTCCCGAGGCCCACCACCAGCACCAGGGAAGCGGCGATCGTGATGCCGACGTTGATCAGCGAAGCAGCGGCATAGGCCCGAACGCGCTCGTCGACCCGAAGCACGCCGTACGCGAGCTCGAGGTTCGTGAACGCCCACAAGCCGAGCACCGCAATCAGGAAGATGGGCACATCGCGATAGCCGAGCACGAGCCGGGACAGCGGCCCGGCCAGGGCGGCCAGCACGCCCGAGACGATCGTGGTCGCGACGAGCAGAAAGACCACGGATCGGCGCACGAGCATGTCCCGGCGGCGCTGATCGGCGTCCACGAAGTAGTACCGGAGGAACGCCTCGATGATCCCGAAGCGCACCAGGATGCTGATGAAGATGACTCCGTTTCCGAGCAGCTCCACCACGCCATAGCCGGCGGGCGCGATGTAGCGGGTGTAGACCGGCAGCAGGAGAACGGCGATGAACTTCGAGACCACATCCGCCACCTGGTAGGCCGCCAGCGACCGCACCAGGCGCTTGAGGTAGGAGGTCACGGCTCACCGCCGGGTGCTATTGCACCGTTATGCCGACTCGAGGGCTGATTGCCGTGTTGCAGGCCGCGTCGCTTACCTGAAGCGCGACCTGGTACTGGCCCGGAGCCGCCGGCCGCTTGTGGATGAGACCGTCCCAGACCGCGCGCTGGCCGTGCCAGGGAGTCACGAACCTCTTCACCAGTGCAGCCTTGCCGTT
>Ga0187814_10000247_pt1 | contig 16378 bp, 13 predicted proteins | sample NC_S_4_FD_132450 | JGI IMG/M metagenome (GOLD analysis project Ga0187814, IMG submission 132450) | Wetland sediment microbial communities from Neuse River Estuary, North Carolina, USA - ASW-S_4 | ecosystem: Environmental > Aquatic > Freshwater > Wetlands > Sediment | place: USA: North Carolina... | reverse complement strand
GGAACCACCGAGAACAAGACGTGGCTGTGGCCGTCCTCGTGCTGGAGCCCTTCGCCGTTCAGGGTCGTTCTGCCGGCGGTTCCGCCGAGCAGAAAGCCGCGGGTGCGGCTGTCCGCCGCGGCCCAGACGAGGTCGCCGACTCGCTGGTAGCCGAACATCGAGTAGTAGATATAGAACGGAACCATCTGCACCCCGTGGGCGCTATACGAGGTGCCCGCGGCGATGAACGAAGAGATCGAGCCGGCCTCGGTGATTCCCTCCTCGAGGATCTGCCCGTGCTCGTCCTCCTTGTAGAACATCAGCTGCTCGGAGTCCTGGGGCTGGTAGCGCTGCCCGAACGGGGAGTAGATCCCGACCTGGCGGAACAGCCCTTCCATCCCGAACGTTCGAGACTCGTCGGGGACGACAGGCACGATGTGGCGGCCGATCCGCTTGTCGCGCAGCAGCGCCGCGAGGACCCGCACGAAAGCCATGGTCGTCGAGATCTCCCTGTCGCCGGTTCCCTCGAGCTGGGAGCTGAACAGGTCCAGTCCGGGCACGGGTAGCGGCTCGGCGGTCCGCCGGCGCACCGGGAGGCTGCCGCCGAGGGCTTTGCGGCGCTCGCGCAGGTGGCGCATCTCCGGGGAGTCCTCGGGGGGCTTGTAGTACTCGGCCTTACGGACCTGCTCGTCACTCAGGGGAAGCTCGAAGCGGTCCCTGAACGCGAGCAGCGCGTCCTCGGTCATCTTCTTCGCCTGGTGGGTGATCATCTGCCCCTCCCCCGAGGCGCCCATCCCGTAGCCCTTGATCGTCTTGGCGAGGATCACGGTCGGCTGGCCCTCGTGGCCCACGGCCTCGTGGTAGGCGGCGTAGACCTTCTGCTGGTCCAGCCCGCCGCGGTTCAGCAGCCAGATCTCGTCATCTGACATGTGGGCGACGCGCTCCAGCAGCACCGGATCCTTGCCGAAGAAGTGCTCACGCACGTACGCGCCGTCGCGTGATTTGTAGGTCTGGTACTCGCCGTCGACGGATTCCTCCATCACTCGCACCAGCCGGCCGTCGGTGTCGGCCGCCAGCAGCGGGTCCCAGCGCGAGCCCCAGATCACCTTGATCACGTTCCAACCGGCGCCGAGGAAGTCCGACTCGAGCTCCTGGATGATCTTGCCGTTGCCCCGGACCGGCCCGTCGAGCCGCTGCAGATTGCAGTTGACGACCCAGATCAGATTGTCGAGGCGCTCGCGTCCGGCCAGCCCGATCGAGCCCATCGTCTCGGGCTCGTCGACCTCGCCGTCGCCGATGAACGCCCAAACCTTCCGTCCGCTCGTGTCCAGGATCGAGCGCGCCTGGAGGTATTTCATGAACCGCGCCTGGTAGATCGAGGTGATCGCGCCGATGCCCAGCGACACCGTCGGGAACTGCCAGAAGTCGGGCATCAGCCACGGGTGCGGATATGAGGAGAGGCCGCCGGGTCGGGAGACCTCCTGACGGAAGCCATCCAGTTGCTCAGCCGTCAGCCTCCCCTCTAGATACGCGCGCGCGTAGTTGCCAGGGGAGGAGTGGCCCTGGAAGTAGACGAGGTCACCGCCGTATCCGTCAGAGGGCGCGTGCCAGAAGTGGTTGAAGCCGACCTCGTAGAGCGTCGCCAGCGACTGATAGCTCGCGATGTGCCCGCCCAGCTCGGATGACACCTTGTTGGCGTGCACCACGATCGCCATCGCGTTCCAGCGGATGATCGAGCGCAGCCGCCGCTCGAGCGCAGGATCGCCCGGTAGCTTGGCCTCCCGCTCGGCGGGAATCGTGTTGACGTACGGAGTGTTCAGGGTCGCGATCGGACCGGTCCCTGCGTGCTGCGCACGCTCGACGACACGCTGGAGGAGGTCGCGGGCCCGGTCCGGGCCGTCGTGGGCCACGACGGCATCGACCGCGTCGAGCCACTCGCTCGTCTCGACCGCGTCGAGATCAGCTGCTGCGCCGTTCGCGCTTAGGCTGGTAACCCGGTCTGCCATGTTGTATGCGATGGTACGCGCGTGATCACCGCAGATGAAGACCTCGCTTTCGCCGGTCCGGACGTGCTGGCCGAGCTCGTCCGCTCCGGCCAGGTTCATCCGCGTGAGCTGGTGGAGCTCTCCCTTCGCCGGATCGAGGCGCTCGACCCGCGGCTGAATGCGTTTCGCACGACGATGCCCGACGAGGCGATGGCCGCCGCCGAGCGGGCGGCCGACTCCGACGGCCTGCTGGCGGGCGTACCCGTCGCGATCAAGGACGAGATGCCGGTCGCCGGGCAGTCGATGACGTGGGGGTCCCGGACCTACGGTCCCCCGCAGCCCGCGGATTCGGAGATCGTCCGGCGCGTGCGCGCGGCCGGCGGGATCCCGATCGGGATCACCAACGTGCCTGAGCTGATGATCTTCCCGTGGACAGCCAGCGCCGCCAACGGAGTCACTCGCAACCCGTGGGACCCGACGAGGACCCCCGGCGGGTCCTCCGGCGGCTCGGCCGCGGCGGTCGCCTCTGGGATGGTGCCCGCCGCGACGGCCGCTGACGGAGGCGGCTCGATCCGGATCCCGGCGGCGTGCTGCGGCCTGGTCGGGATGAAGCCGACCCGGGGACGTGTGTCCCTGCAGCCGCAGCGGGGAGGCTGGCTCGGACTCGCGGTGTACGGGGCGCTGGCGCGGACGGTGCGCGACAGCGCGTTGCTGTTAGATGCGATCCACGGGCCGGCTCCGGGCGACGCGGATGTCGCGCCCGCCTTCGAAGGGCGGTACGTGGACGCCGCGGACCAGCCTCCGGGCCGGCTGCGAATCGCGATCTCCCGCAAGCTCGCGCCGGGGCTCATCGCCTCGCTCTCGGGCGACCAGCGCGAGGCGTGGGAGCGGACCGGACGGCTGCTGGAGGAGCTTGGACACCACGTCATCGAGCGGGACCCCAACTATGGGATGGGAGCGCTCGAGTTCTCTCAAACCTGGTTCCGCGCGGTCTACGAGGAGTCGCGCAAGGTCCCCGACCCGACCATGCTCGAGCGCTCTACCCGGCAGATGGCCGCGCTCGGCCGCCGTCTCGTGCCGCGGTGGCGTCGTGATCGTCTGCTTGCCAAACGGGCTCGCACAAGCGCCCGAATCTTGGCGCTCTGGGACGAGGTGGATGTGCTCCTGACCCCGGGTCTGACGCAAACCGCGATCGAAGCCGAGGGAGGCTATAACCGCTCGCTCCAGATCGCGTTCAGTCGCGCGGCTCGTTTCACGCCGTGGACGCCCGCGTTCAACATGACCGGCCAGCCCGCCGTGACGGTCCCGGCAGGGTTCGGCGCGGACGGGCTGCCACTCAGCGTCCAGCTGGTCGGCCGTCCGGGGGCCGAGGACGTGCTGTACTCGCTGGCGGCCCAGCTCGAGGAGGCTAAGCCGTGGGCCGAGCAGAGGCCGCCTATGTCTCAGGTCTCCTGAGCCGAGAACGTCGCCCGGGCCAGCGCCAGGAACTCGGCCACCGCGGGTGGGTGGCGTCGCTGCTGGCGCCACGCCAGGGTGATGTCGCGGGACAACGCCGGCTCGACCAACGGCTTGACCAGCACCTCCGGGCCCGGAGCGACGGCATCTGAGCGCGGCAGGATCGCCACGCCCATCCCGCGTGCGACCAGCCGGCGGATGCGCTCGCTCTCGTTGGACTCGAGCGTGATTCGTGGCTCGAAGCCGGCGTGGGCGCCCGCGCCGACGAGCAGCTCGCGCAGGCGGGCCCCCCGCCTGTAGCTGATGAACTCCTCTCCCTGAAGCTGGGCCATCCGCACCTGGCGCCGCTTCGCCAGGCGGTGTCCTAGAGGGAGGACGACCATCAGCTCCTCGGAGACGAGCTGATGCAGGCCGAGCCCGTGGCTCTCGACCTGCTCGGTGACCGACAGGAACGCCAGATCGAGCTCGTCTCCCCGGAGCATCTCCGCCAGCTCCTCGCTGGAGTGCTCCCGGACGGTGAGCTCGATCGCGGGGTGGCGCTGGTGGAACGTCGCGATCACCAGCGAGACGTCTACGGGCCCCATCGTGTGCATCGTCCCGACGACCACGCGTCCGGTCTCGATGCCCCTGAGCTGCTGAAGCTCGGCATCCGCCGCCTCCACCTCGGCGAGAATCCTCCTGGCGCGCGTCACGAGCAGCTGCCCCGCGTCGGTGATCGCGACCTGGCGTGTGGTGCGCTCGACGAGCGGCACGCCGACCTCGTCTTCGAGGCGACGAATCTGCTGCGAGAGCGCGGGCTGCGCGATGTGCTCGCGCGCGGCCGCCCTGGTGAAGTGGCGCTCGTCCGCAAGCGCGACCAGGTAACGGAGCTGCTTAAGATCCATAAGCGCTGATTATAGATTGGTGCGAAGACTCGTCTTGGACATCTAAAGCGGACCGCGTCATCATGCTCGGCACAACCCTCTCCTCCCTGATCGCGCCCCTCAGGCCCGGCCTCATATCCCGCCGGTTCTCGGGGCGCGATTTCTTTAACAGCACCTGGTAAACAGCGCCGATGGGCACGATCCACGTATCCGCCGACCGAGCGATCGACGCCCCGGCCGGCACCGTGTATGGCTATCTTGCCGACATGCGCGAGCACCATCCGCACTTCCTGCCTCCCGCCTTCTCGGACTTCCGGGTGGAGTCCGGCGGCGTGGGGGAGGGCACCGTCACCCGCTTCAAGCTGACAACGGGCCGCCGCACACGGCAGTACAGGATGCGGGTCGCCGAGCCCGAGCCGGGACGAGTCTTGACGGAGTCGGATACGAACTCGAGCCTCGTCACCACCTTCACCGTCACACCCGAAGGGGACCGCTCGCGCGTACAGATCGCGACGACGTGGGAGGGCGCGGGCGGGATCGGCGGGTTCTTCGAGCGCACGTTCGCGCCTCGCGTGCTCCAGCGCCTGTACGCGGACGAGCTCGGGCGCCTGAACACTTATGCGCGCGAACACGCCGGCCAGGCCCAGCGCTGAGCGAACCGCTTAGACCCGAACGTTCCTGAGCAGCTCGGGGTTGACCACCAGGTCCATCTCCGTGATCCGCTCCCCGGCAACCGCGAACCCGACCGCAGCGAGCACTCGACCCTCGCGCACCACGACAGCACCGACCATCCCGTTGACGATCGCGGGCCGTGCGAAGCGGGCCTGCGCGCTCCCCCGGGCGAGGACCATCCGGGCGACGCGCTCGCTGATCGGCTCCGGAAGCGGGCCATCGGTGAACTGCTCCCGCCGGGCGCGTCTGGCGCGAAGCATGTCGAGCGAGATCCGGCTGACGACCGTGGTGAGCCAGCCGCGCATGTTCTCTATCGCCGCCGCGTCCGAACGGTTCAGCTTCAACCATGTCGTGCTCGACCGAGGCGTGGCTGAGCCTCGCCGTCATCGCCCTGTTCGCAGTGGCGATGACCGCGCTCGCGATCCGCGTGTTCTCACGCTCGGCGGTGCGCTGAGCGGGGCCGAACCGCCGCCGCCGTCGCGACGTCTCGGTCGCGATGGCGGCGGCCTCGGTCGCTATGGTGACCGGGTGGCAGCAGTCCGTGCCAGCGGCCTGGTCAAGCGCTTTGGGACGACATGCGCCCTCGACTCCGTGGATCTGGTGGTGGAGGAGGGCGAGGTACGCGGGCTGCTTGGTCCCAACGGGGCCGGCAAGACCACGTTGCTGCGGATCCTGTTCGGGCTGGTGAGAGCGGATGCCGGTTCGGTCGAGCTGTTTGGCCGGAAGGTCGGACCTGCCGATTCGGGCGCGCTCGAGGGCGTCTCCGGGTTCGTCGAGGACCCGAGCTTCTATCCGTACCTCTCCGGTCGGGCAAACCTGGAGCTCCTAGCCGAGCTCGACGGCGGTGCCACGAGAGAGCGAGTCGACGGCGTGCTGGAGCGGGTCGGGCTCGGGGCGCGTGGAGCGGACCGGGTCAGCGGTTACTCGACTGGGATGAAGCAGCGGCTCGGTATCGCGGCCTCGCTGCTGCGCGCCCCGCGGGCGCTGTTGCTCGACGAGCCCACGGCGGGGCTCGACCCGGCGGGCGTCCGTGAAGTTGGGGCTCTCGTGCGTGAGCTCTCGGCCGAGGGCGTCGCGATCGTGTTGAGCAGCCACCAGATCGCAGAAATCGAGGGTGTCTGCGACACGTTCACTGTGCTGCGGCGGGGCAGGCGCGTCTGGGATGGCACCGTGGCTGCCCTGCGCGCGCAGGCCCCGGCGTCCGCATACCGGCTGGCCACCAGCGACGACCGGCGGGCGCTCGAGATCGCCAAGCATCGACCGGGCGTTCGTCCGGAACCGTCGCTGGGCGATGGGCTGGTGCTGGCCGTCGAGGAGGGCCAGCTCGACTCCTACGTGCTGGCGCTCGGCCAGGCGGGCGTCGCCGTCCGTCGCCTCGAGCTCGCCCGCAGCCCGCTCGAGTCGATGTTCTTCGCCCTGACGGGCGAGTCGGCCACGGCCCCGGAGTCGCCGTCCGCGGTCGGCGAGCCAGCTCTCGCCGGGACGTGACCGCCACGGGCGCGCCAGCCGCGCGTGCGGGCCTCCCGGCCCGCGTCGCCGGACGACACACGGGAACGTGGGCCGTATATCGGGCCGAGCGGCGCAAGCTCTCCTCACAGCTCGCCGTCCGGCTGCTGGCGTTGATTTGCGTGCTCGGCCCGTTCCTGTTCGCCGCCGTCCTGAAGGTGCAGAGCGGCAGCCCCACCGACGACCTGTTCGGGGTGTGGGTCCACTCCTCCGGCTATGCCCTGTCGCTCGTGGTCCTGACGTTCGCCGGCTCGTGGGGGTTCCCGCTAATGGCGGGGATTGTGACCGGCGACATGTTCTCGGCGGAGGACCGCTACGGGACTTGGAAGATGCTCCTGACCCGCTCGTGCACGCGGAGGGACCTGTTCGTGGGAAAGCTGCTGGTGGCGGCTACGTTCTCGCTCGGGCTGCTGCTCGTAACCGCCGTGGCGAGCATCGCTGCCGGTGTGCTCCTGGTTGGCAACCAGTCGCTGGTCAGCCTCAGCGGGACGCTGTTCTCTCCGGGGCGATCGTTGGGGCTCGTGCTACTCAGCTGGCTGCTATGCGCCCCTCCGACCCTGGCGTTCGCGAGCCTTGCCGCCCTCTTGTCGATCACCACGCGCAACGGGATCATGGGCGTCGTCGGTCCCGGCCTCGCGGCGCTGGCGATGCAGCTGCTTCTGCTGGTGGGCGCCGGCGTCTGGGCGCACTCGCTGCTGGTGGGCTCCGCGTTCGGCGGGTGGCACGCCTTGTTCACTGAGCATCCGTTCTACGGTCAGCTCGCCGTGGCGATCGCGGTCAGTGTCCTCTGGACGGTGGCGTGCCTTGCGATCTCGTGGTCGATCCTGCGCGGGCGGGACTTCGCCGGAACCCCGGTGGTGCGCAGGCAGGGGTGGGGGATGCCCGTGCGGGTGGTGCTCGCTCTCGCCGCTGTCGTCACGTTCCTGGCGATCGCCGGCAACTGGGGACCGGCGGGAGTCACATCGGCCCGCCTCCAGGCCAGTCTCACTCCCACCTTCAACAACCTCACGTTGATTCAGCAGCGCGAGCTCGGGCGGACCGTTCCTCCCGGGGCCAAGCTCGACATCGTCCCGACCTGCAGCCGCCGCGGGAGCACGCCCCGGGGGCCCGGGGACTGGATCTGCACGATGAACGTCTTCATTCCCCAGCCGGGCGCTGTTCCGTTTCAGCAGACGCCGGTCACCTACGACGTGAGCGTCGACTCCGACGGCTGCTACAAGGCCCAGTCTCCGCCGTCGTTCATCGGCCAGCAGACGATGCGCGACGCCCAGGGACGCAGCGTGATCAACCCGCTCTACACGATCTACGGGTGCCTCAACATCCTGCGGGGCGGCTGACCGTCGCCGGGCCGAAAGGCCCGATCAGCTAGGACCGCCGGAGGGCGCGGGCGGTGGGGGATGTCCCAGGTCCGGTGCCGGATCTCGCCGGTGGCGGCGGAAGACGTCCACGATCGTCACCAGCAGGTTCAGCAGACGCCCGAAGTACCCCAGCGGAGGCAGCGGCTCGCCGGACTCGGCCCCCCAGAAGTACGCCAGATCACCGGGCATCATGTCCTCGGGGCTTCGCGGATAGGCGTCGATGTACTTCTCGGTTGCGCGGGCGACCAGGCCCGAGCAGATGAACTGTCCATCCATGTGCACTGATAGGTTCCACCCGAACAGGCACTGGATCGCGAGGCCGACGAAGTTGACGATCCCGTACTTGTCGCCGACCCGGGTCTCGGCGAAGCCGCACGCCAGCTCCCGCTGCACCGGCAGCCCGACCGGATGGACGACCATGTAGTCCGAGCCCCGGTACTTCTCGATGCTGTCGCGCGTGACTCCGCTCTCGATCGCCTCGCAGATCTCGCCGTCCTCCGAGACGATCAGCGCGGAATGAGTCCAGCGGGCGAAATCCGAGTCCCCGTACCGAGTCCGCTCTCCGGCCTGGATCAGCTTGCCGAGCGTGGTTGTGGCTCCGCCCCGGCCGCGGTTCGTCGTGGCGCGGTGCAGGCTGAAATCACCTGGCACGAACCGGTCGGGGGCCATGCCCGGCGGATAGTGGGACACGCTCACGCCGGCCGGCCGACGTTCGCGCATCAGGGCCTGGATCCGCTGCTCCCGTTGACGCTTGCTCATCCCCAACCCCCACTCGTCTTGACTGGGTTTCGGAGGCTAGCTCGGAGGGGTGTTGCCGACAAGTTCAGGAGCTGGCATCGCGGCTACCGTTCTGTCGATGCGAGTAGCGACCTGGAACGTCAATTCGCTGAAGCAGCGCCTGCCTCGGTTGCTTCCGTGGCTGGATGAGCGTCAGCCGGACGTGGCCTGTCTGCAGGAGACCAAGCTCGCCGACGATGCGTTGGTCGAGCTGCTGGGTGATGAGCTCGCCGACCGTGGCTACGCGGTCGCCGCCCACGGCGAGGCGACGTGGAACGGCGTCGCGATCATCTCGCGGGTGGGGCTCGACGACGTGGTGAAGGGGGTTCCGGGGTCACCGGGGTTCCCGCGTCCGGAGGCGCGGGCGGTGTCCGCGACATGTGGCGGGATTCGGATCGTCTCCGTATACGTTCCCAACGGGCGGGTCCCGGGCTCGGAGCACTACGAGTACAAGCTCGCCTGGCTGGCTTCGTTACGGGAGATGGTCGCCGCGGGACCACGGGACACGATCGTCTGCGGCGACATGAACGTCGCACCGACCGATGAGGACGTATTCGATCCCGACGCCTATGTCGGCCACACGCACGTCACCGCGCCAGAGCGGGCGGCGCTCGCCGAGCTGCAGGCGCTCGGCCTGCACGACGTGGTGCGCGATCGGTGGCCGCACGAGCGGGTGTTCACGTATTGGGACTACCGCGCGGGGATGTTCCACCAGGACCTCGGGATGCGGATCGACCTGGTGTTGGCGAGTGCGCCGGTCGCGTCCCGGGTGCGGGCCGCGTGGGTAGATCGCAAGGCCCGCAAGGGAAGTGGCCCGAGCGATCACGCCCCCGTGATCGTCGATCTCGACGAGGCGCCCGACGGAGACATCGGGCCGGTGGTGCCGCCGCCGTCGGCTCCGGCCACCAAGCGCGGGTTGGTCAAGCTGCCTCAGTCACCGTAGAGGCGCTATCCGCGCGGGCGGTCACGGTCGCGCGATGGCTGGACCCGCTTGGGCTCGCCAGGCATCTTCGGGTAGTCGGGGGGATAGGGCATGTCGCCGCGCCCCTCGGAGGCGTCGGCCTCATACATATCGAGCAGCGGCGCAAGCGAGTGATCGAGGTCGTCGATCGCGGCGTGGCGATCGCCGACCTCGGCGAAGCGGAGGGGCATCGTGGCGACGGTGAAGTCCTCTGGCACCACCTCCTCCAGCTCCTCCCAGGTGACCGGTGCCGACACGGGCGCACCGGGCTTGGGGCGGATGCTGTAGGCGGAGGCGATGGTGCGATCGCGAGCGTTCTGGTTGTAGTCGACGAATATGCGCTCACCGCGCTCCTCCTTCCACCATTTCGTTGTCACCTGGCCGGGAAGGCGCCTCTCGAGCTCGCGTCCGAAGGCGATCGCGGCGTGGCGGACGTCCGTGAACGTCCACTGCGGCTCGATCCGGATGTAGATGTGGATCCCCCGGCCGCCGGAGGTCTTCGGGAAACCGATGTAGCCGAGCTCGTCGAGGAGCGTGCGGGCTTCGCTCGCGACACGCACTGCATCCGCGTAGTCGGTACCGGGTTGCGGGTCGAGGTCGATGCGCAGCTCGTCGGGATGATCCATGTCCTCCCACCGGACCGGCCAGGGGTGAAACGTGATCGTGCCCATCTGCGCGGCCCAGCCGACGACCGCGATCTCGGTCGGACAGATCTCGTCCGCGGTCCGGCCCGAGGGAAACCTGATCTCGGCCGTCTCCACGTAGTCGGGGGCGCCTCGCGGGATGCGCTTCTGAAAGAAGGCGTCACCGCCGCCCTTCTCTCGCGTGGAGAGGACGATTCCCGGGTGCACCCCCTTCGGCCATCGCTCAAGCGTCGTCGGTCGCCGGTAGAGCGCGCGCATGATGCCGTCTCCAACCGCTAGGTAGTAGTTGACGATGTCGAGCTTGGTGACCGCGCCCGAGCGCTCCGTCGCGGGGAAGATCATGCGACCTGGATTGGACACCCGCAGTTCACGGCCACCGGCGTCGACGGTCACTGCCTCGGCTGCGCCCATGCCCCAGGAAGTTCTACGGCAACGTCAACTCCGGTGTGGAGCCGGCCGTGCCGGGGAAGATCCTGGGGCTGCGGGTTGTCAGCGGTGTCGCCTTCAGCTTTGCGCCGGCCGAATGTTCTGGTTGACGCGGAACAGGTTGTCGGGGTCATAGGTCCGCTTGATGCGGGCGAGGCGGTCGTAGTTGTCGCGGTAGCTCGCTCGAACCCGCTCCTCGCCTTCGTCCATCATCATGTTCACGTAGGCGCCGCCCGCCGAGTAGGGGTGTAGGGCCTCGTGGTATTCGATGCTCCAGGCTCGAATCGCCTGGGCGTTAGCTCGGTCGGGGTCGACGCCGGCGAAGACCGCTGCCCAATTCGCCTCGCGGTAGCTCCAGGCGGTGTCCCGGGACCCGACGTCGTGCGCGGCGCCGTCGATCGGGTACATGTGCATCGTCGACTTCATCGTCGGCCGCTCCGCGCCGAAGCGAGCATGGAGGTCAACCGCCTCGTCCGGGATCCGGTTGACGAAGTCCGCACGCCAGTACCACTGGTCGCCGGCCGGGTAGATGCCGTCAAAGGCGCCCTGAAGCATGGCGTGAGGCATCGAGTGGACGCCATGCATGAGCGGCTCGGGCACCCCGTCCAGCAACGGGGCCATGGCCCTGGCGGCGTCGTCCTCGGGACCGACGTAGCACCAGACGATCCCGCACACGTTGCGGAGGTGGATCGCCTCGGGGAACGGAGGCACGGGTGGGACGGTGTGGAAGGCGAAGAACCCGTTCAGCTCGCGGGGGGCGGACGGGAGGAACTCCCGGTACGCCGACATGACCTCTGCCGCGTCCTCGACCGCCCAAAAGGTGGGGCCGCCGAAGATCGTTCCGACCTCGTGCAGACGGAAGGTGAACGACGTCACGACGCCGAAGTTGCCACCGCCGCCCCTTATCGCCCAGAACAGGTCGGGGTGCTCGTCGTCGCTGGCCCGAACCGTCTCCCCGCTAGCCAGCACGACGTCGGCGTCGAGTAGGTTGTCGATCGTCAGCCCGAACTTGCGGGCGAGATGGCCGATGCCGCCACCGAGGGTCAAGCCGCCGACGCCGGTTGTCGAGATGATTCCGCTCGGCGTCGCAAGACCGTACTCACCGGTGGCGCGGTCGACCTCGCCCCAGGTGCAGCCACCGCCTACGCGGACCGTCCGGGCATCCGCGTCGACCTCGATCCCCCTGAGCAGGGACAGGTCGATCACGATGCCCCCGTCGCAGGTTCCCAGGCCGGCACCGTTGTGCGAACCGCCGCGCACCGCGAGCAGCAGCTCGTGATCGCGTGCCGCCACCACGGCGGAGACGACGTCTTGGGTGTCGGCACTGCGCGCGATCAGCGCCGGGCGCCTGTCGATCATCGCGTTGTAGACCTTGCGGGCGTCCGCGTAGTCGCTGTCACCGGGCCCGATCAGCTGCCCGTGGAAGTCTTGTAGCGCTCGGCGCGCCGCGTCTGCCGGCGTGACGGTGGTGCTCATAGCCCCTTCTCCTTGTCAGATGGTCCCGATGTGATGCCGCGACACTAGGCCGCAACGGTGGTGCTGTCATGACTCAGGCTGACCGACTTTTCGGTCGGCGTCGCGCCATGCGACCGTTGCACGGATGATCAGATCTGACTATCGTGCTCCTGGGCTGCTGCGTGCACGGTCTTCCGGCCTCTCTCCGCATCTCGTCGCCGTTTCCCTTCGTGGGGCGGTCGGCCGAGCTCGGGATGCTCCGCACGCTGCTGCCGAGGGCAGAGGGCGAGACTCGCCGTGTCGTGCTGGTACGAGGCGAGCCCGGGGCCGGCAAGAGCCGCCTCGCGCGGGAGTTTGCGGCCGAGGCGTCGCAGGACGACGTGCTCGTCCTCTACGGCGAGTGCGACGCGGTCGTGCCCACACCCTACGGGCCCTTCGTCCCGGCGGTCGAGCAGCTGGTCCGGACGGTCGATCCTGACGAGCTGACGGCGATCCTGGGCGGCATGGCGGGCGAGTTGACGAGGCTGCTGCCCACACTCGCCGCACGGTTCGAGCACCCGCCTCCGCCGGTCACGGCGGATCCCGACACCGAACGGCACCGTCTGCACACAGCCGTCACTGATCTGCTCGCGGGCGTGAGCCAGAGGCGGCCCGTGCTGGTCGTGCTCGAGGACGTGCACTGGGCGGACGCCCCCACGCTCGTGTTGCTACGTCACCTGGCCCGCACACCGTGGACGGGACGCGTACTGATCTTTGCCACCTTCCGTGACACCGAGGCCGACCTGCACGAGCTGCTCGGGCAGACGCTGGCCGACCTGCGCCGCTTGGATGACATCGTGCGAATCTCGCTGACGGGGCTCACGCCTCAGGAGGTGAGCGAGTTCGTGACGCGGGCAGTGGCAGGCCGCGCGAAGGCGGATCTGCAAGAGATTGCCGGGACCATCAGCGAGCTGACCGGCGGTAACGCGTTCCTCGTCTGCGAAGTGTGGCGGGCGCTGCTCGAGACCAAGGCCGTGGAGATGGTGGACGGGCAGGTCATGCTGACTCGGCCCGTGGCCGCTCTCGGTACGCCCGAGAGCGTTCGCGAGGTCGTCAGCGAGCGGCTCGCGAGGCTGCCGTCAACGACCACTGCCCTGCTCGAGCTCGCGGCGACGGCGGGCGCCGAGTTCGAACTCGAGGTCGTCCGCCGTGGCTCGGGCCTGACCGAGCACGAGTTCGTTGCTGCGCTCGACGAGGCCATCCGCAGCGGGATCATCGAGCAGCTTCCCGACCGCCGGCTCTCGTACCGGTTCACCCACGAGCTGGTCCGGCGCGCCGTGTACGACCGTCTCAGCGGAGTGCTGAGAGCGCAGCTGCACCTCCGCGTCGGCGAGGCTCGAGAAGCTGCTGAGGCACGGTCCCCGCGCGCCCTCGCCGACCTCGCGCACCACTTTGCAGCCGCGGCGCCTCTCGGTGAAGTGAGGCGGGCGATCGAATACAGCGTCCTTGCCGCACGAGCGGCGATCGAGGCGCTCGCTTTCGACGAGGCGGCCGAGCTGCTGCGGACGGCGCTCGAGCTCGGAATCGACAGCCCGTCGGAGCGGGCTCAGGTGCTGCTCGACCTCGGTACCGCGCGTCATCGCGCGGGCAAGGTCCTCGACGCGGTCGAGGCCGTCCGATCGGCCGCCGAGATCGCGCGCACGCTGCGAGACCCCGGGCTCCTGGCCCACGCTGCGATCGGGTTCGAGGACGCATCCTGGCGCCCCGGCCTCGACCTGGGAGCGGCGACCCTGCTGGAGGAGGCAATCGCGGCACTCGGCGAGGAGCAGCCCGATCTGCGCGTCGGCCTGCTTAGCGGCCTCGCCCGCGTGCTCGACCACCAAGGGCAGCACGAGCGTGGGGCGATCGTGCGCACCAACGCGATCGCGCTTGCCCGACGGCTCGGTGATCGCCTCGGGCTCGCGACCGTGCTCGTGCGCTCGTACTGGTCGCGGGGAGCGACCGCGAGCGAGGAGATCCTCGAGATGCTCACCGAGGCCAAGGCGATCGGCAACGAGCTCGGCAACACCGAGATTCAGGCCGAGGCGATGACCTGGCGAGTGCCGACGTTCGTCGCGCTCGGCGACATGCCGTCCGCGCGTCGCGAGGTACCGGCGCTGCGCGAGATCGCCGAGGCCACGAGACAGCCCTTCATTCTTCACGTGGCTGAGGAGTTCGGCGCCGCGATTGCGCTCGCAGACGGTCGCCTCCAGGACGCCGAGGCGATGATGCGACGATCTGAGGAGGCCGGACGGCTCCTCACCGGACGCGATGCCCTGGGCACGTACGGGATCCAGATGTTCAGCCTTCGCCGCGAGCAGGGTCGGTTGGCGCAGCTAGCGCCGGTGATCAGGATCCTCGCCACCGGCGAACGCGAACACGGTCCGTGGCGCCCCGGACTCGTGTCGCTGCTCGTCGAGCTGGGGATGGAGACGGAGGCACGGCGCGAGCTCGCGCGGATCGCCAGCGACGGACTGGAGCCGTACCGCCAGTCGCTGTGGCTAGCGTCGCTCACCTACCTGACCGACGCGTGCACCGCCCTCGGCGATGAGGCGATCGCTGCCCTCGTCTATCCCGAGCTGGCTCCGCTCACGGGCACGAACGTGATGATCGGGCACCTCGTCGCGTGCTATGGGGCTGCCGATCGCTATCTCGGCATGCTCGCTTCGACGCTTGGCGAATGGGAGCGTGCGGAGGAGCACTTCGAGCGCGCGATCGAGCTCAACCGGCAGATGGAAGCGGCCACCTGGCTCGCCCACACCGAGTACCAGTACGCGCGGATGATGCTCGTTGCCCGGCCAGACCGGCATCACCGGGCCGCAGTGCTGCTGGAGGACGCCGAAAGGCTCGCAACGGGCATCGGGATGGCCACGGTGGGCAATCGCATCAGGGCGCTTGCGGCTCCGGCCGCGCCCGCCACGCTACCCGACGAGCTGTCGGCGAGGGAACTACAGATCCTCCAGCTCGTCGCGCGGGGCTTCAGCAACCGCCAGATCGGCGCGGAGCTGTTCATCAGCGAGCACACGGCCGCCAACCACATACGCAGCATCCTGCGCAAGACCGGATGCGCCAATCGCACCGATGCGGCTTCCTACGCGCACATAAACAATCTTGTCGGCGCCTAGAGGCACGGATAGGATTGGGCGATGCCGCTTTACGTGATCGAGCGCACGTTCGCGGAGCAGCTCGAGCTCACCAGTGACGACGTCAAGCTGATCGAGGAGATCAACGCGGACGAGGGCGTGCGCTGGCTGTTCTCTTTCCTGAGCGCCGACCGCCGGCGCACCTACTGTCTCTACGAAGCGCCGTCCGCGGCCGCGATCATGACCGCCGCCAAGCGCGGGAACATCCCGGCGGACGTGATCATCGAGGTCGAACAGGAAACGCTCGGTGTCCCGGGTCGACTGGAGGAGTGGGCCGCCTCGGAGAGCGCCTGATGGCGGTGACGGTCTCGCCCTGTGGTTAGGCTTGCCTGACCTTTGACGGCCAGCGAGCTAGTTCGGTGAGGCCCCTGAACGGCACCCGCGTCGTGGTAACGGGTGCTACCAGCGGTCTTGGGCGGGCGATGGCCGAGGCCCTTGTCGGTGCTGGCGCCCTAGTTGCTGCCACCAGTCGAAGTCGCTCCCGCGCTGGGGCCGTGGCGGCGCAGCTTGGCCCACGAGCGGTGGGGGTTGAGTTGGACGTACGCGACGAGGCATCGGTACAGGCATGTGTGGATGAGGTCTACGAGCGGTTCGGCTCAGTGGACGTGCTGGTGAACAACGCCGGGATCGGGATGCGAACGGTGAATCCAATGTTCCTCACTGACCCACAGCCATTCTGGGAAGTCTCGCCGGGCGGCTTTCGCGATGTGATGGAAACGAAGGTCACCGGAGTGTTCCTCGTCGCGCGCGCGATCGCTCCACGCATGCTCGCTGCCGGCGCGGGCCGGATCGTCAACATCTCGATGAATACACAGACGATGACCCGCCACGGCTTTGTGCCCTACGGGCCTGCAGGAGCGGGCGTCGAGGCGCTCTCGCGCATAATGGCGGCCGATCTGGCCGGGAGCCCCGTGACGGTCAACCATCTGCTTCCCGGAGGCGCAAGCGCGACCGGAATGATCCCCAATCACGTACCGGCCGAGACCAGGGCCACGCTCCTGGACCCGGCTGTCATGGGACCGCCGATTGTGTGGCTCGCGTCCGACGAGGCGGACGCAGTCCACGACCAACGCATCGTTGCGACCGAGTTCAAACACTGGCTCGCCCAGCGCTGAGCCAGTCCCGGACCGCGAGGG
>Ga0187814_10000246_pt1 | contig 16393 bp, 13 predicted proteins | sample NC_S_4_FD_132450 | JGI IMG/M metagenome (GOLD analysis project Ga0187814, IMG submission 132450) | Wetland sediment microbial communities from Neuse River Estuary, North Carolina, USA - ASW-S_4 | ecosystem: Environmental > Aquatic > Freshwater > Wetlands > Sediment | place: USA: North Carolina... | reverse complement strand
TACGCGGGACGCCGCGGGATTCTCGAACAGCTTCCTTTTTCGGTGGGCTACGGCGTCGAAGTGGGGCATCTCATCGATCTCTATCATCTGTTCGGCCCGAAGATCTTCGCCCAGGTCGATATGGACGAGCGCATACACCGCAACCAGACGATCGAGGCCCTGAGCCGGATGTCCTATGGGGTGCTTTCAACCTTTCTCGACCGCCTGGGCAAGTACGGCGAACTGTCGATAGCGAAGGAACTCGGCGCGAGGCATCTGGCGCTCGCCGCCGACGGGGATTCCTGGAAGATCGTGCCGTCCGAGATTTCGACGATTGAGCGTCCGCCGATGCGCACGATATCGGAATATCTCAAGAAATTTCCCTCCGCCGCGCGGGATTGAATGCTTCCGCAGCACCATCGCGACGGCGGCTCGGCGCGCCTTGGAAGGGCGCGGGTCAGGTCGCGGGAAATGTCGTCTCGAGGCGTTCGAGTCCGTCGATCAGGGTGTCGGGCAATGCGGCAGTCGATGCGCCGGGCGAGGGGCGGAACGAACGGGCATCCCCGCCGAAATGGGCGGTCATGAATCCGAGGACGGCCGCGGGAGCGATGTCGTTCGCGGCGCTGTTTCCCACGACAAGGATGTCGCCCGGAGCGATGCCTGTCTCGAAAAGGGGGGCCGCCGCCAGTTTGAAGAGCGCGGTGTCGGGCTTCGCCATGCCCGTCCGGAAGGAATAGACGGAAAGCGCGTCCTCGAAACCGAGCTGTGCGGGAGATGAGCCGAGGAGAGCCTCGAAAAGGAGAGGAGTGTAGAATTGCGCGTTCGACACGATGCCCAGCCTCAGGCCCGCGGCACGGAGCCACGCGACGAGCCCCACCGCCCCGGGCATAGGGGCGCAGGGATTTCGCCAAGCTTCGTGAAGAAGGGCGATCTTCCTGACCGCGGCCGGACTGGAGGCGGGAATCACCGAAGAGACGACTTCTTCGATGTCGATCTCGGGGAAGGGCCTTCGTTCCGCAGCCGCTGACCTGAATCGACCTATGGCGCGTACGACCTCCAGGTCGAAGGCCGCCGTGCCGCCTTGATGGCCGGCGGCACGCAATTCCCTCTCGAGCAGGGTCCGCGCGGCTCCGCAGCCGTCATGCGATCTCTTCCCCGCGAGGCCAGGCTCGCCGCCTGCCGCGCTCGCGAAGAGGGTTCCGTAGAGATCGAAGAGGACGGCCCGTGGCCGGCGCGGCAGGGGGGCGGAGAGCTTTCCTGCAAGCTCGGCGGGGAAGATCGACGGTATTGCCGGGAGTTCGCGGGGCGAAAGCGAGCGCAGCAGCCGCACGAGGCCGCGCGCCCCGGTTTCGGGTATCGCGCTCATGACGCGCACAGAAAGAACGAGGAGGGCTCGAGGTAGCTCTCGATGAGGCGGGCCTTGTCAATCGTCCCCGACGCCCGACGGTCGGCGGCGGTCCGATAGACTTCGAAAAGCCTGAGTCCGTAATCCTCCTCGGAATAGCCCGTCAGCACGGCTTCGCGGCGGCTTTTGGCCTCGGCGGCGTCGGGCGCATCGCGGAACAACTTTTCCAGGAAGGGGTTGAGCGTTTCGATCTCCGAAGCGAATCCGTCATCGGCTCCCATGCTCCTGAGAAGCGAAGCTTGGAGGCACGTATCGAGGGCGCCGAAGTCGACGAGATCCCCCTCGAATCGGCCGTGGAGTTCTTCGAGAAGCGTTTCGAGTCGCCCGACTTCTTTCCCGAAAGCCGGCGCGTATGCCCGTCTGAACGCCGTGATGCGCTTCGCGCTCTCGGATCGGAGGGCCCCCGCTGAAATGGCGGAGCGGGGAATCTCGATGCGACGATAGAGGTTGTCGAAAAGGAGGCCCTTCTCCGCGAAGTCTGCGACTATATGGGGTATTTCCCTTCCCGCGACGGGGAGGCCCCTTACGAGCGGATCGAGGTAGGTGTAGCCGAAGCCCTCTTTCACCGAGGTCGTCACTGCGCAAAATGAAGCGTCGTAGAGCTCCGCGAGCGATCTTCCGATTCCCGCCTCGAAACGGACAGGGAGGCGCAACGAGACGGAAAGCTCCTTCCATGCGCCATGCGCGCGATCGTCGCGAGGGTTCGTTGGAGGCAGCGTTATCGACAGGTCGGCTCCCTTCGGGAGGAAGAGCGAGAGCAGCAACGCCTCTCCGATGTTCTTTCGGCCGATGGCCCGGACCGGGTAGAGCGCGCTCCGCCGCGAGCGCGACGCCTCGATCGAATAGCCTTTGCGCGGATCGAAGCCGACATGATACGCCACCGGATTGGGGAGGAGGTGGACATGGTCGGGGTGCAGGCCCGAGGCCACGAGTCTGTCGCGGTCGCGTCCGTTGATGGCCGCGTAGTCGCAGCCTTCGGGATAGGGTGATGTACCGTCGTAGACTTCGGGCCTGAAATCCTCCGCGAGATCGTGGACCTGCACGAGGAGGGCGTAACCGCGCTCCTGCAGAAGGCGCAGGGCTCCGAGGAGCCTGGCATTTTTCCTTATCAATGGGTTGTGGACATGGATGACGTCGCAGCCCCCGGGGAATGCCCGGGCCAGGGCCGCTTCGATGGATTTCGCCAAGGTTTCGGCTCCCGCGGCCGGCCTCCCCGCGTCGGAGCGTCCGGCTGCAAGCTGTCCTGCCGAGGCGCTTCCGAAGTCGTCGTAGTCGAGGCCGGGGGCGACGAAGCAGGGCGCGGGAATCTCGCCTTCCGGAGGGGCGCCGACCACGAATGCCGTCTCGACCTTCTTTTCGGCCGACGCGAGGCTGAGCGCCTGTCTGATCATGACCGAGGAGACTCCGCCTCGTCGGAGATGATAATGGAGCAGCGCGACCTTCATGGATCAAGAATAGCGATTCTGGCCGCTTCGGCGAAAGTGAGAGTCTCGACGCGACGAATCCGCTCCCCATGCCCGACATTCGCGTTGACGGCCCGCACGTCCGGGTCCGATATTCTAAAAATGGCGAAGGACGAGGGAGCAAAGCGCGCCGAGCCGAAGGGAAAGCCCCTTTTCGAGGCGCCGGAGCGCCTCCGCATCCAAAAGATCCTGGAAGAACTTTATCCCGGAAGGGCTTTGGAGCTCGAGGGCGCCATCGAAGCATTGGTCACCAAGAGAGGCCGCGGGAGGGAAGGAGGGGGTTTCAATCCCTTTTTCGCGGCATCCGACGCCATCTTTATAACCTACCCGGACATGCTCGAGGGAGAAGGGGAGGCTCCTCTGGCCCGGCTATCTCGATTCGCCGAAGTGCGGGTCTCCGGGCTTTTTTCCCATGTCCACATCCTTCCCTTTTTTCCCTCGTCCTCCGACGAAGGCTTTTCGGTCATGGATCATCGTGCTGTCGATCCCAGGCTCGGAGGATGGGACGAAGTCGAGAAGATCGGCTCGCGATTCGGCTTGGTCGTCGATCTGGTCCTCAACCACGCATCCGCGCGGGGAGTCTGGTTCCGAGAATTCCTCGGGGGACGACCGCCCTATGATCGCTACTTCGTCACGCGACCGGTCGGTTACGACTCTTCGGCCGTATTCAGACCCAGGACCGATCCACTCTTCACCCGCTTCCATCGGGAAGACGGCTCCGATGTCGAAGTCTGGACGACCTTCAGCGCCGATCAGGTCGATCTCGACTATTCCGAGCCGGCGGTACTTCTCGAGATGCTCGACGTGATCCTCGGTTACGCCGCGCGAGGGGCCCGTGTCGTCCGCCTGGACGCCGTGGCCTATATCTGGAAAGAGGACGGAACCGATTGCGTCGATCGCCCCCAGGCGCACGCGATCGTCCGTCTGCTCCGGACTGTTCTCGACGCGGCCGCTCCCGGCCTTACCCTGCTCGCCGAGACGAATCTTCCCCACGAAGTGAACGTCTCCTATTTCGGCGGCGCCGGGATGAGCGGGGCTGATGAAGGCTCTGCGAGGGGTGTCGCCGAGACGGGCGGCGGGGCCGCGGCGGGCTCCCGACGCCTCGAGGAACCCGAAGCCGGCCTCGTCTACAATTTCGCCTTGCCACCCCTTCTTCTGCATGCCTTCGTCATGGAAGACGCGGGTCCTGTCGCTTCCTGGGCGTCGCACCTTCCCGAGCCGCGACCCGACCGCGCCTTCGTGAACTTCCTCGCCAGCCACGACGGCATCGGCGTGACGCCGGCAAGGGATCTTCTGCCGCCGGGATCGATCGACGCTCTCGCGTCGGCCGTCAGGCGACGGGGCGGCCTCGTGTCGGAGCGCACGACCCCGACCGGTCCCGTGCCCTATGAATTGAACACGACCTTCCTCGACGCGATTGCCGAGCCCTCCGCTGGAGAGGCTGAGAGGCTCAGGGCCTTTCTTTCCGCCCACGCGGCCCTGTTCGCCCTGGCTGGCCTTCCCGCCGTCTATTTCCACAGCCTCGTGGGGTCGCGCAACTGGGTCGACGGCCCGCGCGTCACGGGCTCGAAACGCTCGATCTGCCGGGCGCGCCTCGATTTCGCTTCCCTCTGCGCGGAGCTGGACGATCCCGCGAGCCTCCGTTCCTGCGTGTTCCGCGGCCTGAGCGCGCTGCTCGCGGCCAGGGCGGCTCGTCAGTCCTTCGCTCCTTGGGCGCCGCAGCGGGTCCTTTCTCCCGACGGGTCGGGGGAGCTGCTTTCCTCTCCGGAATCGGCCGGGGAACGACTCGGCGGTCCACTCTTCGCCCTGCTTCGCGGCGGGGCCGGGGGAGCCGTCATCGCGGCAGTCAACGTCTCCGGCCATGTGGCGCGTTGCGCGATTCCCGCGGGTTTCGATCCCTCGGGCCACCCCTTCGATCCCTCGGGCTTGGCCGATTTCGAAGCAGGGACCGGCGAACTCGTCGTCCCTCCCCTGGGGACACTCTGGATCGACGGTCGGATGAAAGGAAGTTAGTTGTGTATATCGCAAAGAAACGGGAGATCCGGCGGATAGGCTTCGTTTCCACGCGCTTCGACGGATTCGACGGGGTCTCGCTCGAGACGGCCAAGTGGGCGACAGTGCTGTCCCGCATGGGTTACGAGTGTTTCTACTTCTGCGGTCTCTCGGACCGCCCCGCGGAGCGGAGCTTCGTCGTCCCCGAAGCCCATTTCGGACACCCCGACGTGGCCGGCCTCCAGTCGAAATGCTTCGGCACCACGATGCGCGACGAGTGGATCACCGGCGAGATCCATCGACTGAGACAGCTTCTCAAGAAGAGCCTCTACGCTTTCATCGAAAGTTTCCACGTCGATCTACTCGTCGTCGAGAACGCCCTTTCCATCCCCATGCATATACCCCTCGGGCTCGCGATCACCGAGGTCCTCGCCGAAACGGGCATGTTGGCGGTGGGGCACCACCACGATTTCGTCTGGGAACGCCAGCGTTTCGTCATGAGCGGCGTCGACGATTACATCGACATGGCTTTCCCTCCCAGGGTCCACGCGATGAACCACGTGGTCATCAACACCGAAGCGCGGACCCAGCTCGGGCGGCGTCGCGGTCTTTCGAGCGTCGTCATCCCCAATGTCTTCGACTTCGCGGCCGAAGCCCGCGGCGTCGACGATTTCAACCGGACGCTGAGAGCGGACCTCGGAATGCGCGAAGGGGACCTCCTCTTTCTCCAGCCCACCAGGATCATCGCACGAAAGGGCATCGAGCACGCCATCGAGCTCGTGAACCGGCTCCCGGAGCGTCGCATCAAGCTTCTCGTGAGCCACCAGGAGCGCGACGAGGGTTCGGACTATTACCGTCGCATCGTCGACTATGCCCGCCTCCTCGGGGTCGACCTCGTCGCCGGCGGACCCTTCCTGGGCAACGTGCGGAACGTCGGCCCCGACGGACGGAAGACTTACGACCTCTGGGACTGCTATGCCAACGCAGACTTCGTCACCTATCCCTCCACCTACGAAGGTTTCGGCAACGCCTTCCTCGAGGCTGTTTTTTACAGGAAACCGATGATGGTGAATCGCTACTCCATCTTCGAGAGCGACATAGAACCCCTCGGCTTCAAGACGGCCCTCATCGACACCTACATCACCGAAGACACCGTCCATCACGTGCGGCGCCTTCTCGACGAAGCCGGATTCAGGGACGAGGTGGCGGAACGCAATTTCGATCTCGGGCGCGGCTTCTTTTCCTACGAGCTCCTCGAGCAGCGACTGCGGCAGATCATCGCCAATTTCGGAGCCGTGGGCTGAAAGCGCGGAGACAGACGAAACCGGCCGGCCGAGCTATTGTTTGATCCAGGAAGCGCCTGCATCTGCCTCTTGCCGTATGAAGCGCGAAGAGGCGACCGGGCTCCCAAGGAGTGTAAAGTGCGTAAGACATGGCTTTCCTTTGTCGTTCTGCTTGCCGGCGCGGCCGTCTTTGCCCAGACGGGGCCCATGCCGGGACATCGCGGGGCGCCGGACGGTTTTTTCGCCGGAGACCCTCTCTCTCTCGACCTCGGCATAGTCGCGGCGGAGCTCGGCGATCGCAAACTCGGCGATCTCGACGGGCCGGCCCTTGCCGCCCTGGGCCAGAAGCTTCGAATGGCCGCCCTCGAGCGGGCCTATGTACGACATGTCGCGGCGATGTCCTTCATGATGCCGGGCGCCGGTCAGTTCGCCGCCGGCGACGGCGGAACCGGGGCCGCCTTTCTGGCCTCTCACATCGCGATCTGCGCCGGCAGCATCGTCGGGGCCTATTTCCTCCTGCCCACCGACCTGCACCTCGACCGTCTGGATTATCTCGGCTCGCCTATCTCGTCCCTGGATTCGGCCTGGAATGCTCACAGCGTCATAGACTACCTTCCCGCGGCCGGCATTTTGGCAGCGGGCATGATCGTCGACCTGCCCATCAGGTTCTTCGCATCCCGCAATGCCGCGGACGATGCGAGGGCGGCCCTCAAAACGGGCAAGATCGACCTCGAAACCCAGTTCGGACCCGGCTTCGCCGGCTGGCGACTCAGGTACTGAGACTGAGAGCGATGCCGCGATGGTTCGGTTCCGGACTGCGCCGGAAAACTCTCCGGCTCCGTGCCGGCTTTGCGGGCGCTATGCTTTCTTCGGCTGGAAGTGGCTGAATTCCATGCTGAATGAAGCCCGGCCCTGGCTGACCGAGCGGAGGCTCGTGGTAAAGCCGAACATCGAGGCGAGAGGGGCTTCGACGTGGACGATGTCCACGGCCGTCTTCGAATCCGAGCCATGGATAAGGCCCCCGCGCTGGGAGACGAGGCTCATCACGTCGCCGACGAATTCTTTGGGAGATGTGATGTCGACTTTCATGATCGGCTCGAGCATCACGGGTCCGGCGCTCCGCGCCCCCTCGTCGAAGGCCATGTTGGCGCAGGCTTCGAAGGCGAAGGACGAGGCGGTGAGCTCGTCGTATTCGACGCCGACCAGCGTAATGCCCACGTCGACGGCGGGATAGCCGAACTGGATGCCCGAGCCGAAGGCGTTGGTGAAGCCGCGCTCGATGGCATCGTAGATTTCGTCCGGGACCTGATGGTTTCGCATGCCCTTGGCGTATCGGTTGCCCGTGCCCCGCTCCAGCGGCTCGATGCGGACCGTGATCCCCGCGGTGTTCTCCTTGCCCGCGATCATCTTGTCGAAGCGCTGGCTGTGCTCGACCGTTTTCGATACGGACTCGCGGTAGGTGACCTGGGGGTTGCCTACGCGGGCGGCCACCTTGAACTCGCGGATCATCCGCGTGACGAGAACGTCGAGATGGAGCTCGCCCATGCCGCGGATGATGAGCTGACCCGTCTCTTCGTTCTCGGAACTCGTGAAGGTCGGATCCTCGCGGGACAGAATTTCCAGCGTCTCCTTGAGCTTTTCGCGCTCCGAGAGCGATTTGGGTTCTATGGCGACGGAGATCACCGGCTCGGGGAAATGCATCTTTTCGAGGAGGACTTGCCAGCCCTCCGTGCCGATCGTGTCGCCGGTCTGCGCGTTCTTCATGCCGACGACGACGGCGATATCGCCGGCCTCGACCTGCTCCAAAGGCTCGCTCTTGTTCGCGTGCATACGCAGCAGACGCGTCACGCGCTCCCTTTTTTTCTTGTTGATATCGAAGACGACGCTCGAGTTCTTGATGGCCCCTGAATACATCCGCACATAACAGAGGGGGCCGGCCTCGCGATCGTTCTGGATTTTGAAGACGAGGCCGAGGGCCATGCCCTTGGAGGAGCAGGGCACGTCGACGTCCTCCTCCTTCTTGGGATTCCAGGCCTTCGCGTGCGGCACTTCGTCCGGCGCCGGGAGGTAATCCACGACGGCGTCGATCAGGGGCTGCACGCCGATGTTGCGACGGCTGGCGCCGGCCAGGGCAGGCACGAGACGCCGGGCGATGCAGGCGGCGCGCAGTTCCTTGCGGATGAGCTCGACGGGCACAGGCGTACCTTCGAGGTAGAGATTGGTGATTTCATCCGAATGTTCCGACAAAGCGTCTATCAGGGCCTCGCGTCGCCTCGTCGCCTCGTCGAGGCGCTCCGGCGCCACCGGCGAGCGCTCCACCTCGTGGCCGTCCTCGGGAAAACGCAGCTCCTCCATCGTGACGAGGTCGATGACACCCTCGAAATCGCTCTCTGCGCCCAGCGGGCAGTTGATCGCGATGGGCCTCGCGTCGAGCTTCTTCCCCATATCCTCGAGGACGGCGTCGAAGTCGGAACCCAGGCGGTCCATCTTGTTTACGAAGGCCAAACGGGGAACGTGATAGCGATCGGCCTGGTGCCAGACCGTCTCCGATTGCGGCTCGACACCGTCCACGGCGGAGAACACAGCCACCGCCCCGTCGAGGACACGCAACGAGCGCTCAACTTCGGCTGTGAAATCGACATGGCCGGGAGTGTCGATGATGTTGATCTGGTGATCGCGCCAGAAAGTGGTCGTCGCGGCGCTTTGGATCGTGATGCCCCGCTCCTGCTCCTGGTCCATCCAGTCCATCGTGGCCTCGCCGTCGTCGACTTCCCCGATACGATAGGTCTTGCCCGAGTAATAGAGGATACGCTCGGTTGTCGTCGTCTTTCCGGCGTCGATGTGGGCCATGATTCCGATGTTGCGGGTGCTGCGAAGCTCCATGATGCCGCACTATATACGAAAAAAGGCACGATTTGCAAGGTTGGGCAGACGGCAACCTCAAAGGCTTCGGCGTACCGCGGCTCCGCGAGAAAGGGGGCGGCGATGAATCAGTCTCTACGTGTCCGCCCCTCAGCCGTCCACCGTCAAGACGAGTTCCGGCGTCGGGATCACGTGGTCAGCTCGCATGGCGATGACAGCCGTGCCGATGGCGCTGAATTCGATGACGTGGCTCGACCAGCCGTAGCTGCCTTCCTTTATCGTCACGCCGACGATGCCCTCCGCCTGGAGTTCGCGGGCTTCGGTCTGCATCCGCTCCATGGCCAGCTCGCGCGAATCGTAGAGGGCCTGCGTGAAATTCACCATCTCAGTGTTCATGCCGGCGCTCTTCAACATCTGCCCGAAGCTCTGATGGGCGATGTGATACACGCAAACGCCCATCACGAGACCGACAGGGCGGTAGCCCGAGCGGAGAAGGGTCCAGAAATCCTGGCCGGAGAGGTCGCTCGTAAAGGGCTTGTCCGCTACCGTCTTCCATTTTGTCGCACGGTCCCTGGCGACGACCGCCGTCCCGATGGCGACGAACTCCGCGAGATTTTCGGCCCATTCGAGCACCTTGATCTCGAGGCGGACGCCTATGATGCCATCGGCGCCCAGAGCTCCGGCCTCCTCCTCCATGCGCGACATCGCCAGTTCCCGCGCGTGGTACATGGCCTGGGTAAGGACTGCCATCTCTTGGTTCTTGTTCCAGCTGCTCTGCTGGTAACCGATATGGTAAATGGAGCTGCCGACCACCATGCCGACCGGTTCGAAGCCCGCCTCCTTAACGAGGAGAAACTCGTTGACCGAGAGGTCGCTGGTGAAGAAGGCCGCGTGTCCGTCGCGGCCCCTCATGGAATTCAGTCGTTCGATCGCATCGGGGGGGAGATCGTCTGGCATGGGGTGCTCCTCAAATCATGAACGCTGAGAATCTTGAGCCCGGACGCGGCGGGGGAGGGGGCTTCCACGATTGCGCTCCCCAGCGCCGCGAAATGCACGAGCAGATCGTGATAAGTATGGTCGTTGACTTCGTACTCTATGTCTTCCGCGTCCCAGTCCACCCGGACGCCGACGGTGCCGACGGCCTTCGACCGTCCGGCCTCTTCGGCGAAGCGACGCATGGCGAGATGTCTGGCCTCCATGAAACCGGCCGTATAGAGACTTATCTCTTGGTTGGCCATTCCGGCGCCCCAATAATTGCCGAGGACGGAGGCGGTGCCGAAGTCGGAATGGAGGTAATATGAACAGACACCGTAAGCGATTTCCTTCGGAAGATAGCCGGAGCGGCGGAGCTTCCAGAATTCCTGTCCGTCGAGCGTGGAGGTGAACGGCTCGTTTCCTGCCCTGCCCGATCCGTCCTCGGCCCTGACGGCGGTGCCAAGTGCGGAAAACTCGATGAGGCCGGCGCTCCAATCGTAGCGCCCGATCTTGAGGCGCACGCCCACGATGCCGTCCGCCCCCAGAAGGGACGCTTCCTGCTTCAAACGCGACAGAGCCAGCGAACGGACCGAAAGCTGGGCCTGGGTCATCGCCGCGAGTTCGCCGCTGCGCCGAGTGAAGCTGGAAACGGTCCCCAACATGGAAACGCGGTAGAAGGACGATCCCATGACCTGGCCCAACACATCGAAACCGGCCTGTCGGGCGAGCAGATGTTCATTCACGCCGAGGTCGCTCGCCGAAAAGCTTCCCGGAGCGCCGGCCCCGGCCAGGCGTCTGCGGGCCAGGGAAGGAATGCCACCTGCGGCAAGGGCTGAAAGGCTCTCTTCCTGCTCCCGCTCTCCCGCCAGCCTCGCTTCCTTGTCTTCCGCCGACTCCTTTGAAAACAGCCCCATAGTCCTACCCCATGACGAAGCGCGATAGCGCCTCGCGAGCCGAAACCGAACGCTCGGCCTGCGCCGCCATTTCGGCCGCCAGTTCCTTCAGCCAGTCTTCCTCGCTCACCTTGGAGGTTTTGAGGACGACGCCGCGCACCGACTTGAGTATCTTCGCGGAAAGAAATCCTTGAGGCTCTCTGGTCATCTGAAAATGTCGATCCTCGAAGCGGATGACGAGCTCCTCGATCGGGTGGTCCTTCGCGAACAGTCCGCCCTTCCGCCTGACATTCATCAAGGAGGAAAGCGGTCCTTCGAACTTCAGGGCGAGGAACTCGAGGAGATCCCGCGATTCGTCGAGACCCTGCCGCAACGTCGCCGCCAGAACATCGGCCTCTAGCCCGCCATCGAGCCGCTCGGACATGCAACCCTCCGATAAGGAGTAACCTTATGCGCTTCCGCCTCCGCTGTCAAATGAGGACAGGGCGCGAAAACCCTCCTCCGCGGCGGCCCGCCGGGGTATGATGGGGGAAAAGGGAGGAGCGATGGCGCTTTTCGAGAAAGTGGACGTCAAGGATCTCAATGAACTATCCAGGAATACCCTGGCAGAACGAATCGGTATCGAAATAACGGAAGTCGGGGAAACCTATATAAAAGCCCGCATGCCCGTCGACGAAAGAACCCATCAGCCCTTCGGTCTGCTTCACGGGGGAGCTTCGGCCGCACTGGCGGAGACCCTGGGCAGCATCGCGGGGAACTTCGTCATCGACCGGGAAAAGGAAGCCTGCGTGGGCCTGGAAATCAATGCCAATCACGTCAGGAGCGTGCGCGACGGCTACGTGTACGGCACCGTTCGACCGATTCATATCGGCGGATCGACCCAGGTATGGGATATCCGGATCGAGGACGACCGCGGCAAGCTCGTCTGTGTCAGCAGGCTGACGTTGGCCGTGATAAAGCGGAAGGATGGCGCCCCGAAGGAAGGCTGAACTCCCGCGGCCGCCGCGCGGATCCGGCGTCCGTTCGGATTCGCCGCCCCGGGCATCAGTCCGGTTTCGGCAAGTTCACCGTCATGGTGGGGAAAGCGAAGGAGATGCCCAACCGGGCGAAACTCTCGACCAAGTCGAGATTGATGGCCTGCTGGATGTCCATATAAAGCAGATAATCCGGGCTTTCGACGAAATAGACAATTTCGAAGTCCAGGCTCGAAGGGCCGAAATCCTTGAAATGTGCCCTGTCGAATGTCGTGTTCTCGCGCGCTTCCACAGCCTGCCGGATCAGGCCCGGAATGGCGGCGAGAAGCTCGCGCCCCGTGTCGTAAGTGACGCCGACCGAGAACACGACCCGCCGTCTCTGCATGTGCTTGTAGTTGTGAACTTTGCTGCTGGTGAGCTGTGAATTGGCGATCACGATGAGCTCCCCGCTCAGCGATCTCACCTTGGTCGTCTTGATCCCCATGCCTTCGATGACTCCCATGATCTCTCCGGCGATGATGAAATCGCCGAGCTCGAAGGGCCTGTCGAAAAGGATGACGAAATAGCTGAAGAGATCCCCGAGGACGGCCTGACTCGCGAGGGCCACCGTGATGCCGCCGATGCCAAGACCGGCGACGATGCTCGAAATCTTGAAGCCCAAGTTGTCGAGAAGAAAGATGACCGCCAGCGTCCAGAGCGCGATGTCGCCGACGGCGAGAAGCGGTCGGATGCGCTGTCGTGTCGTTTCGTGCCCTTTGCGCTCGAACCAGCGACCGAAGCCGATGTGAAGGACGTGTGTGGCGAAGCGTACGAGGAACCAGAGGAGTGCCACGAGAGTGGCGGTGTCCGCGAAATGCTGGATCTTGTCCGAAGGGCCGAGCAGGGCGATCGCCGAGTATAACGATCCGATGTAAATCGAGGGGAGGACCACATTGCGCAGGGTCATGCCTGCCAAGGACTTCGCCCCGACTCCCGGACCTTCGCGGTCTTCGTCGAGTCCGGCCCTTTTCAGCGCGTACTTGATCGCCTGGGCGAAGATGACGCCAAGGACGACGATGCCGATGGCTCCCGCGTACAACCCGAGACTCCTGCCGGCCAACTCGATGCCCAATGGCCCCTTCATTCCTGATGTCCCTCCCCGCACTCTCGCTCCCCTCCCGGTTTCCAGGAGACGCCGAGGCGGTCGAGCCCTTCGATGACGCCCTCGGCGGCCGGAGCCGAGGCGAAAAGGATGCCGCGGGTTCCGCGCAGTTCCTCGAGGGCCGCCTCGTGGTTGCCCACGACGACGCCGCGGAAGGGCGGCGCCAGCATATCGATGTCGTTGCCCGAATCTCCGAAGCACAGCACTCTGGAGGGGGGGATGCCGAGGATCTTGGAGATGTAGCGCACGGCCCTGCCCTTTGACGCCCTCCGCGGCAGTATGTCAAGGAAACGGTCATGGCTTCGGGCGATCGTGAGATGGTAAAAGTCCTTGCCGAGGACCTTTCTGAGTTCCGCGGCGTCGAAGGCCCCGGCTTCGCAAAAGTATGAAAGCTTGGCCGGGGTCTGTGCCTCTTCGGGTTGCCGCTCCAGCCAGGACAGTCCTGCCAGGGTCTGCCGTATGCGGTCGGCGTACCATCGGTAGCCGATATAGGCTTTCCAGCCGCTGTCTTCCTCCTCGGTTTCGAGATCGTAGACGATGCGGCTGCCCACCGAGGCGATGCAGATATCGGGGATGGGCAGATCGTATTCCGCGATCGCTTGCCGGACGAGGGCCGTGTTCCGCCCCGAGGCATAGGCAAGCACGAGATCCCCGGGTCGGGATGACATCCTTTTGCGCAACTCGTCGAGACCGGGGTTCTCACGTTCGGGAAGGATGAGCGTGCCATCGATGTCGGTGACGACGAGGGTCATCGCCGAACGAAGCCGCCTGGACTTGGGTCGTCGCTGCGTCAGCTTGATCCCCGAGCCTCTCGACAGTGCGAGATTTTCCTCGACGAGTTCAAGATAGCGGGATACATGGGAGTTCCAGCTGTAGCGCTCGCGCACGTAGCGGAGTCCGTTTGTCGAGTACTCCTCCCAGAGAGAACGGTCGCAGAGTATCCTTTTGAGGGCTTCCTGGATGGCGGAGTTGTCGAGGGGGTCGACTTCGATCCCGTGTCTGCATGACTTGAGGATTTCGGGGGGACCCCCCGAGTTCGTCACCACGACGGGCAGGCCCGATGCCCCCGCCTCGAGGATGGTGAGGCCGAAGTTCTCCTGAAGGGCGACGTTGACATACACCCCCTTCTGGAGGGCGCACAAACGGTAGAGCGCGGGAATCTGGGACTTGTTTCCCGTCTTCTTGGGGATCGCGAGCTTGCCGTAGAGATTGTATTTGTCCATGAGGAGGAGTATCTCGGTCAGAGTCTCGCGCTCGCCTTCCGGCATCGTCTGGATGTCCTCGCGCACGCCGGCGAAGACAGCGAGGTTGGCGAGGGCCTGCAGCTGGGGATCGGTGCCGTAGGCGTGGATGAGGCCTTGCATGTTCTTGCGCTTGTCGGCGCGGGCTATGGCGAGAATGAAGGGCTTGTCGGCATGGAGGTAGAAGTTCTTCAACGACTCCTTGAGCCGGAAGAGGGCTTTTTTTTCTTCGAAGCCGCAGCGCGCGGTGTCGAGCTCGTCCTCGAAATAGGGATAGAAGCGGTCGAGATCGAGGCCGGGAGCGATCGGGTGGAATATGCCGCGATCGAAGTTCGCGTAGGGCTCCCATGTCGAGATTTCCTGGTTGGTGGACGTTACGATGAACTCGGCCTCGGCCAAAGCCCTCTCTTCGGCGTCGAAACGTGCCGGGAAGGAATAGCGCTTCAACAGCTCGTCTCTGTCCCAGCCTGCGCGCAGCATCGCCGCGAGTTTCTGCCGGCCGAGGCTGTGGGCGGTATGGGCGAAAGGCGTGCCGAGGTGCCGCGAGACCCTCGCGGCTACGAAGGCGGCGTCCGCGTAATGTGAATGAATCCAATCGGGGAGGATGCCCCGCTCCCGGATGCGGGCGATCGCATTCGTGGCGAATTCCTCGAGATGGGGCCAGAGCTTTTCCTTGAGCAAATAGCGCTTGCCGCCGCATTGAATCCGGTGGATCGTGCACTTGGGGCCGATTTCTTCCGTTTCGGCGGAATAGGCGGGATCGAGGTCGGGATCTTCGACACGTCGCGTGAAGAGATCGACATGCTCGACTTTGTCGCTTTCGGCGAGGCCGTGGGCGAGTTCCATGACATAGATCGTCTGTCCGCCGTTGTCCGCGTCCCTTCCGATTTCGAGCGTTCCCCCACGGAGCAAACCATGAATGTTGTAAAGATGAATCCTCAAAACCGCGTGCCTCCTCTGGTGGGTGTCGTGACGGGCTCCCCCGCCCCGCCAGTCGGCCCCATCGCTCCGCGACAGGCGCATCCGCTGGTCCCCGGCTGCCTTCGGGAGAGAATCAACGCATCATGTAAAGCTGAATAAGCGCTCTGGTGAAAATGGCTCCGCTCGAACCCGCAGGCAGGCGACACGGCGACCCACATCTGTCATGCCTATGGACGAACACCCGCTCCTACAGGCTGACGCGGCCTGGAAACGGCATCCATACAGGCAATGGTTGACCCGGCACAAAACCAAATCCCGCCCCGTCGTCGACGGGGCGAGAAATCGAATCCACGATTCCCTTTCGGGAATCCGCCCGACTAGGCGAGAAGGTCGACTTTCTGTCCGGAACCTTCGGCCAGAGGGGCGCTCGTGCCGAGCATCTGCATGAGCTGGGAGCCCTGCTCTTGCTCGGTCTTGAGACCCTTCGAGAGCATCGCCGTACCGACCTGGTCGGCGATCTTGGTTTGGGCGAGGCTCATGCTCGCGGCTGCAATGTCCATGAGCACAGTATCGTCGTTCGACGCCGTAATTGGCAAGAGCTTCGCCGGACTTTTTCGGTCCATCGGGCTTTTTTCGCCGGCTTCTGTCCGTGCGCGGCTCATCGACCGGGATCGCACAACCTTACCCGAAAAAGATTGACGTGTTTCGGGGCCGGTACTAGTCTGATCGGGCGGCGCGCGTGGCGTCGTGGTCATGGAGGCCTGATGTCGAGCATTTCGCATCGATTCGACAAGCATTCCGTCGCTTCGCCGCGGGGCCGGGAAAGGCGCCCCATCGCGGCGTTCCCCGGAGTCACGGGCGCGGTTCCGTTCCCGGACGCGCCCGAAAACAAGAATAATTGTTAGGTATGGCGGTCATCGGGTCGTCGATCGACGTCGCCTCGGAGCGCTTCGTCTCGAACGCCGCGCATCACCGCGCCCTGGCGGCCGAGCTCGGGCGCGAGCTCGGCATCGTCCGGCAGGGCGGCGGCCCGGCATATCGCGAGCGGCACGAGGATCAGGGCAAGCTTTTCGTTCGCGACAGAATAGACCTTCTCCTCGATCCCGGATCGCCCTTTCTCGAACTCTCACCACTCGCGGCCCACGGCCTCTACGGGGGGCATGCTCCCGGTGCAGGATTGGTCACGGGCATCGGCAGGGTCGAGGGCCGGGAAGTCATGATCGTCGCCAACGACGCGACGGTCAAAGGCGGATCCAATTACCCG
>Ga0187814_10000244_pt1 | contig 16423 bp, 14 predicted proteins | sample NC_S_4_FD_132450 | JGI IMG/M metagenome (GOLD analysis project Ga0187814, IMG submission 132450) | Wetland sediment microbial communities from Neuse River Estuary, North Carolina, USA - ASW-S_4 | ecosystem: Environmental > Aquatic > Freshwater > Wetlands > Sediment | place: USA: North Carolina... | reverse complement strand
GGGACGAGCTCTCGTCCGTTCATGTGAGGACGATATGCGATTCCAAGCACACCGGTGCGATTCCTCGCGGACAAGCCCAAGCGCCATCACCTGACGGGCCCCATCGGTCCGGGCTTGCGTACCACGCCCCCGCGTGACCCCCATTCGCCGAGGCCCGGGGCGTGACCTGCGCGTGCGAGATCACGCGCGAGCAACGGCGCCGCTCGTGCCGAGGGTCGTTGCGGAGTCTCACGGGGCACCGTCTCAGCGGCCGGCCAAGCAATCTGCGCCTCGCTCAGCCCGGTACGACCCAGAACGCGATCACCGCGAACTGGAGCGCAGCGGCGGTGATGACCAGGGCGTGGAAGAGCTCGTGGTATCCAAATACCGAGGGAGCGGGGTCGGGGCGCTTCACCGAGTAGACGACGGCGCCCACCGTGTACAGCACACCACCGAGCGCGACCAGCGCGAGCCCACCGGTGCCGATCGCAGCCGCGAGCTGCGGCAAGGCCGCCACCGCAACCCAGCCCAACGTAACGTAGAGCATCGCTCGCAGCCACTTAGGCGCGCTGCTGCACACAAGCGTTAGGACAACGCCGCCCAGCGCCCCTGCCCAAACCACCACGAGAATCGCGACCGCGAGCGGGCCGTGGAGGGCGAGCAGAGCAAACGGCGTGTAGCTGCCCGCGATCAGCACGAAGATCATCGAATGATCGAGCCGGCGCATCCACCGGTGTGCGCTAAGCGAACGCCAGTTGACGCGGTGGTACAGCGCACTGATCCCAAACAGCGCGACCAGGCTGACGGCATACACGCTCACAGCGATACGGGCGCGAACGTCCCCGGCCGCGACCACGAGCGCAACGCCGAGTGGCACCGACGAGATGAACGCCCACTGGTGCAGGACGCCACGCAAGCGCGGCTTCAATGACCCGGGCTGCTCAAGCATCCGCTAACCGTACCGCGGCAGCATCTCAATCAGGTCACCTAGACCCGCGGCCCACTCGACTCTTGAGAACGGCTCCATGGATCCCGGAGGACAGGGAGGCGTCTCGAGAGCCAACGCGCAAGCCGAGGATCTGATGAAGTAGCTCGGGACCGACGAGCTGATGTGTGTCGGGCGCGACCTCGCCTGCAACCGGTCAGCTCGCCGCGGAACGTCGTCGACGAGGCCGAGAGTTCCGCCCCGGATGAGGAGCAACGAGCTCCCCGGCCGGCACAATCGGGCAAAGACAGCCGTGCCCTCCTCCGCGGGTGCGCTTGCTGATGCTTGTACTCGTCACTCGTGTGCAAGCGAGGTGCGCTCAACGGAGGCTTGCGCGTGCGCGTGGTTCCACCACGTTGCCGACAGCTCGTGCCCCGAAGAGGAGGACTCTCCGACGGCGGTTCGACCCCAGTTGGAACGCTCTCAGAAGCGTCCAGGGACCAGGTTGGATCGCGGACCGCCGCCGTCGCAGATCGTTAGCCCGCTGTTATCGTCGCCCAGCACGTAACGTCGCGCCGACCACCGGCGTGCACTCGACAGGAGGGCGAAATGACCCGGACTCCGGCAGTTCCGATAGTGGTTGGCGCAGGGACCTGCATCGCTGCCTTGATTCTGATTCCCTCCGGGCTGGCCGCACCGAGCGCCGTCCCGGTGCTCGGCAGCGCACACGCGTTCCAGGCCGGCAAGGGATTCGGTGCCGTCAAGCCTCGCACCGTTTTCCTGGGCGGCGATCCGACTGGGCTTTTCAAGAGCCTGACATGGACAGGATGGGGGAAGAGCAAGAGCACCGGGCACGGCAAGGGCTACTACCCTCCGCCTGGAAAGCCCACCGCTGACGCCGTGCAGGTTCCGGTGGTCCTTGTCGCCTCGTCTCTCGGATCGTGCAAGGGGCACCTCGCCTACCGGCGGATGGCCGTGTCCTTCGAGTACAAAGGGCACATGGAGCCGGGCAGTACGCTGGGCATCTGCCGCTAACTGGCGGCCGGCAGCCCGGACACGTCCACCTCGTCCGCACGGATGTGCAGAAGCACGTCTCTGCGAGAAGCCAGTCGGTCCTTCTGAGAACGTTCCACGGAGGCACTCAGGCAAGAACCTGGTTGTGACGCCTCCCATCAGCGGCGACCGCGTGAGGCCACGCCTAGGTTTCGCCGTCGCGCGCGATCGGAGTCACGGTGGTCTGGGTCCTTACGCTGATCACTGTGCTTCGTAGTCGTCCAGATCGAGCCGTGCTCGGCGCGCTCCTGTACTTCCCTTCACGCGCGATCCTCCAAACCCCCGCTGACGCCGGCCTCGCGTTCGAGAACCTCGGGCTTGTGACCGAGGATGGACAGCGACTCCACGCCTGGTGGATCGTCGGGCAGCCGCCGTGTTTGGGCCACATCGTCTTCTGTCACGGCAACGCGGGCAACATCGGCGATCGCGTCCTCAATGCAGCTCTGCTGTCGGCCGCCGGATTCGATGTGCTGTTGTTCGACTACCGCGGCTACGGCCAAAGCAGCGGCAGGCCCGACGAGCAGGGCACCTATCGCGACGCTCGCGCGGCGCTCGCCGCCGTGCGGCATCGACCCGGACTCGGCTCCAAACGCATCTTCTATCTCGGCGAGTCGCTCGGGGGGGCCGTCGCGCTGAACCTCGCCGTCGAGTCGCCGCCACACGGGCTGATCCTCCAGTCCACGTTCACGAGCGTCCGGGACGCCGCGCGCCACCACTACCCGTTCATCCCATCCGCGGTGATCCCCGACGCCTACCCGAGCCTGCGACGGATCGCAACGCTACGCGTCCCGCTGCTCGTTCTCCACGGCGAGCGTGACGACATCGTCCCGCTCGCGCACGGCCAAGCGCTGCTCGACGCCGCCCACGTGCCGAAGCGGTTGCGCGTCTTCGCCGGCCTCGGACACAACGATCTCGTCGACCGGGCTGGGATCGAATACGCAGAAGAAATCGCCGACTGGGCGGCGAGCCTCGATCACTGAGGCCCCCTCCGATCGCAAGTCGCCCACCGTCCGCTTCCGCTCGCAGAATCGTGAGCCAAACAGTCGTGCGAGCCGGATTCGACAATGCCGAAAACGCTCCAGGCCGCCTCGCAAACTGTTGGTTAATCGGACACCCCGGCTGGTGGCTCAGTACGTCTGTGGGAGCCCGGGGCTCGCCGGCCCCGAAGCTGGCCTCAAGGTACGAAATTGCCGCGGGAGTAACCTGGAACTCGCCGCTGCGAGGGCAGCGCTTGGCCGCCGCGACGCGATTGGAGCCCGAAGATGGCAGTCAACACCACTGTGCAGCTGGACCGCGAGCGGATCCGGGAGCTGACCAGGCGCGAGCGGGCGAAGCTCGACGAGCGCACCCGGGCGTCGGGCGCCATGTACCGACGGGCGCGCGAGTCGTTGAGCGGCGGCGTCGCGTCGACCTATCAGGCCCGCGAGCCGTGGCCGATCTACCTGACGACCGGGGAGGGACCGGTCGTGTACGACGTCGACGGCAACCGCATGTGGGACTTTCACAACGGGTTCGGGTCGATGATCCAGGGACATGCCCATCCCGCGATCGTTAGGGCGGTGAGCGAGCGAGTCGCGCTTGGCACGCACTTCGCGGCCACAACCGAGGATGGCGTGGTCGTCGCCGAGGAGCTGAAGCGCCGCTGGGGCCTCGAGCGGTGGCGCTATGTCAATTCGGGCTCTGAGGCGACGATGGACGCGATCCGGATCGCGCGCGGCTACACGGGGCGCGAAACGATCGTGAAGATCTTCGGCTCCTACCATGGCCATCACGACGGGGTGATGGTTTCGATCGGCGTCGAGTACGATCGCATCGGCGACCGCGAGAACTACGCTTCGCTGCCGTACGGAGCGGGCATTCCGCGTGCCGTCGCCGAGCTCACGATCGCCGTGCCGTTCAACGACGCCGGCGCGATGGAGCGGCGGATCCAGCGCCTCGAATCTGAGGAACGCAAGCCGGCGTGCGTGATCATGGAGGCGGCGATGATGAACCTCGGGGTCGTCCTGCCAGAGCGGGGATACCTCGAGGAGGTGCGCGAGATCACGCGCACGCACGGAATCGTGCTGATCTTCGATGAGGTCAAGACCGGGCTGGCGATCGCCGCAGGCGGGGCGACGGAGCGCTTCGCGGTCAAGCCGGACCTCGTCACGCTCGCAAAGACGCTCGGCGGCGGGCTTCCCTCAGGCGCGATCGGCGGCACCGAGGAGATCATGCGCGTGGTCGAGGACGGCACGGTGTACCAGGTGGGCACGTACAACGGCAACCCCCTCGGGATGGCAGCCGCCCGGGCCAGCCTGCTGGAGGTACTGACGCCCGGGGCCTACCGGCACCTCGACGAACTGAACGAGCGGATCGTCTCTGGCTGCCAGGCGGTGGTCGAGCGTTACAGCCTTCCCGGCTACGCGATCGGCGTCGGCGCCAAGGGATGCGTGACCTTCTCCCCCACGCCGATCGTCGACTACGAGACGTTCAAGGCCAACCAGGACGTCGAGCTGACCGAGCTCGCGTGGCTGTATAACATGAATCGGGGCATCTTCATGACGCCCGGTCGTGAGGAGGAGTGGACGCTGTCGGTGAGCCACACCAACGACGCCGTCGACGCCTACGTGCAGGTCTTCGCCGAGCTGGCTCGCGAACTGACCCAGTCGCACACATAAGCGGGCGAGCAAACGAGCGGTCGCGAGCGCGCGCACCCCGCCCAGGCGAGGATCATGCGCCGGGAACGCGACACGTGCCGTCTCGGCGCTTGAGCGTGATTGGTTCAAGACGCCTGCGGTCGAGAGCCCGTCCGGATAGCCGGTGCCGTCCCACCGCTCGTGGTGAGAGCGGACGATCAGGCCGACGTCCCGCATGAAGCCCCCGACCCGGTCGAGCATCTTCTGGCCCTCGATCGTGTGGGTCTTGATGATCGTCCACTCCCGCGGGTCGAGCTTGACGGGCTTGTTGATGATCTATCCGGGGCCCTGTCGCAGTCAGCCGTTCGGACTGATTTGAAGGCGGCACCCACCGCAGCTGTCCTCTCGGAGCTCTGCTTCGCCAAACGATCCGGCAGTCCGACAAGCACGTGTCGGTGGTCCTGCCCGCTACAGCGATGCGGAGATGAACGCATACGCGAGCGAGCGCAAATAGCGGGTCATGACCGTCGACGATCGAGGTCGCTTCGGCAAGTTCGTTTGGCGGCCAGTGGCGTTTGCTGCTGGCCGCTAGGCGAGCTGGTGGTACGGTCGCCGTCGAGCAGTAGGCTCGTCGACCCGCCGATTGGTCCGGTGCTGAGCAGGAAAAGGCACCGTTCAGCATTCGAATCCGCGCTTCTCCGTCGGGCGAGGACGGCGATGTTCGCTCGCTGGTCGGGTGCAGTGCACGGTTGGATTGGTGGGGGTTCTGGATCTACTGCGGACTTGTACCGATGGACCGGCTCGGCGTCGAGGGGACAATCAGTTTGGGCCGATGGGCGTCGGTGACTGTCGAGGGCCTCGAGGAGAGCAGATCAACATGACCAAGGCACGCACGGGCCGCGTCGCGCTGCCGCTGAGGTCGGGCCTGGAAGAGGTGTGTGATGCGCAACGACGATCGCTTTGACTACGACTGGCTGGTGATTGGCTCGGGGTTTGGGGGGAGCGTTTCGGCTTTGCGGCTGGCGGAGCGGGGCTACCGGGTCGGCGTGCTCGAGTGCGGCCGGCGTTACCGCGACGAGGACTTCGCGAAGACGACCTGGGAGCTTGCCCGCTACTACTGGATGCCTAAGCTGGGGTTGAAGGGGATTCTTCGGCTCACGATCTTCAAGGACAGTTTCGTTGCCTCGGGCTGTGGCGTGGGGGGAGGCTCGCTGGGGTATGCGAACACGCTGTATCGGGCGCGCCCAGCGTTCTATGGCGACCGCCAGTGGGTGGATCTGGGTGATTGGGAGGCCGAGCTAGGCCCGCACTACGACGAGGCCGAGCGGATGCTTGGTGTGACCACCTACGACGAGGACTCGGAGGCTGATCTGCTGCTCAAGGAGTACGCGCAGGAGGGGGGCTTCGGCGACACCTACGCCAAGACGCGCGTGGGAGTGTTCCTGGGCGAGCCAGACACGACGGTGCCCGATCCCTACTTCGGCGGGGAAGGCCCGGAGCGGGCGGGCTGCATCCGCTGCGGCTCGTGCATGGTGGGGTGCCGCCACAACGCCAAGAACACGCTGGTCAAGAACTACCTCTACTTCGCCGAGCGTCGGGGCGTGGAGATCCTGTCGGAGCGCACCGCGGTCGACGTCCGCCCACGGGTCGCCGCCGATGGCGCGGATGGCTACACGGTCACGCACGAGCGGTCGGGCGCGTGGGGGCGCCGCGACCGGCGGCGGTTGAACGCCCGGGGGGTGGTGGTCGCCGCCGGACCGCTGGGCACCAACAAGCTTCTATTCAGCTGCAAGCTGCGCGGGTCACTGCCGCGGGTCTCCGACCGCCTCGGGTACCTGGTACGCACGAACAGCGAGTCGATTCTCGCCGTCACCGCTCCGGATGACGCGCGCGACTTCACGCGGACTGTGGCGATCACTTCCAGCATTTACCCCGACCCCGATACCCACATCGAGCCGGTCACCTACGGCCGGGGCGCGGATTCCCAGTCGCTGTTGTTCTCGCTGATGACCGAGGCCGGAACGCGACGGACCCAGCCGCTGCACCTCGTGCTCAACATGCTGCGCCACCCGCGGCGGGGGATGGGGGCGATGCGGGTTCGTGCCTGGTCGCGCCGCACGGTGATCGTGCTTGTGATGCAGACACTTGACAACGCTATGCGCCTGCGCGTCAAGCGCCGTTGGCCCAACGGCAACGTCGTGCTCACCACCGAGCAGGATCCCGAGAACCCCAACCCCGACAAGATCCCTGCCGCTTATCGTGCCGCGGAGTGGATGCAGGACAAGCTTGGCGGGACCGCCCAGGCGGTATTCACCGAGGCGATCTTCTCGATCCCGCTGACGGCCCACATCCTCGGTGGGGCCGTGATCGGCGCAGACCCGCACACCGGGGTGGTCGATGACCGCCACCGAGTGTTCGGATATCAGAACCTGCTGATCTGCGACGGCGCCGCCATTCCTGCCAACGTCGGCGCTAACCCCGCCCTCACGATCACCGCACTGGCCGAGCGCGCCATGGCACATATCCCTGCCAAGAGCAACGCAGCCGAGCTGGCGGGCACCGATGGCCAGCGAGCCGTGTCGGCCAAGACGTGACTGCCTTTGAGGGGAGATCCAGGCGTCGACGGGATCGCTGCCGCACCAGCGCTGCTTTCCCGCGGATTGCGGGTATCCCCTTGGCCACGAGATGTGCGTCGCGATTGCCCGTCCCGGCGCCAATGCTGGCCGGCCGGCCACTCCGATTCAGCGTCTGCGGCTGCCCCGTCCGTAAAGTGCGACTATCAGCAACTCGGTGAGCTTGGCTGTGCCCTTGGAGTACGGGAAGTAGTACAGCTCGCGGTTGAGTCCGAACCGGGTGACGACCAGGTTTTGGCGCTTGGCGTACTTCTGGATCCCGATCTTGCCGTGGCGTGCCCCGAGCCCGGATTCCTTGATACCCCCGAAGGGGATCTCCATCGCGAAGTAGTTGGCCAGGGCGTCGTTGACCACCACGGCGCCGGATTGGACCTGCCGCGCGACGCGCTCCGCATGGGCTGGGTCCTTGGCGAACACGCTCGCATCAAGCCCGAGATTTGAGTCGTTGGCCAACCGGATGGCCTCCTCCTCAGTCTCCACCCTCATGATCGGTAGCGTGGGCCCGAACGTCTCCTCGCGCATGATCTTCATCGAGTGGTCGACGTTCGTCAGCACCGTGGGCTCAAGAAACCGGCCAGCACCCTCGCGTCGCTTTCCTCCGACCTCTATCTTGGCGCCTTTCGCGACCGCGTCTCGAAGGTGCTCGTCGACGATGTCGGCCTGCTCCGCGGAAGTCATCGCGCCGATGTCTACCTCGCCCGGTCCTCCTGGGGCGCCCTGCCGTAGCCGCCCCACCTTCTCGACCACCTTGGCCACGAAGGGCTCATAAGCGTCTGCCTCGACGTAGACGCGCTCGACCGAAATGCAAGTCTGGCCTTCGTTCTGCAGCGCACCCCACACAGCAGCGTTTGCGGCACGCTCCAGGTTGGCGTCGTGCAGCACGATCATCGGATCCTTGCCGCCCAGTTCGAGGGACAGGGGCAGCAGCCGCTTGGCTCCCTGTTCCATCAGCCGCTTGCCCACCTCGGTGGACCCCGTGAAGTGGAGCATGTCCACCGAATCCGTCAGCGCGCTGCCCACCGTGCCGCCCGGTCCGTTGGCGACAAGGAAGACGTCGTCGGGAACCCCGACCTCGCGCAGACCCTCCTGCATGAGCATCGAGCTCATGGGCGTAATGGAGGCGGGCTTGAGGACCACGCTGTTGCCCGCCATCAGCGCGGGGATCGCGTCGCCGAAATTGTTGATCAGCGGGTAGTTCCAGGGCCCGATAACCCCCACGACGCCGTAAGGGAGATAGCGGTTAACCACCTTGCGCCCCAGCAGTAGCGGCGAGTGCGGGCGCTCCCGCTCGTCGGCCAGCCACTTGGGTGCCTTCCTGGCCCAGAAACCCAGCGCATCGGCGCAGTAGAACACCTCGAGCTGAGCGTCTTCGTGCGGCTTGCCGTTCTCATCGCTCAGCGTCCGAGTCACGCGCTTGCGGTTATCGATCAGCCACTTGCGCATGTCGCGCATCAGCGCCCCGCGGCCGGGGAAACCCAAGGCCTCCCACGCGGGCTGGGCCACGCGCGCCCGGCGGACCAACTCGAGGGTGGCGTCGTGGTCAAGCGATGGAAGCTCAGCGATCACCTCGCCCGTAGCGGGGTTCTCCACCTTCAAAGTACCCGGGCGGCTCCCGTCGCTGGCCTGCCCCTCGCTCTGCCGTAGAGCCATCGTCTGCCTCCGTCGAAGGTCTTCGTGCGCGCCGCCGCGCAGCGGCAAGGAGTTTAGGGTCCGTCGGAAGGGCGACCTCCAATTGCGACACTCTGCGGCAGCAGTGGCGAGAGTGTCGGTGCCGTTTCAGGAGTGCCGGGCGGCGTTACCTAGGCCAAATCGGAATTACCCAGGCCCGCCGCTCCGGCGGGGGGACAGTTCGCTGTCCCGCGCTCCCGGTCCCATTGGTCTCGTGTTCCGATGCCGTTCGAGTGGCGGTACCTAACGGCCCGCTATTAGTGCTCGGACTGAGTGGGGCATGGCCTAGGCTTGCGGGCCCTCCAGGCGTGCGCATCCGTGCGCGCCCCCCACTTCAGTCCGTAATGTGCGCGCGCAGCGATCCGTCGAGGGGACATGGGGCGACCCCTCCGCCGGGCAGCGGACGCTACTGCTTCCGATCCTCAGAGAGTTCGAGCCATTCGTCTGCCTGCGAACGAGCACGCTGCGCAGCCTCACGAGCGTGTTCAGCCCCTTCACGCTCCCTTGCAGCAGCATCGCTTCGTCCGGCCTGCTCGTGCCTCTGGGCATGCTCTTCAGCAAGGGCCGCGCTTTCCTCAAGCACCTCGGCGGTTCAACTTCCCTGCTTAGCGCGGAGGCTGTTTCGTCTCCGCGGAAGGCAGGATCCGTTGTTAGATTGGCGCTCGGAGATGCTGCGAACGGGGCCCACCGTAATCTCACTCGCGGTCGTCGCAGTGCTCGTCGCCGAGGGCGCAGCTAGCGCTGGAGGACGGGCACGACAAGTCAGCTACAAACGGTGCCGCCACGAGCGCCTTAGCGTTCGAGGCACTGGGGGCCATTCACTGAGGGTCAGCAACCTGCGCGTGCACGCAATTTCGTGTGCTCGCGCCGCGGCAGCACTGCGCGCCAGCACGTTTGAGGCGACACCGGCTGGGCCACTGTTCTCGACACGCGGATTCAAGTGCGGTGGGCCGGTCGGTCCGCCGCCGGCTGGGGCAAAGCCACGCTACTACCACTGCAAGCACCAGCGCCAACTGTTCGAGTTTCTCGTCCCAGGCTTCTCCTAACTCCTGCCTCCTTCCTGCCCGCGTCCTCCGCGAGGAGCTTCGGGACACCGATGGCATCCCCGGTTTCTGTGCACGACGGGCATCGACACGAGACCCCCGTGCGGCCTGCTACGCGCGGATGAGATGCCCTCTTGTGATCGCCTCCACCATGGTGTCGGGGTAACGCGGCCGGGTCCGGTCGTAGCGTTGGGGGTCCACGCCGAACGACTCCGCCACCAGTCGTGCTCGATGAGGCTCCTGTCCGAAAAGACGCGCTGGCTGCGGCGGCGTAGTGGGCACGTGCCCACCATAGTGCGCGCCGTTCAACACTCCCTGGCACGCACGAGCTGACCCCCGTCGCGATCTAAGCAGGAGCATCGCCGTCGCTGATCGTTGCCCTGGTGCTCGCCACGTGCAGGTTGCGCTCGCCTCTGCTCCTGCCATGGCCCAGAGCCGCTCGTCACCGCTGCTCCCGCGTGGATCCGGTGTCGGAGGCGTCTAGCTCATTCGCCGCGAGATGTGCGACTTTGGGCGGAGGTAGACCTCGCGCTAGGTGAGTACGGGCGCGTCTGGCAATCCTGCGAGGGCGGCATTCAGGTCCGCTTCCGAGAACTCGGGGTCCTGGAGTTTGCCGCCGAGGTATGCGTCGTACGCGCTGAGATCGAAGTTTCCGTGGCCGCATAGGCCAAACAGGATCACGCGCGGCTCGCCGCTCTCGCGTGCGATGAGTGCCTCCTGGATGACCGCACGGATTGCGTGTGCCGGTTCGGGCGCCGGGATGATGCCCTCGGTGCGCGCGAACTTGACGGCTGCCTCGAAAGTTTCGTTCTGCCGGTACGCGCGGGGCTCGACCATACCGGCCTTGACCAGGCCGCACACGAGCGGAGAGTCGCCGTGGTATCGAAGACCGCCGGCGTGCACCGGTGGGGGAACGAAGCTGTGCCCGAGCGTGTACATCGGCATCAGCGGCGTCAGCCCAACCGTGTCCCCGAAGTCGTAGGCGTACACACCGCGCGTGAGCGTTGGACAGGCCACAGGCTCAGCGGCGATGAACCGGGTAGTGGCGCCGTCCCTGATCACGCGCCGCAGGAACGGGATGGTCAGGCCACCGAAGTTTGAGCCGCCGCCGACGCAGGCGATCACGATGTCGGGCTCCTCGCCGGCCATCGCCATCTGCGCGAGCGCCTCCTGCCCGATCACCGTCTGGTGTAGCAGCACGTGGTTCAATACGGAGCCGAGCGAATAATTCGTGTCAGGCGCTTGCGCGGCCACCTCGACCGCTTCGGAGATCGCGATCCCAAGCGAGCCGGTTGGGTGCTCGCGTTGCGAGCGTCCGGCCTCGGTCAAGTCCGAGGGCGAGCGGTGCACGGTCGCGCCCCAGGTCTCCATCATCGACCGCCGGTAGGGCTTCTGGTCATAGCTGGACCCGACCATCCACACCTCGCACTCCAACCCGAACAATCGACACGCGAACGCGAGCGCCGAGCCCCACTGCCCGGCGCCGGTCTCCGTCGTGAGCTTCCTGATCCCGGCGGCAGCGTTCTCATACGCCTGCGCAACGGCGGTATTCGGCTTGTGCGAGCCGGGCGGCGAGACGCCCTCGTACTTGTAGTAGATGTGAGCCGGGGTGTCGAGCTCGCGCTCGAGTCGCCACGCGCGATACAGCGGCGTTGGTCGCCACAGCCTATAGGCGTCACGCACCGCCTCGGGGATCTCTATCTCCGGCTCGGCCGAGACCTCCTGCAGGATCAAGCTCATCGGGAACAGCGGCGCTAGATCATCCGGTCCGGCCGGCGCCTTCGTGCCCGGGTGAAGCGGCGGCGGCCCGTCCCCGGGAAGGTCGGCCATCAGATTGACCCAATGCGTCGGGATGTCCCGCTCGCCGAGTACGAACTTCACCGTCTCGCTCATTCGCTTCTCCCTCTGGTCTAGCCGACGACTGATCTTATGAAAGGACAACAGCACCCACCCGCTCGACGGCCTCAGCCTTGCACGAGGCACCCGCATGTCCGCCACTCGTACCACTCGAAGGCACAAGCTGGCGAACTGGAGTTGTGTGGTCGGAAGAGGACGGTGGCAGAGAGCAACGCTCCACAGCAGTCGACCCAGGAACGACGATGGTGCTTTCATCCGGGGATCGCGTTCTCGCCGAGGCGGAGTCGACCGCGCACGCCCACGGGCCGGGGGGTGGTCGTTTCTCGCACGCTAGCGAGCGCAGCCGAAAGGCGCAGCGCGCTCGCGCATCGGGCAGACGGACTTGCGTTTGCGCGAGGAGCGGTGCCTGTATCTGAGTGCCGCGGTGTCCACGGTGGCGCGGTAGGGTTGCGACATCGTGAATGAGCAGATCCTCAAAGGGCTTGTGGGCCTGCGGGGCGCCGTCGGCGTGGGCGCGTGGTTGGCTCCGAGGTTCTCGGGTCGGCTTTTCGGGCTCGACCCGGAAGCCAATCCTCAGGCGCCCTATCTCGGGCGCTTGTTCGGCGTGCGCGACGTCGCGCTTGCTTTCGGTCTTAGCACGAGCCGTGGCACTCAGCGCGTCCAGTGGCTGCAGATCGGGATTGCTTGCGATCTCGCTGACGCGGCTGCTGGCGTGCTCGCCGGTCGTCGTGGCGAGTTGCCCACGAGAGCGACGGTGCTCGTGACAGCCACCGCGCTCCTGGTAGCGACCTTGGGTGTGGTAGCGCTCCAAGACGAGCAGCCGGCTGCCTAACGGAGGTCCAGAGCCGGGAGATGGCCCCGGCTGGTCGTACGAAGACGTGTGCATCTCGCGCAAAGCGCAAGCTAGATGTCTGCCGCTCCTAGCACCGCGAGCCCAAGGAAGGGCCATGGCTCAGCGCACCGTCGTTCCGGCGGGCCGCTCCGTTGCTGACTTGTCCCCTGCCTTGCGTCGTACGAGGACGACGGAACAGGCGGCATGGGTGACGCAGTGTTCGCTCACGGATCCGAGGAGCATCCAGGTGCAACTCGCTCCCGCACGCGGAAGCAAGGTCGTCGCCAAGCCCGAGAACATCGTTGCCGTGCTCGGTTGCCGTATGGCAGAGAAGGATCCGCGCGAACGGGGTCACGATTGCGCCCGGGAGGGGCGCATCGTGCCCGTGGGAAACTGGTGGCCGGGCTCGCGATGTTCGCGGTAGATGTACTTGCCGCCGCGCATCCAGGACGCCAAGGCGGCGAGCAGGCACATAACGATGGAGAAGCACAGGACGATCACGAGGCCGTGCTTGAACGGCCCGGAGATCAGCTGTGGAAAGAACCCATGGCTCGTCAGCCGCGCGTGGTGAGCGACGCTGAGGGTGCTCAGCAGCTTTGGCCCGAGCAGGCTCGCGATCGGGTTGTAGCCGAGGAAGGCCGCGAACAGGTAGCTGACTGGGGGTAAATGCGCGAGCGCGCTCGCTCGCGCCGCGGGAACCCCGTTGGCCATCAGGCCCTGCAGCAGCGCCCCGGGGACGCGACTGGTGAGACCGACGATCATCAACGAGAAGAAGATCGCGATCGAGATCGGCATCCCGGTGTTCTGGAAGGTGACCCGCATCCCAGACGCGACCCCGCGGTAGCGAGCCGGAACGCTGTTCATGATCGAGGTCGTGTTCGGTGCCGCGAACAGCCCGAAGGCAACGCCGTTCAGGAAGATCAGCAGCGCGAACAGCGCATAGCCAAAGTCGACCGGCAGCGAGAGCAGACCGGCGAAGGTGCCGGCCGCGAGGAGCATCCCGCCCGTCGCGAACGGTCGCGCGCCGAACTTGTCAGACAGCCAGCCGGAGACCGGTCCGGCGGCCAGGAAGCCGGCAGTGAGCGGGAGCATGTAGATCCCCGCCCACAGCGGGGTGTCCTCAAAGCTGTAGCCGTGCAGCGGCAGCCAGATCCCCTGCAACCAGATGATCAGCATGAACATCAGGCCACCGCGGCCGATCGAGCTGAGCAGCCCGGCGACGTTACCGGCCGCGAAGGGTCGGATCCCGAACAGGTGCAGCTGGAACATCGGATCGCGCACTCGTCGCTCCACCAGCACGAACGCGACCAGGCAGGCCAGCCCGCCGATGATCATCGTCAGCACGAATGGATTGCTCCAGCCCATCGTGTGCCCGCCGTAAGGCCGGATCCCATAGGTCACGCCGATTAGCAGCGCCCCAAGGCCCCCGGCAAACAAGAGGTTCCCGATCCAGTCGATCGATGCATGGACCCGCTCGCCCTGCTCGCGCAGCATTACGTACGACCACACCGTGCCGAAGATCCCAACCGGCACGTTGATCAGAAACACCAGCCGCCAATCAACAGTCGCCAGCAATCCACCTGCCAACAGGCCAAAGAACGTACCAGCCAACCCGACCACCTGATTGAGACCCAGCGCTAATCCGCGATGCTCCGGCGGGAACGCATCCGTGAGCAGCGCCGCAGTGTTGGCCATCAGCAGCGCGCCGCCTAACGCCTGGACCATGCGCAGCACGATCAGAGTAAGCGCTGCGCTCGGCCCCTGGCCCGGCACCATCGTGAGGCCGATCGCTGCCAGCGTGAAGACGAGAAAGCCCAGGTTGTACATCCGCACACGGCCGAACATGTCCCCCAGCCGCCCGAAGTTCACGACGACCACCGCCGTTACGAGCATGTACCCCATCAACATCCACAGCAGATAGTTGAAGTTCCCCTCTTGCAACGGGTTCAAATGGATGCCGCGGAAGATCGCCGGCATCGCGATCAGCACGCTCGACATGTTCAGCGTCGCCATCAGCATCGCCAACGTCGTGTTGGACAGCACGACCCAGCGATAGCCGGGACCGACCGGACCAGACCGCAACGCGCGCCGCGGCATAACGCTGCGCCTAGCGCGGATCAAAGCGGTCGTCCTGCCGATGCCATAACGCTGAGTCTGGAGTCGCCCACGCTCCGCACCATCCGCAGAAAGTGCTGCCGACGTCGCGGAAAACCCCACAGCGGCGGAAAATTGGCGCGTCGCTTGCGCCTTCGCGTGAGCAGCAGGAACCGTTGATCAGCGAAGTCTTTGATCGCGGTCCAATGGCTGTTCGTACATGGGCCGGTAGAGGTGGGGATGGCTTGTGGCGAACTCGCGGTAGGCCGCCGCGAGCGCGGGCAGTGGATCGTCGCTGCCTCGGAGCGCCGCCTCGAACAGCTCGGCCTGCTGTTCGAAGCCGTCTGAGATCAGCGCCGCCTCGAGCGTTTGCTTGTTGGGGAGGTGCTTGTAGATCGACGGGGCGCGGATCCCGAGCCGGCCGGCGATCTTGCGCGTGAGCTCGATCGGGATCCTCCTTCGGCTAACGGTGTTAGGCTAAATCATGGCTGACACCGTTAGCAGTCGCGATCCGCGGGCGGGCTAGGTTTCGTGCGGGCCGGCTGCGGCGCTTGGGTGGAGGAGATGCGCGGTTTCGTTGGCCAGCCTCTCACAAGCTTTAGAGTTATTGCTCTAATTAGAGCGTGAACTCTAATCCCTCTTCGCGCCGGCACCCGAAATCTGACCTGACGAAGGCACGCATCCTGGACGCGGCCCGTCGCCTGTTCAACGAGGAGGGCACCGCGCTGGTGACCACGAACCGGATCGCCGCGCAGGCCGGTCTTAGCCCGGGGAACCTCTACTACCACTTCAGCGACAAGCCGGACATCATCCGGGCGCTGCACAAGGAGTATGCGGCGGCGCACGCCGATCGGTGGGAGCCGGCGGCTGACCCGGCGGTGAACGTGGCGACGCTGGCCGGGAACCTGGCCGCTGGCTTCGAGCTGGCCTGGAGGTATCGGTTCTTCGAGCGTGAGATCCGCGCGCTGTTGCGTGCCGATCCGGAGTTGAGCTCCGATTACCGTCGGAACTACCAACGGCGGCTGGAGGAATGGGTGGGCTTCGGCGAGCGGCTGGTCGCCCAGGGGCTCCTGCGGGCGCCCCGCCCGCCTCGGACCCTCCGCGACCTCGCGATCGCCCTGTGGCTGATCGCCGAGAACTGGATGGCGTTCCTCGAGCTGACCGGCGACCCAAGCGACCCGGCGCAGTTCGCCAAGGGCGCCGACGTGATCCTCGCCGTGCTCGACCCCGTGCTGACCGCCAAGGGTCGCCGCCAGCTGAACCGCATGGCAGCAACCGAGCCTGAGGACGCCAGGCTAGAAGTAACGGCGAAGGTCACGACTAGTCAAGACCACGACTAGTCCGATTACAGCGGCAAGGCACAGAAATGCCACCCGTTGGCTCCTCGATCTGCGAGCAATCCAGAGCCCAACGACCGATCGCGATCGGTCGTGTTGCATACCAGGCTGAGCGTCATCTCGCAGCGGAACCGGGTCCACCAGCACGCTCTCGCTGGCGGATTCGGCGGTGTTGTCTTCAGCCGGACCTTCCGCGGTGGCGTCTTCAGCCGGAGGTCGATCAGACTCGATCTCAGACACCGAAGCGGCGGACGTCTCGCCAGGAATGTGATCGCCAACTCCATTCGACTCAACGGCGGACAACCCCTGTCCCGACCACACAGCCTCTCGCGGTCCCTGAGCAATCGCATCGCTCGCATCACGATCCTGCCACTCAGTCCGCGTCGG
>Ga0187814_10000243_pt1 | contig 16431 bp, 14 predicted proteins | sample NC_S_4_FD_132450 | JGI IMG/M metagenome (GOLD analysis project Ga0187814, IMG submission 132450) | Wetland sediment microbial communities from Neuse River Estuary, North Carolina, USA - ASW-S_4 | ecosystem: Environmental > Aquatic > Freshwater > Wetlands > Sediment | place: USA: North Carolina... | reverse complement strand
GCCTCTATATCATTCTCGTTTGTGCTCATAATGTGGCGTTGTACTTTCCCGTGGAACCAACTCAATGTAACGTGCGTGCGAGGCTACGAATCAATGAGGTTGATAAGTATTGTATCACATCCAGAGAAAAAGTGTGTCAACCATAGTATTTTCCACTTCGTCTTCCTTGATGTTTGCCGCAGTTGCTCACTCTTGCGTTGGCGATGGCATCTGGATACGACTTAAGAACCGCAGCCAGTTCTTCACCGGTGACCTCGACCTTTGGCTGGAGGAGCACGACATGCGTAATCATCTCAATCTCGCTTTAATTCGTTGCTGCTGCCTATTTCAATGCTTTGGTAATTGCAGAGATCAAAACTTCAAGCTTAAAGGGCTTCTCGACAAAACCTGCATGAGGAACAATACTCAATGCGCGGTTCACATCGGGGTCAGGCGCGGCAGTGCAAAGGATGAGAGGCAAATTCTGAGTATGAGGGTAGGATTGCAGACGGCGCAATACCTCTATTCCAGAGATGTCAGGGAGATAGAGATCAAGGATGAGAATTTCAACCGGCAAAGGTTTCAGTGGCGCATGCTGGAACCGTATGCTGCCAAATGACGTCGCCTCTGGTAGTAGTGCATGCAGACATTGCTGAGGATGTTCATAGACGGTGACCTGGTGGCCGGCGTAGTGCAACATGGTCGCACAAAGCTTCGCGATACGGGCGTTATCTTCTAGCAGACCTACCTGGGCCATGAAATTACATTGCTCCTTATTTCCTATTCTCAATAATCGTTTCCTGAATTGTAATGTCTTAATGCAAACTCTGTCAAGCCCTCTAGAAGTTCTGGTCAGGTAACCCTCGACGCATGGCCACAGATACTGTACAATCTAGAGCGTCAGAAGTAAGCGTACTAGCCAGGAACTTTTGAGTTGAGGGATGAGCAATAACAACAACGAAATGAGCAAAAAACTGCCCATTAGTACTGTGCGTTTTGGCATTGGCAAAGAGATACGACTGTATATTGACGAGTTGATTGTCACAAGTCAGGAAGAAGATAAGGAAATACGCCTGGAGTTGAGCGAAATCAAAGGGCTCACATTGCTACCGGGCGACCCCAACCCGGCCAAATTGATATTGATGGCAGACCTGGATGATGATACCACCATTATTCTAGCAGAAGGGATGAGTAATGCGCGTGATTTTCGCGCTATGCTCCCCCACCTGATTGAACTCTGTCCTGATCTGCAATTGGACCCTCCAGATATGAGCGAGCAGTTGCGTCAAGCTCTAAACAATCGAAGGGCCTGGGCACTGACCTGCTACGGTTCTATTATCCTCCTCTGTATCTTGCTGTATACCCTTTACCTCGTCGTGGCCTATCTAGGAGTACACCACATCAGATAACCTCAATGAAAGGACCACCATCATGACATCACAAGAAGGCGTATTTTTCGTCCCCGCTATGAGCACCGATAAACGTGTACGAGTTTTCCGACGCACGCTGGATACAATGGAAGATTTTAGTGGCATGGAGGTAGATGCGTATGTCATTATCACAGAGCGTTACATGGTAGTGCTCGATACAATGCTTTGCCCGGAAGATGCAGCTGCTTTAATGCAGGTGGTGCAGAATGAATTAGCCAGTCGAACGCTATTGGTTGTCAATAGCCACGTCGACTGGGACCACTTCTGGGGCAACTCCTACTTTACATTAGAGCATGCAGCCCCCATCATTGCTCACGAGCACAGCTTGATACGTCTTCAATCAGACGAAGCCAGCAAAGAATTGGCAAACTACCAGCAACGTTACCCACTCTTTCGTTCCGTAGTATTGGTGCCACCGACTATCACATTTACCCATGGGCTGACCATTCACGGCGGAGATCTGACCATTGAACTGATTCCTGCTCCCGGCCATCATCTCGATCATAGCGCTGCCTGGATTCCCCAACTGCGCCTCCTGCTGGCATTCGATGCGGTAGAGAGGCCCTTGCCGATCATAGAGAATGCCACTGCCGTACCTCTTATGTTCGCTACCCTGGAACGTTTGATAGCATTGCAGCCTGAGCGTGTACTCTGTTCCCACGGCAAGACGACCAGCCCAGAACAGGTCAGGGAGAATCTGGTGTATCTACGCGAAATCGAACGTCGTTGCCGAGCATTGCTATCGACACGCCATCCAACTGACGCAGAAATCGAGCAGGGCGCTCCGCTGATCGATTATCCTTTCGAGGATGTGGTGCCCGCTGCAACAGAGGATGTTGACCGCAAATTTTATGCCTGGGCACACGACAATAATGTGCGTTGCTTGATGCGGTGGTTGATAAGCTAAGCTAGCTACATTATTTCAAGTCGCTTAATGTGGTTGGGTTATTGCCGTTCACTCGTGAAGATGGGGGCGATTGTGAAGTTGGAGGCGATTCAATGATACGCTCGGGCTTGAGCGCCTGGCGTCGACGATTCATACCGCGAAGAGCGATGCGATACAGCAAATAAAAGAATACAAGTACCAGCAGTATAGGAAGGAGGTGAGTGAAGCTGAGACCGCTACTGCTGCCAGGGTAAAGGTAGACATCATCGGCAGCGGCATACAGTTGAGAGTAGTCGCTCGCACCCAATTTGAGCGCATATACCGGTTTTCCCCTTGGCAAGCCAGCGCCGATTTCTCCCCAGTCTTGACCGTTATCATCACTGCGCAGAGCCCCGATATCTGTACCAATATAGATCGTGGTCGCACTGCGAAAATCGATGAGAATAATATGGATACTCGTTCCGAAGAGCGACTCTTCACTGCTCATCCAGTGTGCACCAGAGTCTTGCGAACGGTAGAATCCATGGCTGGTGCCCGCGAAAACGAGACCTTGTGCTCCTCCACTCAAGCCTGCCACCTGTACGGTATTGACGATTACATTCGTTGGCAGACCGTTATTGAAGGCCCGCCACGTTACTCCCCTATTTTCAGAGCGATAGATACCCTGGTCGGTCGCAGCCCAGAGTTGATGCTGGATAGAATCGTAAGTTAAGCAATTGACGGCGTCATCCGTGGGGAGACCAGTATTTGCTGCGGACCAGCTAGCTCCATCATTTGTGCTAATGTATACTCCATAATGGGCAGTGCCGGCATAAATGATATGCGGTGCATTCGAGTCAAAGGCTAGTGTGGTGTAATTATCCGCGGGCAGATCACTTCCAACGTTACCAACAGCCTGCCAATGCTGCGAGGCGTCAATGCTGAGGAAGATACCTTTATCGGTGGCGGCATAGAGTTTTTTGCCCGTGGTCTCGAAAGAGAGGGCATTTATAGCAATTGGCAAAGGCAAGCCAATGCTCCGTTGCGTCCAGTGCCGTCCGCTGTCAGTGCTCACAAAGACACCTTGCTGCGTATCACCCGCGTAGAGCATTTGTGTGTTGTCGAAGTCCACCTCAAGGACACGAATGTGCTGATGTTGTAATCCACTCAATTGCCAGTTGCCGCCAGCTAAAGGGCCGGTGCCTGGGGCACACGCTGACAGACACAGCGACAAGAGGAAAAACAGAGCAACAGACGTTCTCAACAGGGAATATCGCACCGATATCATGAATGCCTTTTCCTGTTTCAATGTTCCCTACGTATCACCCGGCGCATGTAGACGATGGTCTCGTGTACCTCATAGCCCCTTGGCAGGTTTTTATTGACTTGCGGCATCAGCAGGTCTTGCACACCATTGAGTATCGGCAGTGCATTAGCAACTGGCCGGGTAGGTTTTGCCAGACGAGCCAGGAGAGTACGACGTAACAGTTCCAAACCCGCACTCGCGGCTAAGACACCCACGCCTGCCGCAAGGCGTTGCAAGCGTAGATTGGTCAGAACCGTCGGTAGATGTCTATGTGTCGGTACCAGGCTCGTTGAAGGTTTCGCCAGGTCCCCTCCACAGTTTCGACAGTGGAGATCATTCTCTGAACATGCGGCACGACAGTTTGGGCATTGCATGATTTTTCTCCTTATTGCTCCTGGTATCCACAAGGGATACCTGTCCCCCAGACAGGGTTCCACTACATTTGCAAATGTCGCCCAGCACCCACAAGAAGTACCAGGTCATCACTCTCTGCTCTCTAATATCTCAGTAATTGCGTCAACTATGATGGCATTTTCCTCAACTGTATTGTAAAAGTAGGGTGAGATACGTAGCAAGCCAGGACGCGAGTCAGTGATAATATTGCGTGCCACCAGTGCTTTCACAATCTCTTCGGGATGCTCCAGTTCCAACATCACGATAGAACTACGACATTCCGGTTCTTGGGGAGCACGAACCCTCCAACCATGTTCACGAGCACGGGCAATCAAGTCATTGGTCAGGTAGCGTGTGCGTTCGCAGATGCGCTCAACGCTGATCTCTTGCACAAGGTCAATTCCACCGCTAGCCGCGTACACTGCTGCAACCGCAGGGGTACCCATTTCAACCCTGGTCGCTTCAGGGCGAAATTCAAACTCCCGTGTCTTAAACTCAAACTGGTCGCGATGACCAAACCAGCCGGTGATGGTTGGCCGTAGGTCCTGTAGCAGACCCTCGCGAATGTAGACAAGCGCTAGTCCAGGCCCACCCATCAGCCACTTGAGTGTGCCGGTGACAAGGAAGTCGATGTCCATGGAGACTACATCGATGGGAATCTGGCCAGTGCCCTGGTAATCATCGATTAACACAAAGGCACCATGTTTGTGCGCAATATCGGCTACGGCACGCAGGTCCTGTATATAGCCACTTGTGAAGAATACATGCGAGGTCGCCACCAAGGCAGTCTTGTCATCTACCGCTTGCTCAAACGACTCTGGCTCCACATAGATACGGTCCTGGCTCTCGACAAATCTACATCTCACACCCAGGCGCTCTTTTACCAGCCACTGGTAGGCCAGCGTCGGGAAGTCCATGTCGGCCATGACAACATTGTTACGCCTGCTGTAGTCCAGGGCTGTGGCAACGGAGCTGAGAGCAGCAGAGACACTCGGAGCAATTGCAACCTCGTGAAGTTGTGCGCCTATGATGGTTGCAAATTTACGGCGCACGTTGGCAATCTGGCCCATCCAGATTTCATACCAGGCATGCGCTCCCCATTCGTTCCACAGTTCCATAAACTGCATCATGCCTTGCATCGATCGTTGCGAGAGCGCACCCAACGAGCAACTATTCATGTAGGTCTTCCGTTGCAAAATAGGAAACTCTGACCGATATGAAACAAGATCTGGATGTTCGATGGCGATTGGGACTGGTTCTTGCATTCTGGAATCGTCAGTGATCATGTTTGACGTACCCTTCCTCAGTTAAATAGGCCGACGAACGTGTTCCATGCCTTTGTACCGATATCTGACATTGTACTCTTTAATTGTACTCTCAATCTTCGCGATTTACCATATAAGAATCTATAGTTCGCGCCAATAAGAACGCTGCCCGCTCTATTTCTTCCTCTGTAGACCAACGGCCCAGGGTCAGGCGCAAGGCACCGAGAGCTCGTTCGCGTGATAGACCCATCGCCATCAGTACTGGCGAAGGATCAGTATTACCCTCATGACAGGCTGAACCGGTAGAACTGGCTATCTGTGGTGTAGCGGCCAACACTTCTTCGCCAACGATACCCGCTACGCTTATATTCAGCGTATTAGGCAAACGTTCGGTTCGATGCCCATTCACGTGTACAGCATGCGGGAGATACTGTTCCAGTTGCTTTTGCAATTGATCGCGCAGCCGTTGTAGGCGGGATTGACTCTCCGCAAGTTGCTGCTGTGCCAACATACAGGCTGTCCCCAATGCAACCATGTTGGCGACATTCTCTGTGCCGGCTCTCAGTCCGGCTTCTTGCCCACCACCGTATATCACGGGTTCGAGTTGTATACCTCGTCGAATGTACAGTGCACCGATACCTTTAGGTGCATAGAGCTTATGTCCCGCCACGGTCAGCAGGTCTACACCCAGATCGGCCACATTGGTTGGAATCTTGCCTACCGATTGTGCAGCGTCGGTATGCATCAACACACCATGCCGTCGTGCAATCTGTGCTATCTCGGTGATGGGTTGTAGCGTGCCAGTTTCGTTGTTAGCGTGCATAATGGTAATCAACACCGTTTTTTCGCCAATCGCTGCCTCTACATCCTCGAGATTGACACGTCCAGTCTCATCCACCGGCAAATAGGTAACGCGGAACCCATGCAGTTGTGCAAGGGCGCGACATGTCTTGAGTACGGCTGGGTGCTCGGTTACTTGTGTGATGATGTGGTTACCTGCCCCCCAGGCAGGGTTCCCTGTCTGGGGGGCAGAAATGCCATGGTTGCGTTCTGCCAATGCTACTCCCCGAATGGCCAGATTATCACTTTCTGAACCACCACCGGTAAAGATGATCTCGGCAGGCATACAACCCAATAATTGGGCGACCTGGCTCCGCGCAGTGTCTACAGCCTGGTGAGCTGCCTTTCCATAATGGTGCGTACTCGATGGGTTGCCGAAGTGACGTGAAAGATACGGCAGCATGGCCTCAACGACTGCCGGGTCAACCGGTGTGGTGGCATTGTAATCGAGATAGATAGGGCCATCTTCCAGGCCAGGATGTTCATTCATATGTACTCTCCTGGCGGGGGCAAGCCCCGCCACTACATTTTTTCTATCACAGAGGCGCATCGTGCGAGATATAGTGGCGGGGCTTGCCCCCGCCAGGCCTTCCCCATGCTACCTCGCCAACGAAACGAATGTGGACGCCTTCATCATTTTAGCATACCAAAAACCACTTTGAAACACGTTTAGTATTGTACCGTCAAGGGAGTGCAATGGGGGTTGCCCCTATGAGAGGTCAGCCATCTCTTCTCTGTGACTGAAATCACAGCATTATAACAAAGAATATGCTACACTTAAGTAAATCGATAACTGTCCATACGATGTCTGTGTCTTGTTGTGTATTAGAGTGTAAGCCAGTATAGAAATTTAACTTTGTAGTCGTCCACATATTCTCTGGTAATCTATACCAACAAGGAGGGCCGTTGAGTATGATCCAATGCCCATTCTGCAAATCTGACTTACCCGACGGTTCTCTCTTTTGTGGTCGATGTGGAAGAGTAATGGGCGAGAAGACTTACGACGATGAACAACAGCCGACAGTAGTATCTGAATCAGATCTAACGTTACCCCCTATCCTGCGTGAACCCGTTGACCCCAATCAAGAGTTCGCAAACACTGTAGATGAGCCAGGCTCAGGTGTAGAGTTTCCACCTTCCCTGAGCGAACCTGTCGACCCGAATCTAGGATTCGTGACACTCCTGGGTGAATCTATAGGCCCACCGCATGGAAACGTACCGATGGTACATGGTACCCCACAAGTGGGTGGAGTTCCATCGGTGCAAGGAACTCCACAGACGTTTGACAGTGCGGCCGGATATGATTCGCCACATCATGAGAACCAGCTTTCTCACCCTGACCAGCCGTCTCATCAGCAGGGCTTTCATCATCAGCAGCAGCAACCTCAACCCTCCCAGGTTCATCCGGCTTCTCATCAGCAAGGCTTTCATCATCAGCAACAGCAACCTCAACCTTCACATCTTCAGCCCCAGCATCCACAGCAGCCACTTCATCTTCGTGCCCATGTCACACATCAGCAGGCTGCTTCTGCACCAGCACACCATGCGTCAGCAGTCACTCGTGCATCACGACTCTCTCAACGAGGGTGCCGTCCGTCTTGTTTGACAACTGCGGTTACCAGTGTGGTCCTTGTCACCGCTATTGCGACGGTCGCTGTCGTCTTCTTTTTACCCAGCCTCAGGAATTCAATACTAGGACACGGTCAACCTCCCGCCGCACTGATCCTGCATGGCAGCATTGTGCCAGGAGGACTTATATCCATTCATGGAAGTAATTTCTCCTCAGGAGGAACGATCACCATTACCGTCGACGGCCATCCAGCGACCATAGCCAGCAGTCCTTCTGGCAATCAGGGTTCATCTAATACTCAGAACTTAGCATCGTTCGCACTGGACGTTTACCAGGCCGGTTCCGGGCCTGCGTCAGGAGCGACTGTTTCCGTCAGGAGTGATGGCTCTTTTGATGCCACGCTCAGGATTGATCCCGCATGGCTTGTGGGAAGTTCCCACCTTGTTGTTGCGACTGAGCAGAGCAGTGGACAATCGGCACACCTCACGATCGTTGTTCCGCAAAGACCAGCACTGACCAGTTGTTCCAGGTCTACTACCACAACAACGCTCACGTTAGGGCCGGTGATTGAGGGTCAGGCACAACATGTTGCAGCACCATTTGCACTCTGTACCACAGGTTCAGGGGCCATAAATTGGACAGCCAGTTGGAATCAGAAACAGGCACAGTGGCTCCAACTGACTTCTTCAGGAACAATCCAGGCCCCGCTGGTACAACAACTGCCAGTAAGCGCATCAGCGGCCGGGTTGAAGGCAGGAACCTACCAGACGACTGTGATTTTCAGCAGTCAAGGTAGCAGCTTAAAGCTAGTACTCAACGTCACGTTTATCGTACGAGCAGCCAGCACGACGGCGTGCGTCGATACCAGCTCGCAAGCACTCTCTTTCATCGCAACCCAGGGACAAGGTAATCCGGCTTCCCAGACAGTAACAATCGCCAACTGCGGTGACCCAGGCTCGTGGAGCGCATCGACAAATACCGATGACGGAGCAAATTGGCTGAGTATCGGCTCAAATAGCGGCACGTTGCCGGGCAAAGCCACACAGAATGTGCCCATTAGAGTCACAAGCACAATGCTGGTAGCAGGTACCTATACCGGGCAGGTCACATTTAAGGTTGGATCAGGTATGGCGACCGTGAATGTCATCCTCACTGTTCAGCCACCCGCACAGCAAGCATGCATCATTGCTAACCCGGATGGACTTGGCTTCACAGCGACGCAAGGGCAAGGCGACCCTGGAGCACAAACCATAACGGTTGGCAACTGTGGCAGTTCGGGCAACTGGTCGGCATCTACGAGCACGACGGACGGAGCCAACTGGCTCAGCATCAGTCAGGCTCATGGGACCTTGGGTGCCAATGCCACCGGCGATGTTTCTATCACAGTGGCAAGCGCTGGCTTGCAGATAGGCACGTACACAGGGCAGGTTACGTTTAAGCTGGGGTCAAGCACGGCGATCGTGAGTGTCTTCTTCACCATCCAGCAGATGCAACAGCAGCCGTGCATTCAGGCCAGCTCAGAGTCTCTCTCCTTCACCAGTACCCAGGGACTAGGCGATCCCGGTCCGCAAACGCTGACGATTGGGAACTGCGGCCTGGACGGCGACTGGTCGGTAAGCACTGCTAATAACTCGAATTGGCTCGGCGTAGACTCAACACATGGTCACCTGAATACTGGAGCAAGTAAAAATATCCTCGTAGCCGCCAGAACTGCACACCTTGATCCGGGCGAGTACCATGATCGTCTCATCTTCACGCTTGGTTCCAGCTCAGTAGTAGTAGATGTCACGCTTGTTGTGCAGCCGCCCGAGGCGTGTATCCAGACCAGCGCAGAGTCTCTAAACTTTATAGCGATACAGGGGGAAAGTGACCCACCATACCAGATAGTCACCATTGGCAACTGCGGTCCAGCAGGCAACTGGTCGGCAAAGACAGCACATGGTTCAACCTGGCTCGGCTTCCACCAGACACATGACCATTTGGAAGCTTCAGCCACAGAGGATGTCACGGTTGCGGTATCGATTGCCAACCTTACCCAGGGCGAGTACCACGATCGAATCATCTTCACGCTTGGACCAAGTACTGCATTGGTAAATATTAATCTCATTGTGCAGCCACCCATAACGCATCCATGCATCCAGGCCAGTACGGACATGCTGGTCTTCACCGCTACGCAAGGCCAGGGTGACCCAGACCCGCAAACAGTGACGTTGACCAACTGTGGCCCAGCAGGCGACTGGTTGGCATCATCAACAAATAGATCGGCTTGGCTCAACGCAACTCCGTTAAACGGTCATTTGGACGCTCAGGGCACCCAACAAGGCATCCAAGATGTCATGGTTGTGGTCTCCACTAGCAACCTCACCCCGAACACGTACCACGATCAGATCGCCTTTACGCTGGGATCTGCCACGGCCAGGGTCAATGTGACCTTCACTGTCGCTCCTGCGGCACCGGTACAGCAACCCCCGATCCTGAAGGTAAGTGCGTCGAATGTGGGGAGCACGGATGTAAATACATGCCCATTTGATAGCTCGAATAACGCCTGGACGTGTACCCTTACGTTGACAGAAGATCCCAGTTCTCAGGGGAATCTGAACTGGTCGGCGAGCACAGACCTGAGTGGAGCGACCTTCAATCCGTCCAGTGGGATGCTCTCTCCGGGTAAGTCGGCGCAGGTGACAGTCACGATCCCCGGCAGTAGCTGCACCAAAGGAACGTTTAATTTCGCTGTGCAGGGCGGCAGCACAGTACCAGTGTCCTGGACGTGTACACAAGCGCCAACTCAGTCACCAACTCAGACGCCGACGCAACCACCAACTCAGACGCCGACGCAGGGTCCCACGCAGCCACCGACGTTGACAGTGAGTCCGTCCCCTATCGATAGTACCGATACAAAGACATGTGTATATGATAGCAGTAGTAGCGTCTGGACATGTAATATAACGTTGTCAGAGGATTCCAATTCGTCGGGCAGTCTAAATTGGTCAGCGAGCACGCCGGATATAGCTGGAGTGAACTTCAGCCCTACCGGTGGAACGCTCAATCCAGGTGGGTCGAAGCAGGTGGGGATCACGATCCCGGTCAGTAGTTGTACAAGTGGGTCGTTCATCTTCACAGTGCAGGGCGGCAAGACGGTTGCAGTACCCTGGAGGTGTACGCCACAGTCAGCACCGCCGACACAACCACCGACGCCGACGCCGACGCAGCCACCGCCGCAGTAGTTTCAGCCGGGGTTTGGGCCGCTACAAAAATCAATCTGTCAGCGAGCCCGGAATCGCTCCAGGTGTCAGGTGACTGCTCAGGTATTGGTAGCAGCTTGGTATGCACCGTCTCACTCGGCAAGTGGTATTGAAGCAATGAACATAAAATCAAGCTTGCTCCAGGCCATGAATGGCTCATACATCTGGCAGAATCATAACGTCTTTAACTCCCCCCACAAATTCCTGACATGCTGCTCGGTTGTACGTAGATTCCCAATGGCTGCACGAATAGCATATTTCCCATGCAGTTTCGTATGCGAGAGGAAGAAGTGACCAGCAGCGTTAATGCGGTTCATAATACTCTCGTTAAGTACTGCTAGCTCCGCTTCGTCATCTATGCCTTGGGGATGGGCGCGGAAACAGACCGTGCTGAACGGTGTGGGAGCCAGGCGTTCAAAGTGCGGCGACTCATCAATCCAGCTAGCCAGAAGCTGACCCAGGCGCACATGCTCTCGAATGCGCGCAGCCAACCCCTCCTGGCCAAAATAACGCATGATCATCCAGAGTTTGAGCGAGCGGAAACGACGCCCAAGTGAGGTACCATAATCCATCAGGTTGGGGACTTCATCACCCACACTCTCGGCATTGCGCAGGTATTCGGGAATGAGGCTGAAGGCAGCTTTGACGATATCAGGTTTGCGCGTATAAAAAACGCTGCAATCAATCGGGGTGAACAGCCACTTGTGTGGGTTTACAATGAGGGTATCGGCACGTTCGCAACCTGCCAGTACCCAGCGCATTTCGGGGTCAACAGCAGCCGAGCCACCATAGGCGCCATCGACATGCAGCCAGAGTCCATAACGTTCGCATATTTCAGCGATCTGCGGGACAGGATCGACGCTGGTAGTTGAGGTTGTGCCAACTGTGGCGACAACTGCGAAAGGTCGCCAGCCAGCAGCAATGTCTTCCTGGATAGCATGCTCTAGTTGCACAACATCCATACGAAATGCATCATCTACGCCAATTTTGCGCAGTCCCGCCTGCCCAACACCGAGTACAATCCCAGCCTTGTCAACCGATGAATGCGCCTCCTGCGAGGCATAGTAGCGCAGGCGCGGCACCTCGGCTCGCCCTGACATTCCCAGTTGGTGAATCTGTACATCTGGGATGGCTTCGCGGGCCGCGGCCAATGCGTAGAGGGAACCAGAGGAGGCGGTATCGTTGATGACACCAAACAGGGGATGTGGCAGGCCAAGCATTTGGCGCAGCCAGTCAAGCGCTACCTGCTCCAGCTCTGTTGCTGCTGGCGAGGTGCGCCAGAGCATGGCGTTGATGTTGAGGGCGGCTGAGAGCATTTCACCCAGGATGCCGGGGCCAGAGCCGGTAATAGCAAAATAGGCCATGAAACCCGGTGAGTTCCAATGGGTGATACCAGGCACCAGCAGTTGGTCAAAATCTGTCAGGATGGCTTCCATCGCTTCAGGGTGTACTGGTGGCTGAACAGGTAGAGAACGACGGATGTCACCAGGGGAAGTTTGGGAGAGAACGGGATAGCTACTCACATTCGCCAGGTAATCTGCAATCCAGTCCACTACTTGATGTCCGTAGCGGCGAAAAGCCTCGGGGTCCATATCGCCGGTCGCAGCAGGCTGCTGTGCCGGATCAAACTGCGTGTGTTCTTCCATAAAAAATATCCTTGGTAAGATTACGCCCCCGTCATTGAGGCGGGGGCGTAATCTTATGTAGCGTTATTGCGAGAGCTTCTTTGCTAGCTCACGCGGGCCGGGTTCGACGAGAATCGATCCATCCGGAAAGATGATGGTAGGTACGCTCTGCATACCCTTATTCACACGAGCAACAAATTCGGCGGCTTCTTCGTTCTCCTCGATGTTGATGTACTCGTAGGGGATGCCATGTGAGTCAAACCAACGTTTCGCCATACGACAATCACCACACCAGGTAGTAGCATACATTTTGATCTTCTCTTGGGTGGTTGCAGAATGTGACACAGATAACTCTCCTTAGAGGATACTTTGATTTTGATAGATACTTCTAAGTACTTTAACAGGCATTTGCTACAATATATTCCTGCTTATAATGTTCTAATCGTTTGCATTACCCTAAGCTGGCCCTCCCTGTGGGGATGGCTTGTTGATCCGTTCCAACATCATATCCAAAAACTTTTTGCCACTGCTAGCTATGAGCCCAGGGTTGCGTGCAAGCACGCCCATAATCAGGCCAGCACTAAAATCACCCCGCAGAGCTTGCGCCACCTGCGCCGGTGTGAGGCGCTTCATCAGCTCAAGGGCGCCATCCCACTGCTCGTCACTGTAGTTGGCGATACGCTTGTTAATCATGTAGGCGATGTCCATGTCACGTCCGAAACGCGCCCGCCAGGCTTTGTCGAAACGCCCAAGGAAAACTGCTGAGGTATCACCTGCTGTGACCGCTTCGGCTGCAACGTTGCCAGCCATTTGACCAGAGTAAATGGCAAAGCGAATGCCCTCTCCTACCAAAGTTGAACCATGTCCACCTGCATCCCCAGCCAACAGCAGGCCATCGCGAGAGAAACGCTCAAGCGGCCCTTCCGATGGAAACAGTCCTGTGTGATACTCAATGGGGTTGGCATCGCGAAATTTGTCGGCCAATTGGGGTAGGTCATGGATAATACTATCAAGATACATACGTGCGTCTTCATCGCAGTCGGGGTGAAGTACCCCGACTCCCAAGCGCACACGCCCATCGCCATGCGGGAAAGCCCATGCATAGCCGCGTGGGGCATATTTGCTTCCCATGAGCAGAAATAGTTCATCCTGCGGATAGTTAGGCGCAAACATGTCGTATTCGGCACCATACCCATAGCGATGGAAGGCCTTGCCCATGTCTACTCGCACTCCCACATGGCGCGAGAAGCCACTGGCATCGATGGTGACCTCAGCTCGAAGACTGAGACGCTCGCCGAGGTGGTTCCTGGCGGTTACCCCCAGCACACGCCCATTTTCCATAATTGTCTGTTCGACCGTATGACGCAGACGCAATTTGGCCCCTGCCGCAATTGCCCGGCTCGCAAGGTGCTGATAGAGCCCACGCACATCCACAACGCAGGCCACCGCAGGATTGTAGTGCAACAGCACTTCACGATGTGGGGAGACAAAATAGACTCTAGTTACCGGATGGTAGAATTGTTCAGGGATAGCCATAGCCAGCATATCGCTGATCCAACTACCACCACTGGTATGGATAGGATAGCCGATCTCGTTCTGTCGCTCTAAGAGAAGGGTACGCACTCCCGCCTTGGCAGCAGCCTCGGCGGCAGTCAGGCCAGCAGGCCCACCACCCACGATTACTATATCAGTCTCGTCTGGCATGAAAGTCCTTATACCTATTGCTATTGGTTTCGATGCGGATAAGATGAGCAAATACTTCTTTAGGATTCTTGAGTTATCGGCAAGAGGTACGCTACGAATACCGCATTTCCTCTATATCCTACCATGCATCGTCAAAACAATCGCCAATGCCGCGATGCCGTTATTCAGCGAGTGTAGTATTATTCCAGGCCATAGCGATTTTGTGCGCCAGCGCAGAAAAGCCAGTGCAAGCCCAATTATCAATAGCACTGCAAATGAGCCAGGATCACCGTGAGCCACAGCAAATATCAGCGCGCTAAGTATGATCGCCCAAACAGCAGGCATTCCACGCAACAGACCGGCAAAGACAAACCCGCGAAAAAACATTTCCTCACACACCGGAGCAACAAAAACGGCGACAATCAACGTTGCATAGGTGGTGAGAGGTGCATCCTTACTAAACATGAGGATGACCTGATCGTTCGTTTGCAGTGGCAAGTGGAAGGTTTGTATCAGGTACCCATAAAGGGCATTCGCGCCAAGGATGACGAAGATAAGTAACAGTATCCAGGAAAATACTACACCCGCTTGGAAACGACGGAACCCCAATGCCTTTAACGCTAGCCTGGTACGGGTTGCAACTGAGCGGAATGCACGACTGGCGTAATAGATCGGTGCAATCAGAAATGCTCCTTCAACGAGGGAAGAAAAAATGAAGGTAATAATTGCAGCCATTAAATCCGCTTGCGGTGAAAGCGGTGTATTACGAACGGGCCGTCCATTTATGCTATTAAGAACTACTGTAAGCAAGACCCAGGGCACAATTGTTAGAATGATACCGAGGAAGGTTTGCTGCATTGTCCAGGGGGTTTCGTCAGACTGCTTTTCGATCAAATTACCCTCCAAATTATCATACGACTACAATATTATAGCAGTGAAGAGACGGAAAAAGGCAGGAACGCATTCCCATGGACCTCTGCACCGCGACTGTACCTTCCATTGTGCAATGTGATAATTCGCGTGCGCTCGTTTCCACAATGGGGAGATAGTGCTCTATGCAGATTGAAGAATATCGCTCGGAAACACTTCATCGGGAATACCATCATAATGATCGCGCACAATCACATAGATGGTCGGAACGAGCTTGCCGGCGATTACTTGCGGTGCGGCCACGTAGACAATGGTGCCAGTGAGTTGGCATCCTTGCTGCTGGTAGATAACCCGCTCACCGATGTGATGCTCTGCATACGATGCTGGCGGGCCATAGTCAGCTTCCAACTCGTCTCTGTTGTCCAGGTCGGTCATGTGGATCTTCCCTTCTGCTACACAAACACATCGTTGAGCAGGATCTCTTCTAGCTCTTGCCATACCAGCTTTTTGGCCTGCATGGTCGTCAACGGATCAGATAAACCATCCCAATAAGCCTCATACAAGACAACGTGTGGTATACTATGTCCATCACACAATACCTTAACAGCCATTATACAGAATGATTCAAGAAAGGCGAAATAATTGGCAGGCACACTAAAGACAAACCCATCCGAGAGTCCAAATTGGCGCAAGCATAAAAATGCTTGCCCCTTTTATCGCGAGCGCTGGTTTCCCAACAACGACGTGATGGCAGGCGAACCAATGTACCAGGTTTTTTGCATGAAAGGCACACCTCCTGTTACCCTGGAGGAGCAAGAACACTGCCTACACAGCAAAACCTGCTGCTGGCGTCTTGCACAAAAACGACAAACAACGAGCGATCAGCCCTCCACAGAAAAAACAACTTCTGAAGTTTCCTAGTCCTTCTCATCAATTCAGCCCTCTCTCAACCACTCATATAAGGAATACCGCACGTCATTTTGCTGTTATCATTCTCATGACGATACTGTCAGTATCCCATGTTCTTCCACAAGAAGCTCTGTACTGAAGAGTCACTACAGAATACAAAAGGAGAAACCCTATGCGCGCAGATATCGTCCCCGGTGCTCGCTTCCCTAACTACGAATTGACCGACCACACAAGAACGCGGCGTCGCTTGAGCGAACTGCAGGGAAACGACCCCATGATTCTCATCCTCTCGCGTGGACATTTTTGTCCCAAGGATCATCAACAACACCTCGAGTTGGCGGCTTTCTATCCAAGAATTGCGGTTGCCTACACAAAGATTGTGACTATTTCGACGGATAATATTCTGGAGTCAAACGAATTTCGTGATGCCGTTGGGGCGCAATGGCCCTTTCTT
>Ga0187814_10000242_pt1 | contig 16438 bp, 17 predicted proteins | sample NC_S_4_FD_132450 | JGI IMG/M metagenome (GOLD analysis project Ga0187814, IMG submission 132450) | Wetland sediment microbial communities from Neuse River Estuary, North Carolina, USA - ASW-S_4 | ecosystem: Environmental > Aquatic > Freshwater > Wetlands > Sediment | place: USA: North Carolina... | reverse complement strand
TGTTCCCCGGCAACTGGCCGAGTCTTGACCGGCTCGACCCCGCGCTGGCGCGCGACCTGCGGGTCGGTGACCTGATCCCCGACGGCCCGCCTGGCACGGCGTTTTTCCGGGTCGCAGCCGCCGGGCCGCCGCACGTGCTGGTCCTGCGCTCGACCACGCACGTCCCGCCGGGCTGGCAGCGGTACGGCGCGCAGATCGACTGGACGTGGTGCTTCGCGCTGAGCCGGCTGGCGCCGCGGCGGACGCGCGTCCGGCTGAGGGTGCGCGGCACGACGGCTCCGTGGTGGCTGACCGCGCTGTACCTGGCAGTCGTGCCCCCGGCCGACTATGTGATGGCGATGGGCATGCTGCGGGGCCTGAAGCGGCGCGTCGAGGCTCACCGCCTGCCGGCGGCCTCGGGCCGCGACCCGTTTGACCAGGCGGCCTCCGAGATGGCCGCGGTGAGAGCGGATCAGTCGTGACCGGTCATGGCCCTGTCGGAGGACGGGCCAGTCATGGCGTTCCTGTTCGTGTCCTTGGCTGGGGCGCCGGCTATCACGCGCGGATCACCCGCACCCTGCGGCTCCGCCAGCGGTCCCGCAGCACCACCACCCCCATGCCGACAAAAGCTGCCGATGGCAGGGCAGCCGCCCCGGCACGGACCGCAGTGGACATGCCCGTCGTGGCCGCCACCATCACAACCCCGGCCATCAGGCACGCCGCGGCCCAGCGCGGCAGCACCGCGGCCTTGATGACGGCCAGGCCGAACGCCAGGCCGCCGACGACCATGATGGCGCCGTGCAAGGTGAGCCAGCCGCCGAAGGTGGTGGTGACCGCCTTCCAGGTCTTGCTGCCCGCCGCGAGCGCGTAGACCACGGTGCAGGCGAAGAACGCGAACGAGTAGGCGTAGGCCAGCGCCCCGAACAGTCCCAGCCGTCCGATGCGCGGCCGCTGCACGGCATACAGGCCCAGGACGGCAAACACGATCCCGGCCTCGCCGATGTAAGCCAGCGCCAGGCGGCCGGTGGTGAAGTTCCCCTGGGCCACCTCCACCAGCTCGGAGGCGAAGTACACCAGCGGGAACACGACCGCGGCCACCCCGGCCAGCGTGGCCAGGTCCGAGTCGCCGATGGCGGGCTGCCTGGCCGGCCGGTCCGGGCCGCCGATCTCGTCGTGGCGCCGGGGCGGACCGGCCGGTAGCTGGGTGTCAGTCATTGAGACGCTCCTTAGCCGCGTCACGCACGACCTGTCATGACGTTCCTGTACCGCATCGTGCGCACCCGGGCCCGCGCACGGACAGGGACCTACGGCCCGTCCCGCGCGCCCTTCGTCCCCGGGCCGGGTCAGGCCTTCCGGGCACCGCCCGCGCCCGCGGAAACCATCGGGATGCCGATCCCGCACCGGCCGGCCGGCATTCAGCCTTAATCGTGCAGGGCGATCCGGGCCGAGCGCGATCTGCGCACTTGCCAGGCCTGGCCGCCTTCCGCCGCCGCAGCCTTCCTAGACCCGTACCCCGCCCGTTCGTCTGGACGGCCGCCGTTGAGGAGTCGCCGTAAGCCGGGCGGATAGTCACAACCATGACCAGATTGCCCGTCTCCGGGCAGCTCCCTTCGAGGTGGGAGCATCTCGGTGGGCGAACGTAGGCGGACCAGTCGGCGCCGACGAGGAACGCATAGCGCATCACATAACTTCTCGCCCGACCGTCACCATCCGTGACGTGAGGCCTGGGGTGACCACACCTCGATTGGTCGCCACGCCGAGCGTGCCGGGCGCCAGCGTGAGCACGGCGTGACGCCGCAGAGGACGGGCATGCGCCGCCAGGTACGAACCAGGAGTCCTCGCCGACACGGCCGGGCAGGTGCGGGTGACCAGGATTGTGACCGCTTACGAGTGCGGGGCCGTGGTCGACCCCGACACGGTGATCAGTCAGATCGAGGGCGGCATGGTCATGGCCCTAGGCGGCGCGCTGTTCGAGTCGGTCTCCTTCACCCACGGGCGCATCATCAGGCCGTCGCTTTCCTGTTACTGGGTACCGCGATTCACCGATGTGCCGGAACTCGAGGTGGTCCTGCCCGACCGCCCCGACCTGCCCTCGGCCGGGGCGGGCGAGACCCCGCTGATCGCGGTCGCCCCGGCCATCGCCAACGCCATCTTCGCTGCCACCGGCCGACGGCTGCGCTCGCTGCCCCTGCTGCCCGCGGGAAGGGTCCGCTGACCAAGGGAAACCAGGAAGTAGAGCCGTTCGACGTGAGACACAGGACCTATGCCCCTGACCGGCCCACTGTCCGAGGCCGAGTCTGTAGTCATGGCTCCCGATGTGAAGGAGGATCACCATGCAGACGGTGATCAAGGGCGAGACCGGCCGTCAGGCAGGCGGCCATGACCAGTAGTAGGGCCGTCCGTGCCTCCGATGAGGACCGGGAGCGGACCGCCACCGCTCTGAGCGGGCATTACGCGGCGGGTCGGCTGACTCTCGAGGAGTTCCAGGAACGCCTGGACCGGGCCTACGCCGCGAAAACCCTCGGCGAGCTCAGCGACCTGATGACAGACCTGCCGGGAACCGGACTCAGCCAGCTCAAGGGACAACCCGGCGGCAATCCTCCGCTTCCCGGGCTCCGCGCCCACGGGACGGTCCAGGCTCGCGACGGCAATGTCCCCGCCTTCTGGCGGTTCTGGCTCGCGGTGACCGTCGGCGTCTCCGTGCTCTGGCTGGTCAGCGGGCCGACCGTCGGCCCTTGGTTCTTCTTGGCCGCCATTGCGCTGGCCTACGTCATGCTGAGGCACTGGCTCAAGGGCAGGGAAGGCCGGATCCACGACCACCACCAGACCCGGCAGTAGATTACCGTGTCCGCGAGGACTCAGGGCGCAGATCGACGGGCGTCGGCTCGCTCATCTGGCTCGGCCGTAAGGTCGCAGGTCACCGCCAGACGGGACTGTAGGCCCTGCCGGGCGCGACAGCGGAGCGGTGGTATGGAAGCGACGGGAAGGACCCGCAGCGAGGGACGCGGGGTTACTGGCTTGGACCGACGGCACGGCCTTCCGGTCGTACGGCCTGGCCCGCACACCGCGCAATCGGGATCCGCGAGAAGCCGGATGGGTCCTTCCCGCCGCATCTGTGCACGGTTAGGAGGGACCAGGTGGCCCGGAGCCTGCTCGTCGCGCCCGCCGCGCCGCACACCGACCTGGCCAGGACCTGTCTGGGGCTACTGCGTGCCCTTGACCGACGCGGCGTCAAGGCCGCTTTCGTCAAGCCAGTGGCCCAGCCGAGAACCGACGGCAGTCCCGACCGCTCGGCCGCGCTGGTGACCGCGATCACCGCGCTCCAGCCCCCGGAGCCGCTGACCACCGCCGAGCTGGAACAACAGCTGGGCGAGGGCGGGCTCGAGATCGTGCTGGAGAAGATCGTCGCCGCGTGGGAGCCGATCTACGCCGGATCCGATGTCGTGGTGGTCGAGGGACTCAGCGCGGAGCCCGCGACCATGTACGCCAGTTCGCTGAACCAGGCGCTGGCCCGGGCGCTAGATGCCGACGTCCTGCTGGCCGGCGGCTGGCCCGGCGATGCTGACGCAGACGGCCTCGCCGAGCAGTTCGCCATCGCCGCGAGCGGATACGTCTCCGGCGAGCAGGCGCGGGTGGTCGGCTGCGTGGTCCACGGCGTGCCCGCGGCCGATGCGGCCGCAGCCGACGGACTACGGACCGCCCTGACCAGGCGCCGGCCGCGGCCAGGTGGTTTCCGCTGGGAGTAACTCGCACATCAGACAGGCAAGCATGCGCTCCAGCACGTGCCGCCACAGTGCCGCCGCGCATATCACCCGGATCTGCACTGTCGTCGAGCTGCCTGAGCTCAACTACCCAGCCATCCGTAGGCGGATATCGCGTGCCGTGCGACCCTCAAGCTGTGACCCTCTGTCACTATCCGACCACGGCTGGGCCAAATCGGGTGTCCGGCGGCTCCTGTCTCGGCCGGACAAGAACTGTCGCGGCGCGTGGCACAGCGTCATCTGGCTTCAGAGCCGTCATCTTCACCTGGCCCCATGGCACGTGCACAAGTCCGAGCACCATGCTGCCCGTCCTCCGATTAGCGCCTGCCGCCGGCCGAACGCCTGCACCAGCGCGTGCCCGGTGTGCGTCTCCTCGACCAGCCCGTTCAGTGAGCCGGTCCCCTAACGTCATCAACCTGTGCTGATCCGGATCGTCTCGCGATCCAGCGTCGTGATGGCAAGGGCTTAGGGCCTTAATGTGCGATTCGGCGCGCAAACTACGGGACCTTCGGCACTACCACGGGACCGCCTGCCACGACACCGTGGTCTTATCCTTTCTGCACGCGGAGGTTCCTATGGCCACCAGACCCCATGACGTAGCTGATCTGTACCTTTCGCCGGTGGTGCTGGCGGTGGACGCACGAATCGAAGAACTCGGCCACCTCAGTAAGGACCAACTGGACTACGAGGTCGCGCTCGAAAGCGACTCGCCGGACTTTACCCGCCGCATGAGAGAAGAGGCACTGATCAGGACCGTCACGCACGTGATTGACCGCCACGGCTGGGAACTCGGCTGGGACCCGCGGGGCCTTCGGCTATCTCACGACGCGCACACTTTGGTCTTGGGCATCCCGGCGGTGTTCATTGAGTACCTTGAGGGAAGCTCGAAGGCAACCGCCTCGTGAAATGTCTCATCCCGCCACGGGAATACCGCCACTGGACCTGCGGGTCATGAACCGGACAGATTGAGGACATGAAGCTGGGGATCCTGTGCGGCGGCGGGCCGGCCCCCGGGATGAACTCGGTCATCTCCGCGGCTACTATCGCGGCCCGGAATACCGGGTGGGACGTCCTCGGGATCATGGACGGCTTCCAGCACCTCATCGAGGGCCGGACCGAGGAGGCACGGTCCCTGTCCATCACTGACGTGTCGAGAATCCACGTCCAGGGCGGGTCGATCATCCGGACCTCGCGGGCCAACCCGACGGTGCGAGACGAGGACGCCGCCGATCCGGACTGGAGGCTGCACGCCTGCCTGGAGTCGCTGCAAAAACTGGGAATCGACGCGCTGGTCACGATCGGCGGGGACGATACCGCCTTCTCGGCGTCCCGGCTGGCCGAGGTGGCCGGAGGGGGCTTGCGCGTGGCGCACGTGCCGAAGACCATCGACAACGACCTGCCGCTTCCGGGCGGCACGCCGACCTTCGGCTTCGAGACCGCCAGGAGCGTGGGGGCCGAGCTGGTCAACAACCTGATGACCGACGCTATTACCACTCAGCGGTGGTACCTGGTGGTGGCCATGGGCCGCTCGGCCGGTCACCTGGCCCTGGGTATCGGGAAGTCGGCCGGGGCCACCCTCACGGTGATCGCCGAGGAGTTCCCTCGCGACGAGCCCATCCGGCTGTCGCGCCTGGTGGATGTCCTCGAGACCTCGATGCTCAAGCGGATCGCCCACGGCCGCCCCTTCGGTGTGGCGGTCGTCGCCGAGGGCATCGGCCTGCGCCTTCCCCAGGACGAGCTCGCCACGGCTATGCCGGAGGTCGAGCGGGACGAGCACGGCAACGTCCGGCTGGCCGCGTTCGAGCTGGACCGCCTGCTGGCCAGGCAGGTCAAGGACCGCTTCAAGGAGCGGGGGCAGAACGTCACGGTCGAGGGCAAGAACATCGGCTACGAGCTGCGGTGCGCGCCACCCACCCCGTTCGACATCGAGTACACCCGCGACCTTGGCTACGGCGCCGTCGACTACCTGAAACGGGTGCTGGGAAGCGGTGAGCCCGGCGGCATGATCACGATCCAGGACGGGCACGTGGTGCCGTTGCCCTTCGGGTCGTTCAGTGACGCCGAGACGGGGCGGGTGCGGACCAGGCTGGTGGACGTCGAGTCGAATTCATACCGGGTGGCCCGCGCGTACATGATCCGGCTGGACCGCGAGGACCTCGAGGAACCGGGGAAGCTCGGCCCGATTGCAGCGGCCTCGCGGCTCACACCCGAGGCCTTCCGCGACCGGTATGGCTACCTCGCCGAGGGCTGAGCCTGGCCCGGTCTGCGGTGAGATCCGGGTATCGGCGACTGCTCCCGGCCGCGACCGCCACCCTGTCACCCGCGAAGCCTTTCCCGAGGATGCTGTGCGCGCTGTCCAGGCTCAGCCCGACGGAGAACAGCCGGTTCACGATGAACTCCGCGAAATGGGTCATCGCGTCGTCCGGGTGGGCCGCCTCCCCCGCCGGCCCGCGCTCGTGGCTGGCTCGGCCATCACCCGGCCCGGGCACGTTCTGGCTTTCACCCGCGGACATGAGTATCACCTACGAATGGGGCCGGATGGTGGCCGGCGTAGTCTCGTCCGGCGAGCTGCCAAGGATCTGGAGCGGCGCCGCAGGAGTCCACAGCGGGTGTCGCCACCCGCCCGTCAGAGCGCGGGAACTTATGGTCGGTCAATGAACATTTAAACGATGACATCGTACCCTCCCGTGGCATCTCCCAACTGGGGCACCTGGCCGGGATCCAAGGCCAGTACGTTCCGGATAAAGCATTTTCACGGCCGTGCCACTACCCCGCTCGCGGCTCGGCCCGTCCGGAAATACGGAAAGATCTAAGCCGAACGGCGGTAATTACACGCGCCGTGATAAGCGAACGCCATCTGGTGATGCCTAATCGGGTCACGACGGCGAGGCCGGAGCGCAGGCGCCGGGACGCGGACTCGGCGGCTTGGCGTAGCCATTCCGCTTGTTCCGGTTCCAGGTCCTCCTGACGGGAGAGCAGGTCACTGGTCTCCGCCTCGAGCAGGCGTATCGTGGCCAGAGTGCGTTCGGCATGGCCGTATGCCATGGCTATCTCCCTTGTCGTGGCCGCGTCCCGGCCACGGCCTGCGGGAAACGCAGGCGGGTCGCGATGCTGCCGGGTTCAGCGCGCCCGTTCATGACGCGACATGATGCCCTGGACCGGGAGGCGTCGGGCAGAGCAATAAGTCCCGTGAGCTGGCGGTAAGAGGTCCCGATCGGGCAGGTCACCCAACCCGTTGGCTCCCGCTCGGCCCTGCTCAGGAAAAGGACCAAGGCCCTGCCACTACCTGGCGGCCGCCTCTATTCCTGGGCGTCGGCGGCGGCGTCGTCTGGGCGGGAGGCCAGAAAGCTGGCCTCGCGCGGAAATGAGGTGACCGGCTCATGAACGCAGTTCAGACGGTGCCAGTGCAGGTTGAGATGCATGGCCGGGTGGCGAAGGGGATGCGCGAACTAGCCGCCGCCAAGGCGGGCTCGCTGCTCCGATTGGCCTCCGAGCCAGTCCTGTCGGCTCGCGTCACGCTGGCGGTATCCGCCGACCCGGCCGTGGCACGGCCGGCGTTGGCGCAGGCCACCATCGACCTGAACGGGAGGATCGTGCGGGCGCAGGCAGCCGGCCAGACCATGCGCGAGGCGATCGAGCATATGGCGGCGCGCCTGCGGGTCAGGCTGGACCGGTCGGCCCGCGACTGGTCGGTACGGCGCGGCACGCTTCCCGTCCCCGAGCCCGGCGAGTGGCGGCATCAGAGCATTCCCGCACACCGGCCCCCTTATTTCCCCAGGCCGGCCGACACCCGGGCAGTGATCCGCCGACCCGGCTACGCAACGCGTCCGCTGACCCCGGAAGAGGCCGTCGCCGAGCTCGACCTGCTCGACTACGACTTCTGCCTCTTCACCGAGCGGTCGACCGGGGAGGACAGCGTGCTCTACCGCGTGGGCGACCGGTACCGGCTCGCCCAGGCCCGGCCGAAGCCAAACCGCCTGGGCCCGCTGCCCGCCGCGGTGACGCTTAGCAGGCACCCAGCGCCTGTGCTCAGGCTCGCCGAGGCCATCACTCGGCTCGACCTGCTCGGGCAGCCGTTCGTGTTCTTCGTGAATCCGGACACCGGCCGTGCCAGCCTGCTGTATCACCGCTATGACGGCCACTACGGCCTAGTCGACCTGGAGGGCACGGTCTGAAGAAGGCCGACCCGGTCGGAAGATCGCCGGCGGGGGACTTCGAGCCAAACAGATCGGGACGAACGTCTCTGGCGGCAGACTACGGGCGGTCGCAGCCTGGTCATATGGAAACCGCAGGAGTCACAAGCAGGCAGCCAGAGGACGCCGAGGTTGCGCAGCCGATGCCGCGGTTCGTCGTCATCGTCGGCGATCCCGCCGACGGCGGCTCCGCCTTCCGGATCGAAAACCCAGCCCGGCTGCTGCGGGTCTGGTCGCTGCTGCGGGCGACGCGCGAGCAGCTGGATAGCGCCACCCTGCCGCCGGCAGGCATGCCCGGGCTGCAGCGGCAACTCCAGTCGATCCGTCGCGAGCTAGAGCTTGCCGTGTCATCGCCGCTGGTATCGGAGTTCCGGCGGATACTTCCCTCGCACGATGCGACGCCGAGTGCGGGCGCCTTGCGCATCGAGAGCGCGGCGATGGAGAGCTGGGTCGGCAGCCTGGTCGTGCAGATGCTGGGCGTGTTCGTCGGCGCACCCGAACGCTCGCAGCAAGGTGACAGCAGTCCAGCTCAGAGTCGGGTGCATAGCTAATGCGGGTGCCGTACCCTGGTGTCGACGGATACGCGGAGTGCTGGAGTGGCTGAAGACCCCTATCCGGTGCGGATGCTCTGGGTGAACTCCCGGATGGTCGCTTCGGCGACCCGGCGCAAGACCAACCGGTCCAGTCCCGCGCCCAGCACGCCAAACGGCGGCCGGTAAACATCCAGACCGCGAGTATCGCCGCGTCGTCCCCGGTTTTCGCGAGCATGATGTCAGCGTCCAGCACGGGGAACGGCGCCCCTCCGGACCCCGCGGCTTCCCACCGCATCCCCCCGCTAGCGAAGTCCTTATGAACCGCCAGATCGCTGAACCGGACCACGACCAGCTTCGACATCCCCGGCGCCGCGCCCAGCGGGGCGACCCTGGCCAGGCCAGACCCCAGACTGCGGTACGCGCCTGGACCGCAGGGCCGTAAGTCCCGCCCTGCCGGTCCGTGGTCCCCGACGCGTGATGGGACCTATGGCCTTAGCGGCGTCGCCCGCGATCACGTAGTCCCGGAGTATCTGGACGTTCATCGGAAGGGAACAGGTCATGAGTCACGGAGCGGCCGTGCGCGAAGAGCTGCGGGTACCGACGCGAGAGCTGCGGCACGCGATCCCGCAGGTCTACGCCGGCTACAAGGAACTGCACGATTCGGCGCTGGCGGCCGGGGCCCTGGACGCCAGGACCAAGGAGCTCATCGCGCTGGCCGTCGCGGTCAGCAAGGAATGCGATGGCTGCATCGCCGCGCACGCCCACGCCGCCGTCCAGCACGGCGCCACCCCGCAGGAAGCCGCCGAGGCGATCGGCGTCACGTTCGTGATGAACGGCGGCCCGGCCACCGTCTACGGTGCGCGAGCCTTCGCGGCGTTCCGCGAATTCTATGGCGAGCGGGCCGCCGGAGACGCGCCGTCCGGCCAGGGGCAGCCGACCCGGCCCCGGCCTGAGATCGCCCAGCCCAACGGCCACCAGCGCGTCGACTAGGCGGGAGGCGGTCATCGTGGATGAGGCGAGTGCGAGCTGGGCGGTCGACGGGCTGGGCCCGGCACTGGTCGCATTCCTGCGACCGTGCGCGGGGGTTGAGGCGGTCGTGGTGGTGGACAACGTGGCGGCGGGTCCGGCGATCGGCGGCGTCCGGATGCGGCCCGATATCACGGCCGGTGAGGTGGCGCGGCTGGCCCGCGCCATGACCATGAAGAACGCCCTGGCTGGTCTGCCGCACGGCGGCGGGAAGTCCGGCATCGCGGCGCCCAGCTTGGCCGCAGCCGATCACGAGCGGGTGATGCGCGCGTTCGCCCGGGCCATTAAGCAGCTCACCGACTACATCCCGGGTCCGGACATGGGCACCAGCGAGACCTCGATGGCGTACGTCCATGATGAGATCGGGCGGGCCGTCGGCCTGCCTGCCGTGCTCGGCGGAGTCCCGCTTGACGACCTCGGCGCAACCGGGTTCGGGCTGGCGGTGTGCGCGGACGTCCTGAGCGAGGCCAAGATGCTGGAGCTTGACGGCGCACGTGTTGTCATCCAGGGCTTCGGCGCGGTGGGCTGGCACGCCGCCCGCTTGCTCGCCGAGCGGGGCGTGAAGATCGTCGCGGTCTCCGACAGCCAGGGCGCGACGTGGAATCCGGGCGGGCTTGACGTCGCGGCCTTGCGGGCACACAAGACGTCCCTTGGCACGGTAGCGGGGTTCCCCGGCGGCACAGCGGTACCGCGGGACGACATCATTGGCCTGGATTGTGAGCTCCTGATTCCCGCCGCCCAGCCCGATGTGGTCACGACGGGCAACGCCGCGAAGATCTCGGCCCGGGTGATCTTGGAAGGAGCCAATATCCCCATCACCGTCCAGGCCGAAGCCCAGCTGGCCGAACGCGGCGTGCTGTGCGTCCCGGACGTGGTCGCCAATTCCGGTGGCGTCATCTGCGCCGCGGCCGAGTATCGCGGCGCAGGGCGCGTCGAGGCATTCACCGAAATCACGGAGAAGATCCGGGATACCACCGGCGAGCTGATCGACCGCATCAGGCACGGCACGCTGACGCCGCGCGCAGCCGCCGGCCAGATGGCTCAAGAACGACTGGAGAAGGCACTCGCCCTCCGCCGCAAGTTCTGAAGCCCGTGCCGCCGTCGATGGCGCCGCGCGGCCGCAGCGACGGTGTCGACGACTATTCCGCAGGTTGCCGCACATGAGGGGCTCTTTGGGCCTCGTGTCGGCCACGAGCGCGTTCAGTCCGGTCAACGTCGAGGAGTGCCGCCACGGTCGGCCCGTCAGGAGATGGTGTAGAAGGGCACTCCGACACCAGCCCGTACCGGGCCGACGAGCATGACTGACTCGCCTGGGCACGCGCTCGACTGGAACGGGTCCGGCCACGCCGTCTTCAGCCCGGGAGCGATGACGCTCAGGGAGTCCGACGGTCGCGGCCTGGAGCACAGGATTCCGGCGTCGGTCACGTTCAGTACCGCGTGCGCGGTCGCGCCTGGTTTCAAGGTGACGGTCGCCGCGGTACCCCCCCACCTGGCGGGCAGGCCGACCTGCTTACCGTGGTACATCTGGGTCACGCCGGGATGACCGTGCAGCGTGCAGCTGACTCTTCCGGTGTTGCTGAACTCCAGTTGGACCTGCACGCCCCCGGCGTGGCCGTTGCCCGGCAGGCCGATCCAGTTAACCGTGGTCGTGCAGGCCGGCGGTGCGGTGGCCGACGCTGTGGCGGCCGGGATCGCAATGCCGAATCCCAGCGCGGCAACGCCGGTAGCGGTGAGTGCCCACCGGATGAACCCTCGCATGATGATCACCATCCGTGTCTGACGATTCCGGGATGTTGCGCCGGTCTCGGGGTTATTCGGCGCGCCGCGAAAATGGTCTGCGGGGCGATCTCCCTTCGCCGGCATTACCCGGATCAGGTCCTTGGGGTCGCCGTCTGGCTTCTCCGCCGACGGCTTCTCAGCCATTTAGTACGTACCCGGCCCCTCCCGGGCGTCCGTACCGTTTAGCTCCCCCTCTCGCCCTGCAGACGCGTCCAGGCTGCGCGGCGCGGAGAGGCTGTGCCCAGGGACGAAAGTCCCTGCCTACTCGGCCGAAGGTCGGTTCTCGCGGCTCTCATGAACGACCGCGGCTGATCGGGACCTTGGGCACTGGCGTGCTAGGCGTCCTTGTCCTACCGTCTCGGGTGTGCGGCATCCCGTAGGCCCGGAGGTGACCGGTTGACCGTGCTCGCGGAGGCTGACGGCCCCGGGCGGTCTTACGCGCTCCTGGCCGATGGCGTCACGATGACGATCAGGCCGGCGGGCCCCGGGGACTACGAGGCGGTCAAGCGGCTGCACGAGGCGATGTCGCCGGACAACCTGTATTTCCGCTTCTTCAGCGCGAGCCGGGTATCCGCCGAGCGCGAGGCCCGGCGGGTGTGCCTGGAGGCGGTCCCGGGCCTGGTGGCGCTGCTCGGGCTGCTTGGCGACGAGCTGGTGGGGGTGGCCAGCTACACGGTGACCGGCGACGGGGCGGCCGCCGAGATCGCCCTAGCGGTTGCCGACAGGATGCACCGGCGCGGTATCGCCACGCTGCTGCTCGAGCACCTAGTTTCGGTCGCCCGCGCCTGCGGCGTGAGGACCTTCGTCGGCGAGGTGCTGCCGGACAACTACCCCGTGCTGCGGGTCCTCAGCGACACCGGGCTGGCCGTGCGGCACCGGCACGGCAGCGGCGTGGTCGACGTGTCCATCCCGATTCCGCCTAACGCCGCCCTCGGCGAGGCGAGCGTCTACCTGGACGCGGTGGCGGCCCGGGACCTGCACGCGGACGTGGCCAGCCTGGAGCCGCTGCTGGCACCGCGGTCGGCCGCGGTGATCGGCTCGGGCCGGCACGCCCGCTCAATCGGGCGGATCATCCTGCTCGGCATCCGCGAGGCGGGTTTCGCCGGGACGCTGTACGCGGTCAACCCGTACGGCGGCGACATCGAGGGCATCCCGTGCGTCGCGTCGGTCGCTGAGCTGCCCGAGGCCCCCGACCTGGTGGTGATCGCGGTCCCGGCTGCACGGGTGGTGGAGGTGGCGCGGGAGTGCGGCAGGCGCGGAGTCAGGTCGCTGGTGGTGATTACCTCGGGCCTGAGCCCGGCCCAGGAATCCGGCCTGCTTGAGGCCACGCGGCAGGGCGGTATGCGCCTGGCTGGCCCGAATTCCTTCGGCGTCGCGGTCCCGGGGACGGGACTGGATGCCACCTTCGCCGTGCACCACCCGGCCCCCGGCCGGACCGGGCTGGTCGTCCAGTCCGGCGGCGTCGGCGCCGCGCTGGTGGAGCAGTTCTCCCGGCTCGGCATCGGGGTCTCCTCGTTCGTCTCGGTGGGGGACATGCTGGATGTCGGCGGCACTGACCTGCTGCTGTGGTGGGAGGCGGACAACGTTACCGAGCTGGCCGTGCTTTACCTCGAATCGTTCGGCAACCCGCGCAGGTTCGCCCGGACCGCGCGCCGGGTGAGCGCGAAGCTCCCGGTCCTGACCGTGCACGCCGGGCGGTCGGCGCCCGGCCAGCGCGCGGCCGCCTCGCACACCGCCGCGGTGGCCGCGCCGCCGATCACCCGGCAGGCGCTGTTCGACCAGGCGGGCATCATCGCCACCGCCAGCTTCGGCGAGCTGCTCGACGTCGCCGTGCTGCTGGCGTCCCAGCCTGTCCCGGCGGGCGGCACCGTGGCGATCGTGTCCAACGGCGGGGGTGCGGGCCTGCTGGCTGCCGACGCGTGCGCGGAGGCCGGCCTGGGCGTGGCCGCGATGAGCCCGGAGACCCGCAGCCGATTGCGGGAGGTACTGCCTGTCGGCTCGGCCCTCGGCGGCCCGGTGGACGCCACCGTATCGGTCGGCGCGCAGGCGTTCAGCCAGGCCCTGCAGATCGCCTCCGGTCAGGACGGCGTGGATGCCCTGATCGCCGTGGTCGTGCGGCACGCTCTGGCCGACCTGATCCCGGTGCTCAGCACTGCACGCCTCCCTATCCCGGTCGCGGCGGTGGTGCTGGACCAGCCCGAGGCGGTCCGGCTGGTCCGCGGCGACGGCGACGGTCCAGACCCCGGGACCGTGCCGGCGTACGCCTACCCGGAAGCGGCGGCCCGGGCCATCGCCGGGGCCGCCCGCTACGGCGCGTGGCGGTCCAGACCGTCAGGCACCGTACCGGAGTTGGGGGACCTGCGGGCGGCCGACGCGCGCTCGATCGTGACCTCGTTCCTGGCGCGGATGCCGGGCGGTGGCTGGCTGTCCGCCGAAGCTGCCGACGGCCTGCTGCGCTGCTACGGCGTCCCGATGGTGGAGTTCCGGCGGGCCGACGGCGCTGACGCGGCCGTCGAGGCTGCGGCCGGCCTCGGCGGCCACGTGGTGATCAAAGCCGATGTGCCCGGCCTGCTGCACAAAGCCGCGGTCGGCGCGGTCGAGCTGGACCTGCACGGGGCCGGCGAGGTGCGGGCGGCTATGAGCCGCCTGCGGGACAAGTTCGCCGGCCGGATGAACGGAGTACTCGTCGAGCCGATGATCACCGGCGGCACCGAGGTCATCGTCGGCGTTGTGCAGGAACCCGTATTCGGTCCGGTGGTGGTGTTCGGGCTCGGCGGGATCGCCACCGAGGTGCTCGGTGACCACGTGGCCCGCCTGGCCCCCCTCACCAGCGCCGACGCCGACGACCTAATCCACTCCATCCGCGCGGCACCGGTGCTGCTCGGGAGCGGCGGTCGGCCGGCGGCCGACGTCAGCGCATTGCGCGACGCACTACTCCGGGTCTCCCGGCTCGCCGACGACCTGCCGGAGGTCGCCGAACTCGACCTCAACCCGGTGATCGCACGCCCGGACGGTGTCATCGCCGTGGATGCGCGCGTGCGCGTAACCAGCCATCGCCTGGCCGACCCGTTCCTGCGCCAGCTTCCCGCGGCACAGATCTGACCGTCGTCATACCTCTGACCCCGACCCGATGGCGCGGGTCCTCTTGCGCAGCCCCGCCGAAGGCCGGTGAGCGTGTTACCGCGGTGACGCCGATGATCAGCGCGGCGATCCCGCCGCTTCCATCGCGAGCAGGCCGGCGGAGATGTGCGCCCGGTCGCCGAACACGACGATTCCCAGGGCGACGTCGGCAACGGGGACTCGCCGGCGGCGATGGCCGGCAGCGCCGCCCGCAGCGGGGGCGCTGAACGCGTTCTGCATCAGCCAGATGCCGACGATGCCCGCGCCGACCAGAGCCGGCAGGTCAGCCTGGCGCAGGACGAGGACGCGATCAAGGCGTCACGCGAAGTGGCCGAGCGCAGTGAGCTGTTGCGGCGGCACGCCGACCGGCCGGCCGCGCCTGCCGAAGTGGCTGCGCTGCTCCATTCGGTAGACCGGGTCGGCCGGGTGCTGGCCGACCTCACGTGCGCGGAGAAGGGCATTGCAGACATGCTGACCCGCCTGGCCGACTGCGGCAATCCGGATTGGGCCACGCAGCTACGGCAGCAGGTGCAATAAGCTCTGGCCGAAGCGAGGCACGCTAACGACCTGGCCTGATCACGGCAGGGGCTGGCCGACCCTCCTAACGGCTGCGCCGGGCCGTCAGCCCGAACCTGCGGTCGGCCAGGTAGGGCCGGAAGGCCCAGGGATCTTCCGTATCTGGTGTCCTTGGTCCCGGACCGCCCGGCCAAGCGTCCCTACCGCTGGCGCGGGCGGAAATGCTGTCCTGGAACCCGATCATCTCCGGAGGTGCCGTGACGCGCAGCCCCAAGGCCCGCCAGCCGGGAACACGCCTGGCGCGCTGCGCCCGCCGGCTCGGCTTCGACCGTAACCCGCTGCGCCGCCGGACGGACCGGATCGAGGCGGTGATACGGCTGGCCACGCTGATCCTGTTCCTGGTGGCCATGCCCATCATCGTTCTGGCCGTCGCCCGGCAGGCCGATCACGTCGCGTCGCGTCACGCGTACGCCCAGCAGGCGGCGGAGCGCGAGGTCAGCGCCGTGCTGCTGCAACCGGCGCAAGCGACCGGGGTTCCGGATCCGTACACCTCGGTCCAGCTGATGTACGCGCTGGCCCGCTGGCAGCCTCCCGGCCTGTCGCCCCGGTCCGGGCCGGTCCTAGTCCCGGCGGGAACGCTCGCTGGAAGCACCGTTAAGGTCTGGATCGACGCCTCCGGCGCGGTCGCCAGCCCGCCGCCCGATCACCGCGTGATCGCCGGCGACGTGACCGTCGCCGCCATGGCGGCCTGCCTGGTCACAAGCCTGCTGGTGCTCACATCGAACGCGCTGGCCCGGGGCGCCTTGGACCGCCGACGGCTCCGCGCCTGGGATGCCGCGTGGCGGGCGACCGGCCCGCTGTGGAGCGGCCACCGCGGGTGAGGCCTGACGGGCCTGCTTACTGGTCGCGGTCCTGGCTCGCCCGGAACTGTTCCCACTCGCGCGGGTCGCTGGCGAGGTGCCCTTCAGGAACGCAAGATCAGCCGCAGGACGACGGGCAGCAGGGAGATCCAGCGCTCGTGGCGCGCCGATTCGGCAAGCCCGATGCCATCTCTCCGGTCCGCCCGGACTGAGACAGCGCGACCGCGAGGTCACTCGAAGCCGCCGCCAGGGGTGCGCGCCGCCGACCAGAGCCGTTCCCGCGGCGGGTGCAGGAACCGCTTCCAGCTCTGCGGCCCGGGCGAGTGACCGAAGGCGGCCCCGTCGTGACGGGGCCGAAGCTGGTAGCCGCCCGGGCTCCAGCCGGACCCCCCAGCCGGACGGCAGCTCCGCGACACAGGCCAGCTCCCGCAGCACGATCGCGCCGTCCCGGACGGCCGGGCCGATCACGCGGTATCCCCCGGCCACCAGAACCCGGTACAGATCGCCGAGCCCCCCGGCCGCGATCACGCGGGGGGCGGAACTACCGGTCTCGGGAGACCTAACCACCGTCCGTTCGGCATCAGTGCCTTTCACCACCTAGCGTCGGTCAGCGTGGCCGCCTGCGGTCATGGGCGTAAGTTCGTGATTGGCGGGCCCTTCGTCCCTTGTGC
>Ga0187814_10000241_pt1 | contig 16463 bp, 13 predicted proteins | sample NC_S_4_FD_132450 | JGI IMG/M metagenome (GOLD analysis project Ga0187814, IMG submission 132450) | Wetland sediment microbial communities from Neuse River Estuary, North Carolina, USA - ASW-S_4 | ecosystem: Environmental > Aquatic > Freshwater > Wetlands > Sediment | place: USA: North Carolina... | reverse complement strand
CAGCGCGCTTGTGAGCATGTACGCGATCGTGAACAGGAGCTCGTCGGCCATGCCGCGGTCGCTCATGGCCGGCCCATGTATCGTTCTTTATGGTAGAGCTCCGCCAGGGCGCGCTTTTGCGGAGCCTGAGGGATGCTCTTCGGCCTCCCCACGGCGACGAGGAGGCGCGGCTTCAGGAATTGTGGCAAATCGAGGAAGACTGACAAGGCTCTGCCATCGAAGGAGCCGATCGCGCAGGAGCCGAGGCCCATATCGTGGGCGGCCAGAAGAATGTTCTCCATTGCGGCGCCCAGATCGAAACTGGCCATCTCCTCGAGCTCGGGTCCTCCGCCGCCCCTCCGGCGTTCATCCGCGCATAGCACGATTACAGCCGCAGGAGATCCCACGATGCCCGGCGCGAGCGAGCGGACGGCGGCCACGCGCCTGGCTTCGCGGATGGAGAGGAAGACCCAGGGCTGCGCATTCCCGCCGCTCGGCGCGGCGGCTGCCGCTTCGACTAACGTGTCCAGCTCCTCGTCCGTGATTCGGTCGGCGGTGAAGCCGCGGATGCTGCGGCGGCCGCGGATAGCCTCGAGTGTCTGCATGCTACATCGCTCCTCGTATCTCAAGCTCCTCATAACCCGCAAGCGCTTTCTCGGGCGGGTTTGGATAGGTGATCTTGCTCTGTGTCAATCCAAGATCGACAAGCGCTTCGGCCATTTTCACCGCGACTGCGGGAGGCTCCAGGACCGGAACGTCGAGCCCCTTCGCCAGGAGCTCCGATCTCAAGCGGGCGGCCAATCCGATCATTCCCGTGCAGCCTGGAACGACGACCTGAGCATCATCTTCAACTACCGCCAGCTCCGCCTCGCGAACGAGGGCATCGAGGGCCGCGCCGGGGTCCTCCTCGAGCTCCTGCACCGACATGTCGATATCCCGGATCGAGGCGAGCTGACTGCCGAGGCCGTATTCCTCGATCTTTTTCAGGAATTTGCGTTTCGTATCCAGCCTGGTTCCGAGGATGGAAAACCGATGCGCCAGGGAAGCTGCCACGAAATAGCTCGTCTGTCCCGGCCCCACCACGGGAATATCGACGCGTTCACGGATTGCGTCCAAACCGGGATCGAGCATGCAGTCCAGCACGAGGGCCGTGGCGCCCTCCTCTTCCGCCCGGCGCGCCAATCGGAGCATCTCGGGTATCGCCAGCGCTTCATCCATGAAGGCCTCGAGCGTCGCAGGGCCGCGTTCGATCGCCGAAGCTCGCAGATCGCAGCCCGGGCGCGCATGGCTGCGGTATTCGCGCTCGGTCATTTCAAGAGAGTGCTCATCGCGGAAGCCGAGGGTCACCGGGACAAGAACCTGGATGCGCGGAGCCTTCTCAAGCCGTCCTCCGGTCTCGGGCACGGCGGTCTTCCCCGCCGAAACCTGTCCGCCCGGCGTTCCCCGGGAATAGGGGGGATACACCCTCCGGCTCGACGAGAGTCCGAGATCGACCAACAGTTCCGCCCACTTGAGAGCGGCGAACGAAGGATCAATGACCGCCGCGTCGAAGCCCCCCTCCCTGAGCCTCGCTCGGACGGCTCCCCCCAAGCCGCTCATCAGGGTGCAGCCGAAGACGATCGCCTGCGCGCCGTCGCGGGCGATGGCCTGGACCGACTCTTCGACCAAAGCCGAGAGAAGCCTGTCTCGACTGCGCCCCAAATCGAGCACCGGGATGTCCACCCACCGCGTCGAAGCGTATTTCGTCGCAAGGCCGTAACGGCGGACGAGTCGCTCACAAGGATAGACGTCGCGGGCCGCCGTGCCGATTATGGAAAATCTATGCGCCACTATCGACGCCATGAGCATGGCGGATTGCGCGGCGCCGACCACGGGAATCGAGACGGCCTCCCGTGCGGCCTCGAGCCCCGGATCATTCATGCAATCGACGACGACCGCGTCCGCTCCGTCGCGCTCGGCCTCGAGCGCGCGCTGGATGACGCCGGGCGCGGCGAGGGCCTCTTCATACAGGCACTCGATGGAGGCGGGTCCGCGCTCGAGGTTGACTATGCTGAGCTTCGTGTCCTGTCTGACCTTGTCCGCGCAGGCGCCGGGGAAGGCAGACAGGGACTCCGCGGCGGTGACGGGAGCGATCACGCGTATGCGCATGGCGGCTACTCCAGAGCCAGGGCCGCGAAGACCTTCGCGTCCCCGATCGTATTGGCGAGCAGCGAATACTCGTTGGGCTGGTGGGCGGTGTCGTCCACCCTGCCCCAGACGACGCACTCGAGGCCGGCGTTCCGAAGATGGGCGCCCACGGTTCCGCCGCCAATGCCGATCGCCTTTGCCTCGATGCCGTAGACCGACCGGACCACTCTCCCCAGCGCCGTCACGACGGGCGCATCGGAGCGCGTGGGCTTCGATTCCGTGCTCTCCAGGACTTCGTAGGATACGGTGACGCCGTACTCCTTCTCCACGACGCGCATCCGTTTCGACAATTCCTCCAGGACTCGCGCGACCGGGTACTGCGGGAGGATGCGCATATCGAGATAGAAGACATCGTCTCCGGGGATCGTATTGACGTTCGGCACGTTGGCTTCTTTTTTAGTCGGGTTGATCGTCGTCCTGTCCGGCTCGAAGAGTCCGTCCCTGGCCTTGAAGACCTCGCGCTCGAGGGCGTGAGCCGCAAGGGCGAGGGCGCTCGCCGCGAGGAAGGCGTTGGCTCCCTGGTCGGGCGTGGCCGCGTGCGTCTGCTTCCCCTTCGTGACGACCCTCAGCCAGCAGATGTTTTTTTCGGCGACCTCGATCTTCGATCCGTCGGCCGATCCGCCGTCGGGGATGACGATGAGGTCGTCGCCGTGAAAGAGCCCCGGCGTCTTCTTGAGCAGATGGCAGATGCCGTACTTCGATCCGACCTCCTCGTCCGCGACGAAGAGGAGCTTGATCGTCCGCGTCGGGACAAGGCCGTTCTCCGTGAAGGCGAGGGCGGCGAGGATCGAGGCCACCATGTCCTGCTGATCGTCCTCGACGCCCCGGCCCATGACCTTCCCGTCCGTGTGGACGACCTTGAAGGGGTCGCTGCTCCACATGGAAAGGTCGCCTGCCGGCACGACGTCCAGGTGGGTCATGATCCAGAGGCGTCCTTCATCGCTTGAGCCGGGAATGGTAGCTACGATATTGGGCCTAAGGCCAGAGCTCACGCGCGGATCGGGGGCGTCGTATCGCTCTATGGCGCGGATTCCTTTTCCCGCGAGCCAGCCGACGAGTGCCTCTGCCTTTTCCATCTCGCCGTCGCCTCCGGACTCGGGGGCGAGGGCCGGAATGGAGGTGAGCAGGGATTGGAGCCCGACGACGGCCGGGCCTGAGCGGTCGAGGTATGAGAAGATCGTCGATCTTTCGGAGGCGCGGGGAGGCCGCTCCTCGCCCGGTCCGCTTTTTTGAGCGTCGCGCATCGTCATGAGAGCATCTCCAGCGGCTTGTAGTCGACCTCGAAGCCGAAGTGCCGGGGGCCGAAGATATGCACGCCCTTGTGCGTTCTCCATTCTGCCGGGGCAGGCAGGCCGAACACCGACACCGGCATCCCTATCCGCCAGTAGGGGTTCGTGACCGGCTCCACCGTCTCCTCGTTCAGGACGCAGATGAGATCCGGAACGGTGACGTCGATCTCCCCGTTTCTCCAGGCGATGATGTTCTCGTTCTTGAACCACAGGCGGTACGTCGAGCCTGAGTATTCTTCATCGCCCGCGATCAGCGCCTCGCCGACCGTGAACCCGTCTTTGGTTTCCCACGTGTAATCGCGGACCCTCCCCCTGAAGAGCATTCGACCCCTGCCGGCACTCGCGAGCCGCGGCGCGGCGGCCTCGCCCCTGTCGCGGGCTTCGCGCAAGGCCGCGCCCAGCTTGAGCGCGTACGAGATCGCGCCGGGGATGACCGCCTTCTTCAGCTGCGACGCCCTGACCGGATGGTCGACGACGCCGATCGAGTTCCTGCTGACCCTCGCCATGGCCCTCACGAGGGCCTCGGCGCGGAGATCGTTGACGACATCCTTGATGATGGCCGTGTCGCCGAAGGCGTTGGCCACGGCCATGGGGCTTATCGGAAGCCCGTTCATGAAATAGGTGGAGTGCTCGAGCTCGGGCACGGACCGGCCCGCAGGATCAGCGTCGATGAGGTATTTCCCGAGCATCGCGCCGACGCAAAAGGCTGTGGCGGTGTTTCCGCCGCCGAGCTCCGTGGAGATGACACCGTAGAACTCCTGGTTGAAATAGCCTTCCATGACCCTGAAGGCCCTGAGGGCCGATTCCTCGCCGATCTGCGGAAGGTCGGCATACTCGCGCCTTTCTGCCTCCGAAAGGGGGGAAATCGCGCCGCAGTTGTAGGGCGTCGCTATGTACGCGTCGTCGGGCACCTCGTCGAGGCTGACAAGCTTGAACTCCTTGCCCGCATCGAGGGCGGCGTCGACGAGGGCCAGCCCCTCCTTCAGACTGCCGCCCCCGCCCGTTCCCAGGATGGTGCACCCGTGGAGGATATCGGTGAGCTCCCGCCGTGACAGGCTACGCATGTGCCTTCAGCGCCTCCGCCATCGCGCGCAACTCGGGGTGCGTGACTAGCCCCTTGTCCATGATCTGCACGCCGTCAAGCCACACCGAGGAGTTCAGGCAGATGCCGTCGGTGTGGGACTTGGCGTTGATCCCTTCGGGCGGCGCGTCTATGGGGCTCAGGTATCCCAGCCCCCACTCCGTGCAGCCCCACACGCGCTCGTCTTCGAGGATGTTCCCCGTCAGCTTCGCGCCCGGGTTGAATCCGTAGCAGCCGTGGGCGAGCCTGAACATGTTGGGATCGTCGAAGGCCTCGAGCCAGGCCTTGAACTGAGCGGCCTGTCTCCCCCCCTCGATCTTGGCGACGCGTCCCTTCACGACGCTCAGGACCACGGGCTGCTCGAGGAGCCCGCAGGGCGGCACGAGGGAGCCGTCAAAGACAAGGGTGCCGTTGATGCTCTCGAACTTCGGTATGAAGCAGATCTGGCCGGCCATCATGTGCATGCCGGGCGTCGAGGCCTCGCCGTCGTCGCAGGTGAGTCTGTGCCGCGGCTCGAGCTCGAACTCGAGATCGCCGCCTGCGGGCGTGGTTATGCGCATTCGCTTGGCGGCGGCGGTCAGGTCGGTGACCCTGTGGAGGAAGCACGAGAGGTTCTTCTGCTCAACGCGCCCGATCACCCGAACCATCATGTCGACGTCCATGCCGACGAGGTTGATGTAGCGGAGCCGGGAGTTGTTTTCCATCGCGCGGATGAAGGGAGTCGAATAGAGAAGCCATTGGTTGTTGAACTCGACCCAGGTGTCCGCGGCGCTGAGCGCGGCCGTCAGCGTCTCGACCGGAAGGCCGGGGTCCGCAGCTTTCCCCACGCCCGGCGGGCAGGCGAGCCAGATCACCATCGGTTTCCCGCCCACAGAGAAGGCGCTACGCGCGGCGGCGTTGACCACCCGTTCGTCGGACTCCGTGTCGGCGGTAATGACCACCGTCTCGCCCTTTTTCACCGCGAACATGTCGCGCATGAGGATGTCGGCAGCGCTGCCCAGTTCATACTCGTACAAACCAGTCATGATCATATCCTCCTCGTTTTTTGCCTGTCCTCGATAGGCACGTATTCGCACGGGAAGCCGAAATAGGCGGGATTCAAAATCGAGAGACCACGCTTCGTCCTCCATATGTCAGGCGCCTTGAAGCCGAGGACCGATATCCTCATCCCCTCCTTGCAGAAAGGATTCGTGACGGGATACGCGGTCTCATTCTCCACGGTGCAGATGAGGTCGGGCACGGTCGCGAGTTCGCGGCCATCTTCCCAACACACGATGTTCTCATTTTTGAACCAAATCCGATAATGCTTCCCGCGGAATTCTCCTATGCCCTCGAATTCGATGGTGCCCACCGTAAACCCGGCCTCGTTTTTCCACTCAGTGTCGCGCTCGACCACGCCTTCGAAGAGGAGGCAGCCCCCTCCCGCGGCAATGACAGCGGCGACGGCGTCGTCGCCCCGCTCGGCCGCGAGCCTCCTGGCGCGCCCTACCCTGCCGGCCAGCGTAAGCGCTCCGGGGATCACCGAGCTCCTGAGGTCCCTGCCCAGGCAGGGATGGTCGGTCATGCCGACCGTGCCGCCGCTCACCACCGACAGGGCGCGGACCATGCTTTCGGCGCGGAAATCGTCCACTACACTTCCGAAGACGGCTGTGTCGCCTATCGCGTCGGCCACCGCCAGCGGAAAGATCGGCCGCCCGCTCACGAAGAAGGTGGAGAATTGGAGGTCCGGCACCGCGCGGCCCGCCGCGTCCGCGTCCACGATGACCTTGCCGAGTCTCGCGCCTGTCGACATGGCGACCGCCGTGTTGCTGCCGCCGTACTCGATCGACACGACCCCGTCGACGGCTCTGCCGCTGTATTTCTCGAGCGCCCTGACCGCGGCGACGGTCTCGAGCTCGTCGATCCTGGCATAGGCCGCGTAGGCATCCTTGCCTCCCTCCGGACCGATCGATCCGCAGAAATACGGACAGGTAAAGAGCTGTTCGTCGCCTATCTCGTCGATCGACGCCAGCTCGTACCTTAGATTGCGGCGGAAGTCCTCCTCCACCAACGCGAGCCCCTTCTCCAGACTTCCACCGCCGCCCGTGCCCAGGATGGTGCAGCCGAACAGGATGTCCTTCGCTTCCTCGATGGTCAGCTTACGCATTGTTTTTCCTTGCCCTCTCTTCCTTCGACAGTAGATGACACGCGGCCCAACGCCCCGGCCCGAGCGAGATCGGCCGAGGCTCCTCGTTCTTGCACAGTTCCATCGCATTGGGGCAGCGCGTATGAAAACGGCAGCCCGACGGCGGATTTATGGCGCTCGGCACGCTGCCCTCTATCGTGGCGATGGAATCTATTCCTTCCTTATTGATGTCCGGGATGGCCGCGAAGAGAGCCTTGGTGTAGGGATGGGCGGGACTGGTGAACACCGCCTCCGCATCGCCGTACTCCACGACCTTGCCCAGATACATCACGGCGATCTTGTCCGCCATGAAGTTGACCACGCTGAGATCGTGGGAGATGAGGATATAGGTGAGACCGAGCCTCTCCTTCAGCCCACGCAAAAGCTCCAGCACCTGGACCTGCGATAGAACATCGATCGATGACGTAGGCTCGTCGAGCACGACGAGCTTCGGCCTGAGCGCCAGGGCGCGCGCGATGGCTATTCTTTGCCGTTGCCCGCCACTGAACTCGTGCGGATATTTGTAGATGTCGCCCTTGGAGAGCCCCACCATCTCCATGAGCTCCTCCACCTTGCTCGTCAATTCGTCGGGCCTCAGGTCCATGTGGACTCTGAACGGCTCGCTCAGGATATCCCTCACGAGGTGTCGCGGATTGAGCGACCAAAAGGGGTCTTGGAAAACGATTTGGACGTCGCGTCTCAGTCTCCTTAGGTCCCTTTGGCCAATCCGAAATATGTCCTCGCCGTCGAAGACGACGGTGCCCGCCGTCGGTTCTTCCAGCTTCAGCACGACGTTCATGAGAGTCGTTTTGCCGCATCCAGACTCCCCGACCAGGCCCAGGACATCGCCGGGCTCGACGTCAAGGTCCACCCCATCCACGGCCATGACCCAGGCGTTCGGCCGCGCGAAAAAACCGCTCCGTATCGGAAAATATTTCTTAAGGGCTCTGACTTTGAGAAGGGGTTCGCTCATTTCGCCCAACCTTCCTCGAAGGCCCGATGGCAGGCGACGCGATGCTCGCCCTCGACCATCCTCGCTTCGGGCCGCTCACTCACGCACCGCGGGATTCGTCTCGGGCAGCGCGAAGCGAACTGACAACCGGCATTGGCCGTCTCAGTTGCCGTCGTCGGGGGGAGACGGCCGAAATCCTGCGCTTCCCCCTTGCCGTTCGGTATGGCGTTGAGGAGGAGCGTCGTATAAGGGTGCCTGGGCGTCCTCAGTATTTCGCGCACGGTGCCGCTTTCGACGATCCTGCCCCGCTGCAGGATGCCCACGCGAGAGCACATGGCCGACACGAGGCCCAGATTGTTCGCGATAAAAAGCACCGTCATCTTAAGATCACGCTGCAGCTGGGCCACCAGCTTCAGAATTCCCGCCTGGATCGTCACGTCCAGGTTTCGGGTCGGTTCGTCCGCTATGAGGAATTCCCCTCCGCAGGACAGGGCGACAGCGATTATGATACGCTGCCGCTGTCCGCCGCTCAGCTCGTGGGGGTACTTGCCCAGCGTGTTCGCCGCGTCGGGCAGCCTCACGATATCGGCCATTTCGAGCGTCAGCTTCTCCGCGGCCTTGTGTGAACACCCGCGGCTCTGTCGGATGACTCGGCGCAGCTGTTCCCCCACCGTGAAGACCGGGTTCAGGGTAGACATCGGGTCCTGAAAAATCATCGAGATTCTTTTTCCGCGAACCTTTCGCATTTCGGACTCGCTTTTCGATAGCAGATCTTCGCCATCGATAGTTATCCGACCGCTATGGATGATGCCCGGAGGCGCTGCAAGGAGCCGCATTATGGTCAGAGCCAGCACCGTTTTTCCGGACCCGCTCTCCCCCACGATCCCGTAGGTCTCGCCCTTGCCTATGTAGAAATCCCCGATGTCAAGAACGCTCTTTTCGCCCTCGAAGGTCTTGTAGCCGACCTTCAAATCATTAACCGCGAAATACGCATCCATCACGGACTCTCCTTCAAAGCTTCCGCGTCTTGGGATCCAGGATCTCCCGCAGCCCGTCGCCGAGCAGATTGAATACGAGCACCGTGATGAAGATGGCCAACCCCGGGAAAATGCTGTACCACCAGGCGTCCAGGAAATACTGCCGGCTCGTGCTCACCATGAGCCCCCATTCCGGGATAGGCGCCTGGGCGCCGAGCCCGAGGAAGCTCAGGGAGGATATCGTGAGGATGACGCCTCCGAGGTCCATGGACGCCTGGACGATGACGGGCGCTATGCAGTTGGGCACGACGTGGTTGAAGATGATCTTGCGAGGCGAAGTGCCTATCGCCCGCGCCGCCTTCACGAACTGCCGCTCCCTGATCGATACCGCCTGACCGCGGACGAGCCGCGTATACCATGGCCACCACGATATGGCTATGGCGAGCATCGCGTTCTGCAGGCTTGGCCCCAGGAAGGCAGCTATCGCTATCGCCAACAAAAGCGGCGGAAAGCTGAGGAAGACATCGGTGATCCGCATGATGAGCTCGTCGAGGAACCCGCCCATCGTTCCGGCGATGGCGCCCAGGGGGACTCCGATGAGGAGCGCGATGACTACCGCCACGACGGCCGTCTCCACCGATATTCTGGTTCCAAAAAGCACGCGGCTGAAAATATCCCGCCCCAGCTCGTCGGTGCCGAAGAAATACGTGCCGGACGGGGCCAGGAGCTTGTCTTGCGGATGCGTCTCGCCCCGGACATGGCCAGGGTACGGCACGATCAAGGGCGCGAATACGGCAATGAGCAGAAGAAGCACGACGATGACGAGAGACAACTTCGTGAGCTTATTTCGATTCAAGAGATAAAAGGAAAGTTTGATCTCCTTCAATCTCGGTTTCAGGGTGTTTACAGAAAGCGATGCAAGACTCATGCATTCACCTCTTCATATCCGCACGCGGGGATCCAACGCGACCACGATATCGGCTAGGAGGTTCAGGAGTATGTACACTATCGCCGAAAAAATCGTGACGCCGATGATCGCGGGGTAATCGAGCGCCATGACGGCCGACGAGATATAGTTGCCGATCCCCGGCCACGCAAAGATCGCCTCGACCAGAAACGTGTTCACGAGCGTATATCCGATGGAGAGGGTGACAACCGTCACGGTCGGCCCGAGCGAGTTTTTCAATGCATAGGACCACAGGATCATTCGCGGAGGCAATCCGTAGGACCTCGCCGCGCATATATAATCCTCATTCAGGATCTCGAGGAGGGCCGAACGCGTCATCCGTGCGACGAGGCCGATCGGATAGAGCGCTATGGTGATCCCCGGCAGGACGATGTGAGCGAGGGCGTCATTCAGCACGACGAAGTTGCCGGTGATGAGGCTGTCGAGGATGACGAAGCCGGTGATATGATGAAGCGGATACATGAGCCGCACCGTCATGCTCTGCTGGTCGCCGAGCGGCAGCACGCCGAGCATGCGGTAAAAGATGAGTTGCAGAAAGAGTCCCACCCAGAAGGTTGGCAGCGAGACTGCCCCCACCGAAAAAAACCTGCTGAAGTGGTCGAGCCAGTGGTCCTTCTTATAGGCGGAGAGAACGCCCAAGGGAATGCCCACCAGCACGGCGAAAACCGTGGACAGCAGCACGAGCTCAAGGGTGGCGGGCAGGTAATTCTGCAATTCTCTCGTAATAGGCTGATGGCTGCGCAGGGAATAGCCCAGATTGCCCTGGAGCAGATTGGCCACGTATTTGAGGAACTGCACGTACAGGGGCTTGTCCAGGCCCAGCTCTATCCTGGCCGCCTGTTTCTGCGCCACGGTCGCGCGGGAGCCGACCCACTGCGCGGCCGGATCTGCGGGAATAACGCGCGTAAGGAAAAACGTTATGAAGATGACCCCGAAGAGCACCAGTATCCCGAGCAAGAGCCTCTTTACGATGAAGCTTTTCAAGACAATCCCCTCTCGTTCTGGGGAAGGGGCTCTTTGATCGACTTCCCAGACAGCCCCTTCCCAGACGGACTCTCCGATCCTTACTCCTTGTACGTGTCGTAGAAGAACACGACATTCGGATAGACTGGATTATCTTTAAATCCCTTGAATGTGCGATTGGTGATGAAGACGTCCTTCTTGTCGTAGGCGAAGATGGCGGCCGCCTGGTCTATGAGCATCTTCTGCGCGGTGATGAATTCCTGCGTGGCAGTGCGCCTATCGATGCCGCTCGACTCGTTGCCTTGGTCTATCAGCTTGTCGAAGGCGGGGTCCTTCATGTAGCTGAAGTTGTAGTTGGGCGTATCCTCGCTATGAAAGAGATTGAAGAGCCAACTGTAGGGGCTGGCGATATCCGGCCACCAGTACATCTCGAATATGTCCTGACGTCCCTGGGAGTCGCCCTTGGCGAGCTCCCATTGGCTGGCCCAGGGCATGGCCCGGATTTCAAGGTCCACGTTAATTTTGGCGAGCTCCGACTTGTAGAGCTCCACCGACTTCTTTTCCGCCTCGTCGCCCGAGGAATAGGTCACGAGCAGCTTGATGCCGCCATTCGGGTATCCGGCCTGGGCCAGGAGGGATTTCGCCTTTTCCAGGTCGTAGCTGTACTGGGGCAGGCCATCGCCGTGGCCCCAGAGACCGACGGGTATCGCCCCTCGGGAAAGAGAAGCGTTGCCTCCCGCGTACTTCACGACATCCTGATATGGGAATGCGAAGGACAGCGCCTGACGGACGAGTTTGTTGTCCAGCGGCTTCTTCGCCATATTGAAGTAGAGCATTAGGTTCTGGAGCGAGGGCCCCACGTAGATCGCCACGTTCGAGTTGCTCTTGAGCGCGTTGACATCCTCGTAGGGGAGCTCGAGCGTGAAGCTGGCGTCGCCCTTCTCGATCATCTGGCGGCGCGTGGCTGTTTCGGCTATCTTCTGGAAGACAACCTTGTCGTAGTGTTTGCCTTCCCATCCTCGCCAATATCCGTCGAAGCGCGTCAGAACGACTTCCTGGCCCATCTTGAAGCTCTGGAGCATGTAGGGGCCGGAGCCGGCGTCGTTCCCCTGGGACAGCCAGCCGGCGGGGTGTGTTTTGACCGCGGTCGGCGACACGATGAAGGCCGCATAGCCGCAGCTGGCCACGAGGTCGAGCGGCGCCGGATACTTCAGGTCGAATCTCACCGTATAATCGTCGACGACGTGAATTTCCTTGACGGCGCCCCAAATGTATCCGGCGCCCTTCCCGAGGCTGATGGTTCTATCGATGGAGTACTTCACCGCATCCGCATTCAAGTCCGTTCCATCGTGAAACTTGACCCCCCTCCTGATCTTGAACGTCCAGCTGAGAGAATCCGGGCTCTTCGAATAGTCCGTCGCGAGCACTGGCTCGAACTTGTCGTTCTCGGGATCGTAGCGCAGAAGTGTCTCATACATGTTGTTCATCACAATGATGCCGTTTGAGAATTCCACGCTCGGGTCCCAGTCGAGGACCGGCTCGGCGTAGTAGGCATAGATGGCAATTGTAGGCTCTTTGTTGCCGCCGCCCTTGGTCGGGTTCGCCCCGCAGCCAAGGAATAAAAGAAATGAGACCGAGAACAAGATAAAAAACGGAGCAGAGCACCTTTTCCACACGGACCTCTTCATCGCTGCGTCCCCCTTGCCTAGAATCATCTAACGTGCCAGCCGATCAGGGAATTTGAATAATCCCAAAGACAACTCCGCGCATAAGCGATCGCTCGCCTACCCAGGATTCGCAGGAGCGCCCCCCTGTCCTGCGTTCAACGGCCCGATAAATAGCCACTTTCTGCAGCCCACTGTAGGCCGGGGCAGCGGCACTCTCTTCAAGACCTTGCTATATCAATACATAGACTTTCGCTTTACCTAAGGGAATTGGAGTATTACACTAACGACAAACACATTCTGATCGGTTTCCGGAATTTCCGAGATAGCGTACGTCGAATCTCGGGACGAGTTTAGTTGATTATAACATGGAGGTTTGCTATAGAATTGTGATAATTACAGATATGCGGGCTTGTTTTTAGAGTTTCTCCATATCTGCATCCGCATGGTCGTAGCAGAAGTTCTTCCACAACGGGGTGATCGATGTCCGTAACGGTCAAACAGGCCTTGGAATTGGAGATCATGGCGGGGGCGAGGATATCGGCGGGCGCATCGGGCCTCGACCGTATCATACGCAGGGTGAGCTTCATCGACTCTCCCATCGACTCCGACGTCCTTGAAAAGGGTATTCTGATGCCGGGGGATTTTTTCATAAGCAGTTTTTTTGTAGTAAAGGACCACCCAGAGCAGATGCTGGAGATTATGGAAATGCTCCTGGCCTCAGACTCCAGCGGGCTCTGCATCATCAGCGAGTTCTTCATCGAACCCCCGTCGGAGATCGTCGATTTCGCCAATGCGCACGACATTCCCGTCATCTTCATCGACCAAGACGTTCCCTACGGCGACATCATCAGGGACATCTTCGTCCTCATACTGCGCGACAAGGAGGACACTCTCATCGAAATGAAGCTGAGCAACGTCCTGTACGTGAGCCAGAGCGAAGAGACCGTGAGAGCCACCATGCTCAGCATTAACGGCCATTTCATGAAATACGTACTGGCCCTGTATTGCCGATGCCTTGCCATCGAGAACTGCAGGTTGGTCTTCATCAAAAACACGGTCAACAGCGTGAAAGAATGGTCCTGCCTGAAGTTCAAAGACAACATCCTGATCCTCCTGACCTTCGGAGCCCCCGACGAGGACAACATTGCCCTGAAGACGAAATATGTCGTCGATCAGTTGAAGCTGGTAAGCTCCCGATTCGTCGTCGGCATCGGCAACCTGCACAACCAGCTCGGGCAGGCGAACAGGGCGATAATCGAGGCTCTGGTCTCGAGCGAATCAAAAAGCTCCCGCGATCAGGACGTGGTTTACTATAAAAACCTGGGCTCATATAAATTTCTGCTGCCCTTGAAGGACAAGCCCGAGCTGAGGGAATTCCACGATGAGATCATCTCGCCGATCCTAGAGTACGATCAAAATTACAAGCAGTGTCTTTTGAGGACGGCCCTGTGTTTTATCGACTGCGACGGGGATTTTTCCAAAACCGCGAAGAAAATGTCTCTCCACGAGAACTCGATCAGATATCGAATAAGCAAGATAATGGATCTGTTGAACATGCAGAACAAAAACGTGGTGTTCTACGAGCAGCTCTCGATCGCCGTGAAACTCCACAGGATACTGTGCGAGACGGACATCGCCCCCTGAGCGCCGGGGCGGCTCCTATGCTCGCCCGAAGAGCTGCTGCTGGTACTTCTTGTTCTTCACCATCTTCTTCATCATGAGCCGCGTCTTCTCGAACTTCTTGATCAGGCGGTTGACCTCGGCGACGGAGGTACCCGAGCCCTTGGCGATGCGCGTGCGGCGAGTGGGCCCGATGATGAGGTGGTTCCTGCGCTCCTTCTTCGTCATGGAGAGCAGGATGGCCTCCTCGAACTTCATCCCCTCGCGGTCGATCTTGTCCTCGTCGACCTGCCCCGCGAGGCCGGGGATCATTTCGAGCATGGACTTGACCGAGCCCATCTTCTTCACGCTGCCGATCTGCTCGAGGTAGTCCTCGAGGGTGAAGGTCTCGCTCGCCAGCTTGTCCTCGAGGGCCGCGGCCTCTTTCTCGTCGAAGACGGCCTGGGCCTTCTCGACGAGGCTGACGATGTCGCCCATGCCGAGGATGCGGCCGGCGATGCGGTCCGGGTAGAAGGGCTCGAGCCCCTCCGGCTTCTCGCTCGTCCCGATAAACTTGATTGGCTTGCCCGTGACCGACTTCAGGGAGAGGGCCGCGCCGCCCCGAGCGTCGGAATCGAACTTGGAGAGGATGACGCCCGTGAGCCCGATCTTCTCGTCGAAGGCCTTGGCTATGTCCGCTGCGGCCTGGCCAGTCATGGAGTCGGCGACGAGGAGGGCCTCCTGGGGCTTGACCGCGTCGCGAACCTTGACGAGCTCCTCCATGAGGGCATCGTCTATCTGGAGCCGGCCAGCGGTATCGATGATGACGGTGTCGAAGAGCTCGCGCTTCGCCCGTTCGAGGCCGGCCTTGGCGACCCTGACCGGGTCCTTCGAGTCCTCTCGGTAAACCTCCACGCCCACCTGGGCGCCGAGCACCGAGAGTTGCTCGATGGCGGCCGGCCGCACGAGGTCGCAGGCAACGAGGAGGGTTTTCCTGCCCTTGTTCTTGAGCAGGAAGGCGAGCTTGGCCGCGGTGGTGGTCTTTCCGGAGCCTTGGAGGCCGAGGAGGAGGATGACGCTCTGCGTGTCGGGGCCGCGAAGCTGGAGGTCCTGCCGGCTGTCCCCGAGGAGACCGACCATCCGGTCGTGGACGATCTTGACGAACTGCTGCCCCGGATTGACCGAGCGCAGGACCTTCTCGCCCTTCGCCTCCTCGAGGGTGGCGTTCACGAAGCGCCTGACCACGCGGAGGTTGACGTCGGCCTCGAGGAGGGCGAGCTTGATCTGCTCGACCGCGTCCTCGACATTCTTCTCGGAGATGCTTGCCTTGCCCCCGAGCGTGCGGACGATATCGGTAAACTTCTCGCTTATCTTCTCGAGCATAGGCTCACAGTATGGCCTCCGAGGGCCGGGTGAGTCAATTCAGAGCCACTAAGGCCGGGCCGGGAAGCGGGGCAAGCCCGAAAAGAAGACCTTGACGCCTTGGAGGGAGGCTCTATGCTAGCGTGATGAGCAAGGTGCTTGCCATCGCCGGCTACGGCGGACCGAGCGTGGACGTGTTCCAGGCGCAGCTCGGATGCCTCTTCGGCGAGGAACTCGAGATAGTCAAATGCCGACTAGACGAGAGTCTCCCTCCCGAAGCCACGGGGGCCGACCTCTGTCTCTTCAGTTCCTTCTCGGATTACACGAGGATCGACTGGAAAGGCCGCACCTTGCCCTCTCTTTTTGCGCAGAGGACACTCACAAGGCTCGGGCTCGAGAAGCTCATGGCCCTTCCCGCCGGCACTGAAATACTCCTCCTCGACGAGGGGCCGGAGCTTGCGCGCACGATGGCCGAAACCATCGTTCAACTGGGCGTCCGTCACCTCCGCCTGACTCCGGTCACAGCCGACTTCCTGGAGCATCGCCCGCCCTCCGCGATCATCGCCTCCGCGATACCGGTGCCCTCCGGTCTCGGGGAGGCCATGGACATCGGCCCCGCCCTTCTCGACATCGGCACGATCATCGATCTCGCCATACGCCTCGACCTCGACCATATGATCGAGCTCCACAACATCAGGGAAAGCTACCTCTCCATGGTGACGGGGAACATCGGCTTCGCGGAGATCCTCGGCAAGACCAACCGCGTCGCCGGGTCGGTCGACATACTCCTTCAATTCATGGGAGCGGGCGTCGTCGCCGTCAACGCCAAGGGCAAGATCGTCGCGTGCAACGAAGAGGCGAAGGCGCTGATGCGGAAGCATCTCGGCGATCCGGCCGGGCTGAGCGCCACCGATATGCTGCCGGACATACCCTTCGACCTCGTCCTTTCATCGAAGACTCCGGTCAAGGGCCGCATCGGCAGACTGGGCGCGAAAGAGGTGGCCTACTCCCTCGAACCGATCCTTCACTCGGGAGTCCTGTACGGGGTGATCGGCATCTTCGACGTGCAGAATGAGGAAGTGGGGAAACGACGGAGCCCCAGGCCCAGCCTCGTCAGCGAAGGCTACAGGGCGAAGTACCGCTTCGAGGACATCGTGGGCCGGAGCGCATCCCTGCTCAAATGCAAGGAGATCGCCCGGAGGATGGCGGCCTCGACCTCGTCGGTCCTCATATGCGGCGAGAGCGGCACTGGCAAGGAGATGTTCGCCCAGGCCAT
>Ga0187814_10000240_pt1 | contig 16484 bp, 16 predicted proteins | sample NC_S_4_FD_132450 | JGI IMG/M metagenome (GOLD analysis project Ga0187814, IMG submission 132450) | Wetland sediment microbial communities from Neuse River Estuary, North Carolina, USA - ASW-S_4 | ecosystem: Environmental > Aquatic > Freshwater > Wetlands > Sediment | place: USA: North Carolina... | reverse complement strand
GTACCGGCGGGTGTTCTCCTTGCTCAGGCCGAGGTCGAGAAACCAGGTCTCCCTGGCGTTGATCCAGTACTCGTGCCACTCTTCGTCGGTGCCGGGCTTGACGAAGAACTCCATCTCCATCTGCTCGAACTCGCGGGTGCGGAAGATGAAGTTCCCCGGCGTGATCTCGTTCCGGAACGACTTGCCGATCTGGCCGATGCCGAACGGGATCTTCCGGCGCGAGGTCTGCAGGACGTTCTTGTAATTGATGAAGATGCCCTGGGCGGTCTCCGGCCGCAGATACGCGAGCCCGGAGTCGTCCTCGGTGGCGCCCAGGAAGGTGCGCAGCATCCCGTTGAAGTGGCGCGGCTCGGTGAACTCGCCCTTCGTCCCGCAGTGCGGGCAGGACAGGTCGGCCAGTCCGTGCTCGGGCGCGTGCCCGTGCTTTTCCTCGTAGGCCTCGATGAGATGATCGGCGCGGAACCGGAAGTGGCAGGACTGGCACTCGGTCAGCGGGTCGGTGAACTGAGTCACGTGGCCGCTGGCGTGCCAGACCTCAGGCGCCAGGATGACGCTGGAGTCGATTCCGACGACGTCGTCGCGAGCCTGGACCGTCGAGCGCCACCACTGGCGCTTAATGTTGTTCTTGATCTCAACGCCCAGCGGTCCGTAGTCCCAGGCGGCGCGCAGGCCGCCATAGATCTCGCTGGACGGGTACACGATGCCCCGCCGCTTGGACAGACTGACAATGGTCTCGATGCGGTCATTGCGTCGTGCCATCTGTATCTCCATCCGGCTGGCGGTCGGTGGCCTCGCTGTGACGTGCGCAAACCCGTGAGTCGCGCGGCGGTGTGATCAGCTTATCGGCTGCCCGGCGGCCTCGTCGCGCGAGATAGTCCCCGAGGGCCGCACCCTCTCGGAGCCTGCCCCGCCGCCGATCCGCGGGCGGTTCGGAGGCGGCTAGGCACCGATCCGCGGGCGGTTCGGGGGCGGCTCGGGTGCGGCTCGGCCGACGGTAGCCTGGCAGTTACCGTCACCGACCGTAGCGGACGAGGACTAGCAGGCCAGCGGGCTGGCCAGGGAGACCGAGGCGTGAGCACCAACCGTCCAGGCAGGCAGCGCGTCCGGCCGCTGCCCAAGGGCAGCACGCTGTTCACTCCGGACGCGCCGGCGTCTCGCCGGGCGATCGAGCGTCGCAGCGCCGGACCGCTGATGTACCTCTATCAGTTGCCGCGCTGGCTGGCGTCAGCGGTCATGGTGATCCTCCTGGTCGTGGGCCTGGCCGTAAAAGGCCCGGTCGGGGCCGTTGCACTGTGCGCCGTCGCGGCGGTCCTCGGCTGGCTGGCCGCCGTCTCGTGGCCACGACTGGCGGCCAGCGGCCGGGCCGGGCGGGTGCTCGCCATCCTCGTCGTGCTCGTCATTGCCGGCTATCAGGCCACGCGCTAGCGTCCTTCCCTGCCCTGACCGCAGTCCGTTCCGTCCGGCTACGCCGTGGCACCGGCACTTCCTGACGCTTGTCGTTGCTAGCTGGGGGCTATTTATGCGTTTTGTCCAACTGAAAGTGTTAGGAAGTCCAGGAATAGCCGGGATGTAGGTTTGGCGCCGTGAGCGCCGACGACCAGACAGCCGATGTTGTGATTGCCGGCGCCGGTCCTACCGGGCTCATGCTGGCCATCGAGATGTGCCAGGCTGGCATCCGGTCGTGATCGAGCGGCTGCCCGAGATCAGCGAGATCCCCAAGGGCAACGGCTTGGTCGGCCTCATCGTGTCCGTGCTGGACTACCGTGGCCTGCTCGCGCCGCTCCGCGCGGATGCGACCTACGCCGGGCCGACGCCCGCCTTCTTCTTCGGCCCGCTCAGCCTGGACTTCTGCCGCCTCGACGCAAGCCCGCTCCAGGTGCTCGCGCTGCCGCAACGCCAGCTCGAGCGACGACTCGCCGAGCGCCTCAGCGAGCTCGGCGGCGGGGTAAGCCGCGGCCACGAGCTGACCGGGCTGTCCCGGCGCGACGGTGGCGTCAGCGTCGAGGTGCGCGGGCCGGCGGGTGACTACCAGCTGCGTACCAGGTACCTGGTGGGCTGCGACGGCGCGCACAGCCAGGTCCGAAAGCTCGCCGGGATCGGGTTCCCGGGCGTTACCTCACCGACCATCGCCAGGATCGGCCGGGTCCTGCTGCCACCGAGCGTGATCGTTCCCGGCACGGGCGAGGTCGATGTGCCCCGCGCCGGCCGCCTACCAGTCATGCAGCCCGTCCGCACGCCGCGTGGCATGTACACGCTGGCTCCGCTGACGATGCTGGACAAGAGCGCTCCGCCCGGCGTCTATATCGTCTCCACCCACGAGGAGGACCCGGACGCCGAGCTGACTACGCCGATGTCGGTGGCCGAACTCCAGTCCAGCTTCAGCCGCGTGCTCGGCGCGGACCTGCCGATGAGCGAGCCGCTCTGGCTGACCCGTCTGGTCGGCAATAGCCGTCAAGCCGAGCGGTACCGCGACGGCTCGATCCTGCTCGCGGGTGACGCCGCGCACGTCTTCGGGCTCGGCGGCTCGCTCAACGTCGGCCTCCTCGATGCGCTGAACCTCGGCTGGAAGCTGGCAGCCGAGGTACGCGGCGGCGCACCGGATGGGCTGCTGGACAGCTACCACACCGAGCGGCACGCGGCCGCGCTGCGGACACTGCTGCAGACCAGGGCACGGCGCGCGCTGTCAGCCGACGACGAATACGCGCGAGCCGCACGCGAGCTGGTCGGCGAGCTACTGCAGTACCGCGAGCCGCTGCGGCACCTCGGTGAGCTGATCGCAGGCTCGGACGTCCGGTATGACATGACGCCCGACGGGGCAGCCGGGCCCGCCGAGTCGGCCAGCGGAACGGACCGCCAGCCGCACCCGCTCACCGGGCGGCTAGCGCCAGACCTGAGCCTGGCGATTGCAGGCGGCAGCAGGACCAGGGTGGCCGAGCTGATGCGCCCGGCCCGGCCGGTGCTGCTGGACTTCAGCGACGCCGGCCGGGTCGGTGCCGCGGCCGAGCGCTGGGCCGGCCTCGTTTCCATCCTGGGTGTCACCTCGCTGGCCGGGACGGCGCCGGCGGACGGGCTGCTGATCCGGCCGGACGGCTACGTGGCGTGGGCCGCCGGACCGGGGTCGGCAGAACCGGCGGCGGGCCTGACTGACGCGCTGCGCACCTGGTGCGGGGCGCCCGCCCGGGCCTAATTCGCCCCGGGCGGCTGGGCCCGGGCGGATCCTCTCCGTCGCGGTGCTGCTGGCCCTGCCTTGCATGCAGGTCGATGGCGCAGGACCTGCTAGTCGCTGCGCTCGAACCGGCTGACGACGATCAGCCCTGCGACGAAGACCGCGACCATCGCCAGCAATACCGCCAGCTCCGCGGTACTGAGGCTGGCGTTGCTGCCAGGCGTCAGATCCAGCAGGATGCGCCGGATCACCGCGATCAGCCCTACCACGATGAACGGCTGCGCCACGAGGCGGTGCGCGCGCAGCGACAGCACGACCGTGTGCACGATCTCCACCAAGATCAGTACCAGCAGAACCTGGTCCAGCAGCCTCTCCGCGGCGGCGGAGACGTGCCCATAGGCACCGTCAGCGAAGTCCACGATCCCGGCGATCAGCAACACCACGGCGAGCGCTATGAGCAGCACTCCGACCGTCACAGCGATCACGTCCTGGGCGTGCTCGAGCCCGGAGATCCACCGGCGGACCGTGGTGAGTCCGGTCCGGCGCAGGAGCCGCGCAGACGGATACGTCCCGACTTCGGGCTCGGTACCAGCAGCTGACGTCTGGTCCTTGTCACCTGGTGCTGATATGCCAGTCATCAGCACATTGTCGTCCTGCCAGGCCCGTCATGCAGCCAAGGTCAAGGCCGAAATGGCGGCTGGCTGGTAGCGGCACGCCGGATCCTCGCCTAGCGCATCCCCGGTCATGGCGTAAGCGCGGGCCCGGGAACCGCCGCACAGGTCGGCGAACTCACACCGGCCGCAGCGCCCGGTGAAGCGCGCAGCCGGGATCGCCCGCAGCAGCGGGGCGTCCCGGTAGAGCGTGCGGAGCGGCTGGTCACGGACGTTGCCCAGGCCCACGGGCAGGAACCCAGCCGGGTATACGTCCCCGTCGTGGGCCACGAAAAGGATGCCCTTCGCGTCGCGGGTCGGCGCGAAATGCGCGCTCGGCGTCGAGCGCTGCGGGCCAAGTACGCTGCGCAGCCGACCGCTCAGCGCGCAGTACAGCGGGGTCGCCGGGGCAGTCCGGTTACAGTCCGTCCGGGCCGGGATCCAACGGAGCTGGGATCGGGTCGGGCTGCGCGCCGCCGTAGCGCCGGTCGCGGCTGGCGAAAATCTCGCAGGCGTGCCACAGGTGCCTGCGGTCGAAGTCGGGGAACAGCGTGTCGAGGAACACCATCTCGGCATACGCCGACTGCCAGAGCAAGAAGTTCGAGAATCGCTGCTCCCCCGACGAGCGGATGAACAGGTCTACGTCCGGGATCTCCGGCTCGTCCAGATAACGCCGCAGCACCTTCTCGCTGACCTTCTCCGGATCGAGCCGTCCGGCCGCCACGTCGAAGGCAAGCGCCTTCGCCGCGTCGGCGATCTCCGCCTGCCCGCCGTAGTTCACGCAGAACTGCAGGGTCAGCACGTCGTTGCCGACGGTCATCCGCTCGGCGTCCTCGAGCTCGGAGATCACGCTGCGCCACAGCCGCTGCCGCCGGCCGGCCCAGCGGATCCGGACACCCATGGAGTTCAGCTGGTCCCGGCGGCGGCGGATCACGTCCCGGTTGAACCCCATCAGGAACCGGACTTCCTCCGGCGAGCGGCGCCAGTTCTCGGTCGAGAACGCGTAGGCCGACAGGTACGGGATGCCCAGCTCGATCGCGCCCATGATCACGTCGAACAGCGCGGACTCGCCAGCCTTGTGGCCTTCGGTCCGCGGCAGCCCGCGCTTCTTGGCCCACCTGCCGTTGCCGTCCATCACCAGGGCGACGTGCCGCGGGATGAACTCGCCGGGGATCTTCGGCGGCCGCGCCCCCTCCGGGTGCGGATATGGCGGCGCGGGTTGGCGGTTCATCGGCTAGGCGTCCTGTTACTTTCGCGACGGCGCTTGACCAGTCACGCGTGCTCCACGTGCTTCAGTGACCTGATCGAGTGCTCCAGATGCCACTGCAGGTAGGCAGCGGTCAGGCCGCTGCACTCTACCCGGTGCCTGCGCTCGCTGGCGTCGGCCACCGCCCAGTCCCCGCGCAACAGCGCGGCCATCAGCGCCATGGTCGCCGCCGATGGGGTCGCCGAACCAGGGACCCGGCAGTTCTGGCAGGTCAGGCCGCCCGAGGCCAGGCCGAAGGCACGCAGCCCGCCGGAGGCCATTGCCTCCGCGGCCGTGGTGCCGCAGACCGCGCACTCGTCCAGCGCCGGGGCGTATCCGGCCACCGCCAGCGACCGCAGCAGGAACGCGTCCAGCACCAGCCGTGGCTCGTGCTCGCTGTCGCCGAGCGTCCGCAGCCCGCCGACCAGCAGCAGGAACTGACGCAGCGACGGCTCTTTTTCCACCGGGGTCAGCTTCTCGGCCGTCTCGAGCATGGCCGTCCCGGCGGTGTACCTGGGGTAGTCACCCACGAACTGTTCCCCGTACGGCCGCAGCGTCTCGGCCTGCGTGATCACGTCCAGCGATCGGCCGGCATACAGCAGCAGATCGACATGGGTGAACGGCTCGAGTCGGCCGCCGAACCGCGACTTGGTACGCCGCACGCCCTTGGCGACAGCCCTGATCCGACCCGATTTGCGCCCGAGCACCGTGACGATGCGGTCGGCCTCGCCCAGCTTGTGGGTGCGCAGCACGACGCCGTCGTCACGATAGGTACCCACTCCCCCATTATCGGCCGCTCGCCGCCACGCCGTCGTGTCGGCGCGACGGAGGGAAATCATCAGGGAACGCGGGTGGCGTTGCCGCGCGGCCAAGCGCAAATTCGGTTGCGGCACCGGGTTGGCCAGTATTAGCTGGCGGCCGTGCGCATCGAGCAATACGACCCGAAGACCGACGAGCACGGGCTACGCGCCTGTCACGAGATGATCGTCTCGGCCCAGCCAGCGGATGACCCGAACGCCCCGCCGCCCTCGCTCAGCATGCTCCGCGGCTGGCTCGCGCATGGCTTCCCGGACGAGCCACCGCAGTGCTGGCTCGCGAGCGCGGACTCCGGCGCGCCGCTCGGCTGCTACGCCCTGGAACTGCCGCAGCGGGAGAACCGCCAGAACGGGTTCATCAACCTCCTTGTCGGCATCGGCTTTCGGCGGCGCGGAATCGGGACGGCACTGCTGGCACACGCCACTCGTCAGGCCGAAGTGGCCGCGCGCACGCTGCTGATGAGCGACGCGCGGGTCGGCGCGCCAGGACCAGCCTTCGCTGCTGCGGTCGGCGCGAAGGCCGGCTTGCAGGAAGCGCGGCGCATCCTCGACGTGGGGTCGGATCTGCACGCCCGGCTGCCGGGCCTGCGGGCACAGGCGGAGCCGCATACGGCTGGTTACTCGCTGCGCCGGTGGATAGGCCCGACGCCGGATGACCTCGTGGCCAGCGCGTGCGCCCTGAACGCCGCGATGGCGGACGCCCCGCACAGTGAGAGTTATGAGCCGATCAACTGGGATGTAAATCGGCTGCGGGCCGCCGAGCAGCGGTCGGTCGTCCAGGGCGTTCGTGACTACTCGGTCGCGGCCATCGAGGACCGCACCGGCGAGATGGCGGCGCTGACCCAGGTCGACGTGGACCCGGCAGGGGCGCCAGGTTGGGCGTACCAGCAACTCACCGCCGTAACTCGACCGCACCGCGGGCACCGCCTCGGCATACTGCTCAAGGTCGCGATGCTGGAGTGGCTCGCGACCGCCGAGCCGCAGATCCGGCACATCGTGACGTTCAACGCGGTCCCGAACCAGTACATGATCGCGGTCAACGAGGCGCTCGGCCATCGGGTGAGCGACTATTTCCAGTCCTTCGAGCTGCCGGTCGAGGCCGCGCTCAAGCTGTCTGCCGCGGTCTAGACCAGTCGGCGCGGCTGGTAAATCCGTTGCTGCCGCTGTCCTGGCGGTATTAGATGCCGGGGTGAAGATGGAGCGGTTTGACGGGCTGGCCGAGCCCGAGCGGCTGCGCGACTGCTTTGAGATCGTGCGGGCGTGCGTTCCGGTGGACGAGCCAGGCATGCCGCCCTGGTCGTTCGGTTCTTTCACCACCAAGTGGGCGCACGGCTGGAGTACCGATCCGCGTGAGACCTGGCTTGGCTTCGATGCCGCGGGTCAGCCGGCCGGCTGCTACCTGCTGACACTGCCAGTCAGCGATAACACCTCGATCGGTCAGGTCGTCCTGCGGGTGCCGCCGGATCGGCGGCGCGCCGGGACCGGGACCGCGCTGCTGCGCCACTGCGCCGAGCGGGCGCGGCTGGCCGACCGGACCCGGCTGCGCGCCGAGGCGTGGGACGGGTCGGCGGGCGCTGCGTTCGCAGCCGCGGCCGGAGCGAGCGCAGGCATTCCCGAGGTGATGAGGGTTCTGCGCCTCGACAACACCAATCGTGACAAGGTACCGGGTCTGCGCCGGGAGGCAGCGGCACACGCACACGATTACTCGCTGCTGTCGTGGGCTGGGCTGACTCCCGAGGAGCACCTCCAGCAGGTCGCGCTCGTCCACGCGGCCATGGCTGACGCGCCGCGGGACGCGGACGTCGAGGAGTCGGTGTGGGACGCCGACCGGATCAGGCGAATCGAACAGCTGATGACCGCGCAGGGAAATGTGCCCTACACGGTGGCCGCCCGGCACGAGCCGACCGGCGAGATCGCCGCCGTGACCACGGTTCTTATTGATTCGGACATACCCGGCTGGGGCTTCCAGCAGCTCACGGCGGTGCTCGCGAATCACCGCGGCCACCGGCTCGGCCTGCTGGTCAAGGCCCGCATGCTGGAGCTGCTGGGGGAGGCCGAGCCCGACGTCGGCCAGATCCTGACCGGCAACGCCGGGTCTAACGATCACATGATCGCCATCAACGCCCGGCTGGGGTTTGAGGTGAGCCGCGTTGGCAGGGCCTGGGAGCTCGACCTCGCTCGGTTCGCCGAGCAGGAGTCGCACTAGTCCGGGGGGACGACCCCCCGGATCCACCGCTGGTGCTAGTCGCCGAAGCCAAGCCGGCGCAGCTGGCGCGGGTCGCGCTGCCAGTCCCTGGCCACCTTGATCCGCAGGTCGAGATAGACGCGGCTGCCGAGCAGCGCCTCGATGTGCTGGCGCGCCGTGGTGCCGACCTCCTTCAGCCGGGCGCCTCTGGTACCGAGGACGATGGCCTTCTGGCTCGGCCGCTCGACGTACATGACCGCGTGCACGTCGATGAGGTCGTCGCGGCCCTCCCGCGGCCCCATCTCCTCGACCACGACGGCGATCGAGTGCGGCAGCTCGTCGCGGACGCCCTCGAGGATCGCTTCCCGAATCAGCTCGGCCACCAGCTGCTGCTCTGGCTCGTCGGTCAGCTCGCCGTCGGGGTACAGTGGCCGGCCCGGTGGAAGGTGGGAGACCAGCACGTCCGCGAGCACATCGAGTTGAAATCCGCTCACCGCTGATACGGGCACGACCTCGGCCCACTCGCCAAGCGCGCCGGCGGCCGCGAGCTGCCCGGCGACCTGTGCGCGGCTGGCCTGATCGGTCTTGGTCACTATCGCCACCACCGGTGTCTTGCCGAGCGCCGTCAGCTCGGCGGCCAGGTACTTGTCGCCGGGACCGACTCGCTCGGTTGCCGGAACGCAGAACCCGACCACGTCGACCTCGGTCAGGGTCGAGCGAGCCAGACTGTCCAGCCGCTCCCCGAGCAGTGTCCGCGGCCGGTGCAGGCCGGGCGTGTCGATGATGATGAGCTGGGCATCCGGCCGGTGCACGATGCCGCGGACCGCCCGCCTGGTCGTCTGCGGGCGGCTGCTGGTGATTGTCACCTTGGTGCCAACCAGGGCGTTCATCAGCGTGGACTTGCCGACGTTCGGCCGCCCGGCAAAGCAGGCGAAACCCGACCTGAACTCGCCGGATTGCCGCGGTGACGGGGTGCCCACGTCGCGATTCTGCCCTACCTGCGCACTCCGCCCCTAACCCGCCGGGCTCGCCCGCGCGCGGCTGCCGGCGAGAGCAACCAGCGCGCCGGAAACCAGCAGCAGACCTGCGGCCCCCGTCACGGTCAGCCGCTCGCCGAGGACGATCAGCCCCAGCAGCGCAGCGACCACCGGCTCAGCCAGGCCGAGCGTGACCGCCACCGGCACCTGCACCGTTCGCAAGCCCCGTCCGTAGAGCAGGTAGGCCGCCGTGGTTGTCACGACGCCGAGATAACTCGCCACGGCCAGCCCTCGAGGCGTGAGCAGCCAGCCGGCCGGGCTGGCCGCCAGGACCGGCGACAGCAGCAGCGCAGCGCCACCGAACAACAGCCCCATCACAGCGGTCCCCGGGTAGCCCGCCGTGATGAGTCGGCCGGCGGCGACTGCGTATACCGCGTAACACAGCCCGGCGGCCAGCGCGAGCACGATCCCGGTCGGGTCAGCGCCGGCCGCCCGGCCGCCGGTGATCAGTACCGCGCACCCGGTCACCGCGGCGGTGGTGGCGAGCAGCCACCGGCCGCCGAGCGGCGGTCCCCCGGTGAGCCGGCTCAGCAGGCCGGCCAGGACCGGAGCGCTGCCGATGGCGACCACCGTGCCGATCGCCACGCCGGTGCTGCGGACGGCGGCAAAGAAGCAGGCCTGGTAGCCGCCGACGGCGGCAGCCGCGAGCACGAGCGCCAGGCGGCGGCTGCCGCGCTGTGCGAGCAGGCTGCGAACCGCCTGCCTGCTCGCGGCCGTCCGCACCGCGACGATCAGCAACAGCGCACCGCCGAGCGCGATCCGGGCCGCTCCGATCGACACAGCGGTTGCGTCGGCCGGCGCGAAGTGCGCAGCGGTACCCGTGCTGCCCCACGCAGCGGCTGCAGCGACCACCGCAGCCGGCGCGCCTGTCGCACGCGGAGCCCTGCGCCAGTCAGTCGCTGATGCGGTCGCCTGGCCTGACTGCTGCACGGTTATGGCGTGCCCTCGATCCGGACGTCGTAGACGCTCGCCTGGTAGGTACCGCTTGGGTCAGGCGGCAGCAACGTGAACCAGATGAGCAGGTAGCGCGCGCGCTGCGGCGCGGTGGTCGTCAGGGTGAGCGTGCCGCCAGCGTCGCTGGCGCTCGCCTGCAGCCGTAGCTGCGACAGGTCGGCGTCGTTTGAGGTGAGCAGCTGCAGGTCAGCACCTGGCGTGCTGCCCAGGACGAGCCGGACGGCGGTGATGGTCACCGGCTGGCCCATGTCGATAAGCAGCCCGGTGCCGCTCCCAAATGCCGCGCCCGGATACGAGTTGGAGTGCCATGCCGTGGCCGTGCTCGCGTCGATAGCCAGGCTCGCGCCAGCGGGGTCGTCACCCGACTGGATACCTGCCGGGCCGAACGCCACGGCGCTCGCCGGGCTCAGCACCCGCGGCACCCCCATCGGCGCAGGCTGGCTCGCCGCTGCGGGCGCGGTGGCAGGTGACGCAGCTCCCGGCAGGGCATCCGCGGCAAACGGCGATGCCGTGCCCACCCCGAAGAGCAGTAGATCGGTGACAGCAAGCGCAGCCCAGCCGATCACGAGCAGCAGCGGCCAGCGGGCCCGCCAGCCACGTGCTCCGAGGCCCGCCCACCCACGCGCCGTGTCGGCGCCGGAGCTGCTGGGTGGCTCGGCCTCGCCGACACTCGCGCGAACGTCGGCTCGCGCGAGTGTCGGCGTGGCCGGGTCCCGGTCGTTGTCAGTACCGCCGGCGGTCACGGGCGCAGGGTGGCCAGGATCGTGCCGTCGGGCGCGGCGTGAAAGACGACGGCAGCCGGCCCTAGCTCACGCACCGCGGCAAGATCTCGCGGGTCAGGCGCTGTTCCGTCGCTGACCAGTGCGGCTGCCTCTAGCTTGCTCGCGCCGCTGGACACCGCCATCGCGACGGCTAGATGCAGAGCCGAGAGCTGCAGCGACGGCAGAGCTACCGCCGCCGCCGCGTAGGTGCGGCCGGTCTCATCGCGCACCGCCGCTCCCTCGGCCGCGGCAACCCGTGCTCGGGCGGCTCTGGCGAGCGTGATGATCTTGGCATCTTCTGGTCCTGGTGCGTCCGGAACCACGTCGCTCACGTGTCGATCATAGCCGCGGCGGTTGACGAACCGGTGGGCCGTAAACCATCTGCAGTCACCATGCGTATAAGTTACGTCACTGAGAGCACACAATCGGGGGCAGCAAGCGCGCCGCATGGGGATAGCGGCGCACTTGCGTGAAGTGTGTCGGAGGGCGGGGTTGACGGGTTGACGGAGTACGTAACAGTCCCCGAACCACTGCAAGTCGCGAACGCGTCGTTGCCAACGGCGCGCGGCCTGACAATGTGGGCCGGAGCCTACCTACGGCAAGTGGCGATCGCGGACGCCTGCTGTGCACTCGCGGCGGGCCTGCTCGCCTTCGAGGCACGGTTTGGGGGCGATCACGGCCCGGCGGCTTACTTCTGGCTCGGCATTAGCCTCCCGGTTTTCTGGCTGCTCGCGCTGGCGCTAGCCGGGGCCTACGACGAACGCTTCATCGGCGTCGGAACGGATGAGTTCCGCCGCGTGATGAACGCCGGCATCACTCTGACAGCGGCGGTCGCGTTCGTCGCCTACGCAACCAGAACCGATGTCGCTCGCGGCTACGTGGTCATAGCGCTGCCCAGCGCTCTCGTATTCGACCTGCTGACCAGATATGTCCTGCGAAAGCAGCTGCACAAGCGGCGCGCCCTCGGCTACTGCATGCGGCGGGCGGTACTGGTCGGGCATGCCGACGTCATAGCCGGGCTCGCTGCCATGCTCCGCCGAGATACGCATCACGGACTCGTGGCGGTCGCCGCGTGCGTACTCGGCGCGGACGTGCCGGAGGCGATCGATGGGCTGCCCGTGGTCTGCGGACTCAGCCACGTCCTCGAGCTCGTGCGGCGTGCGCAGGCCGACACCGTCGCCGTCCTGGCCTGCCCCGAGATGAGCGGGACACGGCTGCGCGACCTGGCCTGGGCGCTGGAGAAGACGGAGACAGACCTCTGCGTGGCGCCCGCGCTGCTCGACGTGGCCGGTCCGCGGACGACGATCAGGCCGATCGCGGGGCTGCCGCTGCTGCACATGGATCATCCAGAGTTCTCCGGAACCCGATGGCTGATCAAGTCGGCGTTCGACCGTGCGGTCGCAGCGCTGGCGATCATCGCATTGCTGCCGCTGTTCGCCGCGGTGGCGGTAGCCATCAAACTCGGCGACAACGGGCCGGTGCTGTTCCGGCAGACCCGAGTGGGGAAGGACGGCAAGCCCTTCACCCTCTACAAGTTCCGCACCATGGTCGTGGATGCCGAGCAGCGCCTGGCCGGACTGCTGGCGATGAACGAGGGCGAAGGTGTGCTCTTCAAGATCCGCAAGGATCCGCGGGTCACGAGGGTTGGCGAGTGGCTACGCCGCCGGTCACTCGACGAACTCCCGCAGCTCGCCAACGTCTTCATCGGCGACATGTCGCTGGTAGGTCCGCGGCCCGCGCTGCCGAGTGAAGCCGATGTCTACGGCCATCACGTGCGGCGGCGCCTCGCGGTGAAGCCCGGAATCACCGGCCTGTGGCAGGTGAGCGGACGATCCGATCTGCCCTGGGATGAGGCCGTCCGGCTCGACGTCCGGTACGTCGAGAACTGGTCCTTCGTCCTCGACCTGCAGATCTTGTGGAAGACCTGGTCAGCCGTGATGCACGGGGACGGAGCGTATTGACCAGGCCGCCTGACACGTAACCAAGCGCAACGAAATCCAGGACTCGGCGAAGTGCGGAGCGGCGTGTCCAGATAACGGGGGGATAGATGACTGGGCCGATCGCCACAGCGCGCCAGACCAACGCGCCGTCAGGCACGGAGTCTGCACTCGCCGGACCTACGGTCGCAACAGCGCCAGAGCGGGGCGGCGGCGCGACTGACCCGGCTGTGCTTGTCCGGCTCGCCGCCGCCGGGGATAAACGGGCCTGGGAACGCCTCGTCGATCAGTACTCCAGGCTGATCTGGGCCATGACCAGGGACTTCAGGCTGCCGGAGATAGACGCGGCGGACGTGGTCCAGGCGACGTGGCTGCGGTTGCTCGAGCACATCGGCAGGATCGAGTACCCGGAGCGGATCGGCAGCTGGCTCGCCACCACCGCCCGGCACGAGTGCCTGCGCCACTTGGCTGCCAGCAAACGGGTGACACTCGTCGACGATCACGATGCGACGTTCGGCGGCACGGTGGCAGCGCAGCCAGAAGTCGACGAGCGCCTGCTCGCGGAGGAGCGGGCGCAGGCGGTACGGGCGGCGGTGGCGATGCTGCCGATGCGGTCGCAGCGGCTGCTCGAACTGCTGATGGCCGATCCGCCCGTTTCCTACGTAGAGATATCCGATCAGCTCGGGCTGCCCGTAGGGAGCATCGGTCCGACCCGAGGCCGTTGCCTGGACCGGCTCCGGCTCATCCTCCAGACTGCCTAGGACCTGTCACCGGACTTGGTGACGCGGCCCGAGGCCGTGGCGCCGCTGTCGGCGGTATCCGGCTCGCCGCCCTGCGTCACCGCCGCGGTCGTCCCGCGCGCAGCGGCCGCTCCCGCACTGGCTCCGTCGATCCGCTCGACCCGCACGGTGCCGATGCGGTTGCGCCTGCCGGTCAGGTTCTCCGCGGTCAGCCGCAGCCCAGCGACCGTCGCCTCCGAACCGGCGATCGGCACCTTGCCGAGTTGGTGCGCCAGCAGTCCGCCGACGGTCTCCACGTCCTCGGCGTCGATGCCGACGTCGAACAGTTCCTCGAGCTCTCCTACCGATAGCCGGGCGCTCACCCGAGCGCTGCCGTCAGCCAGCCACTCGACCGGCGGGCGTTCCCGGTCGTACTCGTCCGCGATCTCGCCGACGATCTCCTCCAGGATGTCCTCGATCGTGACCAGGCCGGCGGTCCCGCCGTACTCGTCGATCACGATCGCCATGTGCACGTGCCGGGCCTGCATCTCCCGGAGCAGGTCATCGACCGGCTTGCTGTCCGGGGAAAAGGTAGCCGGCCGCATGATCGACTCAACCTTCTCGGCCGATTCGCCCTCCGGATGCTCCCGGACGCGCATGACGATGTCTTTGAGGTAGGCGATGCCGACGACGTCGTCGAGGTTCCGCCCGATCACCGGGATCCGGGAGAATCCGCTCCGCAGCCCGAGTGACAGCGCCTGACGCAGCGTCTTGTCCCGCTCCACGAACACCATGTCGGTCCGGGGGACCATGACCTCGCGGACGATCGTGTCGCCCAGCTCGAACACCGAGTGGATCATGGCCCGCTCACCCGGCTCGATGATCTGCCGCTGCTCGAGCAGGTCTACCAGGCCGCGCAGGTCCTCTTCGGAGCCGGAGTGGCCGTCACGCCTGGAGTGGCGAGGTGCCACCGCCGCGCCGGCCGCCGCGAGCAGCCGAGGCAGGGGCCCGAGCAGCCGGATGACCGGCCGCAGGACGGTGGCGGCAGCGCTGGCCACCTGGACCGGGTAGTGCCGCCCGATGCTGCGCGGGAGCACGCCCGCGAGCAGATAGCTGGCCACAGTCATCGCCACCGCGGTGATAAGGAATGCCCGCCAGCCGAACCCCAGCCAGTTGACCAGCACAGCGGTGACCAGCACGGCGGCGGATATCTCCGCGGCGACCCTCGCGAGGAGCACGACGGAGAGGTAACGCGGCACATCCGTGAGCACCGTGCGCAGTGGCTCCGCGGCCTCACCGGGTGCGCGACTTAGTTCCCTGGCACCAGCGGTCGAGACCCGCAGCAGCGCGGTCTCAGCGCTAGCGCACCATCCCGCTATCAGCATCAGGGCGAACGCGGCGAGCAGCAGCCAGCCCATGGCAGGTCACCGGGGCCCTTCCGGCCCGTCCGGGTCAGCCCGGAGGGACGAACCCCCCGCGGGGTCGCCGGGTACTGGGCCGCGCTCGGCCCGCCAGGACGCCAGCAGTCTGTCCTGCAGGCCGAACATCGTGGCGTGCTCCTCCGGCTCGGCGTGGTCATAACCGAGCAGGTGCAAGATCCCGTGGGTGCACAGCAGGTCGATCTCGTCCTGCACGTCGTGGTCGGCCTCAGCCGCCTGGATGGCGGCAACCTGCGGGCAGATCACCACGTCCCCGAGCAGCACGTCCGTTGCGTCAGCGGCTACCGTGCCGTGGTCACCGTGCGGACCGCCGGGCTGCGGCACCCGGAGCTCATCCATGGGGAACGCGAGCACGTCGGTCGGGCCGTCTTCCCCCATCCAGCGCACGTGCAGCTCGCTCATGGCCGGCTCGTCGACGAGCAGCACGGACAGTTCGGCGAGCGGGTGCACGCGCATGTCGTCCAGCACGTGCCGGGCAAGCCCGGCCAGCAGAGCCTCGTCGACGTCGACGCCCGACTCGTTGGCGATCTCGATGCTCATCTGGCCCCCGTCAGTGGCCGGCTAACTGCGCTGTCAGCGGCTGCGGTCACTGTCGCGCCGCGCCCGGCCCGCCGGCAGCCGACCCGGAGCAGCCGCCGCCAGCCTGGCGTCATATCGCTCGTAGGCGTCGACGATGTCGGCCACCAGCCTGTGCCGGATCACGTCGTGGCTGGTCAGCCTGCAGAAATACACGTCGTCGACCCCGTCGAGGATGTCCTGGACTAGCCGCAGCCCGCTGGTCTGGGCGGCTGGCAGGTCGACCTGCGTCACGTCCCCCGTCACCACGATCTTGGACCCGAAGCCGAATCTGGTCAGGAACATCTTCATCTGCTCGGCCGAGGTGTTCTGCGCCTCGTCCAGGATGATGAAGGAGTCGTTGAGTGTGCGGCCGCGCATGTACGCCAGCGGCGCGATCTCGATCGTCCCGGCTGCCAGCAGCCGGGGGATCGAATCCGGGTCGACCATGTCGTGCAGCGCGTCGTACAGCGGCCGCAGGTAGGGGTCGATCTTCTCGTACAGGGTGCCGGGCAGGAATCCCAGGCGCTCGCCGGCTTCGACGGCCGGCCGCGTCAGGATGATCCGGTTGACCTCCTTGGCCTGCAGCGCCTTCACCGCCTTGGCCATCGCCAGGTAGGTCTTGCCGGTCCCCGCCGGGCCGATCGCGAACACGACCGTGTGGTGGTCGATCGCGTCCACGTAGCGCTTCTGGTTCACCGACTTGGGCCGGATGGTCCGGCCGCGGCTAGACAGGATGTCCAGGTTGAGGACTTCGGCGGGGCGGGCGCCGCTCTTGCGGCGCAGCATCGAGATGCTGCGCTCCACCGAGTCGGCGGTCAGCTCGGCCCCGCTGCCGGCCAACTGAAGCAGCTCATCAAACAGCTGGGTGGCGACTGCGGTCTCAGCGACTGGGCCGGTGATGGTGATCTCATTGCCGCGGACGTGGAAGTCAGCGTGCACCACGCTCTCGATGACCCGCAGCAGCTCATCTCCGGAGCCGAGCAGGCTAACCATCGACTGATTTTCCGGAATGACGAT
>Ga0187814_10000239_pt1 | contig 16508 bp, 10 predicted proteins | sample NC_S_4_FD_132450 | JGI IMG/M metagenome (GOLD analysis project Ga0187814, IMG submission 132450) | Wetland sediment microbial communities from Neuse River Estuary, North Carolina, USA - ASW-S_4 | ecosystem: Environmental > Aquatic > Freshwater > Wetlands > Sediment | place: USA: North Carolina... | reverse complement strand
CTCACAGATCTCCGACACGACGAGGCCGGAAACCTGAATCCGCTCCGACTCAAGATGGAGCGGGATACCGCGACGATCGAAAAGCGGGCGGCCTTGCGGGTCGAGAGGAACGCCGTAATTGCCGGCAAGCGGCCAGGAGAGGACAAGTATCTGGCCACGAAAGGATGGATCGGTCAGCGATTGTGGATAGCCGGTCATTCCGGTGGTAAAAACGACTTCCCCGGCGCGCGGAGTCGCAGAACCGAAGGACCAGCCTTCGAAGGCAGACTTGTCCTCGAGGATGAGGCGAGCCTTGCGGCGTCCCGCGGTCACATGCCCTCCTTGCCGCTGAACGAGCGGATTGCCTTCCGGCGATTACGACTCTGCCGCCTGAAGCTTGCCAGAACGTAAGCTAAAGAGGGCCGTTGCTCAAGGGGTTCCTGCAAGTTTATGCATCGATATGCATATCTATTCAATACTTTTTATGAGATTGACCGATCTCAATGAGAATGCTTCTAAATTGTCCAAGCTCGATTGTCTTTCCGCTTTCGATTTCGAACTTGCCGCGGTCTTCTCCAGGGTTCGGTCTCGGTTCGAGCTCCTGGGCCTTGCTGCCCCGATGCAATTCCGGTGGAGCCTGTGTCTCATCTCCACGAGACTCATCGGTAGGGGGACGAGCCTCGAAGGAATCGATAAGGGCGGCGCTCGCCTCTGCAGCGGACATGTTCCGCGCGAAAAAATCGGCCAGAGTCCCCCGAACACCTTCGAAACGTGCCGTCGGCAGAGGACTCGCCGCGAGCGCGCCGACAAGGGCGAGGCGCTGGTCGGGGCCAAGGGAAAGCCCTGCCACCGCCGACAGGACGGCGATCGCCCTGTTTCTCGCCTCGGCTCCGCGCCCTACCCTCGAGATGGCGCCGTCGAAAGCGGCATCCACATCGCGCGGTTCCAGACCCGCACGCAAGGCAATGCCGATCTGAGACATCAACCCCCCTGCCGATCGGGCGTCGGTCGGGAGCATGTCGCGCGCCTTGAGATCGCTAGCCACGTCGAGCAGGCGATCGGTTTCCGCCTCCAAAGCGGAGAAGAGGAAAGGAGGAGCCACATGTTTGAGGGCACCCTCCGCCAATCGTTCCGCAAGAGGACGGTCCGAATGCATTCCGGCGATGGAGCGCTCAGCAAGTTCGAGAAACTCTTTCCTCACTGAGATATAGCCCGGAGCGTCGGGCGAATTCGCATACCAGGCTGCCACTTCCTGTGCGAAAACCGCCCCTCCTCGGATTGCGAAAGTCAGGATCGCGAGAGCGAAAATCCTTCTCATGGTTTTGCCCTCAAAGCCTCAACAGGCTGCCGGCTCCCCCGAAGCCGTCTTCCACCCGCGCTTCGACCGATGGATCAGGCACCCACCGAGTCCCGTCGATGACGAAGTCGTAGACGTACATGCGTCCTCGGGGGAGATCGAGTCGCAACTCCCAAGGCTGAGCCGGCCCCTTTCGGCTGAGCGCATGAACTGCCGGATTCCACTTGTCGAAGTCGCCGACGAGGGAAACGGACTTGGCCATTGGCGCGTCGAGGACGAAGAGCACGGAAACGGTGTCGGTACGCGAATCGGCCACCATCCGGGCGCCGAACCCGGCGCCTACGAAGAAAAGCGCGGCCGCAGCGGCAACGAGAAGAGTAGAATGCGTCCGCGACCGATGGCGCTCTCCCTCGATCCTGCCGAAAACGCGATCGACAAAGCCAGGCGACAGCGAAAAGGAAGTGGCGATCGAGGCGGAACCTTCCGCAGTATCCCTTGCCGCAAAAATCAAAACCGCTTCGAAACGTGATCTGCACATCGCGCACGATGCCGCGTGAGCACGCGCAGTCGCCAACGACAGTGCATCTGCATTCCTCCCAGACTCCCAGGTCCGGATGAGTGCCTCGACCCCGGCGCAGTCCATCGCTATTCATTACCTCTTCGCGTTTCGCAAGGTTGCGAGGATTCGAGGGCCACACGCAGCTTGCCGCGGGCGCGAAAAAGCCTCGATTTCACCGCCTCCTCGCCGAGACCGAGCACCTTCGCCGTCTCGCGAACGTCGAGTCCGGCAAAATAGTACAATTCGACGGCACGACGGAGATCCGGAGAGAGGGCGGAAACTGCCATCCTGAGCTCGGCGGCTCTGAGTCTTTCATGGGCGGCTTCCGTGGGATCGGCCTCCGGGAGGGCCGCTGCCTCGATCGCGACGGCACGATTCTTGCGACCTTCGAAGGCCCTAGACCGCCACCGGCTCCGAATGTGGTTCGCGGCGATCGTGAAAATCCAGGCGGAAAAACTCTCTCCGACGCGAAAACGGGCCAGTGCCGACCATACGCGGACAAAGACCTCCTGCGAGGCGTCGAGCGCCTCGTCTTCCGAACCGAGACGAACCCGCATGAATGACTGAATCCTCGGACCCCAGGAATCGATGATGGCTCGAAAAGCCTTCGCGTCCCCTCCCTTCGCCCTGAGGATCAGTTCATCGATGGATTCGGACATGGCGACCAATTCTATCGCGAGCTCCCGACGCGATCAGGTCTTCGAAAAACGCGCCGCCGGCTGAGCGAAGAGGAATCGAGCGCCCCCTCCCCTTGGGTCATTTTTGCTTGTCGATGACCGTCTGCTCCATGCCCGTAAGCACGAAACCATACAGAAGCTCCTGGAGGCGATCCACGACCTCCTTGTTTTCATTGGTCACCTTTCCGAGATGTCGGATGCCGTCGATGATCCCGCGATTGCCCTCGGCCTGCCGTGCGGTCGCCGCGACGATCCGATCGAATACCTCGACGAGGCGGGCGATGATCGAACGCATCGCCTCCCCTTCGGTCTTTTGCGCCTCGGCGATTGTCCTGATGCCCTGGCTCTCTTCGACGAGCGAAGACATCGCGCGGACGATCTCGTCTGCGCCCTCGCCCTGCTCCCGCATGCCGGCCGCGATCTGGTCGATGAGAGCCGTCGTCCCGCCCACGTCCGTGGCTATGCGTTTCAGGGCTTCGCTCGCCTCCTCGGCCAGCCGGACGTCGTCCGCTATGAGGCCGCGCATCTCACGAATTTGCGCACCGATATCTTTTGCGCTTTTCGCGCTCGACTCCGCGAGGCTTCGCACTTCCGAAGCGACGACGGCAAAACCCGCCCCCGCTTCTCCGGCGTGGGCCGCCTCGATCGCAGCGTTCATCGCGAGGAGGTTCGTTTGCGAAGCGATCTTCGAAATCACCTCAACGATGGAAGCGACGCGCTGAGAGGCGGCTTCGACATCGCGGATCGCCCGCGCCGCGTTTTCGACGGCTTTGTTGCCTCCCTCCGCGACGCCGCCGAGAGCCGAGGCCACCTCGTTCGCGCGCGCCGTCGCGCCTCCGACGGATTGGATGTTGGCCGCCATCTCGTTCACCGCCGCGGAAGTCTGCTCCACCGCGCTCGCCTGGGCGTCGACGTGATCGGAAATCTTTCCCAGGGAATCGAGCGTCCGCCCGAGAGAAGTGGAAGCCTCGCTCACGAGCCCGGCCTGACCGGCGGCCTCGTTGTTCGTCCCGTCGATCGACTCGACCATCATTTCGGTCGTCGCCATAGTCTCGGCCAGAACATCGCGCAGAGAAACCGACGATTTCGCGACGCGCTCCCCGGCCTCGGCAAACTGGCCGAAGAGGTCCTTGAGCTTTTCGATAAAGACGTTGATCGTATCGGCGAGCGCCCCTATCTCGTCGAACTGGGCGATCACGATCCTCTGCGTGAGGTCTGCCTTTCCGGAGATGATACTCTTGAGCTTCTCCTGCAGCGAATCGTACTGTATGCGGCGATAGCGACTCGAAGCGAGTTGGATAAAGATCGCCAGACCGACGAGAAAGGCGAGGATCGGTATGTAGATGGCGAACGGATTCACCTGATCTCCGACCGCGTTCTGCTCCACCGTGACCTTGTCGACGGAAATCCCGAGCAAAGCGGCCACCGCATTCCTGTATTCCTGGCCGGCGGTGGTGAAATCCTTGCCTGACATGGCCATGGATTCGTAGATCCTGTCGTGCATTATCGTAGCGTTGTTGATCGCCTGGCCGACGCCGACGACCGTGAACATCGTGAAGGCCGCAAGGGCTATCGTCACGATCATCGAACGCTGTCCCTCTCTCCATTCCCGGTAAGTACCCACGAAGCGAACGCGCAGGAGGGATCGCGGAGCGACAAGCAGCAGGTTGTTGACCACGATCTGAACGTACGCGCAAACGATCGCCCCTGCCAGGTATTGCAGTACGAAGACTGCGAGGCGGGTGCCGCTCAGCATAGTGCCCTGGACCCCCGCGAACATGGCGGCCGCGAAGCCCGCGACATTGAAGGCGATGACCACCCAGGGCAGGCTTACGACCGCCCCGAGGGCGCGTTTGAACGACTCGACGCTGATCTTTCGGCCCGACTCGATTTCCCTGACGGCACCCGCGAAAGGACGCATCCACAGCCCGAGCGCCACGACGGCGACGACCAGGGCCGGCACTATCGCAAAGGCGAGATACTTGAAAAGACCGGAAACGAAGGCATCCAAGTCGAAGGCTCGGTAGGCTATGAAATAGGCGAAATCATTGAGGAACTTTTGCGCGAAGAGGCTCACTGTCATGAAGATGACCGAATTGAGCGCCATTCCGAGGCGCCAACGCCCCCCGGATGCGGCGCCTCCCACTTTACCGTCCATTTGAACGATTATACTGGCAAGTTCCACGAAGAGCCAGAAGTTCTTGGCGTTTCGAAGTCGCACTCAAGCCGCGATGGAGTTAACCATTCTTTACTCTAAGGTTCCTATTCCCGACGAGGCGGAATTGTCGGCGGTTGCTCGAAGGCGGCGCCGTGCGGCTAGGCTCGGCGCGGATGACTATATCTCGTAGGTTTCGACAGCACCCGATTCGGGATCACCCCCATCTTCGTCTTTCCGCCGATCGCCCTCGGTGCCGACGATAGATTCTTGAGCATTCTCATCCGCATCGACGGTGGTCAGTTCGACCGGTGGCAGGATGCCATGTTCCACATCCTCCGCGGCATGTTCGATTTCCGCTCGCGCGGCATTGAAGTCGACTTTTCTCTTGCCTTCGAAGAGGAAGAACGCGGCCGGGACGACGAAGAAAGTGAGGATCGCGGAAAACAAGATACCGCCGAACATCACGATGCCCATGCGCTGACCGAACTCCGATCCTTGGCCGTGAGAGAAAACGAGCGGCCCGCTGATGACGAGTACCGTCAATGTGGTCATGACGATGGGCCGGAATCGGAGCCTTGCCGCCTCCAACAACGCCTCGCGAATCGGCATCTTGCCGAGACGCTCGACGACGAAGTCGAGGTAGAGAATGGCGTTTTTCGCGGAAAGACCGATGAGCATCAGCATGCCCAACACCCCGAAAATATCGAGACCTCCACCGACGAGCCAAACGACAAGTATGGCGCCTATGATGGCAAGGGGCACCGGCATAAGAAGGTAGACGGGGTAGCGCCAGGAATTGAATTGAGCGGCCATCACGAGGTAGGCCAGGAAGAATGCGAGCAGAAACACAATGATGCCTTGGGTCTCGAGTTGGGCCGCAAGGGCGACCGTATTGAAACTGCCGCCCGAAGTGATGGAAATTCCATTGTCGAGAAGTCCCTTGGCGGTGAGGTCCGAAACGATGGATTTCTGAACTTCAAGTACCGTCGGGGCATTTGGCTTGAGGTTGATCGTGAGCGAGCCGGTATACTGGCGATTGTAGCGGGTGATGGATGTCGGTTTTTCGTTGAGGACGAAACTGCCCAATTGCCCAATTTGAAGATTCGTCTGGAGCGCGGGGGAATAGACGGGAAGATCGAGGAGGGTCTGGCTGCCGTTGAGCTCCGTGGGGTCAATCTGGACCATGATCGGGTAGCTCAGGCCGTTGGTGACAACGTTCGAAGCCTGGGTGCCCGAAGCGTAAGTCTGAAGCACGTTCGCGATGGTCTGGGAGTTAATGCCAGTTCCGCTCAGCTTGGCCTGATCGGGGACGAAGTCGTTCTCGAGGGAGGCGTCGGAGAGGCTGGATGTGACGTCGGCCACATAGGGATTTTCCTGAATGGCGGATACGATGGCGGAGTTGTTCTTGAGCAAGAGATCCATGTCGAAGGCGACGAGGCTCAGCGAGATTGATGAACCGCCGAAACCACCGCCCCCCGGTCCGCCTCCTCCGAAACCTCCGGTGCCTACCGAAATGCGCGCGGTCGGATAATCCTTGAGAATGATGGGCATGAGGGCTGTTCGATAGAGTGGGGCCAGTTGGCTCACACCCGGCCTTTTTTCGATCGGCACGAGAGTGACGGTTTCGCTGACTCTGTTGCTGACCTCGGACATCACAGTCGCCACTTCGGGGCGCGTCGCGAGAAAAGCCTCGACTCGCGCAGCCGCCTGGTTCGCCGTATAGGGCGCCGTACCCGGCGGAAAATACAGGTTGACCTCCATCGTGCCTGAGTCCGAAGTGGGCACGAAATTGAAGGAAATATGCGGGGCGACGAGGATGACTATGGCGATGAAACCTACTCCCGCGGCCCCCATGACAATTGCGCTCGCGCCGAGCATGCGACCAAGAACCCTTACGTAGCCATCGCGTACCCATTCGACGAAGCTCTCGGTCCATCCGTGCAAGGTTTCAGAAAGAGATTCGAAAAGGCTCAAGACCATGAAGATGACGTAATTGAGAATTCCGAGAGCGGCAGGATAGAGAATAAGGCCAGGAAGCCAGATCAAGTGCCGCATCACGACGAAGGCGCCGGCGACGACGATGGCAAGGACGATGCCCGGGCCTTTTTTCCAGACCCTGAAGCCCCATTTCATCGCCTCGCCGAGGCGGCCGAAGCTGCGGAAAAAGTCATTCCAATGCAGATCGCTGGCATCGGGCGTATATGCGAGACGGACCGTGAGGAACAGGATCGCCTCAAGGAGAGAAAGTGCCACCGCGGCTGCGAGCCCCAAGGAGAACTGTCGGATGTACATACCTATGAAACCGCCGATGAAGCTCACCGGCATCAGCACCGACAGCAGTGACAACGATGCCGCGATGACCGCGCTGAATACCTCGCTCGCCCCCTTGAGCACCGCTTCCTTAAGCGAAAAGCCCATCCCGCGATAACGATCGACGTTCTCCGCAACGACGATGGAATCGTCGACGACGATGCCGATGGCAGTGACCATCGCGAGGAGGGAGACGAGGTTGAAGGAAAATCCCGCGAGCTTGTAGAGGATCGGCGAGGCCGAAATGGCGATAGGAACGGCGAGAATGACAGAAAAGGCCATGTTCGGCTTGCCGATGAAGAGAAGAACTATGATAGCGACGACTATTAGCGTCATGGCGAGTTCTCTGAGCGTGTTGTTGACCGAGGCTCGGATCGATCCCGTCGTATCGTTGCCGATCATGATCGAATAGCCTTTTGGCAACTGAGTCTTGTCAAGCAATTGCCGCACGCCGTCGACGACCGACATTTCGTTCGAATCGGTTGTACGCTGAACCGAAAGGAGAACAACGGGAATGCCGTTGATCCTTACGTAATTCTGGTCCGCGGCCACGTCCCGCACCGACGCCACATCCCGAACCGATACGCCGTGCGCGGAATCGACGAGAATCTTCTCGATGGTGGATACGTCGGCCGGCGTATTTGCCGTCGAAAAAGTCACGGCGGTGCGACTCGTCTCGATCGTGCCTATGGGTTGGTTGAAAGCCTCCCCGATGATGGCGTTGACCACGGTCGTAGGGCTCAGCGAATAGAATTTGAGCTTGCTCGGATCAAGGAGCACTTCGAATTGGCGGGCGGGCATGCCGGAGAAATTGATGTTCGCGACCCCGTCCACGCGCTCAAGGAGGGGCGCTAAGCTGTTTTGCACGTAATCGTTTACGTCCGAAAGCGAGGCCCCGCCGCCGGAGACACCGAATTCGATGACCGGCTGAGAATTGGGGTCGAAAGAGCGAACCACGGGCGTCTGGACGGCGGTGGGCAGCTTGCGTACGGTCGCGTTGACGATGGCCGCCACCTGCTGGAGCACCGCGTTCTTGTCGACGCTCGGGTCGAATGAAAGCACGACGCGACTCGCTCCAAGCGAACTCGAGGAATTGATGTCGGTAATTCCCGAAACGGTGGTGACGGCGTTTTCTATGACCTGGGTGACCTGTTGGTCGACGACCGTGGGATCTGAACCCGTATACGTCGTAAATACGGCGACGACCGGGATGTTGATCTGGGGCATCAGATCCACACCCAACGTCGTCGTGCTCACGATTCCGAAGGCCACGATGGCAACGAATATGCCGATCGCGAGGACATAGCGCGTCACCGAGAATTTGACCGCAGGATTGACCCGGTTGAAGATTTTTACTTCTAAATCCCGAGTGTTCGCCTGTTTTATCGTCTGGGCGGCATTCGCTTCGTCATTTTTCCGTATTTCCCTGTTCTCGGTACTCATTGATGCCCGCTCCCCGCGGTCGCGGCGCCGCCGGAAGGCGCCGATCCCTGTTCCGGCATAGAGCCCGTTTTTCCGTTGGGTCGCCCCTGCTGGCCGCTCCCGATTTGGTACTGTCCGGAAGGCGCTTCCGACGGATCACCCTGTGAACCGCTTTGGCCCTGGGTCCCTGTCTGCTTGCCGCCGGTGAGAGGGGCAGCACTCGGAATCCCTTGCAAAGATACCGTCATCGTCGGTTGGACCTGCGTGCCTTCGAGAAGGCCGGGCGGAGGGCTGACCACGATGACCTCTCCGTCCTTCAAATTGGCCACGGCGGCGACAACGCCCGACTCGGCGGTAATCGTCACGTTCCTCACGGAGACATGGCCGTTTGTGATCACATAGACGAAATTTTGATTTTCCAGGGTGTCGAGGGACGCGAGGGGTATGAGCGCGCCTTGGGCGAGCGGGATGCGGTAGTCTATCTCCCCGACGGCTCCATACTGGAGGTTGATTCCGCTACCGGTGGCGACCATCGGCAAGACGCCGGAAATGGGCGCGGAAGGAGCCTGGCTGATTCGCACCGGGTAGCCTTTCCCCTGAAAATCGAAGGTGATGGACATCCCGGCCTTGAGAAAAGCGGCGTCGCTCGGAGGCACGTTGAAAGATATTTCCTTTTCGACGCTCACGAGAGTAAAAACCGGCGTGCTGACGTTGGCATACATTCCGGGCTGCATATTGATCGCGGCGATCTGCCCGGCGAAGGGAGCCTTGATGCTTGAGTTGTCCAGATTCAGCTGGGCTTGGTCGACCTGATTCTGGGCCTGTAGCATAGCGAGCTTGAGCTGCTCGATCGTCTGTTCGTCCGACTTGTTGTTCTGGTCCAAGGCCGTCTTCGCGCCCTCGAGGTTCGCCTCGGCGGCGGTGAGCTGGCTGTCGGCCGTATCGAGCACAGAGGCGGAGATGCCACCGAGGTTGAAGAGAGCCTGCTGAGAATCGTAGAATTTCTTGGCCGAATCGTAGGCCGACTGCGCCGACTGCACCTGCAGGGCGAGCTTGGGGCTCGCCTGCGTCGCATTGTCCGCGCCTATCGCGAGGTTTATCTTCGCATTTTCAAGGCCGGCCTTTGCCGATGCAAGGGTGAGCTTCAGCTGGGAATCGTCGAGCTGGACGACGACCTCCCCCGACTTCACCCAGTCTCCGACCTGGCGCGGGACTTTGGTCACGAAGCCGGCCACCTGGGTGGCCACATTGCTTTGGGTGACCGGTTCCACGACTCCGGCGGTGGTGCGGTCGGCGTTCAAAATTCCGACCTGAACCGTGAAGGCCTGAACGGGAACGATCGCCGCCCGGCGTCCGCCCCGACCTCCCGCAGCGGAGCCGCCCTGACCCGACGACGCACCCTGGACGGCCGCGCCCCCGGAAGGCGGCTGTTTCGAACAGGATCCGGCGAAAAAAAGCGCGGCGGCCAGCAATGTCCCCGCACCGACCGCCTTCGCCCAATTGGTTCTTGTATTCATCCATGCTCTCCTAGAGTCCCATCGCGGTCTCGAGCGTGAGCTCCGCGAGCATTTGGTTGCTTTTCGCCGTGAGCCAGGCGTTCTCGGCGGTGGCCGCGTTGACGGAAGCCGTCAGCATGTCCTGGTTCGTCGCCGTGCCGTATTTCACCTGCGCCTGCGTGAGTTCAAAAAGACTTTCTTCGAGATCAACGTTCTGGGCCGCGACGTCCGCGCGTTCGGTGAGTATCTGAAGGTTCCACCAAGCGTCGCGGATATCGGCGGCGACATTCTCCCGGAGTTGGGCGGCCTGGGTCGCGGCCACCATCGCCGTGGCGTTGGCCGCATCCTCGGCGGCCTTGGCCGCGCCCGCGTCGACGAGGGGCATCGCCACTTTCACGCCGAGATTGATCGATTCCCCGGTGGTTGCGGGAGTGGTCGGAACATACCCCATACCGATGCCGCCCGAAGCGATCACCGAGGGCTGTCCGCTGCCTCGGGCAAGGGCCGCGCTGATTTCAGCCTGTCTTTTTGCCAGGTCGTACTGAGCGATATCCGTGCGGTTGGCGAGGCCTTGGGCGATTGCGTCGTCAAGGGAGGAGGCCGGAGGTTTCGGCTGGGTTATTTCCGCCACGCGATAATCGGCATCCGGAGGAAGCCCGATGTCGACGGCCAGACGCTGCCTCGCCAGTGAAAAATCGTGTCGGCTGCCTTCCACGTCGAGTTCGGCGCTCTTGGCGTTGATCTCGGCAGTCTTGAGATCGATGGCGCTCGCTTCCTTGATCGCGTAGGTAGCTTGCAACTGCCGGAGCAGCGCGTTCTGATTGTCCAGTATCGAAAGGTGGAGGACGAGCCCCCATTGGGCCGCCAGAACCGTGAGGTAAGCTTGTTTGACCTTGACGACGGCGGCGGAGCGAGCCTGCCTGTCGGCGAGCTCCTTGCCCCTGAGGGTGAGGAGACTTTGGTCGACGACGGCTTTGGTCTGGCCGCCGGCATAACCATCCCAGACGGTCTGGCTGATGGTCGCGGCCATGAGCGTGGATTGGGGTACGGTCTCAGCGGCTCCGTAGCCGTTTGCCGAAGCAGACAACTGTGGCGTCACGGGAATAGTTTGCGTGGCTGAAAGGCTTATCCTCGTTCCGGAAGTCGCGGTGGCCGTTCCGATCCCCAAGCTCAAGCCGCCGGAAAGCACCTCGCCTATGCCGTTGCTATTGCCGACACCGACGCCGCTCGCCGACGCCGCAGAGCCCGCAACCGCCGCCGCGGATTTGCTCAAAGTCTGGTCATTCAGGCCGTAAACAGCCGCTGCCGAACCGCTGGCGGAAAGGCTCGGCTCCGCCTTGGCCACATTGGTCAAATGGGTGGCGCGGGCCGCGGCAAGGTTGCCCTGCGCGATGGCGAAATCGTGATCGCCCGTCTCGGCCGCCGCGAGGGCGTCGGCGAGGGAAAGGACCCTGCTGCCCGCCTCTGAAGCCGGCAAAGGAGGAAGAAATGTGCTGGCGGTAGCCGACACTTTTAAAGAGGAGGCTGCCGGCGGGGTGGCGGTCTGAGCATCCTGGGAGGTATCGGGGGGCGCTACCGGGGAAAGAACCGGCGTTCCCGCGTCGGCTGCGGCGAGCGCCGCGAAGGCGAGGGCGCAGAACAATGCCCAGATGCTTTTCTTCGACATGGCAAGATCATAACGAGCGGGCGATCGATCAGCCTAGTTAAAAATGTAAAAGCAGAGATAATTCCGTGTTAATGATACGCAGGCAGGCATTTGCGCCGCGGAAGAATCGACGGATCAAAAGCAGGAAAGCACGTACATTCCCACGACTGTCTCGATGGTGAGAAGATCCTCGGAAGCCGAATCCGAGCGCACCTGTTCCTCCAGTTCATCGACGAACCAGAAAAAGAGTCCGAGCTTCGGATCAATCCGAAAGGCATATGAAAGGAAGTCGTCCGCGCGGCTCTGGGCGCCGAACAAAAGGTGGGCGATCGAATGGCAGAGTATGACGAAGCGCCGGAAGGACGCCTTGATGGCACCCTCCCGGAATTCGCGTTCGAACGCGACGATCTCCTCGATGAGCCTATCCTTGCGCTTCTCGTCGCTCTTCTCGACCCAAGTCTTGTGGACGAGGAGTTCGGAATTCTCGAGGAAGACCCTGAGGAGATGGTCGATACGCACGAGCCGGTCGGCCATGCGGCCCTGCGCATACTGCCTGAATTCGCCGGGGCTGCCGAGCAGGTCGGCGAAGGCGACGGCCGCCGCCGAAAGCTCATCCCCGCTCCGCAAAGCGACGAGCCTGCCGAAGGCCTCGAAAGCGACCTTTTCGGCTTCGGTGACGAGTCGCGCATCCGTCGCGAAATCCGGCAATGGCATGGCGTACCATGTCCCGAAGCGAAGTTCCTTGTCAAGACTCGTGCGGAAACACCGGAAGCCGGCGATGCGTTTCGCCGGTCACTCCGGCCTGTCCGCGCGTCGATCGCTTCGACCTTGCGGCGAGCGCGTCGTCGACCTTGCACGAAGGGTGGCGCGCGAGTAGTCTTGGCGAGCCATGAATGACATACGACTCCTCCCTGCCGACGCCATCGGCGAAGGCTTCGTGCCGGTCGAGTTTCTCCGCCCCGGCGAGGACGAATCGGCGATCCGCAATTCCCAGCTGGTCGCCACGGGCAAATCCCCATCGGACTATCGAAGGCTCCGCCCCTACGAGATCGAGAGCCTCGTCAAAAATGAAAACAGCTGTCCGGATTGGAATTCACTCCTCGTCAGCGATCCCTTCAATCCCGAACTCGTCAGGCAGTCGTCCTTCGACGGCCTCGTCCGCATAGGGAGACTCGAACGGGCCGTGCTCGAGCATCACGACACGAAGGTGCCGGTGGGTATCTACCGATCCCGCATCATCGCCTGCGACATCGGCGACGATTGCGCCGTCCTCGACTGTTCCTACGTGGCCCATCAGGTGATCGGGGACGGTTGCATCCTCATCAACAACGACGAAATCGAGTGTTCGAACCACGCCAAGTTCGGCAACGGCATCGTCATGGAGGGAGAGACGGAGGAAGTCCGCATCGAACTCGACGTGATGAACGAAGCCGGGGGGCGATCCATCCTGCCTTTCGAAGGCATGCTCTCGGCCGACGCCTATCTCTGGGCGCGACATCGAGGGGACGAACGCCTCATGGCGGCCTTCCGCGCCATGACCGACGCCATGTTCGATCACCGCCGCGGACGATTCGCCACCATCGGCTCTTATTCGGTGCTCAAATCCAACGGGATACTCAAGGATGTGGCAATCGGCGAATGCGCCTACATCAAGGGCGCCAACAAGCTCAAGAACCTGACGATATGCTCCCGCGACGACGCCCGCACTCAGATCGGCGAGGGCGTGGAACTCGTCAACGGCATCGTCGGCTTCGGCTGCCGCGTGTTCTACGGTTGCAAGGCGGTCCGTTTCGTAATGGGGGACAATTCGGCCCTCAAATACGGCGCCCGGCTCATCCATTCGGTCCTTGGCGCCAATTCGACCGTCTCCTGTTGCGAGATTCTCAACAACCTCATCTTTCCGGCTCATGAGCAGCACCACAACACGAGCTTCCTCATCGCCAGCCTCGTGCGCGGACAGTCCAACATGGCCGCCGGGGCCACCATCGGGTCCAACCACAACTCCCGTTCCAACGACGGCGAGATCGAAGCCGGTCGCGGATTCTGGCCGGGACTCTCGACTTCGGTGAAGCATTCGTCCCGCTTCGCTTCCTATTGCCTTCTCGCCAAGGGTGACTATCGATTCGAGATCGACCTTCCCCTCCCCTTTTGCCTCGTCGACGACGATCGCGCCGTCGATCGCCTCGTCCTCGTGCCGGCCTGGTGGTGGTCGAGCAACATGTATGCCCTCATGCGCAACGAGGCGAAATTCCAGGCCAGGGACCGCCGCGCCTCGAAGGGCCTCCTCATCGAATTCTCTCCATTCGCCCCCGACACCGCCGAAGAATGCATGACGGCGATCGGGCTCATCGAAGAATGGACGGGCGCCGTCGTTGCCCGGGCCGCGGGCGAGGATTCGGCAACGGCGGACCCTGGCGCGTTGCGCGAACGGGGACGCGCGGCTCTCTCGGATCCGCGGTTCGCCCCGCCCGCGGAGGTCGACGCTGCGGGCATCGAGAACTCGCGGCGATCCGTCGTCGTCGTCAAGCCGGCGAAGGCATGGAAATCCTATCGGGAAATCCTCCTCTGGTATGGCATCTCGAGCATCGCCGCCGTCGAGCCCGCCCCCTTCGCGGAACTCGCCGCGCGCCTTTCCACGGATTCGCCCGGGAAGGGATGGGAAAACCTCGGCGGGCAGCTCGCTCCCGCGGCGAAAGTCGAATCCCTGCTATCGAAGGCCAGGAATGGGATGGTGCCGACGTGGCGGGAGATGCACGATGAATACGCGAGGCTCGCCGGCGAATACCCGATGGACCGCGCCGGACACGCGTGGGCGACCATCGCATGGCTTGTCGGGAAAGCCTCCACGGCCCTGAGCGCGGATGAACTGCGCGCGTCACTCCTCGCCTTCGAACATCTCTGCGACAAGATCGCCGACGAGGTGTGGAAGACGTGCAGGAAAGATCACGACAACCGGTTCCGAAAAGCGACCTTCCGCAGCCAGGCGGAGCAGGACGCGGTGGTCGGCACCGCCGAGCGCAATCCCTTCGTTCTCAAGACGCGAAAAGATATGGCGGCGCTCAAGGAAAAGGCCGCGACTCTTCTTGCGGAACTCTGAGTCGCCGTTCCCGCGATCGAGCGGCAGTCGCAGTCGGAATATCCACAAGCGCCGAACGAAGGGCGCCGATCGCGGCCGGCCCGAGCAACACCGGCAGGCGGGCCGGCCGGGCATCACCCGTTTTTCTTGCGGAACTCCTCCATGAATGCCACGGTCGTCTTCACCGCATCGAGCGTGACCGCGTTGTACGCGGAGAGGCGGATGCCGCCGACGGTGCGATAGCCTTTGACCTGGACGATGCCCGCGGCCTTGGCGTCTTTGACGAACTTGTCGTCGAGCTCGGGGTTGGGGAGCTTGAACACGATGTTCATCCAGGAGCGGTCCGACGCCCCGACAGGGCAGCTATAAAAACCGCCGGAACCCTCGATGGCCGCGTAGAGCGCCTTCTGTTTCGCGTCATTGGTCCGACCCATTGCCGCGAGGCCGCCGTTCTTCTTCAGCCAGCGCAGAACGAGGTCGAGGATGTAGATGGAGAAGCAGGGTGGAGTGTTGAACATCGAGTCGTGTTCGTCGAAAATCTTGTAGGACATCATGGTGGGCAAGTCTTCCTTCGCCTTGGCGAGGAACTCTTTCTTGACGGCGACCACGGTGACGCCCGAGGGACCGAGGTTCTTCTGCGCCCCGGCGTAGATCAGAGAGTGCTTGTCGAATTCCATCGGCCTGCTGAAGATGTCGCTCGACATGTCGGCCACGAGCGGCTTCCCCTTCGGGTCGGGCGTATAATGGAACTCGGTGCCTTCGATGGTGTTGTTGCTCGTATAATGGAGGTACTCGGCGGCGGCGTCGAGCTTGAGATCTCCCTGTTTGGGGATGGCGTTCGGTGCCCCGCCTTCGCGCTCCATGTTCGCGGGAAATCCGATCGCTCCGAAGCGCTTGGCTTCCTTGATGGCGGCCTTCGACCAATTGCCCGTATTGATATAGTCGGCCCGTTTCCCTTCGCCGAGATAGTTCATGGGCAACATCAAGAATTGCGTGGAGGCGCCCCCGGTGGTGAAGAGTATCCTCCACTCCGGCCCCATCCCGGCCAATTCGCGGAAAAGGTCCATCGCCCCGTGGTGGAGCGCGTCGTACTCCTTGCCGCGATGCGAAACCTCCATCACCGAACAACCGGTGCCCTGCCAGTCGAGCATCTCGTCGCGGGCCTGCTCGAGGACTTCGACGGGGATGGCGGCCGGTCCGGCCGAGAAATTGATTACGCGCTTCATCTCTTTTGCTCCTTCGCCAATCGCCGGGCGATTGGCCTGGCGGACCGCGAGGCGATCCGCGCTGACTGTCGTTCTGGGCACTCGCGTCCCGCGGGGAAAGCGAGTCTCGCCCCGCTATCACTTCCCGGCGTGCCTGGCGACTCGGGAGACGATGGAATCGCCGAGACGGAGAAGGTTTTCTTCGGTCGAGGCGCCTATGTGGGGTGTAAGAAGAACCCGGGGAGCGGCGAGAAGGGGCGAACCTTCCGGCGGTTCCTTGAGATAGACATCGGCGGCGTAGCCGGCCATCTTCCCGTCGTTCAGGGCCGACGCGATGTCCTCCTCGACGACGACCTGTCCGCGACAGGTGTTGACGATGCAGACTCCGTTCCTCATCTTCGCGATAGCCTTCGCGTCGATCATGCGGTTCGTCTCGGGCGTGAGAGGGACATGGAGCGAAATGTAATCCGAGCGGGCGTAAAGGCCGTCGAGGTCGCACATGTCATCCGCATCGGAACATGAGGTGACGAAACGGTCGTAAGCGATCACTCTCATGCCGAAGGCGCGTGCCCGGGCGGCAAGTTCGCGGGCGATACGTCCGATGCCGATGAGGCCCAGGGTCTTGCCTTGGAGTTCGGTGCGTCCGAGTTCTTTCTTGAGCCATTTGCCCTGTTTCATCGAGAT
>Ga0187814_10000237_pt1 | contig 16562 bp, 10 predicted proteins | sample NC_S_4_FD_132450 | JGI IMG/M metagenome (GOLD analysis project Ga0187814, IMG submission 132450) | Wetland sediment microbial communities from Neuse River Estuary, North Carolina, USA - ASW-S_4 | ecosystem: Environmental > Aquatic > Freshwater > Wetlands > Sediment | place: USA: North Carolina... | reverse complement strand
CTGTTCGTGACGGCGCACAACATCGGCGAGGACAGCACCGCGGCGTTCGACAACGTTCAAGTCACGCAGGTGGCGCCGCCAGGGCCGCTGCCCTCGCCATGGGTCGACACCGACGTCGGGTCGCCATCCCCGGCCGGCTCGGCTAGCTACAACAACGGCGTGTTCACCGTGAACGGCTCTGGCACCGACATCTGGGGTACCAACGACCAGTTCAACTACGTCAACCAGCCGCTCGCCGGTGACGGCAACGGCACGATCATCGCCCGGGTTACGTCGCAGACCAACACGAGCTCGAACGCGAAGGCCGGCGTCATGATCAAGCAGTCCACCACGGCCGGCTCGGACTACATGATGATCTCCACCGGTCCGGCGGGCGATATCAAGGTTCAGTACGACTTCAACGGATCCGTTGGCGGCGCGACGTACACATTCCCGAACCTGTGGATGAAGCTTGTCAGCCTGAACGGCAAGATCACCGCCTACACTTCCAGCGACGGCGTGACCTGGACTCAGGTGCTGTCCAAGACGCTGCCGATCACGTTCCCGGCCACGATCGGCCTATTCGAGTGCTCGCACAAGACCGGAGCCATCGGCACGGCCACGTTCGACAACGTGAGCTTCACAGCCGGGCCTTGAGCAGCTGGCCCAACGCAACGACAGACCGTAGGGCGCAAGCAGCGGAAAGGGGACGCGATGACGACTGACAACCGATCCATGCCCGCTGCCGATTGCTCCCGCTATATCCTCCGAGGAGATTCCCGGCGATGAGTGCCCGCCACGCCAAGCGTTCTGCCGCGGTCCTGCCCATGACGTCGCGTTGGCTGCGATGGGTAGCCATCCGCATCGCAGCGGTCGCGCTCCCGGCAGCGGCGCTTGTAGCCTCGCCGGTTGCTCAATCGATCCCGGCGTCAGCCTCGTCTTATCAGGACTGGCCGATGTTCCTGCAGAATCCGGCCAGGACCGCGGCCACGGTCGACCCGAAGCTGAGCGTCGCGAACGCTCCCACGCTGAAGCTGAAGTGGTCCTTCGCGACCACCGGACCGATCGCCACCTCGACCAGCATCGTGGGAACGACCGCATACGTGGGTTCCTGGGACGGCTACGAGTACGCCGTCAACACCGCTACCGGCGCACTGCTGTGGAAGACGTTCCTCGGAACGACGACGGACCCGGGCTGCAACCCGGCCAACCTCGGGATCACCTCGGCGGCCGCGATCGTCAATGGGGTGCTGTACGTAGGCGGCGGCGGCCCGTACTGGTACGCGCTCAACCCGACGACCGGGGCGATCGAGTGGCAGGTCTACACCGGCGACAACAGCCAGGCGGGCGCGCACTATAACTGGTCGAGCCCGCTGATCGTGGGGAACTATGCCTACATCGGGATCGCAAGCAACTGCGACAACCCGCTCGTCCAGGGCGAGCTGCTGCAGGTGGCGATTTCCGGCCCGCAGCAGGGCCAGATCGTCAACAGCTATGCCTTCGTGCCCAACGGCGAGATCGGCGGGGGTGTGTGGACTTCACCCAGCTACGATCCGGCGACCAACACGATCTTCGTGTCTACCGGCACGCTGAACGACCACACCCAGACCCAGTCGCAGGCAGTCGTTGCCCTGAATGCGACGACCTTGCAGTACGTCGGCTCCTGGCAGCTCCCGTTTGAGGCCGCCGTGCAGGATTCGGACTGGGGCACCACGCCGACGCTGACAACCGACTCCAACGGCGATCAGCTGGTATCGCTGGCAAATAAGAACGGCATCCTGTACACGCTGAACCGGAACAACCTGGCGGCCGGGCCGATCTGGCAGCACCAGATCGCTATCGGCGGGACCAACCCGACTGGCGGAGACGGCAGCATCGCGTCAGGGGTATTCGCCAACGGCACCCTCTATTACGCGGGCGGCAACAACACCCAGGGCGGCCACGGTGGTGGCGGCTCGATCACGGCCTTCAACCCTGGCACCGGCGCCGTGCTGTGGAGCCGCCAGACCGAGCAGCCGATTGTCGAAGCGCCGGCCTATGTGAACGGAATGCTGGCAGAAGCCGAGGGCAATACGTTCGAGCTCCTCAACGCCGCTAACGGGACGCTCCTGTACAGCTACGTCCTGCCCGCCCCGGTCTACGGCGCGATCTCCGTTGCCCGCAGCCAGTTCTTCGTCGGTGACGTCAACGGAGACCTGTACGCTTTCGGCCTGAATAGCTCCACCGCCACCCCGCCGCCGGACCCGAACTGCCCCGCGGGCTTCACCTGCCAGGACATTCACAGTCCCAAGGTCGCCGGGTCGGAGCAGACGTCTGGCGGTGTGCTGACCGTGACGGCGGCAGGCACCGGAGTGCGCGGCACCGGAGATCAGTTCCGGCTCATCTCCCAGCCGGTCACCGGCGACTCCCAGGCCAGTGCGCAGATAACGGCTCAGACAGCCCAGCCGGGCCAGACCCAGCAGGCGGGCCTGATCATGCGGCAGAGCACCGATCCGGCTTCTCCGTTCTACGCAATCCTCGAATACCCCAACGACTCGCCCAACGACTTGCAGGTCTGGTATCGCGCACCGTTCGCCCAGAACCCGGTGCTGCTCGCCAAGGTGTCCCCGGCCACGATGCCCGTTACGGTGATGATCCAGCGGCAAGGCAACAACTTCAGCGCGGGCTACTCGACCGACGGCGTGAACTACCAGCTGATCCCCGGTAGTACCGCCGATATGGACATGCCAGCGACCATCTTGCAGGGGCTCGCCGTCGATTCAGGCTCGTCGACTAACACCGGCACCGCATCGTTCAGCAATATCTCCGTCGGCAACCCGATCAGCACGACGATGAACCCGCCGTCCCCGGCTGACCCCTGTCCGAGCAGCTGGACGTGCACGGACGTCGGCAACCCGGCCCCGCCAGGTGACACCACATCGAGCGGCGCGGGCACCCTGACACTGTCCGGCACCGGCACCGGCATCACCATCGGCAGGTCGGACTCGTTCCACTACGCCTACCAGCAGGTCTCCGGCGACCAGACGCTCAGCGCTCAGGTGGTAACGCAGACCGGCGCGCCAGCAACCGCTCAGGAAGGGCTGATGATGCGGGCCAGCGCGAGCCCGACGGCCCAGTACTACGCTGTGCTGCTCAAGCCAGGCGGATCGGCGACGCTGCAGTGGCGCAGCTACGACGGCACGCCCAGCACGACGGCCAAGCTGGCGCTGCCGTCTATAACCTCGCCGGCATATATCGAGGTCGTCCGCTGGCAGGACACCACGGCGAACCCGCCGCAGACATACTTCTCGACCCTGACCTCTACCGACGGAAGCACCTGGACGCCGGTACTCGGGTCCACCGAGATCGTCAACATGCCCTCGGGGAATTACCTGGCCGGGCTGGCCGCGACGTCTGGCACGGCGGGAACGACTGCGCCGGTCGTCTATAACAACGTCACGCTCACCGCATCAAGCAGCCAGCCGCCAGGGGTCTGCGCGACCGGGTACAGCTGCGGCGATGTCGGGACCGACATCTTGCCCGGCAATCAGGACTACCTGAGCCCGCAGCAGGGCGGCGGGACCGCAGGCACCTGGAACATCCTGGCTGGAGGCTCGGATATCTGGTCGACCTTTGACGACTTCCGTTACATCTCCCAGAGCTTCCCGCAGGATCCGTCCAACTCGCCCAACGGGGACGGGACCATAAGCGCCCGGGTGGATTCCCAGGCCACACCCAATGACCCGTGGGAGAAGACCGGCGTCATGATCCGCTCTGGCTCGGCCACCGATCCGCAGGCGCCGTACTACGGGGTGTTCATAACCCCCGGCCACGGAATCGTGGTGCAGTGGCGGACGTCGGAGGCCGCACAGACCAACCAGGTGCTGGGCTCGGCGACGGCCGCAACCCCTATCTGGGTGATGGCGTCGCGCTACACCGATACCACGCACAATGTGGTGTATTACAGCGCCTATACCTCCACCGACGGGGTGAACTTCACCTTCGTGCCGGGATCCACGGTCGCGCTGAGCCTGCCAGGCCCGCTGGTAGCGGGCATCGCGACCGACTCACACAACTCGACGACGCTCGCGGCGGTGACCGTGGATGACCTCGCGTCGTTGCCGGGATCGCAGGCTCCGCCGGGCATCTGCCCGTCGGCCTGGACGTGCGCAGACATCGGCGGTGCGCTCCCGGCCGGACAGGACCAGCTCAACAGTTCAGGTGTCTGGACCGAGAGCGCGGGCGGCGGCGATATCTGGGGGACCGCCGATTCCTTCCACCTCGTCTCGCAGACGTTGAGCGCCGACGGTACCGTCACAGCGCATGTCACTGCGCAGCAGAACACCTCGCCATGGGCCAAGGCCGGACCAATGATCCGCGCGACCAGCGACCCCGGCTCGCCGTATTACGGAGTCTTCGTGACCCCCGGCAACGGCATCGACGTGCAGTGGCGGGCCACCCAGGGCGGAACGACTTCCCAGCTGCTGATACCGGGCTCGGTCCCCGCCTACCTGATGGTCGGCAGGTATACCACCACCGGCAGCAACCCGCAGACCTACTACACCGGTTACATCTCGACCGACGGCTCTACCTGGACCGCGATCCCTGGCTCAACGGTGCCGCTCAGCATGACTGGTGCCGCGCTGGCCGGCTTCGCCATTACTTCCCATAATCAGGGAACGGCGTCGGCGGTTACTCTGGACACCGTTGCCGTCACGCCCGGCGAGATGCAGCCACCGGGCCTGTGTCCCAGTGCATGGAGCTGCGCTGACATCGGCAACGTCGCGCCGTCCGCTGGCGGCCAGAACCTGTCCGGTAGCACCTGGACTGTTCAGGGCGGCGGCAGTGACATCTGGGGAACGTCGGACAACTTCCATTACGTGTGGCAGCCGCTCGCGGCCAATGGCACGGTCAGCGCTGAGGTGTCTGCCCAGACCAACTCCAGCCCGTGGGCCAAGGGCGGGCTGATGATCAGGGCAACGACTGATCCGGGGTCACCGTACTACGCCGTCTTCGTCACTCCGGGGAACGGGATCGTGGTCCAATGGCGCACGGCACAGGGCGGTACCAGCAGCCAGGCATCCATTGCCGGGACCGTGCCGGTGTATCTCCAGATAACCAGGAACGGGACTACCTACAGTGCGGCCACCTCGACCGACGGAGTCACCTGGACGGCGATTCCTAATTCGAGCGTCACGCTGGCCAACCTGACCGGCTCCTTGCTGGCCGGGCTGGCGGTCACCTCACACAACACCGGGCAGCTGACTACCGTCACCTACACCTCGGTGGCCGTGACGCCGTCCTGACTGAACCGGGCGAGTCACGCCCGTCCGGTAGCTACCACGTAGCGCAACCATGCGCCATACCAATCGCGCGCGATCAGCTGCTGTGCGGTCGCAAGGCGGACCGCGCCGTGGCAGACAAGCTCGACGAGAACATGGTTGAGCTGCTGCTTCTGAAAGAAGCCCACGCCCTTCAGCGCGGCGGGCCAGATGTTGGCGAGCGACGTCGAGCCGCCAAGAGACAGCGGCACGAGGTAGTCGAGCGAGTACTTGTGCTGCAGCGCGGGGTTAGTCAGGCCGTATTCGTCGTACACGTGCGTCTGCATGGCATACGCCGGGGCGGCTCGCACCTCGGCAAGTTGCGTGCATACCACCCTGATGCTGGTCACTGCGACCGCGCCAGGGGTGAGCCTGGCATTCGGGCGTGAGACGGGGCCGCTCAGATTGGGCACCACGATGGCCGGAATGTTGACCCCGGCCAGGTCCGGACCGGCGGTGTCCAAGCCGGGCACTGCGGGTGGTGCGGCTGCGACCTGCCGATGCACCTGGCTGTGACCGCACCCGGCCAGCGTTACAGCGGATGTGCATGCCAGCAGGAAAGCGCTGATACGGTATCGCCTCATGGTCGTCCCACGGCCTGGAAGGACCAGCCCGCGGCGCGCCACGGGCCGGGGTCCAGGATGCATCGCGCGTCGATGATCTTAGGCTCGGCAACGGCCAGTGCCAGCGCTGCCGGATCAACGGCCCGGTACTCCTGCCACTCGGTCAGGTGCAGCACCAGGTCCGCTCCGGCTACCGTCTCCATCAGGTTGGCCGAATAGGTCAGGCTCGGCTCGACGACAGCCGCGTTCGCGGTCGCGACAGGGTCGTGCACCGAGACGACTGCCCCCTCCCTTGCCAGCCGGCCGCAGACATCGAGGCTGGCGGAGTCCCGGACATCGTCGCTGTCGGGCTTGAATGCGATTCCCAGTGCTGCGACGCGGCGCGCGGCCACCGAGCCCCCGAGAGCGCTCCTGGCCAACTCCACAACACGCGCGCGACGACCCATGTTGATCGCGTCAACCTCGCCCAGGATCGTCGCCAATGACGGTAGCCCGAGCCTGAGGCTCGTCGATCTGAAGGCCCTGATGTCCTTCGGCAGGCAGCCGCCGCCGAACCCCAGGCCGGGCGCCAGGAACCGGCTGCCGATACGTCCGTCATGGCCGAGCGCGGCGGCGAGCGGCAGGACATCCGCGCCTACGGCCTCGCACACCTCAGCCATCGCGTTTACAAATGAGATCTTCGTGGCCAGGAACGCATTGGCAGCGACCTTAACCAGTTCTGCCGTCTCCAGGTCCATCACCAGGCAGGGCACGCCTTGCGCGAGTGGCTGCGCATAGACGCTGCGCAGCAGATCCTCGGCCCAGGCCGAGCCCACTCCGAAGACAAGCCGATCGGGCAGCAAGCTGTCCTGAATGGCGTATCCCTCGCGCAGGAACTCAGGATTCCAAGCGAGCTCCGCCTCGCTGCCTGCGGGCGCCAGCTGACCGATCCGGCTCGACAGCGCCCGGGCCGTCCCGACCGGAACAGTCGACTTCCCCACTATCAGACAGCGGCTCTCCAGGTGCGGGGCCAGCGAGTCGACAGCGGCGTGCACGTAACTTAGGTCCGCAGCCCCGTCGGCTGCCGACGGCGTGCCGACACACACGAAATGCAACTCACCGAAACGACCAGCCTCGGCATAGGACGTCGTGAACCTTAGCCGGCCCGAATCAATGCTCTTTTGCAGCATCGGCTCGAGGCCTGGCTCAAAGAACGGCGCCTCGCCGCGCGCCATCCGGTCGATCTTCGCCTGGTCGACATCCAAGGCAAGAACGTCATGGCCCAGGTCTGCCATGCAGGCGGCATGGGTCAGTCCGAGGTAACCGGCACCAATAACGGTAATCCGCACGGGATTCGGGTCAGGCACGGGCATGGGGACCTCTTGGCGGAGTCAGATAGACGTACAAGAAATATTGGACAGTCCATGCACAGCTCCCCTAACAGAGTTGCTGCAGGTGATAACCGTGCGCAGGCTCCGGCTCTGGACGTAGAAGCCGTAACCCGGCCCTTCGACGTTCGCCGAGTCGTTGTTGAAGACGTTTCCTATTCCCCAGCCGGGGTAGACCTGATGAACCTGGAACCCGTCGCCAATACTGTAAGTTCCAGTATTGTCTTCCACGGTCCAGTCGTTGCCCTTGACGTTGATCCAGGCAGTCGCTGCGCTCGCGACCATTCCAGCACCATTGAGAGTGTTGTGCATGATGATGCCACCCGTCGTGCCTTCCTTGATGTCAATGTTCTCGGCCGTCGTATGGGCGATGTTGTTGAACGCAATCGTGTTGTTGTCACTTCGATCAGGCAGGCAATTCGTGTACCTGCACCAGTTCTTGTGGGCCGAACCGACGTAGATTCCCTCACCGAAGAACTGGGTGTGCAGCCCGGTATCACGGATAATGCAATGCGAGATGATGTCGTCGCTGCTGAACGAGCGCAAATGTATGGCCTCGTCACCGATGCTGTGAACATAGAGGCCGTAAATCAGGTCGTGACTGGATCCATCTGTGACCAGGCCCTTCTGCCCGTTCTCGATCGTGAAGCCCTCGAGCTGCCACCAGGATGCCTTGTCCAGGTAGAGCACATAGCCATGGTTGACGTCCTCGCCGTTGAGTAGCGAATCGCGGCCGCCGCATAGCGTTATCGGCTCAGCCGCGATGCCCGAGCTAGTCGCCACGAAGTTGCCGGAATAGGTCCCTGGCGCGAGAACGATAGTTTGCCCAGGTTTCGCTGCCGCGATTGCTTGTTGCAACTGATCGGCTGTACGGACAGAGACGATTCCAGGCCCGTCGCAGTTGCTGCTCGTAGCCGGGACAGTCGGTGCGCCGTGCGGCGGAGCTGACGAGGTTGTGTCGGCGTCGTGTGCCTGCGTTCCCCCAGTCGCCGACCCACAGGCCGAAAGGATTAGGCCCGCCAACAGCAGCGCACAGCAGGACGCAGCGGCTCGGCCGCACGCCACTTGCCTAGTCACCGCCGACGTCCCGGATCCGCGGCAGCGGGCGAGTGGCGCTCACATCATCGGCTGCCTTCGGCCGCGGCAGGTCTGTTTGCGCAGCCCGATCCGCCGGGACCGCTGGCGCACTGGTGCTCGGCGATCCGGCATGATCGGAACCGCGGTCCGCTGCCGGGCGCCACAACGAAATGGCAGCGGCCAGCGCGTCCTCACTCGGAACTCCCTTGATCCTGGCTGGCCGATGGACTTCCTGGTGCGCACGGGACGGCAGCTGTTGACCTCTGGCCGGCTGCGCCATGCCGCGATCCGCGAGTGGCGGCGATGGCAGCCTGCCGGTGCGATGCGAGGCTGGATCACTGTCGGAGGGCGGGAACGGCATGCGATCGCGCTGATACGACCGCGAGCCGCCGCCGTTCGGCGGCGCCGGGACGGAGTCCTTCGCAAGCATCTCCTCGGCCGCGCCGAATTGCCAGGCTGGGGTGCCAGCGGGGGAACTAACCTGGCGGCTTGGCGACGAAGCCCGGCCAAGGTCTGGCGGCCAGCTTTCGGCCTTGGCCGCCGAACTGTCGGCGCCTTCGGCCACGGGCACCACGTCTGTCCATGTTGGCGTCGGCGGGCTGCGCCGGAAGTAGACGCTAGGCGCGACCTGATCAGGCTCCGGGTAACGGGAGGGCTCCGGAGTGGCAGCGGGCGACTCGTCGCGCCCCCAAGCGACCTCAGGTGAAGGCGCGGTCGCGAAGGCATTCGCAGCTGAGGGCGCGGCCGCGAAGCCGTTGTCGGGTGCGGCTGCCAGCGAGCTGGCCGTGACCTCGGTGGCCCGATGGATCCCAGGCGGCCGGCCGTTAGCCGCACTCCCGGCAATAACCGGCGCCTGGCGAGCGGACGGACTAGCGTAAGCCAGCTCAGGCTGAGCGGGCTGCGCCGGCTCATGCCGCCACCTGGTGGTGATTGGGTATGGGTGCGGGGGCAGGCGCCGACGCCGCGAGAACGCGGCGCCGAGCAACACCACAAGCAGGATGCCTAGCCATGACGCTGCGAGCGGATGAAACAGCAGATAGTTCGCCGCGGTGAGCTTGACGTGGTGCGCCCAGCCGGCTGCGTTAGTGCCATAAAGGGCCGGCCTGGGCGCGTCGGCCCTGGCATCCACCGCACGGAAGCCAGTACCGGAGATCGTATTGTCCGCACCGGAGACCCGGGAGATGGCGCCGCGCACGGTGATGCCGAACACCTTGGCGCCAGAGAAGAAGTCATTGTCGACGGCCACGCCCTGGGCATTCCTGACTAGCATGCCGATCCGCGCTTGAGCCACCGAGACGCCGGCAATCTCGATATCTGAAGCGTTGGGACCGATCTCCAGGCCGATCCGTGGACCGCACTTGACCTGGCTGCCGGTCACCACCGTGCTGGTCGCGCCGTATCGGACAGCAATGCCGGTCAGCCGGTCGCAGATCAGGTCGGACCGCAGCACGGTGCCGCTTCCACCCTCAAGCAAGATCCCGGCCTTAGCGTTGCCGAGCGCGGCGCTGCCCGTGATCCTGGTGCCGACGCCGGGGTTCACGGCGCCGCCTGACGGCGACGCACCGCCGACCAGTGGCCTGCCGTCCACGAAGAAGCCGTCACCGTCATTGTGCTCGGACACGTCTGAACTCAGCACGGTTCCCTCGGCGGCTCGATCGACCACAAAGCCGCTGCCTCCGTTGCGCACCGCAGAACTGCCGCTGATCTGCGTGTTCACCGAGTACCTGTGGATATGCAGGCCGTCGAGCTGGTTGAACTCGAACAAGTCGGACGCGAACCTGAGATTCTGCGTGCGAGACGCGAATGCGCCGTAAGTGTCATCGGTAAACGTCGAATCGGTCGCGCCGCCTGTGCTCGGCTGCGTCGTAATGCCGGTCCACGCCACGCCTCCCGTGCGGCCACTCCAGAAGCCGAGCCAGGCAGCGCGAACATTGGAGAGCGTCATGCTTCCGCCAACAGCGCGGATGTACGACCTGCCGTTACCCCGGTCGGTCGCCGGCCTGTTCAACTGGTGATCCCAGCCCATGATGGTCAGCGGTTGACCGGTGGCGCCCTTGAAAACCAGATGGCCGCCCCACGAGACGATGGATGCGAAGCCACTCGGGGTGCTATCGAGGTAGATCGCCCGCAAGTTTCGCCCGGACGTGATCGTTAGCCGGGCATTTGCCGCAACGAAGATGCTGTCGATAACCAGGGCGGTGTGGTTGGGCCTGATCAACGCCGCACCATATTGGACGAGATCCTTGATGGTGTACCTGGACTGGATGCCGGCCGGCAGGATGAGGGTCGGCAGCGCGCCGCGCACGGAGATGACTTCCGGCTGGTAGGTCCGGACCGAGTCATGCAGCAGAATCCGCAGCCGGGTGTCCTCGGCGAGGATAACCGCGGCCTCCCTGACGGTATTGACGTTCGACCCCGGGGGGAGCGGGGCAGTCGCGTCAATTGGCATCGCTACGGGCTGGAGCATGACCGAGGGCAGCGACCTGGGCGCGCCGAGAAGGCGCACTCCATGGAATGTCGACGGCGGTCGCGGAGGCGCCAGGTGCAGTTCCTGACGGATCAGCGGAGTTGCAGCCAGCGCCGCGAAGAGCGTTACGGCAACAAACACGCCCAACCGCCCGCGGCGGGCGTGCGGCACGGCAACTGCCGGTGAATGACTTCCGGGCACGGGCTCTCCTAAGACAGCGACGACGCGGATTGCGCCTCGCCGCCGATTTGCTCGCTGCTACGCGTCAGCCAGCCGTGCACGTTCATCGTCAGGAACGCGTAGAGCTTGACTGGGAGCGCCACGAAGATTGTCATCACGGCTACCAGCGGCAGGACCCAGATATCTCCTGGATGCCTGATCAGGTGCGAGATTCCGCGTACGGTCCGGGCGAGCAGAAGCCAGCCGATGGCAATGGGAGCTACATAGGGCTGTGGCCGCAGCAGCCACCCGACAAGGTATGTGGCGGCGAAGCCCATGGTGAGCGGGGTCAGCATGACCTGGAGCACGGTGAGCTGGCACATGAAAGGCTGGCGCCACAGCCAGCCCTTCCAGATCGCCGTCAGATAGCAGCGGTAGGAGTTACGGCTCCAGCGGAGCCGCTGCTTAAGGAACGCCCGGCCGCTGTCTGGAAACATCGACACCGCGTGGGCGGTCGACTGGTAAACAGTCTTGTAACCGGAGGCGAGCACCAGCCAGGTGAGCCGTCCGTCATCGCCAGATACGCAGCGGCGGCCCATGAAGTACTCGTCCTCCAGGTGCTCAAGGACCGGCATCACCACGGCTCGCCGGTAGGCGACGGTGCGTCCGGAGAGGCACGCCACTGCGCCCGCCCTGGATTGCGACGGCACGTAGTCCAGGTACCGGACGTTAATCATCCAGTTCGCAACTCGCCGCCATGCGCTGGTCCTGGGAAGATACGCGTTCTGCTTGGTGCCGACGCCGCCCACCTTGGGGTTCCTGAATGGCGCCAGAACAGCGGCGAGCAGGCCCGGCTCCCACTCGGTGTCCGAGTCGGCCAGAACGAGTATTTCGGAAGTCGCGCGGCGGATGCCGACGCCCAGCGCCGATCGCTTCCCCTGGTGGGCGAACGGAACGACAATCAGCCGGGGGTCGGTCTCAGCCCGAGCTTTCAGCCGCCTGATCACCTCGGTGTCCTCGAGGTCAGGCACGACGATGACCTCGGTCGGCCGCTCAGCCAGCCAGGACTTTAGGCACCGGTCGAGGATGTCAGGATCCTCGCGGAAGGATGGCACCACCAGCGAGGTCGTGCTGGTGAACCCCGGTGCGACGGGCCGGTAAAACCTGGAGAGCGTGAACCTAGTCAGCCAGACCGACCAGGAGATGAGCCCGACGATGCCGATGGGCAGCAGGTGCCGTAGCTGCGGCCAGGTTAGCTGGGTCCCGGCAGACGACGCGGCGACCAGATGCATCCCTTTGCTCTCCCTAGGGCGTCAGGCGTGTGTGCCGAGACTTGGGCGTCAAATCACCGCGGCGCCAAAGACGCATATTGGCAGAAGAAGCCTTTCGACGAGACGCAAATTAAGACGTCGCTGCGCCAAGCTTGGTTTACGTGGTTCTGTTAACGCCTGGTAACGTACTGGCAAAAAGTCTGGACTTAGTAAATTCGACTTCACTAATAGGTAATAAATCAGTTTAAATCCCTGCGCTCCGTCTGGTGCTGCCAGACGAGTGCGCTCGTGTGCTCGTGCACCTCTGGCGGCGTCACGAGAGGATGCTTCAGTGACTGAGCATGAACCCCGGCCAGCCCTGGCATTTCTCGGTGGCGCGGGCACGGTGACCGGCAGCAAGTTCCTGGCAGAGAGCCGTGGGGCGGGGGTGCTGCTGGATTGCGGGCTGTTCCAGGGGACCAGGGAGCTCCGGCGGCGCAACTGGGAGCCGTTGGGCTTTCCGCCCGCCGAGATCGAGGCGGTGGTCCTTACCCATGCTCATCTCGACCACTGCGGGTACTTGCCCGCGCTGGCCAGGCAGGGCTTCACCGGCCCGGTGCTGGCTACTGACTACACCAGGCAGCTAGCCGAGGTTGTCCTTCGGGACAGCGCCCGGCTGCTGGCAGAAGACGCTGAGCACGCCAACTCCCGTGGCTGGTCCAAGCACCACCCGGCGCTGCCGCTGTACACCGAAGACGACGTTGACCGCGCGGTCGCGCTGATCACGCCCATCAGCGTCGGCCAGGCGACGCCCGCCGGCCCGCATGCGGAAGTGACGCTGCACCATGGCGGACACATCCTCGGCTCGGCGTGGGCTGAACTGAAGATCACTGGCAGCCGCGGCTCGGTGGCGATCGCAACCAGCGGGGACCTGGGACGCCCGGGACATCCGCTGTTGCGCCCGCCAGAACCGTTCACGGGGGCGGACGTGCTGCTAGTCGAGGCCACCTACGGCAACAGGAAGCACAGCGTCGCGGCAGCACGTGAAGCCTTCGCCAGTGCGATCAGCCGGACCCTGCAACGCGGAGGTTCGGTCATCATCCCCGCCTTTGCGGTGGACCGGACGGAGGTGATCCTGCGGACACTCAAGGAGCTGCGCGAAAGCGGGGACGTCCCGGCTGCGCCGGTGCTCGTGGACAGCCCGATGGCCTTGGCTGCCCTCAGGATCTACCAGGAGGCCGTCGCTGCCCGCTCGGCCGAGCTTCGGCCAGAGATCCTCGCCGACGGTCCGGAGGCGCTCGACCCTGGGCAGCTAGCAGAACTGCGCACCGTGGCGGAATCGATGACCGCCAACAATCCCGCGCAGCCGTCGCTGATAGTGTCGGCCTCTGGCATGGCCACCGGGGGGCGAGTGCTGCACCATCTGCGGCGTCTGCTGCCAGACCGGCGCAATATGGTGCTCATTGTCGGCTTCGCGGCCGAAGGAACCCGAGCCCGCGACCTTGCCAATGGAGCGCGCGTCATCAAGATTCACGGCGAGTACGTGCCGGTCCGCGCCGAGGTCACCGAGGTCGACGCGTTCTCAGCGCATGCGGACGCAGATGACGTGCTGGCGTGGCTCGCCGACGCACCGCGGCCCGAAGTCACCTATGTCGTCCACGGCGAGCCTTCAGCCGCCGCGGCACTGCGTGACCGCATTGACTCTGAGCTCGGCTGGACGGCCGTCGTCCCGGCTCTGGGTGAGCGGGTCGTGATCCGTTCAGCACGGCAGCCGCGCTAACGGCTGCCGCTGGCCCGATCATTAACACAACGAACACGGGCGGCCGCATGAGCGGTGGCCCAAGGGGAAGGAGCACACAATGCCGGGAATCGTTGTAGGCATAGATGGTTCGCCGAACTCGGAACGCGCGCTTGACTGGGCGATGCGACATGCGGCCGCCCTAGCTGCTCCGCTGACTGTCGTAGCAGTGCACGAGGTCGCCAAGAGCTACTGGGGCGGCATCCCGGTGATCGGTCCGGCGGACACGTCCCTGCTAGAGAAACTGCAGCAGGCCGCCGAGGAGATGACGCAGAAGGCAGCTGACCGGGTGGGCGATCCCGGGCCAGCCTCGGTGACTGTGCACGCCGTGAACGGCTTCGTGGTCAAGGAACTGGTCGATGCGTCGCAAAATGCCGACCTGGTAGTGGTGGGCACACGCGGCGGCAGCGGTATCGCCCGGCTGGTAATGGGCTCGGTGAGCAGCGAGGTCGTCCAGCACTCGGCATGCCCGGTCGTGATCGTCCCGCCGGAGAGGTGAGTACCAGCGGACCGTCGCCGGGTCCTTCGGCATTGGTCAGTTGGACCGACCGAAGCGCAATATGAGCTTGTAAGGAGGCGGTCGTGTCGTTCACCGGAGTCAGCAACCTCGATCACAGCATCGAGAAGGTCAACGCCTGGCTGGCAGAAGTCGCGGGCGAATTCGGAACCGAGGATCGGCGTTTCGCCTACCGTGTCACCCGGGCCTGGCTGCACGTGCTGCGGGACCGATTGCCGGTCCCCGTTGCCGCGCATTTCGCGTCACAGCTTCCTGAGCTGCTGCGCGGGGTGTTTTACGACGGGTGGAACCCTAGCCAGGTTCCGGTCAAGTACGACCAGGCGGAATACGTGCGCCGATTCGCCCGTGATGCCAATATTCATGACAAAGAGGTTAAACAGGCCGCGAGCCTAGTGACCCAGGTAGTGCGGCGCCACGTATCAGCCGGTGCCCTTGAGGAGGCACTCGCCACGCTGCCTATGGATATCCGCCAGATCGCGGCGTAACTGGCTGGTTCCGCCGAGCCGGCTAATAGGCGGAGCGAAGCCGCAGCTGACGGGTCAGGGTTTGCTGCGCGTTCGCCAGCGCGTCGCTGATCGTCACCGGAACAGGCTCAGGTGCGTGCAGGTCCCGTGCGGCCGGTGGCAGCTCGGCGAGGCCTTCCGCACAGCGCCGCCGCGCCGCAGTGACCGGCTCTGCCGGAATGCTCCCCTGTCCGCGCCGCATGACTGGGATCAGCAGGGACCGGGCGCCGGGCGGCAACGGCTCGTCCCGCAGGCATATGACGTCGCCGTCCGGACACCGATGGACCTGCTTGGTGCCCGGCAGGGTGACCTTGCCGGCCGACAGCTTCATCACCGGCCTGCCGTCATATTCGGTGAGTTTGTACGCGGTGTCGAGGTAGGGAGCGTCGGCGGAGACGCCCATCTTCGTGCCGACGCCGTAGGCATCTATTGGCGCGCCAGCAGCGGTAAGCCCGGCGATCGCGTATTCATCGAGGCCGCCGCTGGCGAAGATCTTCGCCTGATCGAGACCGGCCTCATCGAGCAGCCGCCTGGCCAGGAGGGCCTGCTCAAGGAGATCACCTGAGTCCAGCCGGACCGCGACCGGCCCGGCGAGGCGTAGCCGTGCGGCCACCTCGATCGCGGCGCGGACGCCGCCGGCGGTGTCATAGGTGTCGACCAGGAAGGTGGTCTTGCCGGGGAAGTCCTCGGCGAAGGCTGTGAAAGCATGCGCTTCGCTATCGAATGCCTCGATGAACGAGTGCGCCATGGTGCCAGCGGCCTCGAGATCGTAGCGGCGGGCCGCCTCGGTATTGCTGGTGGCTGCGAAGCCAGCGATCGCTGAGGCGCGGGCGGCCGCGATACCGGACTCGATCCCCTGGGTACGGCGGAACGAGAAGTCGACGAGCCGAGCGCCAGCTGCGGCCAGCACGCACCGGGCCGCCTTGGTGGCGATGCTGGTCTGGAAGGTTACGTGGTTGAGCATCGCGGTCTCCGCCAGTTGTGCTTCGGGGATCGGCGCGGTCAGCTCGAGCAGCGGCTCACCTGCGAAAACCGGAGTGCCCTCGGGTACCGCCCAGACGTCGCCGGTAAACCGCAGCCGCCGGAAGGCCTCCACCATCTGCCCGTCGTAACCCTGGGTGTGCCGCAGCCAGGCGAGTTCGTCGTCGGCGAAAGAGAACGTTTCGAGAAATGCCAGGCAGTCGTCAAGGCCCGCTGCGATCAGGAATCCCCTGTTCGCTGGCAGCCGCCGGACGAACAGGCTGAACGTTGCCGCGGCGGTCATTGACCGACGCAGGTAGCTCGCGGCCATGTTCAGCTCGTACAGGTCGGTGAACAGTCCGCCGGGCACCGCGTTCCCCTTCCTTAACAGGTTTTCCTCGTCCAGCCCGCACCGCCGCGGTGAGGATTGGCATCCGCGGCGAGGTCGCCTGCACCTGGCACGGGTCATCGGCGAATGTGCTGACGCTAGCGACCTCCGGTCTGGACAGGCAGGGCCGTTGGTCCCGTCGCACGGCGCCGATTGGCCCGATACTGCGGGCGCTGCAGCGGGGTAATAGAAAGTCATGCCTTTCATCGATCGAGTGGATGCAGGCCGGCAGCT
>Ga0187814_10000235_pt1 | contig 16598 bp, 12 predicted proteins | sample NC_S_4_FD_132450 | JGI IMG/M metagenome (GOLD analysis project Ga0187814, IMG submission 132450) | Wetland sediment microbial communities from Neuse River Estuary, North Carolina, USA - ASW-S_4 | ecosystem: Environmental > Aquatic > Freshwater > Wetlands > Sediment | place: USA: North Carolina... | reverse complement strand
GGGTTCGGGTTCTCACCGCCCCCGCCCGACGGCGACTACTGCCTGGACGCCAGGGTCGCGGTCGTGATCTCGCTGCTCGACAAGCGCGGGGACGGGCCCGTCCACCTGATCGGCAACTCGCTCGGCGGAGCGATCAGCACCCGCGTCGCTGCGCGCCGGCCCGACCTGGTCCGGTCGCTGACGCTGATCTCACCGGCGCTGCCCGACCTGCGGCCGCGGCTGCTGCCACTGCGGCTGGCTCTGGTCACCGTGCCGGGCCTCGGCCGGTGGCTGCTCACCAAGATGCAGGCCCTGCCGCCGGAGCATCGCACCGACGCCTCGATCGGCGAGCTGTTCGCCGACCCGCGCAGATTCCGGCCGGAACGACGGGCCGAGGCGGTCGCCGAGGCCATCCGGCGCGACGGGCTCGGCCACACGATCGACGCATTGGTCGGCTCCGCCCGGTCGCGGCTGACCGAGTACACCAAGCCCGGACCGGCGTCGCTGTGGCAGGACGCCGCCCGGGTCACCGCGCCGACGCTGCTCATCCATGGCAGCCATGACCGGCTGGTCAACCCGGCCATGGCGGGCCGAGCGGCGCGCACGTTCCCGAACTGCCGGGTCGTGGTGCTGCCCAAGGTCGGCCACGTCGCGATGATGGAGCGGCCCGACGAAGTGGCGGCGGAGATGCGCGAGTTCTGGCGCCGGGCCGAGTCGTCCGGACGGGGCGACGGGGTGGCGCTTACCCCGGCGGGCAGCTAGCGGCTGTTATCGCCGATGCTGATCACTGCCCAGCAGGTCATCACGGCCGACACAGCGGCCGACCCCGTTCCCTTCGCTGGTTGGGTCGAGGTTGCCGGCGATGTCATCGGCGGGGTGGGCGCCGGCGCGCCGCCCCGCCACGCTGACGTCGCGCTGCCGGATGGGTATCTGCTGCCCGGCTTCGTCGACCTGCAGGTCAACGGCTACTTCGGGGTGGAGCTTCAGGTCGCGGACGGTAGCGCCTGGGGCATGGTGGCAGCGAGGCTGCCGGCTACCGGGACGACCGCGCTGCTGCCGACGCTGATAACCGCTCCGGTCGACAGCCTCGCCGCGGCGCTCACGGCCGCCCGCACGTTCGTGCCTGAGCTGCAGGCCGGCGGCGCCCGGCTGCTCGGGGTGCACGTGGAGGGTCCGTTCATCGCGCCGAGGTGGCGTGGTGCGCACAACCCGGACTGGATCATCGACCCGACCCCCGCCGCGGTTGGCGAGCTGATCGAGGCCGGGCGCGGAGTGCTGCGCCTAGTCACGCTCGCGCCTGAGCGGCCATTTGCGCTGGATGCGATCGACCGGCTGACGGCAGCTGGCGTTCGCGTCAGCGTCGGGCACAGCGACGCGACCGCCGAGCAGGTGGCCGCGGCGGCCGGGCGGGGCGCGCGGCTGGTGACCCACCTGTTCAACGCGCAGCGGCCGCTCCGGCACCGCGAGCCCGGCGTCGTCGGGCAGGCGCTGATCGACGAACGGCTGACCAGCGGACTCATCGTGGACCTGCACCACGTGGCCGGCCCGGTCTGCGCCCTGGCGTTCCGGGCGGCGCCGCGCCGGATCGCGCTGGTCACGGACGCGGCTGCGCCCGCCGGCATGCCACCGGGGCAGTACCTGCTCGGCGGCGAGCCGGTGACTCTGCCAGACGGCGACGGCGTGCCCCCGGTGCGCGGCGACGGCACGATCGCCGGGTCGGCGCTGCGCATGGACGCCGCAGTCGGCAACACGGTTGCCTGCGGCGTGCCACTCGTCGCCGCGGTCGCCGCCGCTACCCGGATTCCGGCCGACGCGATCGGACGGCCCGACCTGGGCCGCCTCCGTGCGGGCGCCGCCGCCGACCTGGTCTGGCTCGGAGCCGACTTCCGGACCAGGGCGACCTGGGTAGCTGGCCGGCTTGTATACAGATGACGCCTACGCAACGCTGGCGTCGGCGACTGCGTGACCGAGGGGAGCTTCCAGGAGTGCAGGACGGGAACGCGGCGGGTGTGTCGCTCATGCGCCAGGAGATCGGGCAGCAGCCGGCGGCGCTCAGGGCCACGATCGAAACGCTGCTGCCGCGCCAGCCGGAGGTCGCCGCGCTGGCGGCTGGAACCCGGACGGTGCTGTTCATCGCGCGCGGCACGTCGGACAACGCGGCCGTCTACGGCAGCTACCTGATCCAGGCGCACGCGGGTCGGCTCACGGCACTGGCCGCGCCGTCGATCGCGACGACGTACCGGTCGCGGATCGATCTCAGCGGCGTGCTGGCCGTTGCGCTGTCACAGTCCGGGCAGACCGAGGAGATCGTCGAGACGCTGGAATGGGCGGCCGCGTGCGGAGCGCGGACGCTCGCGATCACCAACGGCGGCGCGTCGTCGCCACTGGCGCAGGCGGCCGAGGTCGCGCTCGTTACCGAGGCCGGGGTCGAGCAGGCGGTGCCGGCGACGAAGACGTTCACCACCCAGCTAGCCGCGCTGGCGGTGCTCGGGCTCGCGCTCGGCGCGCCGCTGGATGCGGGGGAATTGCGGGCAGTGCCGGACGCGGTGGCGGAGCTGCTGGCCGGCCCGCATGACACCGGGCCTATCGTCAGCGCGCTGGCGAAGGTGGCGGGCGTAGTGGTGTCTGGTCGCGGCATGGCGTACGCGGCCGCACTGGAGCTGGCGATCAAGCTCAAGGAAGCGTGCTACCTGAACGCGATGGGCCTGTCATACGCCGACCTGCTGCACGGCCCGATCGCCGTGGTGGACGCCGATACACCCGCCATCGTGGTCGCCGCGGACTCCGGCCCGACCCTGGCTGGCACGGTCGAGCTGGCGCGACGCGTGACCGGAGCGGGCGCGAGCGCGTTCGGGATCGGCGGCGGCGCAGCCCTCGCGGCCGCGTGTACCGCGACGCTTCCGGGTCCGCCGCTGCCAGAGTGGCTCGCGCCCATCGGCCTGATCGTGCCCGGTCAGCTGCTGGCCGAGGCGCTGGCGCGGCAGCTGGGCATCAACCCGGACCACCCGCGCGGCCTGAGCAAGGTCACCCAGACCGACTAGGGCTTCGGAAGCGTCCGCACGGGAGCGGCTGCACTGTCGCTATATAGCAGCATCGATCCCGCTCCCATCGCGCCTCGACGGCGGTCATGTCGGCGGCCGCTAGGAGAGGACCCGGTGCACCTTGTACTGCGTGGCCTGCGCGCGCGGCCGGATGACCATCAGGTCGACGTTGAAGTGCGGTGGTCTGGTCACCGACCACACCACCGCGTCGGCGACGTCGGCCTCGGTGAGCGGCTCGGCCACGCCCGCGTAGACCGCCGCTGCTTTCTCGGCATCGCCGCGGTACCTGTTCAGCGCGAACTCGCCGGTCTTGACCATGCCGGGCGCGATCTCGATGATCCGGACAGGCTGGTCGTAGAGCTCGAGCCTGAGTGTCTCGGCGATGGCGTGCGTGCCGTGCTTGGCGACGACATACCCGCAGCCGCCCTCGTAGCTGATGAGCCCGGCGGTGGACCCCATCAGCACGATCGTGCCGGCTCCGCTGTCGATCAGCTTGGGCAGCAGGGCCTGGACCGGATGCAGGGTGCCGAGCACGTTTACCTCGTACATCGCCTGCCAGTCGGCCGGTGAGCTGTTGGCGACCGTGTCGGCGCCGATGGCTCCGCCGGCATTGGCCAGCAGCACGTCGCAGCGGTCGAGGCCGGCCGCGAGGGCTTGGACTGCGCGCCGGTCAGTCACGTCCAGCTCGTGCGCCTCGGCGCTGCCGCCGATCGCGGCGACCTGCTCGGCCACCTCGTCGAGCCGGTCACGGCGCCGGGCCGTCAGGACCACGTGATACCCGGCGGCCGCCAGCCGAAGGGCAGACGCCGCACCGATCCCGCTGCTCGCGCCCGTGATGACCGCTACCCGGTCCGTTTCGTCAACGTTCATGGCCGTGATTCTGTCAGCAGTCCGGCGGCCGCACGCGGCCCCGCCGGGTAACGCGCGACCTCGCTTACGATCAGATCGTGCCGCAATTGCGTGGAGTCATCACCGACTGGGGTGGCGTCATGACCAACCCCATCGCCGACAGCGTGAACGCCTGGCTGACCGCCGAGGACATCGACCGCGCCAGCTATGTCGCGATCATGCGGCAGTGGGTCCAGCACGCCTATGTCGACGGCGTCGACGGCGCGAGTCCGGTCCACGCGCTCGAGCGCGGCGAGTGCACCAGCGAGGAGTTCGAGCTGATGCTTGCGGGGAAACTCGTGCTCACCGGCGGGGGTCCGGTCGCCGGACCCGGCTTGCTCGCCCGCATGTTCGCCGGGTCGAGGCTGGACGAGGCCATGGTCGAGCTGTTCCGCCGGCTGCACGCTGGCGGCGTTCGCACCGGGATGCTGTCCAACTCGTGGGGCGGTGGCTACCCGCGTGAGCTATTTCCTGACCTGTTCGACGCGGTCGTGATCTCTGCCGAGGTCGGTATGCGCAAACCGGAGCCGCGGATTTTCCGGCACGCCACCGAGCTGATCGGGCTCTCGCCGGACGAGTGCATCTTCATCGACGACATCCGGGCCAACGTCACCGCCGCCGAGCAGATCGGCTTCACCGGCGTGCTACACGGCGCGGCTGACGGCACCGCGAACCGGCTGACCGAACTGCTCGGCATCGACCTGGGCTAGCGCGCCGGCGGCTAGCCTTGTCGGCTGTGGCGGATTACCCACTCCCGCTGAACCCGGGCCGTTCGGCCAACATGAGGGCTAACCGGCGCAGCGACACCAAGCCGGAGCTGGCGCTGCGGCGCGCGCTGCACAAGCAGGGCTATCGCTACCGGAAGGACTACCGGCTCGATCTGAGCTCGGCGCGGGTGCGTCCGGACATCGCCTTCACCGCCCGGCGGGTAGCGGTGTTCGTCGACGGCTGCTTCTGGCACTGCTGCCCCGAGCACGGCAGCAGGCCCGCCAACAATACCTGGTACTGGGGACCCAAACTCGCCCGGAACGTGGAGCGGGACCGGGCCGCGGACGCGGCGCTCGCGGCGGCCGGCTGGAACGTGGTGCGGATCTGGGAGCACGAGACGCTCGAAGAAGCGGTGACAGCGGTGGTCACCGCTCTTCGCGCCGCGCCTCCTCGCGGGCACCGGCCGGCCGTCGGGCCGATTGGCTGACCCGAACCGCACCGGCCTGGCACACTCTTGGTCTATTCGGTAGCGCTACGGGGCCTGACGTGCGCGTGTACTTGCCATCTACGTTGCCGGCCGTGGCCGGATTGCTGACCGCCGGCGAGCTGAAGCCGCCGTCACGCGGCTATGCCGTCACGCCCGCACTTCGCGAGTGGTATTCCAGCGGCGACATCGAAGAGCTGGAGTACGCGGCGATGCTGCATGCTGCCAGGGAGTCGCTGCGGATGCTGGCGGCCGACCAGACCGCCCCGCGTCGGCGGGTAGTGCTCGCCGCCGACCTGGCTGACGAGCAGGTCAGCACCAACTCTGGTGTGGATGAGCCGGGTCTGATCGAGATCACCGGGCCGATCCGGCTGGGTGACATCGTGTCCGGGCATGTTGACGACGCGGGCGCCAGCGCGGAGATCGCGGCCGCCGTCGCGGCGCTGGCGGCGGCAGACGCGGGGGATGACGACGCGCGGTTCGCGGTCGATCAGGCCGAGGGTCACGAGCTGGCGTGGTATGCGACGCAGGAACTCGGCGATCTGCCGAAGTACCGGGACTGACCTGGGCAGATACCCTCGTGGGTCAGCCGGGTCGGCACATGCCGGCGGTCGTGGCACGATGGAGGTGCCGCCAGTGTCGTCGGATGTACCGGGGAGCAGCCTTGTTGGACGCGGTCACGAATGTCCCATTTCCGGGTAACGAGCCGGTCCGGGGGTATGCGCCCGGCAGCCCCGAGCGCCTGGCGCTGGAGGCGCAGATCAAGGCACTGGCGGGGGAGCGCGCGGAGCTGACGATGACCATCGGCGGCCGCCGACGATCAGGAGACGGCGAGTCCATTCAGGTCGTACAGCCCCACAATCACCGACACGTGCTCGGCGACCTGCGCAACGCCACCGGTGCCGACGTTACCGCTGCCATCGAGGCGGCGGCCGAGGCGGCGCCCGGGTGGCGGGCGCTGTCCTTCGACGACCGGGCCGCCATCTTCCTCAAGGCGGCAGACCTGCTGGCCGGCCCGTGGCGGCAAGTGATCAACGCGGCTACGATCCTCGGCCAGTCCAAGTCGGTGTTCCAGGCGGAGATCGACGCGGCTTGCGAGCTGATCGACTTCTGGCGTTACAACGTGCACTACGCGCGGCAGCTGCTGGCCGAGCAGCCGGGCAGCGCGCCTGGGACCTGGAACAGGCTCGAGTACCGCCCGCTTGAGGGGTTCGTACTGGCGATCACGCCGTTCAACTTCACCTCGATCGCGGGAAACCTGCCGACCGCGCCGGCGCTGCTGGGCAACGTCGTGGTGTGGAAGCCCTCGCCGACCCAGCAGCTGTCGGCGCACTACCTCATGCAGCTGCTGGCGGCGGCCGGGCTGCCGCCGGGCGTGATCAATATGGTGACCGGCGACGGGTCTGCGGTGTCGCAGGTTGCGGTGCCGCATCCGGACCTGGCCGGCATTCATTTCACCGGCTCGACAGCTACCTTCCAGCACCTGTGGCGGACGGTGGGCGAGAACATCGCGGGTTACCGGGGCTACCCTCGGCTGGTGGGCGAGACCGGTGGCAAGGACTTCGTCATCGCGCACCCGTCGGCCGATCCGGACGTGCTGGTCACCGCGCTGGTCCGGGGCGCGTTTGAGTATCAGGGACAGAAGTGCTCGGCCGCGTCCCGTGCATATATCGCCCGCAGTACCTGGGCCGCGATTCGGGACCGGCTCATCGCGACCGCTGAGGGGCTGAGCATGGGCGACGTCGCGGCGGATCTGTCGCTGTTCATGGGCGCCGTGATCGACGAGCGGGCGTTCGGCCGGCATGTCGACGCGCTCGCCAGGGCGCGCGAGCGGTCCGGCGTCACGGTGCTGACCGGCGGGACCACCGACGGCACGGACGGCTACTTTGTCCGGCCGACCGTGCTGGAATCGGCTGACCCGACCGATGAGATCTTCACGCGCGAGTACTTCGGCCCGATCCTCGGCGTGCACGTCTACGACGACGGCGACTTCGGCGCCGTGGTAGCGCAGGCAGCGGACGTCGCACCGTACGCGCTGACCGGCTCGATCATCGCGCAGGATCGGGCCGCGATCGCGCGCGCCACCGACGCGCTCCGGTTCTCGGCCGGCAACTTCTACGTCAACGACAAGCCAACCGGTGCCGTCGTCGGGCAGCAGCCGTTCGGCGGCGCCCGGGCGAGTGGCACCAACGACAAGGCCGGGTCGATATTCAACCTGATCCGCTGGGTCAACGCGCGGACCATCAAGGAAACCTTCGTCCCGTCGGCCGACCACCGGTATCCGCACATGGGCTGAACTGGCAACGACCGGGGTGCGGCCGCGCTCGCTGACATCCGCGCGGTGCTTGGTCGCCGACAGCTGATCACGCTGTCCCGCGGGGCAATGTGCCGTTCGCCGCGGGCGATGCCGGGCACGCGCATGGTCGCCCGAACGTTGGGCACTTACGCGGCGGCGTGTTCTGGATGAGCTCGCGCGGGCGGAGGAGAGGAATGACCGACTACGTGACTCGCTCTGGGTCGGCCGAGTCCGATCGGCTAGCAGCAGGCGAGGCGTTAGCCGACTGCGAGCGCGAGGTGGCCGAGCAGCCGGACGGCCAGGACGGCGTCGGTGCGGCCGGGTCCGCAGAGCCCGGCCAGGACGCTCGCCGAGCCGAGCTCATCGCGGCAGTGCAGTCGGGCTGGATTGAGGCGCTGACCGACCTGGGCGGCCGGAACACCCTGCTCTACTACAAGGACCGCCGAGCCGGGACGCTCGACCTGGCCGCCGCCGACCCGGCCGCGCTTGACCGGTTCCTGCGCACCGGGTCGGCCCGGCTGACCCGGCTATTCCAAGATGTCGACGCGCGCGCGGACGCAATCCGCAGGCTCCAGGTCATCCACCGCAAGGCGCGTGAGCTGCTGGAGGAACGCGGCATCCGGGTCGGCTACCTGGCGACGGGAATGGCCACATGGGACGAGCTGTTCCTCGAACCGTGCGCCCCGGTGCTGCTGCGCGGGCTCACGATCACGCCCACTAGGGCCAGGCACGACGACTTCGACCTCGTGCTCGACGAAGACTACGAAGTCAACCCGGTACTGCTGCACAAGCTGGCCAGTGTGTTCGGCGCCGCCACCGCCGAGCTGGCGAGCGCACCCGCCGACAAGCTCGGAGAGCTGCTGAGCCGCGCGGCCCGCGACGCCGAAGTCCCGGGCTTTCAGATCCTGGCCCGGCTCGTCATCGGCACGTTCACCTACGCCAAGCTGCCGATGGTCCAGGACCTGCAAGCGGCGGTCGAGTTGCTCGCCGACAGCGACGTGGTCGCCGCGATCGCGGGCGACCCGGAGGCGCAGGAGCTGCTCGGCGCCGATGACGCGGTGGAGCCGAGCCCGGAGTCTCCCGAGCACGACTACTCGGTGCTCGACGCCGACTCCTCGCAGCGCAACGCCATCGACACCGTGCTGTCCGGACGCAGCCTGGTCATCCACGGGCCGCCTGGCACTGGCAAGAGTCAGACCATCGCCAACCTCATCGCGGCCCTGGTCGCCCGCGGCCGCAAGGTGCTGTTCGTCGCGGAGAAGCGGGCGGCGATCGATGCCGTGCTGTCCCGGCTCAAGGGCGCCGGCCTTGGCGAGGTTGTGCTGGACATTCACGAAGGCACCAAGGATCGTGTGCGAATCGCCCGCGAGCTCGGCGATGCCATGACCGAAGCGCAGCGGGTGCCTGAGCCGGACGTCGGCGATCTGCACCGGCGGCTCGTGGACCGGCACTGGCGGCTGAGCCGCCACGTTTCCGGGCTGCACCAAAAGCATCAGCCCTGGGGGCTGACTCCGTTCCAGGTGCAGTCCGCGCTGCTCGGGGTGCCCACCGACGCAAGGGTCGGTGTCCGGCTCGATAACCCCGAGCTCATCAGCCGGGAACGGGCCGACCGGATCAGAGACGACCTGCGCGAGTTTGCCCACCTGGGCGGGTTCATGCTGCGGCCGGGCAGCACGCCCTGGTTCGGCGCGATGGTGCGGGACGGCGACGAGGCCCGGCAGGCGTGCGAGCTGGCCGTCCGGCTGAGCGGCCGGGGACTGCCGATGCTCCTGGACCGGGCGAGGCAGGCGAGCGCTGAGGTCGGCCTGCGACTGCCGCGGTCCTATCCCGACGTCGCGGTCGTGATGCGGCTGTTCGCGGGGATCGAGGCGAGTGCGCGGCGGTTCGGCCCCGGCGTCTACGCGGCCGATCCGGTCCGGCTCGCCGCGGCGACCGGCGATGGGGCAGGGCTTGGCTTCCGCGAACGGCGGGCGCTGCGCAAGCAAGCGCGGTCGCTGGCGCAGGCGGCTCCGGCGGCGCCCGAGCTGACCGACGCCGAACTCACCGCGGCGCTGGCGGAGGCGGCGGCCGAGCTCAGCCGGTGGCGTGACCTGCGCGCCGATGACGGCCTGCCGCGGCTGCCGGCCCGGATAGCGGAGCTGACGGCCCTGTGGGCCGACTGCGAGGCGAAGCTCGCGCGGCTACGGGCGGTCATCGGCCTGCCCGCTGACCCAGCGCAGCTGCTCGCCGATCTGGCCGCCGACCAGGACACGGCGTGGAAGCTGCCGCGGCTGTATGAGCTCGCCGCGCGGTTCGACGAGCTCAGTCTCGGCCCGCTGCTGGACGAGCTTGCCCGCCGCGAGGCCAGCCCGGGCCTGGCCGCGCACGCGTTCGACTGCGCCTGGTACACGGCGATCCTCGAGCAGATGCGGGTGCGTGACCCCCGCTACGCGCCGGACTACGGCGCTGCGCTGGACGAGATCGCCAGTGACTTTCGAGTGCATGACGTCCAGCACCTCACCGCGAATCGCGCCAGGGTGCGCCGGGCGTGGGCGCAGGCGCTCGTCGAAGCCTGTGACAAGCACCCCCTGCAGGCCAGGGTTATCAGAAAGCAGGCCGCCCTCCGCCGCGGCCAGATGCCGCTGCGCCGGCTGCTCGACCAGGCCAGCGACGTGCTCTTCGCGATCAAGCCATGCTGGGCGATGTCTCCGCTCATGGTCAGCCAGGTGCTGCCGGCGGCCCGCCTGTTCGACGTCGTGATCTTCGACGAGGCCAGCCAGATCGTGCCGGCCGACGCCATCCCGGCCATCATGCGCGGTCACCAGATCGTCGTCGCCGGCGACGACCGGCAGCTACCGCCGACCAACTTCTTCCGCCAGGTTGGCGGCCCGGACGAGGACTCATCGGAAGACGAGGAGAACCTCGTTTCGTTCGGCGCCGGCTTCGAATCGGTGCTGGACGCGCTGCGTCCGCTGCTGCCGACGGCGGCGCTCGCCTGGCACTACCGCAGCCGGGACGAACGGCTGGTCGCGTTCTCCAACGCCCGGATCTATGGCGGCGCGCTCACCACGTTTCCCGGCGTAGCCACGGACGACTGCCTGCGGCATGTCGTTGTCGCACAGGGCCCGGGCGGCGGTCAGGAGGCATCGGTCGACACCGAGGTCGAGAAGGTGGTCGACCTCGTTCTCGAGCACGCCCGCGATTATCCGGATGAGTCGCTCGGCGTCATCGCGCTCGGCATCAAGCACGCTGAGCGGATCGACGCCCGCCTGCGCGCGGCGCTCGCCGACCTCGGCGAGCAGGTCGGCGCGGAACCCGGGCTGGAGGCGTTCTTCGCCGAGGACGTGCCCGAGCCCTTCTTCGTCAAGAACCTGGAGCGAGTCCAGGGCGACGAGCGCGACGCCATCATCTTGTCCATCGGCTACGGCAAGCACCCGGACGGCCGCATGCGCTACCAGTGGGGGCCGTTGCTGCGCGACGGCGGCGAGCGGCGGCTGAATGTCGCGGCCACCCGGGCCAAGCACCGGCTGACCCTGGTCAGTTCGTTCTCCGGTCACGACGTCGACCCCGAGCGGGTGACCAAGGCTGGCGCGCGGATGCTAGCCGACTATCTGGACTATGCGAGTTCTGGTGGATCGGCCGCTCCTGCCTCGGGAGCCGCCCAGCTTGACGCGTTCGAAGCCGATGTGCGGGAGCGGCTCGCCGCGGCGGGGATCACGGTCGTGCCGCAATACGGGGTCGGCGGCTACCGGGTGGACTTCGCGGCGACCCACCCGCGCGACCCCGGCCGGATGGTGCTCGCGATCGAGGCGGACGGGGCGTCGTACTGGCAGTCGGGCAGCGTCCGGGACCGGGACCGGCTCCGTAGCGAGCATCTGCAGCGCCTGGGCTGGCGCTATCACCGGCTCTGGTCCACGAACTGGTTCCGCAACCCGCAGGGCGAGGTCGCCAGGGTACTTCAGGCCTACGTGCAGGCTGTCTCGGCACCTGAGCCAGGGCCGAGACTGGCGGCCGATGCGGACGCGCCGCGGGCCGCCGGATCGCACCAGGACCGGCCGGACCTCGGGGCGAGCACCATTGGCCAGCCGTCCGGCCCGCGCCAGCAGCCGCAGGGCGGCCCGGTCCTGCACGGTGCGATCCCGGCCGCGCCGGGGCAGCACGAGCTGCGGGCCGGAACTGGGCAGGCCAGCCTGACCGCGATGTCCTGCCGTGGCGACGGCTCGCCGTCGGCGCTGGAGGCGCCGCGACCGTCGGCGAGCGCCAGCGAATCTTGAGCGGATTGCGCTAGTTGTCCGATCCGTCGGTAGTAGTCTCTGAGCAACCTCAGTTCGCCCCGGAGGTGCGCCATCGACCGCCTGGTCCTGTGGAACATCGATCAAACGCTGATCGACGTCGGGATTGTCGCCAGGGAAGCCTTCGCTGAGGCGTTCCGGCGGGTGACCGGCCGGCCGCTAGCCGCACTGCCGCAGCTGGCGGGCCGCAGCGACTCCGAGATCTTCTTCGAGTCGCTCTACCTCAATGACGTGCCCGCTGGCGCGGATGAGACAGCCGACGCCGAGCTGCTCGGCAGGTACGACCAGGCCCTCGAGCGGGCCTTCACGCTGCGGCGGGATGACCTGCTCAAGCAGGGGCGGCTGCTCCCTGGCGTCCGCGCCGCGGTGGACGCCACCGCTGCCCTGCCGGGCGTCGTGCAGACGGTGCTGACCGGCAGCATCAAGCCGAACGCCGTCTGCAAACTGCGAGCGTTCGGGCTCGACCGTGGCCTCGATCTGCAGATTGGCGGATACGGTTCCGACCCGTACCCCAGGGGCTCGCTGCTGCTGATGGTCAGGAATCAGGCGAGCGAGAAGTACGGCTCGGCCCTCGATGAGGTCCCCGCGGTCTATGTAGCCGACTCGGTGCGCGACATCGAAGCAGCTGGCATCGGCGGCGCGCGGTGCCTCGCCGTGGCCACCGGGCGCGCGACGGTCGCGGAGTTGCGCGAGGCCAGCGCTGACGTAGTGCTGACCGACCTCGCCGACACCAGCGAGGTGTTCTCCGCGATCGACCAGCTAACCAGGTCAAACCGGACGACAGGGGTAGCCGCCAGCCGGTAGCTGCGATAGCTCTGCCGCGATATGTGTTACCTGCGGCGGCTCGGGCAGATACCGTCCCGCTATGGACACTGCAACCGTTACCGGGGCATTCGCCCTAGGCGGTGTCGCGCTGGGCGCCGTCGGAGCCTGGTTGCAGGCTAGCGCGGCCGGGCGCAGGGCCGCGGCGCGTGCGCTCGATTCGCAGTTTGCGCTGGTGGTGCGCTCAGTCGATCAGCTGCTCATGGAAACCGCGCTGGCGAGCTACCGGTCAGCTATCAATCAGCCGCTCAGCCTTGACGACGTGACCACGCGAGTGCTGCCGCTGCTGTACGAGGTCAACACGTCCGCTGTGCAGCTGTCCGTGCACGGCGACCGTCGCGTCAGCGAGGCCAGCGAGGCGGTCCAGACCATCGCGAAGAAACTCGTCATGAACGCGCCCGGCGACCCCGATGGATACGGCCAGCGGGCGGCACGGATGCGCACCGCGGTAAGCCAGTTGCGCGCGGCGCGTGACCTGACTCAAGCCGGATGGTGGCGGCTCCGGTACCGCAGTCTGCGGAAGACGGACTACGAGGATGCCCATACCGAGCTTGGGATGCTCACCGCCGAGATCGTGAAGCCGAAAGACCCCGGGAGTTCGCGGTAACGCGCCGCCGCCACCAGCCGGGGCTGGCCAGGACGCGCAGGCCAACCGGAGTGGCCGCCGCCGGTCACGTGACGGCAGCGGTCCTGGGCGCTTCCGTATATACTGGTATATAAGCGCACGTAGTTCTGTTCGATTACAGCGCTGTTACCAGTGAATATGCCTGAGCACGAGCCGAGGGCCGGTGACACGACTGAAGACCGTCGCCCTGGGCGTGCTCGGGCTCATCGTGGGACTGTCTGGCTTCACTTTCGCGCACGGGCACTCCACGCCGCCACTGAGGCCGACGGCAACGCGAGCGCCTAAGCCGACTACGGCGTCGCGGGCGGTGCCGACTCCGCCGCCGCCTATCGTTCAGTCCGTGATCAACTGGTCGGGCTATCAGTGGGACGTACGGGGGCCGGGCGGGAACCCCTCAGCGCCCGGCCCGAACTACTGGGACGACAGCACGAATGCTGTGTCGGTGGACAACGCTGGCAACCTGAAGCTGAACGTCTGGTACGACGGTTCGCGGTGGCGCACTGCTGAGGTCGATGAAGCTCAGCCGCTTGGGTACGGCACCTACAAGTGGGTCGTCGGCACGAACCTGGCTGGTCAGGACCTGTGGACCGTGCTCGGACTGTTCACCTACGACGGCAGCGCCACAGCCAACGCGGTCCACAGCGAAAACGACATTGAGTTCTCGCGCTGGGGCGCTCCAGCCGCATCGCCGCTGACGTTCACGGTGATACCGGGAGGCAGCGGCCAGCGCCGATTCGTGCCAAACGTCGGTGCAGACGCGCCCTACACGTGCACCCTGGTCTGGCGACCTGGCTCCGTGCGCTTCACCGTGACAGGTGCCGGTGGCGAGACGATTGGCGACTTCACCAGCACCGCGGGCGTGCAGTCGCCGAACAACGCCATCCCGGTCATTAACTGGTACCTGTCAGAAGGGCATGCACCGCAGACTGATGCCCGTCAGTCAGTGACGATCAAGTCATTCTCATTCACGCCGAACTAACCAAGCGAGCAGGAAGAGCAACGAGGCCGGAGACCCCGATAAGGTTTCCCTATCCGCGGTGCCTCGGTCGCAACGGTCGCAATCTGGCTCGGAACGAAGATCAATTAAGCGGTCTTCCCAAGTCAGAGGCCATCTGAAGTGGCCAGAATTGCTGACGTTATGGTATATAACAGTCTCGTCAACGACGACAGAACTGCGCACGTATGGGGGGCCCAGGCGTGGCCGACGATCTGACGCCCTCGGTCGGCCGCGACTATGGCGAAGTTCTCTGGGCGCCGACTGCGCAGTCGGCCGAGCGGGCGGAGATCACCCGCTACGCCCGGTGGCTTCGGGACCACGGCGGGCCGTCCGTACCGGGTTCCGCCGCTGGATCGCTGGTTTCCTATCGCGACCTGTGGCAGTGGTCGGTCGACGAGCCGGCCGCATTCTGGTCCTCGATCTGGGACTTCTTCGGCGTGCTGGGCAGCCGCGGTGACGGCCCGGTCCTCGCGGGAGAGATGCCAGGCACGACCTGGTTCGCCGGCAGCACCCTGAACTACGCCCGGAACGCGCTGCTGCGAGCTGGCGTGGATCCGGATCACACCGCGCTGGTTTACAACGCGGAGACCGGCCGGACGGGGCGGCTCAGTTACGCAGAACTGCGAACCGAGGTGGCGCGGGTGCGGGCCGGGCTGGCCGCCCTGGGCGTCGGTCTCGGTGACCGGGTCGCCGCGTACTTGCCGAACTCGCCCGAGGCCCTGATCGCGATGCTCGCCACGGCGAGCCTGGGCGCGATCTGGACGTCCTGCTCGCCAGATTTCGGGGCCCACAGTGTCATCGACCGGTTCGCCCAGATCTCGCCGAAGGTGCTGCTCGGCGTCGACGGTTATGTCTACGGCGGCAAGAGCTTCGATCGGCGCGCCGAACTCGCCGCCATCGCGGCCGGCCTGGCGGGGTTGCAGGCCGTGATCGGCGTCGACTACCTCGGCGCGGGCGCGGACCTCACCGGGGCGGAGGGCTTCGGCGGGTCGCCCCCCCGGCTAGCCGCAGCGAGTGGCGTGCGGGCGCTCCGCTGGGCTGACTTCGCTCCCGCAGACCACGATGGCGGGGACCTGGAGTTCGCCGACGTACCGTTCGCGCACCCGCTGTGGGTGCTGTATTCCTCCGGGACGACCGGGCTGCCGAAGCCGATCGTGCACAGCCACGGCGGCATCGTCCTCGAGCACCTCAAGGCGCTGGCGATGCATCAAGACCTGACCAGCGCCGATGTGTTCTTCTGGTACACCACGACCGGCTGGATGATGTGGAACTACCTAGTCGGCGGGCTGCTGGCCGGCGCGACCGTGGTGGCGTATGACGGCAGCGCCACGCACCCGGACGCCGGCGAGCTGTGGGAGCTGGCCGCCCGGGAGCGCGTGAGCTATTTCGGTGTCGGAGCTCCGTACCTGCTGACCTGCATGAAGGCTGGCATCCATCCGGGCGGGCAGCATGGCCTGCCCGCACTGAAGGGCATTGGCTCCACCGGCTCTCCGCTGCCACCCGAAGGTTTCCGCTGGGTGTACACCGAGCTAGGAACGAGGCCGGGTGGGCTGATCCTCGGCTCATATTCCGGCGGCACCGACCTGTGCACCGGATTCGTCGGGCCGTCGCCGCTGCTGCCAGTGCGCGCCGGGGTAATCTCGGGCCCGTGCCTCGGCGCGAAGGTGGAGGCCTTCGACAGCCGCGGCAGGGCCCTCATCGGCGAGGTCGGCGAGCTCGTGCTGACGGCACCGATGCCGTCGATGCCGGTCGGGTTCTGGCATGACGCCGGCGGCGAGCGGTACCGGGCCAGTTACTTCGCCGACTACCCGGGCGTCTGGCGGCACGGCGACTGGATCATGATCCTGCCCGACGGCGGCTGCGTCATCTATGGCCGGTCCGACGCCACCCTCAACCGCGGCGGTGTGCGGATGGGGACAAGCGAGTTCTACCGCGTCGTCGAGGCGCTGCCCGAGGTGGCCGACTGCCTGGTGGTCGACACCGGTCAGCTTGGCCAGGACGGGCAGCTCATCCTGTACCTCGTCCTCGTGCAGGGACACGACCTCGACGCCGCGCTGACCGCGAAGATCCGCTCTCTGCTGCGCGCGGAGCTGTCCCCCCGGCACGTGCCCGATGCGATCCACCAGGTGCCGGGCATCCCCCGGACGCTGTCGGGCAAGAAGCTGGAGGTGCCGGTCCGCAGGATCCTGCAGGGCACGCCGGTGGCCGCCGCTGCCGACCCCGATGCGCTGGCCAACCCGGAAGTGCTCGGCTACTTCGCGCCGGGGGCGACTCCGTGACTGAGTCAGGCCCCCGGCGCAGCTTCGGTGAGGAAGGCGGCCTGCTGACCTATGGCCGTTACCTGCGGCTTCCGGAGCTGCTCGGCCAGCAGGTGCGGCTCGCGGACCCGCCGGTGCACGACGAGATGCTGTTCATCGTCGTGCACCAGACCTACGAGCTGTGGTTCAAGGAACTACTGCACGAGCTCACGGCGGTCCGGGACGCCAT
>Ga0187814_10000234_pt1 | contig 16620 bp, 15 predicted proteins | sample NC_S_4_FD_132450 | JGI IMG/M metagenome (GOLD analysis project Ga0187814, IMG submission 132450) | Wetland sediment microbial communities from Neuse River Estuary, North Carolina, USA - ASW-S_4 | ecosystem: Environmental > Aquatic > Freshwater > Wetlands > Sediment | place: USA: North Carolina... | reverse complement strand
GGGTGAGATCGAGCCAGACCGCCTTCTGCTTCTGATAGGTGTCGAGCTGGGTCTGCGCGTTGTCCCGCGGCACCCGCTCAATCTTCATGAGCCCTTCGATGAGTTTGTCGGTCCCGTACTTGCTCTGGGTCACCCCTGGGATCGAAATGTCCGACACCGCCGGTCTCCCCGGGTAGTCCCTGGCGCCGCCTTGTGCGCTCGCGGCCATGGCGTCAGGGGTCCGAAAACCCCCGAGCTATGCTTTACGATCGAACAGCAGGCCGATCGTCTCGCGGATGGCTTCGTAGACGTGCTGAAGTTCCGCGGGCGGGATTTCCCTGACTACCTTATCGGTCTGTGAATCTACCACCTTGACGATGATGGAGTCCAGCTTCTGGTTGACCGAGAAGGAAAGGTGCGTATTGAAGGCTTCGGACAGCCGCTGCATGTCTCGCAGAGTCTGTTGGAGATCGCTGGGGATGACCGGTTCCGCCTTGGGCGTCGCCGTCTTCGTCGCCGACGGTTTCGGCGATGCCATGGAAACCGCCGCTTGCACCTGGGCCGACAATCCGACAGGACTGTCGCCATGAGAAAAAGGAGCGGTAGCAGCGATGGACGCGATGTCGAGAGCCATATATGCCTCCGACGATGCGGGTCCGGGAAAGGGTTCCATCGGTCCCGCGGCAGCCGCCGACGGGGAAGTCCTTTTCCCCCGCGGATGCGGTCGATAGGATAGTGCCGCGTCGGACTTGCCGTCGGGCACGAAGAGCCAAGAAAAAGGGCGGGAGGGGGCGCGATCCCCCCCGTCCGGGGAAAACGGGAATGCGAGAGATGACGTCCAGAAGTCTCTCGTTACCCTGCCGGCCCGTCGATATGAAATCGCCGTGTCGGCCGAACGGATTGCTTAACCCAAGAGCTGCATGACGCTGTTCGAACTCGTATTCGCCTGCGCAAGCATCGCACCGCCCGCCTGGGCGAGGATGCGGTCCCTGGTGTAGCTGACCATCTCGCTGGCCATGTCGGTGTCGCGAATCCGGCTTTCGGCGGCCGTCATGTTCTCGGATGCGACGGCGATCCCCTTGGCGGCGGACTCGAAGCGGTTCTGGTAGGCGCCGAGGTCGGCGCGCTGCTTCGAAACCATCTTGATCGCGGTGTCGAGGCTGCCGATGGCGGAATTCGCGCCCTGGGGGCTCGACATCGAAATCATTCCAGCCGCTCCCTGCGCTCCCATGATGCCGAGAGCCTGGGCGGTCATGGTACCGATATAGACCGTCTTGTACTGGTCCATGTTGGCACCGATCTGGAAGGTCATCGACTTGTTGACGACCGAATTCTTCGCGAAGGCGCCGGTAAGCATGTTCATGCCATTGAACTGCGCATGCGACGCGATGCGATTGACTTCGTCGACCAGCTGGCTGACCTCCACCTGGATCTGCATACGATCCTCGGAAGAGTAGATCCCGTTGGAAGATTGGACGGCAAGCTCGCGCATACGCTGCAGAATGTCTTCCGTCTCGCCGAGGTAACCTTCGGTCGTTTGGATAAAGGATACGCCGTTTTCGACGTTCTTCTGCGCCTGATTGAGACCGCGGACCTGGCTGCGGAGTTTTTCGGAAACCGCGAGACCCGAAGCGTCGTCAGCCGCGCGATTGATGCGCTGCCCGGACGAAAGCCTCTCCATGTCCGTCGACAGATTGGCCTGATTGATGTCCAACTGGCGATTGGCGAAGAGCGCGCTCATGTTGTGGTTTATGACCATGTGACCCTCCTTGAGGATGTATCGCGTCGGCTATCCTTGCCGTCCGCGTCCTTGCACGCACGATGAGCGGGGTGGGGACCGAATCGCGCCGTCCCCATTCCGTTCTTCCCCGTGCGGCGAGGAGCACGCCCCTTCTGCCGGGCGTCCTCTTTGCCAGTGCGTGCGAGAGGGTGTTTTTCAAAGAGCCATCTGCGGTTCGGACCGCAAATGTTGTCGAGCGAAAACGAAAGCCGGGCCCACCGGAGGAACCTCAGGAGAAGGCTCCTTCCAAGACCCGCCCGAAGAGGTTCCCGAAGGGAACCTCAGGAGAAGGCTCCTTTCAAGGAGCCTTCTCCAAGGATACTACTGCCTTACTGGAGAAGCTGCAAGACCGACTGAGTCTTCTGATTCGCCTGCGCGAGCATGGCGCCGCCGGCCTGGGCGAGGATTCGGTTCTTGGTGTAGTCGACCATCATGCTGGCCATGTCGGTGTCCCGAATGCGGCTCTCGGCGGCCTGCATGTTCTCCGCTCCCACGTCGATGCCCTTGATGGCCATCTCAAGGCGGTTCTGGTAGGCGCCGAGGTCGGCGCGCTGCTTGGAAACCTTCTTGAGCGCCTCGTCGAGGGTGCCGATGGCGCGGTTCGCGTTGTCGGGGGTCGAAAGACTGAGGATGGAATTGTCGCCCACGTTGCGGACGCCGAGTCCGGCGGCGGTCATCGTTCCGACGAAGACGCGCGAGCGCTGGTCCATGTTGGCTCCGATCTGGAACCACATCGAACCGGTGACCACATTGCTTCCGCCGGCGCGCGCGAAGCGGCCGGTGAGCATGTTCATCCCGTTGAACTGCGCGTGGGACGCGATGCGGTCGATCTCGTCGACGAGCTGGCTCACTTCGACCTGAATCTGCATCCGATCTTCGGAGGTGTAGATGCCGTTGGACGACTGCACGGCGAGCTCGCGAAGGCGCTGGAGAATGTCCTGGGACTCCCCGAGGTAGCCTTCCGTGGTCTGGATGAAGGAGATGCCGTTCGATGCGTTCTTCGAGGCCTGGTTGAGGCCGCGTATCTGGGAACGCATCTTCTCCGAAACCGCCAGGCCGGAAGCGTCGTCACCGGCCCGATTGATGCGCTGGCCGGAGGAAAGTTTTTCCATGTCCTTCTCTACGGCGTCGTTGGTGATGCCGAGATAGCGGTTCGCGAACATTGCGCTCAGATTGTGATTGATGACCATGTTCATCCTCCTTGGATGATCGTGCAAAACCCGTGATCTTTCCAGACTCCGGGTCGACGGTTCCGGTGCATCCTTGCTCCGTTCCGTCTCTCTCCGCGCCGCCGATTCAAGTCGGCCCGCGGAAGCTTTGGCTTGCGGCCTTTCCGGTCCCCGCCATCCGGCGGGATGCCGTCGTCGAGTCTCTCCCCTATCCCTCCTCTCGGGCGGCGATCGCCGAAATCCGCGTGTCTTCGGACACCACCCGTACCACTCATATCGGCTGCTTCGGCCCTAAACTTGAGGGGGAGGGCTGCGGGCGCATCGGGCCGCCTCTCGGGAACGCGGCACCGGGGCTTTTCCCGGTCGCTTGACCACCGTGAAGTTCCCCGTACATACTGCGGTCGTTTCCACCGCGTTCCTCCGACAGAACGGCGGAAGCGAAGGCGACGCGAGATTTTCTCCGGGAATTACCCGGGCGGGCTCGCCCGGCACCTCATGAAACCCGAGGTTTTATTTGCTTATCCGCTATCGCAAGACCGACGAGGGCAAAGTCGTCGCGCGCGCTCTCGTCTACACGGCCGACGAACACGGGATAGATCCCGCGAAGGTGGATTTCGACGCCCGGAGGATCATCGAACGCCTCAGGGAAAGCGGCCACGAGGCGTTCATCGTCGGAGGCGCCGTCAGAGATCTGCTTCTCGGACGGACTCCGAAGGATTTCGACATCGTCACCGACGCCGAGCCGGCGAAAATCAAGCGCGTTTTCCGGAACGCGAGGGTGATTGGTCGTCGGTTCCGGCTCGTGCACGTCTACGCGGGACCGAAGATTTTCGAAGTTTCGACATTCCGCTCAATAGCCAACGGCACGATCGGCAACGAGTACGGCTGCATCGACGAGGATGCGCTCCGCCGCGATTTCACCTGCAACGCCCTGTACTACGATCCGCTGCAACAGCAGCTCGTCGACTTCGTCGGAGGCTTCAAACATGTGAAGTCGCGCCGCATCGTTCCCGTCATCCCTCTCAAGAGTATCTTCGTCGAGGACCCGGTGCGCATGATCCGCTGCCTCAAGTACGCCGCGACCACCGGTTTCCGCATACCTCTTCGCACCAGGTGGGCGATCAAGCGCGACTCGAAGCTCCTCGCGGAGGCGAGCAGTTCGCGGCTCACCGAGGAATTCCTCAAGATTCTCGCCTCCGGCAGGAGCGCCGAGATACTTTCCGGCCTCGAGGGCTTCGGGCTTCTCGGGCACATCGTCCCCGCGTGCGTGGACTTCGCCGCGCGGGATGGACGCAACAAATCGGCATTGCTCGCTTCCCTCGCGGAGCTCGACGGCCTCGACGCCGCGGCGGCAGGGCGCGAGCGAAGACTGTCGCTCCTCATATCGCACTTCCTCAAGCCATGGATCGAGAGCCTAACGGGCGTCATCGAGGACAGGCCGGAGGCTTTTCAGGAGGCGCTCCAGCAGGCGAGGACATATCTCGCCCCCCTCAACCTGCCGCGGGTGGAACTCGAGGCGGCGGTCCTCGTCCTCTTCAAGAAGCGGGGCCTCTCGCCCCTCGAAAGGCCCAGGAGGCCGGGCCCCGAGCGCGGCCGGACGGCCCAGGACCGGGGCCCCGTCGCGCGGTCGGCCGGCTCGCGGTCCCCATCGGGCCGCGGCGGTCAACTCGTCGCGCCAGCCGCTTCCGGAGCCCCGGAGGGAGCGATCCCGGATGGCCAAGAATCCGCCGACGCTTCCAAAGCCCGCAAGCGGCGCCGTGGCCGTCACGGCGGCAGCCGCGAAGGAGGCGGGAACGGCGTCCCCGCGAAGCCCGGCGAGACCGCGCCGCCCGCATCCGAACGCACGAACGAGAGCGGCCTTTCGAGGACATCGGGGGCGGCGCGAAGGCGCCGCAAGCGCCTCCGCAAATCCCCGGATCCCGGCTCGGAGGGATCGGCCCAGTGATTCGTCCATCGTTTCCGAGGCTTGACAAGGCGGGAAGCGCCTTCCGAGAATGACATCGTGACGACGGAAAACTTCGAATCACTGTCCGACCCGGACCTTCGCGCGATAGCCGATCGCATGGGGCTCGGACTCCCTGCCGATCTCGACCGGATTTTCGTGGTGGAGGAAATCGTCGAATCCCTCGAGGAGGACAGGCTCGAACGGGACAGGGGCACCGAGGCTCCGCTCTACGTGGAGGACGCGAAATATTGGTGTCGGGACGACGGCGACGTCCGGTTGGCGGACTCTCCCCCGAAACTGGAGACTCGCTACAACGAAACGGCCGTCCGGGCGCTGGTGCGCGACCCTTCGTGGGCCTTCGCGCTCTGGGACGTCTCGGAGACCGATCGGTCCGCCATCGAGGCTGCCGGCGAGGACGCCCGGCTCTTCCTGCGCGTCGCGGAGATCGACGCGAGGGACGGCGGAAAGCCTTCGTTCTTCGATATCCCCGTCTCCGTCGAAGATTCGCAGTGGTATATCAACCTACCCCACCCCGAGGCGCGTTATCGGATCGATCTCGCCTTCCGATCCGACGGGAAGGTGCGGTCTCTCGCCCGCTCCCTCGAATTCGTCGTGCCGAGACAGTTCATGGGCGAATCGGCGATTCCTCCCGATTCAAGACGCCTGCTCGAGCTTTCGGGCATCGACGATCTCGCCATCGAGCCCGCCGAGGAGGACAATCCGAGCCGGATCCTCCGCTCGGGAGCGTGAGGACCCTCGCAGCATGAAAGCGAAGGGGTATGTCGCCCTTGTCCTGAACGCACATCTCCCCTTTGTCCGCAACCCGGAAAACCCCACTTTCCTCGAGGAGCGGTGGCTCTACGAGGCGCTTTCCGAGACATATCTGCCCCTGCTCCGGGTGTTCCGGTCGCTCGAAAACGACGACATCCCGTTCAAGATCACGCTCAGCATCTCGCCGACTCTCGGATCCATGCTGGGTGACGCCCTCCTCGGGGAGCGCTATCTCGCCTACCTCGACATGCAGATCGCCCTCGGGGAGCGGGAAGCGGCGAGGACGGTCGGCGATCCCGTCTTCGGCCCCCTTTCCGAGATGTACCTCGAACTCTATCGCGAGGACAGGCGCGACTTCGCGGAGCATTACTCGCGCGACGTCCTCGGCGCCTTCGATTACCATTTCAAGCGCGGGCGGCTCGAGCTTCTCACCACCGCCGCCACCCATGCCTTCCTTCCCAACTTCAGGCTCGTGCCCGAATCGCTTTCCGCGCAGATCGAGACCGCCCTCGTGAGCCACAGAACCCGGTTCGGCAAGCAGCCCGCCGGGATCTGGCTCCCCCACCTGGGCTGGTATCCGGGCGCCGAAGAGCTTCTCAAGTCCTACAACCTGCAATATTCCGTCGTGACCACACGCGGTGCCCTCCTCGGCGAACCTCTGCCGAAGAGCGGATCCTTCGAGCCGGTCCAATGCCCCAACGGCTTCACGATCTTCGTGCGCGACGCAGCGGCCACGGAGGCCGTCTGGGCCGATCGGACCGGATACCCGGCGGATCCCGCATACCGGGATTTCTACCGGGACATCGGTTTCGACCTGCCCGAGCACGACATTTCCCCCTTCGTTCCCGGCGGCGGGGGCGCGGTATACACTGGCTTCAAGTATTGGGCCGTGACGGGACGGACCGCCAACAAGCGACCCTACGACCGCCCGGCCGCCGAGGCGAAGGCCTTGGAACACGCCGTTTCTTTCCTCGATGGCAGGCAGGAGAAGGCGGGGGCGGTGGCCCAATCTCTCGATCGACCGCCGCTCATGGTCTGCCCCTACGACGCCGAGCTCTTCGGCCATTGGTGGTTCGAAGGTCCTCTCTGGATCGACGCGCTTTTCAGAAACGCGCGTGAACGGGAGCTCCAATTCGTGACCCTCGGGGAGTACCACCATCTCTACCCGGAAAGCCAGATTTCGACGCCCGAGTTCTCATCCTGGGGCGATGGCGGATATGGCGAGGTGTGGCTCGACGGCTCCAACGATTGGACCTATCGCCATATCTTCAAGATCTGCGAAAGAATGACCGAGCTCGCCGAGCGCTTCCCCAACGAGTCGGGATTGCGGGAGCGCATCCTCAACCAGGCAGCTCGCGAGGTCCTTCTCGCGATGGGCTCGGATTGGCCCCTCCTGATGCGCACCGGGCGCTCGAGCGGTTTCGCGCGGCAGAAGGTGGAGGAGGCCATCGGCAATTTCGGCCGGATCTACGACATGCTTTCCGCCAATACGGTCGCGACCGAATGGCTCACCCGCCTCGAAAAGCGCAACAACATCTTCCCGCAGATGAACTACAGGATGTTCCGCAGGAAACGATAGTGGCGCGGCCGCCGTGGCTCTCGGCCAGCGCCGCGCAGCCGCATTCGCGCGCTACGCGAGAGCCATCGCGGCCAAGTGAAAGAGTTCGGAGACGGTCGGGTGGGGGAAGATGCGGTGTTCGAGGTCGGCAGCCGTGGCACCCCGCTCGAGCATCTCTTGGAGACCCCAGATCGATTCGCCGGCGTAGCTCGCCACGAGGGTGGCGCCCAGGATGCGCCCGCCGTCCTTGGCGACGAGGAGTTTTACGGCCCCATGGGCCGCCTGCCCGTTCTCCGCGAGGAAGCGACCCGAAACGCGGGCCGGAATCACCGCCTTTTCGAAGTCGATGCCCGAAAGCTTCGCCTCCTCCTCCGTCATGCCCATACCGGCGCATTCGGGATCGCCGTAGACCACCCAGGGAATCGCGGACCACGGCATGGAACGCGGCTTGCCGAGGATCGCCCCGACGGCGATTTCGCCCATCGCGCTCGCCGAATGGGCGAGGAGCGACCGGCCGGTGACATCGCCGATGGCGTAGACCCCCGCAACGTTGGTGCGCAGGCTGTCGTCCACCTCGATTCCCTTGGGCGAAAAGGCGACGCCCGCGTTTTCGAGTCCGATGCCCGAAACGTTCGGCCGGCGCCCGGTGGCCACGAGGACAAGATCGCCCTCCGCGGTCTTTTGCTCGGCGCCCTTCGAGTAGCGCACCGCGCCGCCCTCCATCGACTCGACCTTGGCCCCGGTCTCGATCTTGACGCCGCGCAGGCTTCGCCGGTAGATGGCGACGAGTTCCCTGTCCATGAAAGGCAGTATCTCGGGCAGCATTTCGACGATCGTCACCTCGACCCCGATGGCCGAGAAGAAGGAGGCGAATTCGACGCCGATAACGCCTCCGCCGATGATCACCAGCCGTTTTGGAGGTTCCGGGAGGGCGAGGAGTTCGTCGCTCGTGATCGCGAGGGAATTGCCGGCCATTCCCGGGATGGGCGGGCGGGCGGGCGAGGACCCCGTGGCGACGATGACGGAGCGGCCCTCGACGACGCTTCCGTCGTCGAGTCGAACCGAGGTGGGCGAGGCGAGGGCGCCGCGTGCCTTGCGGATTTCGGCGCCGGCCTTCTTTACGCTGAATTCGACGCCGCTCCGGATCTTGCCGACGACATCGTCCTTCCAGGCCATGGCCTTCGCGAAATCGAAGTCGAGTATTTCGTCGAGTTTGGCGCCCTCCGCCTTGGCTCTGAGTCCGAATTTCTCCGCCTCGCGGGCGTGGCGATAGAGCTTCGCGCCGGCGAGCAGGCTTTTCGTGGGAATGCAGCCGCGGTTGAGACAGGTGCCGCCGATTTCGTCCGCTTCGAGAAGGAGGGTCGAAAGACCCGAAGCCGCGGCGCGCTCGGCCGCGACATACCCGCCGGGTCCGCCGCCAAGGATGATGAGGTCATACATGGGACAGAGGCTAGCCGCGCCGGCCCCGAAAGGTCAACGCCCGTCCCCGGAAGAGGGGCGCCTCCGCCCCGACGGGAGTCCTATGAGGCGGCCCTGCCGGAGAGGGGTTCGACGAGGATCCTTCCCGCGTTCTTGTCGAGGCTGAACCTGACGTTCCTCAAGGTTTTGGTGACGGCGATCTCGCCGCGGCATATCTCGATGGTCGTGCCGGGCCAGATGTCGCCGGTGACTTCCACGAAGGCTTCCTCGTCCCCGTCGAGCACGGGGAGGAGGGAGACAATGAGGTTTCGCGTCTCTTCGACCGCCCGATCCGCCTCGGCATGCAGCCGCGACGCGTCGACGCCGGGATGGGCAGACGCGTACACGTCGATCTGCTGGGCACGGAGAGCCAGACTCCTGATACGCTCGTTAGCCTGGTCGAGGCGCTGCTGGACGGTGAAATCGACGCCCACATGGATGGCCGTGCGCTGTTTCGCCTGGTTCCCGAGGCGGGCGGCCTTGATGCCGTGGACAGCCCAGGTTTCGCCGCCCACGATGGCGCCCTTTTCGCCGAGATCGATCACGCCGAGCGAGTAGACGCGGCTGCCCATGATCGCCGAGACGACATGGATATCGCCGCGGACGGCGACGCGGCAGCCTTCGATGAACTTGGCGCTGAGCTGACCGCCGGCGCGGACATGGCCGGTGCCGTGGCCGAGGATGCCCTGGAGGCAGACAAGGTCCTTCTTGGCATTGACGTCGAAGGCGTCCAGCGTCGACTTGCACATGATGTTCGCGCCCGACCAGACTTTGAAACCGTCGCCCACTTTACCCTCGACGACGACGTCGCCGGGAAAGACCACATGCCCGGTGTGGTAGTCGACACCGCCCTTCACGACGAAGACTTCTTCGACCGAGAGGACAAAATCGTCCCGGCGCAGGAGACCGTCGACCGCCGCGACGAAGCGCCCATCTTCGACAAGGACATTGTCTCCGGCCTGCCAGTTGTCGACTTTCCTGCGGAGGGACTCGATCTCCTTGCCGCGCAGATCCATTCCCTTCCGGCCGGCCGCGGCCGGCAGCAGCCTTCCCAGGGTTTCGCCCTTCCGCACGACCGGCGAGCGCGAAAGATTCCTGAAATCCACCTTTATGGCGTCGAGCGAAGCGAACTGCTCCCTCGGGGCGAGGCGCTCCTCGATTTCGCCGTGTTCGGGCGTCATTTCTTCGGGGGCGGTCCCGCTGGCCAGCACCCAGTCGCGCACGAAACGCCGATCGAGGTTGCATTCGAGGATCTTTTCCTTGATTTCTTCCCAGAAAATCCCCTGGCTCACGCCGCTTCTGGCGAGGGCTTCCGTCACGAGCTCCAATGTAAGCGGTCTGCCGTCGTCCCGCGGGGGGCGGAAGGTGGCGGTCGCGGTCATCCAGTCCTCGGAGACTTTGATTTCGACGATGCCGTCGCCCGGGTTCCCGAAGGGCTGCAATACGACGCCTTCGGCGAAGCCCGGATGGACATCCGGGTCGGCCGGGGCGTCCGTATGCGCCTCGGAAGCGGTCGTCGCGTCCGGCGTGGCAGGCTCGCCGGAAGGCGCGGGCGGATGCCGCCCTTCGCCCGTGCGGTCGGTAATGTCGCTCATCTTGCTTTGTCGCCCCGGCATGACGGAAGGGCTTTCGTTGAAATTATCGTCCTCGTCGCCTTCCCGCCCAAGCACAATCCCGACACAGGCTTGAAAAAGGGCGCCCCCCGTGTCATTACTGAGCCGGCGAAAGCGCGATCGGTCGCAATCGCGAACGACAGTTCCTCCGGAGTTTGAATGTACGATCGCTACAACCGCCTCAGGGCGATCAAGGATATCCTCCGCGCGCGGCGAGTCGAGTCGCAAGACCTTATCCTGCGACTCCTCGAGGAGGCGGGCTACGCCGTGACGCAGGCGACGCTCTCGCGCGATCTCAAATATCTCAAAGTCGCGAAGATCCCCGACGGCAAGAACAGCTATTATTACGGCATGCCTTCCGAGGAGGAGCGCGAGGAGACCGAGCGGCATTACGTGCAGGACTTCCTGCGAGGCTACGTGTCCGTGGACTGGAACCAGACCACAGTCGTCATCCGGACCTTTTCGGGGCACTCGGATTCGGTGTCGCTGGCCCTCGACAACATGGGTCTCGAGGAAGTCATCGGCACCATCGCCGGCAGGGACAATGTCGTGTTCGTGGCGCTCCGCGAAGGAGTCACGGGCGGCGCCTTCGTCGCCGCCCTCCGGAAAATGATCCCCGAGTTCGAAGAGGAATAGGGGCTCGCGGGGAGCGGCCGACGGCGGCCCGCGCGGGGTCGGCCGGGCTGCCCGGCCTAGCCTCCCTGCTTTTTCGATCCTTTCGCCCGCATCTCCTTGAACAGCTTATGCTCCTCGCTCACGTGCTCGACGAGATAGGAGAGCTTCCATTGCAGATTGGTTTCGGTGGTGGTGGCGAAGGCCGCGTCCGAAGCGCCGGCTACGGCCTCCTTCACGGTCTTCATCAGGGCCACCGCTTCGTCGGCCGTAAAGCCGTGGAGAACGACTATCTTCTGTTCCATGCCGAGCAAGGTACAGACGCCGCGCCCCGCCGACAAGCGTGGAACGGACGCCGGCTCTCAAAGCGAGATTCAGGCGACCGGATCGGGCAGGCTCGACTCGGCCTGGATGCTTATGCCGCCCCGCGGCCTTTGCGTCACCGTCACCTTGACCCATTTCGGCCTGGCCGCCTCCCAGACATCCTTCGCGATCAGGGCCGAAAGGGCTTCGCAGAAATGGCCCTCCTCGCGGAAGGTCCAGAGATAGAGCTTGAGGCTCTTGCTTTCGATGCAAAAGGGACCCGGCTCGAATTCGATGCGGACCGTCTGGAAATCCGGCTGTCCCGTGACCGGGCAGAGGCTCGTGAATTCGTCTCCTTCCAGGACGACTCTTCGAACATGATCGGGCGTCGGAAAGACCTCGAGGTTCCGCGCAGGCGCGGTCACCTTGTGGCCGAGCGCCTTGAATTCGATTTGGGCCACTCTGTGCCTCCCTGCGAACCTTATTCCTGTACGCCGGCCCGGCGGGCGAAGGCTCCGAAGGGATTGTAGACCACTCCGACATCGAAGGTGTCGACACCCTCCCGCCTCTTTATGGCGCCGACCACGGCGTAGGTTATCGGCGTGCAGAGGACTTCGTAGGCCACCTTGAAAAGGTACTGGGCCCCCATCATTCCGACCAGAATCCCGGCCGGCATGGTGCCCGCGAAACCGATGAAGATGAAGAGCCCCGTATCGAAGGCCTGCCCGACGACTGTCGAAGAGATCGTCCTCGTCCAGAGAAAGCGCCCCTTCGTCGCCTTCTTGAGGAGGGAAAGGGTGATCGAATTGCCGAACTCGCCCATGAAGTAGGCGACAAGGGATGCGACCACCATCCGGGGCGTCGTCGCGAGCACCGTGGCATAGGCTCCCTTGGCGGAAAAGAATCCCGGCGCGGGAAGGGCGATGGCGGCAAGGAAGACCAAGGACATGAGAATGTTGGCCGCGAAGCCGATCCAGATTACGAGCCGAGTCTTCTTGAAGCCGTAGACTTCGGTGAAGACGTCGCCGAGTATGTAGGTTATCGGGAATAGAATGACCGCCGAGGGGAGGACGATATTTCCGATGTTCATCAGCCTGCCGGCGATCACGTTCGAGACGAGCAGGCATGTGGTGAAAAGGGCGAGCAGGACGAGATAGGTGGAAGAGAAGGACGGTTTTTCCCCGTTCATGGGAACCTCCAGTTTTGGTTACGCGGGAGCTGCGACCGCGATGCCGCGCGCCATGCGCGCGGGCAGCCAATCTAGGCGATATCCGCATTCTTGATCAATGGTCTCGTTGACCCCCCCGACGCCGATCGCGTAGTATCGACCTTCCCGGAGGTAGCCCTTTGCCCGGCATTCTCGCCATCGTTCTGCACATCGACCGCTTTCTCGTTCCCCTGCTCCAGCAATACGGGAGTTGGACCTACCTCTTCGTGTTCGTCGTGATTTTCGCCGAGACGGGCCTTGTGGTGACGCCCTTCCTTCCCGGCGATTCCCTGATCTTCGCCCTCGCCGCCCTCGCCACCCAGGGGGGCGGCGCCAAGGGCGGACTGGACATCGCCGTGCTCTGGGTGGTCCTTTCCATGGCGGGAGTGGCCGGAAACACGGTGAACTACCTCATCGGCTTCAAGGTGGGCCCGGCCGTTTTCAAGTCCGACTCCTCGCGCCTGTTCCGCCGGGACTATCTGGACCGTGCCCACGCCTTCTACGAAAAATACGGCGGCATCGCCGTCATCGGCGGCCGTTTCATTCCGATCATCAGGACTTTCGTCCCCTTCGTCGCGGGCATCGGGAAGATGAACGCCCTCAAGTTCTACATCTTCAATCTCATTGGCTGCTTCGCCTGGGTCACCCTCTTCCTCGCCGCCGGCTGGTTTTTCGGCCGCATCCCCGCGGTCGAGAAGAACTTCAGCCTGGTGGCCCTCGGTATCATCGTCGTCTCCCTCATCCCGACCGTCGCGACGGCGATCAAGTCCCGCGCCGCGCCGGGGGAAAAGGCGGGAAACCCTTCGGAATGAGGCGGAAGCCCAGGGACTTTTCCCTTCCTCGCTTTTTCTTCGTCGCTCTCGTGGCCGTGCCCGCGATTGCCATAATGCTGATATGGTTCTTCGATAGAGCCTTTCCCGACCTTGCGAGAGTCATAGGGCTTTTGTCCGCCGTGCCTTTCTCCGGTGCCACCTACGCCCTCACGGCGCTCTGGGAAGGTTCGCTCTTCGTCTATGCGATCAGGCGAACCGACCTTGGAGAGCTGGCGAGGGAGCTTGAGCCCTTCCGAGCCCTTCCTAAAACCCTGGTCGAAATAGCCGGGACTTCGGCGATTCTCGTCGCTTTGGCCCTTGGATGGGCAATCGTCCTGCCGGCCATGCTGCGTGCCATCACTCCAGCACTCGGCAGGGCGGCGCTTCGGGACATGGACGGCCTCTTTGTCCGGGACAGGCGCATCCTTTCCGTCGCGGTCTCCTTTTTCGCGCTCGTTATCGTCGCGCCGATTACCGAGGAACTGGTCTTTCGCCGGACCCTCCCTCGGGTTTTTAGGCGTCACGTATCCGCACCGACGGCGGTCATCATCTCTTCCGTCCTTTTCGGATTGGGCCATGGGTTGGCTCGCGCCCCCGAGATGGCCGTTTTCGGTCTTATCCTCTGTTTGGCCTATCTCCATCGCCGATCATTTCTTTATATTGTCGCGATCCACGCGGGCAACAATATCGTGGCCCTCTTCGGCGAGCCGCTGGTCCACCCCGGGAACTGGGGGCTCCCGATCGGTATCCTCCTCCTTCTTGTCGGAGCGGCGTTTGGAGTCGCCTTGATCAGGAAGGAGTGGCGCTATGTATCGCGGCTTCAGGCTCTTCCCAGGGTGGTGCCCGTTCCGAAAAGAATCACCCAGCCGCAGCCTGAATTCTTGGATTCGATCGAGGGCGAGGCGCGGTGAATCGCCACCCGCCGCGCATCGCACGGCTTCCCCTCGCCCTTGCCGCTTCACCGGCTGCTGAGTAATTTCTTCCCAAGCGAAAATTCTTCTTCGCATAGGTGAGGAAATCCATGAACTACGACCGTTTCACCCTCAAGGCCCAGGAGCTCGTGCAGGACGCGTCCGGCGAGGCCCGCAAGCGCGATCACTCGGAAATCGCTCCCGAGCATCTTCTGCTCGCCATCCTGGAACAGGAGGAAGGCGTCGGAGGCGTCCTCGTCGATCGCATCGGCGCCGACAGGGCCGCATTGACGCGCGAAGCCTCGGCCCTCGTCGACCGCCTTCCGAAGGTCTTCGGGGAGGCGGCCCAAGTCTATTTGTCGCCTGCCGCATCGAAGATCCTCGCCAAGGCCGAGGCGGAGGCGGAGGCGATGAAGGACGAGTACGTCGCCGCCGAGCATGTGCTCATCGCCATCGCGGCAGGCGAAGGCGCGACCGCGGAGCTTCTGCGTCGCTTCGGCGTGGTGAAAACGGCCATCCTCGAGACCCTCAAGGCCGTGCGCGGCAACCGCCGCGTCACCGATCAGGAGGCGGAGGAGAAGTATCGCGTCCTCGAGCGCTACACCCGCGATCTCACGGCTCTGGCCCGCGCGGAGAAGCTCGACCCGGTCATCGGCCGCGACGAGGAGATCAGGCGGGTGATGCAAGTGCTCTCGCGCCGGACCAAGAACAATCCCGTGCTGATCGGCGAGCCCGGGGTGGGAAAGACGGCGGTGGTCGAAGGCCTCGCCCGGCGCATCGTCGCCGGCGACGTGCCCGATTCGCTCAAGAACAAGAAACTTCTCGCCCTCGACCTCGGCGCCCTCGTCGCCGGCTCCAAGTTCCGCGGCGAATTCGAGGAACGCCTCAAGGCCGTGATCGAGGAGATCCAAAAGTCCGAGGGCGAGGTCATCCTCTTCATCGACGAGCTCCACACCCTCGTCGGCGCCGGAGCCGCCGAGGGCGCCATGGACGCCTCCAACCTCCTCAAACCGGCACTGGCCCGCGGAGAGCTCCGCGCGGTGGGCGCCACTACTTTGGACGAGTACCGGAAGCACATCGAAAAGGACGCCGCCCTCGAGCGCCGCTTTCAGCCGGTGCTCTGCGTCGAGCCCTCGGTTGAGGACACTATCGCGATACTGCGCGGACTCAAGGAGCGCTACGAAGTCCACCATGGTGTCCGCATCCGGGACGAGGCCCTCGTCGCCGCCGCCACTCTTTCCGACCGCTACATCACGAGCCGCTTCCTTCCTGACAAGGCCATCGACCTCGTCGACGAGGCGGCGAGCCGCATCAAAATGGAGATCGAGAGCCAACCCACCGAGCTCGATCAGGCGGAGCGCCGCCTTCTCCAGCTCACGATCGAACGGCAGGCCTTGAAGAACGAAAGCGACCCCGCCTCCCTCGACCGGCTGGCGAGGCTCGAGCGCGAGCTTGCCGAGCTCGGCGAGAAGCGCGACGCCATGAAGCTGCGATGGGAAGCCGAGCGCGAGAAGATAGGCGAAATCCGCAAGCTGAAAGAGGAGCTTGAGGCCCTCCGCCTCGAGGGAGAGCGGCACGAGCGCGAGGGCGACCTGGCCAAGGCGGCCGAGATCAAGTACGGGCGCATCATCGCCGCGCGGAAGAAGCTCGACGAGGTCTCGGCCAAGATGAACGAGGAGCCGGAAGAGGAACGCCTCCTCCGCGAAGAGGTTTCCGAGGAGGACATCGCCCGCGTCGTCTCGACCTGGACCGGCATCCCCGTATCCAAGATGCTCGCCAGCGAAGCCGAAAAATACCTTGACCTCGAGGAGCGCCTTTCGAAGCGCGTCGTGGGCCAGGAAGCCGCCGTGCGCGCCGTGTCCGATTCGATCCGCCGCAATCGCGCGGGCCTCTCCGATCCCAACCGCCCCCTCGGTTCCTTCCTCTTCGTCGGCCCCACGGGCGTCGGCAAGACCGAACTCGCCAAGGCGCTCGCGGAATTCCTCTTTTCCGACGAGAAGGCCCTGACGCGCATCGACATGAGCGAATACATGGAAAAGCACAGCGTGAGCCGCCTCATCGGCGCCCCGCCCGGGTATGTCGGCTACGACGAGGGAGGTCAGCTCACCGAGACGGTGCGCCGAAGGCCCTACAGCGTCGTGCTCTTCGACGAGATAGAAAAGGCCCATCCCGACGTCTTCAATGTCCTCCTCCAGCTCCTCGACGACGGCCGCCTTACCGACGGCCAGGGCAGACTGGTCGATTTCAAGAACGTCATCGTCATCATGACCAGCAACGTCGGCAGCGACCTCATCCTCGAAGCCAAGGACATGGACGAAGTGCGAAAGGGCGTCGACCTTCTCCTCCGAGGCTCCTTCAAGCCGGAGTTCCTCAACCGCATCGACGAGACGGTGGTGTTCGAGCGGCTCGGGAAGGATCGTATCCTCGCGATAGTCGACATCCAGCTCGGATTCCTGGCGCATCGCCTCGCGGACCGGAACATCGCCATCGAAGCGACTCCCG
>Ga0187814_10000233_pt1 | contig 16629 bp, 13 predicted proteins | sample NC_S_4_FD_132450 | JGI IMG/M metagenome (GOLD analysis project Ga0187814, IMG submission 132450) | Wetland sediment microbial communities from Neuse River Estuary, North Carolina, USA - ASW-S_4 | ecosystem: Environmental > Aquatic > Freshwater > Wetlands > Sediment | place: USA: North Carolina... | reverse complement strand
CAGGAGAGCGGGAGGTCGCCAAACCTTTGTTCCCGCTCTCCTTATCTTTTCCCCCCTACGACTTGCTACTCAATAAATCGGGAGAAAATCCTCGGTCGTGAGAAAAGATCGCGCGACGCGACAAAGCTCCCGGCAAATCACGGAAGAAGAAAGAAGGAGGCCACAAGAGCTGAGGCATGGTGACCCCTGAAAGTTTCGCAGCTCAAATCACCCGCCGTCGATGCCACCTCAACCGGCCCTCATTCCCCCTTCGAAAAAGATTCTTTCGAGTCCAGAAATGGCCCGAGCGGGAAGGTCGTAGTGGGGATCTGACCTATAAAGGCGCAGGGTCTGCTCGGCGGAATCGATTCGGCCGAGAAGGGCGCGACCCTGACCATCGAGGGCAAAGAGGAGATGCCGCGGTTCGATCCTCTCCGTCGCGATGCAGTGTTCTATTTGCCGCTCGCATCGGCATGGCCTCGAGGGATTGGCGATGCCGCAGTGAGCCTCCATGAAATCGAAAAGTTTTCGCCGCGCGCGTGATAGGCGCTTGCGGTGGACTTCTTCTGAAATGCTTTGCACCGCAGAAGCCTCTCGACCCACAAGACCCAGGATGTCACCAAGGATATAAGCAATCCTGGCGCTCTCATCGAGGCATTGAAGCATGCCGTTCAGGCAGCCGATGCGCATCTCCTCTGCGAGCAGGGGAGCCTCGACCCCTTCGTAGGAAGCGGACGGGTCATTGCCAAGGCCTTCAACGAGGCCTTGGGCAAACGCGGGGAAGTTCCGCCTCTCACGCTGTGTGGCAGCTCGGAGCGACTTCAAGTGGTTCAATGCGATCCTGTATACCCAGGTCGTGAAATCGCTCTTCCCACGGAAGGAGCCGAGCTTCGTCACGACCTTGATAAGTATCTCTTGGCTCGCATCCTCGGCGTCCTCCGGGTGCCACAACATCCGAAGTGAAAGCCGGTAGACGAGACCCCCGATCGCCCTGACGAGGTTCCCGAGGGCGACTCTATCCCCTTTTTTCGCCTGTGAAAGGGCGAGGCTCAGATCCCTGTCTTCGCCAGCCATTGGCAGAGCCCCTCAGCGACCTCCCGAGGTCTGTCCTCGGCGAGAAAATGCCTACCCTTCCCTATATTGACCCTTGTCAACCGCGCAAAGTGGGTGCGCGCATACTCGATGGCCTTGGCTCGCGTTATCATGCCCGGATATGCCTCGAAAAGAAGGAAGGGGAGTCCGCTTCCGAGCACGATGAGGCCCGCAGCGATCGCGTCCAACTCCGCGGCGAAATCACCCTCCTCTCGACTGTGCCCTCTTGGCGGAAAAGTCGCTGGGCCAGGACCGGCCAGAATGAGACGCCTTCGCTCGATATCGAGTTCGTACGGGCGAAGATAGGGTTTGAGCTCTTCGGTAGAAAGGTGGCGCATAACTCCCATCTTCATCATCATCGATGGTATCAGGTTTCGCTTCACGATCCACGCTTCGGCCCGTCTTGGATTACGGAACATCCGGAACATGAGCTTTTGCATAAACGTCAATTGCCGGTACCAATCTTCCGCGGGCATAAAAGCAGCCTCCAGGAGGGCGATGCCGGCGATCTTGGCCGGATGCTCGACGGCGAACTTCAGGCCGAGCAGAGAACCGAGATCATTGACGACCAGGACGATATTCTCAAGTCCTAGTGCTTCGATGAAGGCTGCGAGGGCCGCGTACTGGGATGCAATACTATAGTCCCCGCTCGGCGGCAATCCCGATTGTCCGAAGCCGGCAAGATCAGGGGCGATGCAGCGGCGCCTCGCGGCGTTCGCGACCTGTGGCAAGACGTTCCGCCACATCCAGGAATTCGACGGGATACCGTGGAGAAAGAGTATGGGATCGCCCTCGCCGCACTCGCGATAGTAGATGTCGATCCCCCCGGCGCTCACATGCCGTTCGAGTATTTCGTGTGCCGGGAGCGCTTGCCGCGCGATGGGGCCGGCCCCCGCTAAGTTTACCGTCACCAATGACCTCCTTGGCTCGCTTCTCCTCAGTTAGACAAGGCGATGAGGGCGGGCGTGACAGGAATTCGGACTGAGCTTGGATGGAGCTCCACCACACCCTGAGGACGCCTATCTTGCCGAAAAAACGCTAGCTGCGGTCCGCTCCGGGAAGCAAAAGACTATCCCACTCGAAGACTTGGCGGCGGATTATGGCATATCGCATTGAGGTATCGACCGACGCACGTAAACAGTTAGGGAAACTGGACAGGAGATAAGGGAGCGAATCGTGCGATTCCTCTTCGACCGCATTACGAAGCTCGATGACCCGCGAAGTCCATCGATAGTCTTTGGCGAGGCTTCGGCGGTGCAGACTAGACGCAGGTTTCATCATATTTTGTTCACCGGCCCGGAAGCATTTCTCTTGCGATAGCCTCCATCGTCTTTCACTTGAGGGAGGGGCCTCCCTCTCGCTCCTTGATGATCAGGTCGGCCACCGGGTGGTCGGTCTTCCGTATCGGGAAGGATCGGCAGCCCGCGGCGAGGAGTTCCTGGGGGAGATTCTCGTAGGGGATGCCCGATACCGTCACCGCCACGACCCAGAAGGCGACGCCGCGCACCGTCTTCGGATAGACATGGCCCACGATGTCCTTCGTCCCCAGCTTGTCGACGAGGGCATCGGCGTTCTTCCTGTTCAGGAAGGCCCCGACTTGGTAGGCGACGATGGAGCTGCCCGCGAAGGGATCAGGAACGAGCGGCGTCTCGGCCGACGCGGGCGGAGGGGCGATGGGGCTCGCCGCCTGCGCGATGGCCCGGCTGCCCGCCGCGGCGAAAAGAAGCGCCGCGCAGAGCGGCAGGGCGAGGGCACGTTTCATCGCCCTTGAAGTCTGGTACGCGCCGGGGGGAAAAGCAACATCGGGCGGCGTCGAACCGTCTTTGACCGCCATCGCGAGAGCGCTCATTCTCCAGCGAGCGGGCTGAAGCCTAAGTCGTGGGTCGGTCTTCCATTCGCTCGAGGAATTCGGCGAGCCCCATGATCGCGCAAGGGATATCTTCGCGAGCGTCGAGAAGATGCCGGTCTCCGCTCACCAAAGCGTCCGCCTTCGCCGTCAGCGCGAGGTCGATAAAACGATCGTCGTCCGGATCGACCTCGATCCAGCCTCGCCTCGAAACAGGAGGGGCGAAAAGCCGTCCGAAGGGCAGTATCTCCTCGGCGAGGAGGTATTCGATATCGGTCGTTTCGAGTCCGAAACGAGGATAGGCAAGCACTCTGCGATATTCGTCGAGCACTGCTTCGGAAAAGCAGAGGTCCATTCTTCCCGCCACCCATAATTCATGAGCCAAGGAGGCCCTCCCCCTAAACAATAGAGATGAAACAATAATGTTCGTGTCAAGGACGACCAGCACGCCGAACCTCGGAGATGATATCAGCAACCTCCGATTCCTCGACCTCGGCAGTCGCAACCCTCTCCCGAATGGTGTCGAGCCTTTCTCCGACGAGGGGCCGGACAATCATGGGTTCCAGGACGATTCTTCCCTTTTCCAAGCGAGCATCGAAGTACTCATGATTCTTGAACGCCGCGAGGAGTTCCTTGGGAAGGGTAAGTTGGTTTTTCGCGGTGACTTTGCAGAGCATTTCCGACCTCCTTACTTAGAGTATAGCGCTTAGTAAGGAATCAAGGTAGCGCCGGTTCAACTTCATGGCCACCGGTCCACGAGTTCCGCGCCCGCCATTCCTCTTCTTGCAAGCTTGCAAATCGGAAGTTAGACTTCCGGAATGCAAGGATATCTGCAGAGGAGTTTGGCCCCGATCCTTCGCCAAGATGTGTCGAAGTTTCCGGCGGTGGTGCTCTTGGGTCCGCGGCAATGTGGAAAGACGACGCTGGTCAAGAACCTCGGCGCCCAGGCGCCCGACTTCCTCTACAAGGATCTGGAGCGCCCCCAGGACCTCCGTCAGCTCGCCGATCCCGAGCTGTTCTTGGAAGCCAATCACGACAAGTTCCTCTGTTTCGACGAGATTCAAAATCTCCCCGAGCTGTTTCCGATCCTGCGGGGTTTCATCGATCGTCATGAAAGGCAGACGAGAATCGTGCTCCTTGGTTCGGCCAGCCCCGAGCTTCTGAGGCATTCGGCAGAAAGCCTGGCCGGTCGGGTGGTCTATCGGCAGCTCTCGCCTTTCCTGTGGACCGAAGTGATGAGGGAAGGACAGGCAAAAATCCAGGACCTCTGGCTCAGGGGGGGCTATCCCGGCAGCTATCTGGCGGACTCGGACAGCGATTCCTATGAATGGCGCCAGTCTTTCCTGCAGGCGATCGTCGAACGCGACCTTCCGAGGCTCGGTTTCGCCATAAGCCCGATGTCCCTGGGCCGCTTAGTTCGAATGCTGGCTCTCCAACACGGCCAGATTCTCAACCTGGCCGCCCTCGGCAATTCTCTGGGTGTCAGCGGGCACACCGTCAGGCATCATCTCGAGGTGCTGGAAGGCACCTATCATATACGGCTCCTCCCGCCCTTGCAGGCCAACCTGGGCAAGCGGTTGGTAAAGACACCCAAGGTGTATTTCCGCGATTCCGGCCTGCTCCACGCGCTCTGGGAGACGCCCGACTTCAATTCCGTCCTCGCTCATCCGCTTTTCGGCGCGTCCTGGGAAGGCTTCGTGCTGGAACAGGTCCAGGCGGCCTTTCCTCGCGCCCGCTATTCGTTCTATCGGACGGCGAGCGGCGTCGAGATCGATCTCGTCATGGAGTTCAAGGGCAAGCGCATCGTCATCGAAACCAAAGCCACCACCGCGCCCGTGGCGACCAAGGGTTTCTGGACTGCGTTGGTCGATCTTGAGCCCGGCGAAAGTTTTATCGTGGCGCCGGTCGAAAGCGGCTACCCGATTCGCGCAGGCGTCGATGTGGTCAACCCGGGAGAATTGCTGGCCCGACTGGAGGGCGAGGGCGCCGATTGACGAGACCCACTATGATTTCTGCGCGTTCCATTGCAATTCGCGCGACCAATTAGAAGTATTGGCTACACGCGGATGCGCATCGATGCAACGAATTCGTTGCCTCAAGGCCAATCCCAAGTCGCTTTTGTCGATGCCGGTTCCCCACAGCCTCGAAGTGTGCGCCGGCTCCATACCTATATAGATGAAGTGAACTTTTTCAGACTGGCTGACGAACTTGCGCGCGGAAAGCACATCCGTAGACTCGGAAATAGTGGTCTTCGCAGCAGCATGCAAGGATCCCATGGTATCTATCGCTTTTTCTGCCAACACCATATGCAGCGGTCTATCATCGACACGCTTATGCCTTGTATGGTCCTTGATTTCTATCAACCAGAGCGTGCGGGCATTGGAATCGTAGGCCACAATGTCGACCGAACGAAGATTCTCCCTGGTCTTTGCGGCGTTTTTTTTGTGGAATCCATTGTCCTTGTCCCATTCAATTGCTTCCCAGCCTTCTGGGAAGGTGAGCCTGACGCCGTCCTTTTCCAAAATCATTGCAGATTCTCGAATTGACGGAATTGCGATAACTCTTCCTCGAGGGCCGTGACTATGTCCAAATCCTCAAAGGAATTTGCATTCTCAATTCCCGCGATCCCCTCTTGCATCTTCCTGGTCAGTCCGATGTAATGACGCTCAAGTTTGGACCATCGCGGATCGGTGAAGAGGAGCTCGAATTCGCGAATAAGGAATAAGCTATGTGTTGCGAGAATGACCTGCGTCCCCGCCTCGGCGACCACACATAGCATCATCGCCAGTTTGCGAACAAGTTTCGGGTTGAGATTGGATTCCGGTTCGTCCCAAAAAAGGATGGAATTGTTCGTTAATGTTCCATTTGCCACAAGATAATCAAGAGTCGCGAGTTTTCTAACACCTTCGGCCAGGAGGTGCGCTTCCAATTTCCCCGCTCCAGCCTGAGTAAGGTAGAACCTGCCGCTTTCCAATGTCACCGGTCCCTCTAACATTTCTTCGAGGGGCCCCATGAGCTTTTTCTTTTCTTCCAGCCTCGGACCCCTTGGCAAGGGACGATCCAGCGCCAAACAAAGGTCGTAGTAGGTCTCCTCTAACTCTATGTGATAGTCGCGATAGAGTGAGGCAAATTTCGGAAAGAGCGATAAGGTTTCCTTTGTGGGGAAGAAGGTTACAGGAGCATCGAGGAAGGCGACAGGTGCCGTCTCGAGCTGCACTTCTCTATCGGCGAGATTGGAAAAGGAGCCTTCGATAGACGAATCGCCGCCTTCGAAAAAAACGACTCCAAGTCGCGCGCGTCCCCTGCCTTTCTTTCTCCGTACAAGATGTCCGAGCGTCTCCGGCTTGTAAACGCCTACCAGCTTTTCTGCAAAAGCCCGCTGCATGCCTTGCTTGTCAGGTCTGTTCATCGAGCTTCCCCATGCGTAGCTCAGCCAAGCCGAAGCGTAACCTGCTTTGAGTAAGTGGCTCTTGCCTGTCGCGTTGTCGCCGACGACGAGATTGATCCCCTTGGCGAAATGTGCTATTGAGCCCTGGGGAAATAGGGTGAAATCGTCAAGGGACAGCCGCTTCAGCATGTTCCTCCATCTCCTTCAGGCAAATAGAACCATATATATATTATGGGGGTGACCCCAACAATCGCGCAACCAGGGATCAAAGCGGAAAAGGCAGACACGCTTTTGATCGGCGGCGCCAGGCTACCGCCAGGCGCGGCAAATATGCAACCATTAGGATCAGCCTAGTCCTGTCGAAGAGTTCGGGTCAAGGTGACCACAGTCCCCCCTTGTCGATGGAGGCTTTCCCGGAATTCCCGCCACGATCGAGATCCTCGTTCCGCGCGCCGACCCGGACTCGACCGAAGCGCCGATCTGCTTGGCCAGCAGGCGGATCAAGGTCATCCCCATGGTGGACGAGACTTCCGGAATCGTCGGGTCTTTCAGGCCCACGCCGTCGTCGGCGACGGTAAGTCGAATCGCGCCGTCGGTCTCCTCGAAGACGACTTCGATCGCGCCCGGGCGGTCGTCGGGGAAGGCGTATTTCAGGGCGTTGGTGAGCAGCTCGTTCAGGATGAGCCCAAGCGATACTGCCCGTTGCGTGTCGACTCGGATGTGCCGGGCCAGAACGGAAAGGCTTATCCTGCCCGAAGCGCGTGAAAGGGTGTCGAAGATCGACCTGGCGAGCTCCTCGACGTAGGTTCCGAACTCTATGGATTCCACGCTTTCCGTGAGGTAGAGCCGTTCGTAGATGGCGGACATGGCCCGCAACTGGAGCTGCGCGTCGGCGAGGACGCCGATGGCTCCGGGATCGGAGACTTTGCTTTCCGCGATGTCCAGGAGGCCGGACACGATGCCGAGGCTGTTCTTGACCCGGTGCTCCAGCTCCTTCATCAGCGTTCCCAACCGAGACTGGAATTGCTTTTTTTCGGTGACGTCGAAGATTATGGAAAAAAGTATCCTCCTTCCCCGGTACCGCACGGGGCTGGAATAGACTTCGACGTCGCGGATCGACCCGTCCCCCGTCCGATGGCGGAAAAGGAATGAGTTGCGCTTTTCGGAAACCGCATTGGCCATTTCGGCCCGCACCTCGTCAGCCGGCAACGTGTTGATATCGGTTATCCTCATTGAGGTGAGCGTGGCTGCATCGGAGCCGTAAAAGGCGCAGGCGGTCGGATTGGCGTCGACGATCGCCCCTGTGGCCGGGTCGATGATCAGCATGACGGTCTTGTTCTCCGCGAAAAGGGAATAGTTGAACTCGTCCCGGATAGACCCGTCCTCCCCCCGGCCGATGCGGGCCAGGGCGTTCCGGAGCTCCGCCTCCGATCGTACCAACGCGTCTTTTTGAAGCTTCCACGCCGTGATGTCCATCAAGTAGGCGATATGATGGACCGGAACGCCCGACGAATCCCTCATCACGGCTACGGCGATGTCGGTCCAGATCGGATACCCGTCCTTGTGGACGTATCGTTTCTCGAAGCGGGCGGACTCGATGTCCCCCGCGCGCAATCTCGTCGCGTATTCCCTGCACATTTCGACATCGTCGGGATGGGTCAGGTCCAAGAAGTTGCTGCCGTCGATCTCTTCCATGGAGTAGCCGAGCATGCGGCAGAAGGCCTCGTTCACCGTCGTCAGCCTGCCGTCGAGCTCCGTGAGCGAAACCCCGATCGGCGCGTTCCGGAAGGCCGTGCCGAATCGTATCTCGCTTTCGGCGATCTCGTTTTCGAGCTTCTTCCGCGCCGTCATATCCTTCAGGATCGTCTTTTGGGCGTTGAAGAGCTTCAGGGCCATCTTGATGGAAGCGTCGAGAACGGTGAAATTAGAGTTCTTCACGACATAGCCATAATTGGTGATTCTTTCGGTCTTCTCGACGATTTCCTTCTCGGTATGCGAAGACAGGAAGAGCACGGGTATGTCATGGTTCTTCAGGATGCGCTCCGCCGTCTCCGTCCCGTCCATGCCCTCGCCCAGGTTGATGTCCATGAGCACGAGATCGATGGGCGGGTCCATTTCGACGGCCTCGAGGGCCCTTTCGCCGCTCGAAGCCAGGACGACCTTGTATCCCTCTCTCTCGAGCTGACGGGATTCGGACATGGCGAGAACCATCTCGTCCTCGACGAGAAGAAGGGATCTTCGGCCGCCCATCTGTGCTCCTTTCATGCGATCGCGCCCTGCCGCCGCCAGGATGCGCAACGCCGATTCGGCAATCCGATAGATCGGCGCATGTTATCATACTATCGCCCGGCTGCGAATCAGGGCGGCGAGGGTGTCGGTCCGGGCGGGCGACCCGGTCGATTGTCACATCGACTTCGGTGGCCGCGCCGTCGCGGGGAAGCGGCAACCGAGGGAAAAATGCGGGGTCGATGATCCCCTCCGATCCCGAGCATCCCGGGGCTTGGAATTCCCCGGAAAGATGTTAGAATATGGCTTACCCAATCTTTGAACGGGAAGTAATCAACGCTGTGATATCCGGACTCGATCCTTCAAGCGTGGCGCATTCCACCGACAACGAAACGGCCTCTCCCGCGCCGAAGCCCTTCTTGGGACGCCGAAAAGACCTGGCAGCCCTGGCAGTGATGCTGTTCGCTATCGCGATTTCGCTCTTCGTGGTCAGAGGGCTCAAGTTCGATCCCTCTCTGAGACTCGATCAAAAAAGCAACGCTGTGCTTCGCGAGGCCGATGAGGCCGAGAGAATCTTCCCCTCCGAACACCTTCTGGTCATCTCCCTTCCCTGCTCGGATCCCTGGTCAGGGGCGGCGTTGTCGCGGCTGGCGTCGCTGACGAAAGACATCGAGAATATCGGGAGAGCGGGAGGAGGAACTTGGAAAGTCTATTCTCCGCTCACCGTGGCGGACCTCGAAAAAGAGGGGGAGGAGCTCGTTCAAGTTCCCTTGATCGATACCTCTGCCGGAGGCTTGGCGGCTTCCCGGCATAGATTCGAGTCCTCGAGTCTGCCGGGACGTCTTTTCCTTTCGAAGGACGGTCTGGCGTGGACCGTGTATGCTTCGGTCGGAAGCGATGCCAAGTCCCTCGTTTCTCGATTCTCCGGTCTTCGGAACAACTTCCCCGAAGTGAGAATAACCGGCACGCCATGGATTCAGGCGATCGTCAGCGAATCGTTCGGCGGCGAATTCCTGCTGCTGTTCGCCGTCGCGGCGGCCATTCTCCTTGTCGTACAGTTATGGATAGTGAGGTCGCCCAGGACAGCGTTTCTCCTTTGGGGCTTTTCCCTCGTTCCCGTTTCGTTGCTGCTGGCTTCGGTCGTGGCGACGGGCCTGGCGCTGAGGGTCGCATGGGTGCTGGCGCCCATTCTGACGCTCACGCTCGGCAATTCGTGGGTGACGAACATATATCGGGGCTGGGCTCTCGCGGGCTTTACGCCTAGGGCCGCGCTGCGCGCACGAGGACCTATCGTTCTTCTCGAAGTCGCCGCCGCCGTTTTCGGCTTCATGAGCATGGTCCTGTCTCCGATACGCGATCTGTCTGTCCTCGGTTTCATGTCGATCGCAGGCGCCTGTCTTGCGGCCGTCGTCGCCCTCGTTCTGTTGCCGGCCGCACTCGGACTCTCGAAAAGACCCTCCGCCGCCGCAAAAAGGTATTTGGCTGTCTCATCGCGACCGGTCGTGCCATCAGGGCGCCGGTGGCGCCGTCTTGCCGTTTTCTCGGTCGCAATCTTTGTCCTCGCCGTTCTCGCCTCGAGAATCGGCGTCGGTTTCCGAAATTCCGATATATTCGCACCCTGGACCAAAGCCGGGCAGGACATCGCGTGGTTCGATGCACATTATCGCGGCTTGGACGAGGCGACGCTCGTCGTTTCCACCGGACGCGAAAACGGCATCGTCGACATCGATTTCTGGCGATCTCTTGGACGGCTGGAGAGGGAGCTTGAAGGATTCCCGGGAATCGGATCGGTTTATGCGGCTCCCGATCTCGTGGGAGAGACACTTGCTCGATGGGAAGGGCGGAACGGCGCGATCGATCCCACCTCGACCCGCGAGATTGGCGAGACTCTCGAACTGCTTTCGGACTCGGGCGGAGGTCTCTTTTCAAGGGGTTTCGCGAATTCCGATTGGTCCGCCGCCGCATTGCATGTCTCCCTGGCACCCACATTCAACGCGATCGGAGATTTTCCGCGGCTCAGGACGAAGACGGCGATGATGGCGAACTCGCTCTTGCCCGGCTGTCGCATCGCATGGGGCGGCGATATCGTGCGGCAATCGGCCGCACAAGAGGCTTTCATCGGCGGGCAGATCGGAGGCACCTTCGCCTTCTTCGCACTGCTCGTGCTCGCGCTAACCGTGGCCCTGCGATCTCTGGCGAAGGGGATCGCGATCTCGATCGTCCCTCTTGTCGGCCTTCTGTCGGCGCTCGGAGCGATCCACCTGTTCGGGTGGAGCCTCTCGCCGCAGAACGCGGTTTCGCTCTGCGTGATAATCGGCACGGGCGTCGACAACGCGATCTTTCTCGTGATGCGCTCGTGTTCCCGCGACGCTCGGAGAACATCCATCGACACGACGGTCCTCGTCGTCACGGCTATGCTTGCATTGCTTCTTTCCTCGTCTTTTCTCGTCTTCCAGACCGCGGTACTCTGTGCGCTGGGGCTTGTCGTGTCCACAATCGCGACGGTGTCCCTCCTGCCGGCGATCCGCTCGGTAAATCCAGCTCTTGCGAGGAATCGGTCATGACCATCATTCGAATCGCGGCACTCCTCTTGGCGTTGCCAGCGGCCATCGCCGCTCAAGGGGTCGAATCCGGGAGCGCGGACGCGATCCTCGCGGGCGCCTATCTTTTCACTCCGGATCCTTCCTTCATCTTGAGGTTGGGAATGGAGATCAGCGATTCCATGGGAACGAAGTCGAGAGAGATCGAACTCACCGTGGATAGAAGGGATGGTCACATGTACGCGCTCTCGCGGGTTACCCAGCCCGCCTTCCTTTCCGACATGAAATTCTTGCGGCGCAGCGAGCGCGGAAAGCCCGACGCGATCTGGATCAAGACTTCAAGGGGTATCCGGAGGGTGGGCGAAGGCAACAGGGACGAGTCGGTCTTCGGCTCCAACTTTACCGTGGAGGATTTCGGCAGCGTCTCCAGCGAGGGCTTCGATATCGCTCTTGACCCCGGCCTCGACACTGCGACCGAAACGGCGATCGTCGCGCGGCCGCGGGACAAGGCGGATTATACCCAGCGCATAATATGGATATTGCGCGCGAGCGGCCTGATCGATCGGCTCGAGTACCGCGGAAGCGCCGGTCAGACGCTACGTCGTTATATGGTAACCAAAGTTGGCGGCACCGGAAAGGACGCGCGACCCCTTGAGGCGGAGATGGACGATCTCACGAATGGAGGATCGACAAAGGTGACTCTCGTGTCATTATCGAATCCTGCAGTCTTGCCCGAACGGATATTCACCGCCGGCGCTCTCTAGCCCAGAGACGGCGTCCTGGACGAAGCCCCATATGTAATATATGAGCAAAAAAACATTAGACAGAGGTCTTTGACCGTGATAGGTTCTGGCCATAACTCTGAATGCGCCAAAGTAAAAGGGGGAAAAATGCGGAAACGGAATGCGGTCCTTTCGGTTCTGGTCGCGAGCGTGCTTGTTTTTGCGCTCGGCGGCTGCTCCAATCTCTTCAATCTCGGTTCCAAAGGCTCCAACACATCGGGAACGACTCTGGCGGACCAGGTCGTCGCGGAGTATCAGGCGAGTCTGCAAAACACCAGCACGGCCAAGGCGCTGTCGCCTGCCAGGGCGATCGCCACGACGCTGACCGCTGACCAGATCGCCAGCCTAGTATCGGCTGCGCAAAACGCCATCGCAAGCGCCGGTCTCCAGAATTCCACGGCTGTCGACAAGATCGTCGCGGCCATGGTCCAGGGCGTTGCCACGCAAGTGCAGAACTCCGCGACTTCGTCGACACCGGTCGACCTTTCCGCCGCCCTCGTGGTCGCCGCCCAAAGCGCCGTCGTGTCCATCAGCAAGAGCGGGCGGCAGCAGGATGTGAGCTCCGGCTTGACGACCGAATCGGCAATCGCCCAAGTCACCGCGGCCATGGTCAAGGTGACGGATTCGACCATCGTGGATCCCAAGGTCAGGGCCGCGACGAAGGCTTCGATGGTTCAAGAAGCGGTCGCCGCGCTCGATACCGCCGATACCGTGACGACGGCCGCAGAGGTCACCACGGCTGTGCAAGACATCGTCCAACAGGTCGCGGCCACACAGACCGGCGACAGCGCCTCGTTCCAAGCCGTGCTCGCCGCCGCGACGACTTCGGCCGCAAACCTGTCCAAGGTGAGCGCTGATGCCGACAAGACCACACTTGCGACCGACGTGGCCACAGCCGCGGTCCAGGCAATTGCCGACGCTCAAACGAACGGCAGTGTCGTCACCAATCAGGACGCACTTGTCACGGCAGTGGCGACCGAAACCGCGACGATAGCACCGTCGGATGCGACAGCCATTGCGACGGCGATTTCGGCGGCTGTAACAAGTAATACGAACTTGACGGTTTCCACGACTGTTACCAGCAATCTCGCCGCCATCATAACAGAGCCTGCGCCAACGGTAACGGCGACGGCGCAAGTGGGGAGCAGCGGCACACCCGCAGCCTCCGTTTCTGTTTCTGGCCCCGGGCAGACCGTAACACTGAATGCCAGCCCGAGCACCACCTATTCGGGAGGAGTTTCCGTTGTCGGCTGGGCTCGCCTGACCCCCGGTCCTGATCCGGTACTGAGCGGCGGGATATACACGGTCACTCCGGCCACGTCGGGCACATTCGTCTACCAGGTCACGGTTCAGAATACCGGCGGAAACAAGACCGCAACCGCGACAGTAACGATCGTATCGACAATCAGCCTGAGCACCGCGCAGGACTACGTCAACCAAGGAATACAGTATCTCGGGTCTCAGAATATCGAGGCTGCCGAAGCGGCCTTTACCCAGGCCTTGGTCGCCGACTCGACCAATAAGACCGCCCTTTTCTGGAAGAGCTTCGTCGATCTGATGGGCATAGCCGTCAATCCGGAATTCGTGTCGGTAATGCGCGATCGCTTCGGCTTCTCGGGCTATCCGAGCACGCTCAGCGTACTCTTGTCCAATACCTGGTTCAGCCAGACCTGGTATGGCACGAAGACAGGGTTTACGGTGATGGGGAATCCGAGCGCGGCGACCTCGGGTTTCGTGAGGGGAGACTTTACGGCTGATACATCTGCAAGCACTTCTTACAACTTTTGGACAGCGGCCAATCCCGATGCCGGCCCCACATCTGGGCAAGGCACCTTCGTCTTGGATCCTGCCGGTGTCGATTATGCGGAGATTGCCCAGAACAGTCCGGGGAGCCCCTTCACGTATATCGGCAACAGCAACTTGGTGCCGAGCGGAACCACGATCTATCAAATGGATTACAGGCTTGCCGATCTTACCAAGCCCTATCTCCTTCCCGCGATCGCCGCCCCGAGCTGGGCGCCGAAGCTCGGCGAACAGACCAGTATTGCGTATTACGGTTTAGCAATCTTGGCGAACGTGATCGACCGGAATCCCAGCGGACTCAATGCGGTGATCGACGGCCTCGTCGGTGCGACCGGTCCCTTCGGAAGTGGCTTCGATACGATCGTCACAAATCTCAAATCGATCGCACTGACCGACTCGGTAACCGTGCCTTCGAATCTCATCGGCGCGTTGACGGGTCAGACGCCCACTTTCTCCGTGGTCATCACCGGCGCCGAGCTCACCGCCTTCGCGGCCGAACTCGAACTCGACAAGGGTCTCCTTCAGTACATCGATTCGTACGACTTTTCCTACCCGCTGAGCGCGCTGCAGTATGATTTCGGCGATGACTCGATCATCGGTTATTATATGGACCCCGGCGTCTCCACGAAGGTCAGTGGCATCCCCGACTATCTGGTCAACATAATGGCGTCCGTTTCGGGCCCCTTCAAGCAAACCGCGACCACGAAGCTTCTCGCCGACAGAGGTCAGACCATGCGCGAAGCGGCGAGGACCAGCGTGGAGAATGCCGCCACCGACCTCAACAGTGCCGCCACGGCGATTCAGACGAATCTTCAGAACGGGGTCTACGACAACTACATCCCGTCTTCCCTATGGTCCGGCGGCGGCTATGCGAGCGTTTCGGCCTACGATACGGCGATGGCGACGGAGCTCGGAAACTATATTTCGCTCATACAAAGTTTCCACGATTCGGTTGCTGACACGACGGGGACCGTGGCGTTTGCTCCGACAGGATCGGCAGGGCCGACCGTTTACCTTGGCGCCATCTTCAATAACCCTGTCTTCAGCCTGCCTAACCTGTTTGTATATGATTCCACGAACACATATCCGCTCGTTTATCTCGGTCAATTTACGTTCGATTCGAGCGGGAATCCGACCGCCGAAACCGGTTCTTACATTCAGGCGGATTCGTCCACCGATTGGACCCACTACAATACAGTTGCGCTCAAAGGCAACCCGGACCTGGCCAACATCTGGCCCACCTACATGACGGACACCGGGTCCTCGCTGCTGAGTGAGGGCGGTGTCTATTCTCTTGATTTCGCTTCATCTTCCAATATCACCTCGTCCGAGGAGACGGTTTACAAATGGATTTTCGGTCAATGACAAATTCTCGTTGACTGTGATGAGGCCCGCCCGCGCGTACCGGGGCGGGCCGTTCTATTTTTCAAGTCGGGAATCATCATGCACCCTCATAACAGGTTCTTTTTGTTCCTCGTTTTTCTCATAATTACGATCGGCGCTTCGGATATTTCGGCCCTTGACTTCGGCCTCGGCGGAAGCACGGACAGCGCCATCGCGACACCTCTTTCGTCGCAGAGTTCATTTGCGTGGTTTTCGTTCGAGCCGATAGCCACTCTGGGCGGTGCGGGCTACGGCGGCGCCCTTTCGTGGGATATCAAGATCGCGCCCCTGGCCCAAGGAAAGACCGCGCCCGCGGAAGTGACACTCCTGCCCGGAGAATCGCGAATCCGGATGGCTTTCGGAAACGGGATGAGCATTTCGGCGGGCTGGATGAAGGACGAAGCCCGCGCGGCCGAGCTCTTTCCCCAAACCGTGTTCTACGGCCCGGCCGATCCGCTTTCCCGATTCGAGACGGGGGGCGGAACGACCGATCGAGAAACGGAACCTCTGATCATGGCTTCGATTTCGGGCGATTGGTGGAGGGCCTCGGCGACCCTCGCTCCCTGGGCGCCCTCGCTTGTGCTTCCGAATCTCGATTCGCCGTGGTTCCCTCCGACCCTCGTTCCTTCGTCGATCGTCATCGCCGGCCAGACGTACAATCTGGGCGATCTGTCGTACGATTCGACCACGGACGCGTCGCCGACATGGACAGTCGATCCCTCGTGGTCTCTGTCCGCCGGATTGAGTCTCGGGAGTCTCGATCTGGACGCCTGGTATTTCGACGGGCTTGAGCGCGACGCGACGATCTACGGAAACGCGATTCTGGGGACCGGCGTCGGCTACTCTTTCGCCGTCTCCCTCGTACCGGAGCGAAGTCACGTGCGGAAGGTTGCAGCGGCGGCGACGTGGGTGGCGGATTCTTTCAGGGTCTGGGGAGAGTCGTCCTGGACATGGGGGGCGTCGTTCGCGACCGGAAGCGTGGGATCGACTTTCCTCAACCCTGGCTCGTATTTTCAGCCAGGGTCGAGCTTGCTTTTGACCCAGACGGCGCCTGTCGTCCCGGTGGACAAGATGGGGGCCACCTTTGGGGCGAGCTTCAGTCCTGATTTGGGCACGCTTGTCCTTACCGCCTTCTTGGAGGGAACGGCGAATTGGTACTTCGGCGCTCCTACATGGTCCAAGTCGCCCTTCCTTTCCAAGGCGATCGGGGGCGCCCTTTCGATCGCCGATCAGGCCGGCCGCCTGGAGGCGGATCTGGGGGGCATCTTTTCGATTGATGACTTGAGCTATGCACTTCGTCCGGCATTGCGGCTCGGGTTCGGAGGCGATAGAGATCTCGAATTTGCCTATCCCTTGTTCGAAGGGAACGCCGGTTCCGAATTCGGTCAATTCGCCTCAATGCGTTACATCACGGCGACATTCACCCAGCGATTTTGAAGCCTGCAATGCAGACGAGCGCGCTCCAACAGCAGAAGGCGCTGGCGCTGATGTATTCGTCGTTCCAGGGCACGGAGAGCGACACGGCCTTTCGCGCGGCGGCCCTCGAGGCGTATCCTGGCCTCTCGATGGGCACGTCGGACTGGAGCATGT
>Ga0187814_10000232_pt1 | contig 16636 bp, 19 predicted proteins | sample NC_S_4_FD_132450 | JGI IMG/M metagenome (GOLD analysis project Ga0187814, IMG submission 132450) | Wetland sediment microbial communities from Neuse River Estuary, North Carolina, USA - ASW-S_4 | ecosystem: Environmental > Aquatic > Freshwater > Wetlands > Sediment | place: USA: North Carolina... | reverse complement strand
CCGAACGGGACGGTCCGGCACCCCGCGGCCCGGCACCCGGCCCCGGAGGTGAAGGCAGCGCGTCGCCGAGCCAGCCCGCGGCGCGGGCGGTCAGCACGACGACCGCGACGTCGGCGGGCAGCGCCCGCCACGCGGCGTGCGCCTGCCCGGCGTCCTCAGCCGTGAGCACCAGCGCGCCGGCCAGCGCGAAGCCCTCCGTCCGGACGGCCTCACCGATGACAGCGGCCCTGGACACCTACGCTCACGCCTTCCCGATGAGCAGGATCCCCATGATCAGGCCGTAGATCGCGATCCCCTCGGCGAGGCCGACGAAGACCATCGCGCGGCCGAGCATCTCAGGCCGCTCGCTTATCGCGGCAAGCGCCGCGGCGCCGGTGTAGGCCACGGCGATGCCCGCGCCGATGGTCGCGCCGGCGACGGCGATCCCGGCGCCGAGCAGCGCCCCGGTGCTGCCTCCCGACGACGCCGACGCGGCGGCGGTCGCCGCCTTGCTCCCGGCCGCCAGCTTGGCGCCCGCCGCCAGCTTGGCCCCGGTCGCGGCGGCCGATCCGGCCGCGGCCGTGGCCGGATCGGCGCGCACCGTGAGCACGAGCAGCACGACGCCGGTGACGGCGATCAGCGCGCCGCTCACGGCCAGGACGCGGACCCCGGACCGGCCCCGGCGGGCCAGCAGGCGGGTGAGCACGGCCACCGCGGCGATCAGCGGCAATCCGGCGAGCCATGCGGAAGTCATGTGGTCACCTCCATCAAACCCATCAAACCCATCGAATCCAGCGGCTCCATCGAAGCCTTCGCGGCCTCCGGCTCCGGCATCTGCCACGGCCGGAACGGCCGCCCCCGCGCCACGAAGACGCGCGAGAACAGTTCGTAGTACTCCAGGCGAAGCGCCTGGATGGCGGCGACAAGCGCCTCCAGGCAGAACGCGACCGCGGTCCCCACACCGAAGATCAGCACCGCGCCCAGGGCAGACACCACGCCGCCAAGCGACGGCCCGGCGTGCAGCCACAGCGCCCGGCTGCCATTCCACACCACGAGGCCGAGCGCGGCGTGGGTGAGGCCGAACGCGGCGAGCCTGGTGAACGACACCACGTTGGACCCCAGCCGGACCACCAGGTCGAACAGCTCGATCACCGCCTGGAACACGCCGGCGCCGCCGCCGCCCGATTCGGTGAGGAACCCGGCGGCGGCCAGCGCCAGCCCGAGCACCGCGACGAGCCCGCCGGCCGCGAGCAGCGCGCCGCTGTGGATGTACCACCCGCCGGCCGCCGCGCCGGCGCCGAGGAACAGCCCGGTGCCCGCGCACCCGGAGGGGGCATACAGCATGGACGGCCAGCCGCCCTCCCGCCACCTGTTGGCCATGCCGAGGGCGTATGCCCCGGCGAGCAGCGCCGCGCCGAACCCGGCCGCGACGAGGAGCAGAGTGCCCGGGTGGTCGAGCGGATCGAGCCACAGCGTGGGCACCAGCCCGTTGGGCCCGAAGCAGTCCCCGTACAGCAGCCCGAACACGGTCGCAGTCAGCCCCGCGCCCCCCACGAACGGCCAGGCCTGCCGGAACCGCCGAAGCCAGCGCGGCCACCCGGCGCGCAGCGCCACCGCGACGACCACGAGGAACGCGCCCTCGCCCACGTCGCCGAACATCATGCCGAACATCACCACATAGCTCGCCCAGGCCAGCCACACCGGGTCGATGTCGGCGTACGGCACGGTGCCGTACGTCTGCACGAGCGGGGACACCGTCCGCCGCAGCGGCGGGCCGGTGACGAGCGTCGGCGGCTGCACGCCGGGCGGGTTCGGCAGCGTGACGACCGTCCCGCCGGCCTCGGCGAGCGCGCCGGCGACGGCGCTCAGCTTGCTGGCGGGCACCCACCCGGCCAGCGCCGCGGCGCCCGACCGCTGGACCGCCGCGGCCGCGTGCGCGGCGAGCTGCGCCTCGAACGCGGCGGCCGTGTCGCCCTTGCCCGCGAGCCCGGCTGCCGGTTGCGCCTCGGCGTCTTCCGGTCCGGCCGGGGGCCCGATCTCCACCGCCCCGGTTCGCGCGACACGCAGCAGCACGTCCCGCAGCGCATCGGCCGGTGCCACGAGCGCCACACGCCGCATCCGCACCGGTATCGCGGTGTCAAGCCAGCTCATCGTAGGCCTCGATCGGCACGCCGCCGCGTGCGGCGACCTCGAGCGCGGCGCGGATCCGCCACGCGTCGCAGGCCATGACGGCCACCGCGCCGAGCACGACCTGGCTGTCCAGGCTGGCGGTGCGCAGCAGCCGCAGGCCGTCCTGCTCCACCTGACGGCGCCAGGTCGTTTCGGCCCGCCACAGGCCGTCCGGCGCCGCGACGCCGTCCAGCACCCAGCGTCCGCTGGCCGGCAGCCCGGCGCCCAGCTCCGCCAGCGTCCCGGCGCGCAGCGCCGCCGGGCCGAGCAAGCCGGCCGCGTCGGCGAGCACCGCCCCGTCGGCGTGCCCTCCGGCGCGCAGCTCGCCGGCCACGAGCAGCGCCATCGCGGCCGCGGCCCAGTCCCGGACCGGGTCCCCGAGCCCGGCCGCCCGGGCCGCGTAACGCCCCCGCATGCCGAGCCGCACCGCGCGATCGGTGTCCCCGCCGGGGTCCCGCCAGGGCGACGCGGCCAGTTCCGCGCGCAGCCCGGTCCGGCTGGCAGTCTGGCGGAGCCGCGGCCAGGCGGTGGCGAGCGCGCCGAGCTGGAACTCCGGCCCGGCGGCCCGCCCGCCGAACGCCTGCAGCAGCTCATCCACGTTGGCCATCTCGAACCATGCGCCGAGCACGCGAAGCAGCCGCACCCCGTCGTGTGGCAGCCAGCCCGCCAGCACTCGCAGGTCCCAGAGCAGCGCGCTCGCGACGGAGTGCTGGGTGCCGGCCAGGTCCTGCCCTGGCCGCAGGTGCGGGGCGTACGCGGTTGCGCCGAGCGCCTGCTGTGCGTCGCGCAGCGATCCGGAGGCGGCGACGTGCCTGGCGGCCCCGGCGCCGAGCCGACGGTGGGCGAGGGCCCTGGCCCGCACGCTGCCCGCGACCCATCCCGCGCTCATCGGTCCACCGTGCCCGGGTCCGGGGCGATCAGCAGCCTGATCCCGCCCATGGCGACGCTCACCAGCCCGGGTATCCGCTGCACGGCCAGCACGCGTATCCGGGCCGCCTCCCGCTCCGCGTCGGCCACCATGGCGGCCGCGTCGGCGGCGGCCGCGGCGGTCACATGCCGCGCCGCGTCATCCCTGGCGGCCTGGGCACGCTGGTCGCCGGCGGCGGCGATGGCGGCCGCCTCGGCGCGGGCCGCGGCCACGATGGCGGCCGCGTCGCGCCTGGCCTGCCCGACGATCTGCTCGCATTCGGCCTGTACGCCGTCGAGCAGCGCGAGCACGGGAACTACCTCCGCCGCCAGCTCCCGGTCCCGGTCCACCGGAACCCCGGCGCGCCCGGCCGCCCCGGGAGCACCCGCGGGACGGAAGCGACTGAGGAAGTCGCGTAGCTGCGGCATATCCGTCAGCCAAGCATCGATGGTCCGTGCGGGTTAGTGCCGAACGTCCCCAGGATCATCCCGAACGGCCTCGTGGTTCCCCGATAGCGCCAGCCCATGCCAGCTCCAGCGCGGGCGGCCCGTTGTCCCCGCCGGCGGTTTCGCCAGCGGGGACAACGGGCTAACGATGCGGTGATCGGTGCCTTACAGCGGTTCCGGACTCTGCTCACCCAGGTAGAAGTGGGCCTTGCCCTCTCCGTCGACCTGGGCGTCGAGCACCTTGTCATCGAGGTACAAGGCGGCCTGCTGCTCGACGTAGACGCGGGCCCCCTCCTTTTCGATGATCTGGTCGTCTTCCGCGGGCGCCGTCGTCGCCGTCACTTGCAGCGAATCCGGGCTTCCCGAGCCCGGGGCCGAAGACGCGATCCGCAAGCCGGCTCCATCGGGAACCTGGGGATTTGACGTGAAGCTCTTGACGACCTCGGCGGCCGCCTCGGTCAAGACCAGCATGCCTCATGCCCTTTCGTCTCGTAGTGAGCTGGAGCGGGTGGGCCGCGCCAGCCGTTACCCGACAGGCTCCGTCTCGACGGGAACAGTCGGCGCGGGCACCGCCGCGACCGCCGAGGGCAGGGAAATGATCCTGCCGAAGGCCGCCGCCGCGACGGCCACGATCACCACACCGAGACCAGTGAAGAAGCCGAGCTGCTCGGCGATCCGCATTGTCACGGTGAAGCTAGCGGGCGAGCCGCCGAGCGGAACATCGTTGTTCCACAGCGGGCTGAGGACGGTGCCCAGCGTGAACCACGCGCCGCCGGCGGCTGCCAGCACCGCGCCGAACAGCGCCGTGTGACGGGCGCCCGCCATGATGAGCAGGATGCCGCCGAGGAACACCGCGGCACCAGGCAGGATCTCCAGCCACAGCCGGGCCGTGGTGTACGTCCATGCGACATCCGGCGTGTAGGCGTAGTGGAAATATGGTCCGATGAAGGGAATGAGAGCGCCCCACAGCCCGAGCAGGAACAGCACGAACCCGCTCAGAACCCCGCGACTGCGCCGCATCCGCAGCATCCCAGTCATGCCTATCACTTCCCAATCTTGTGATTTGGGCCTGTGACAACTCGCCCTACCCCGTGTCCGGGGCGGTATTCCACCAATGTCGGGAGGACGTTATGAGCGCGACGCCAGGAGATCACCATGAGACGGTGCTAGGGCCGCCGCGGGTGCAGGAAGTGAGCGACGGCGTCTTCGCCTACATCCAGCCCGACGGCACCTGGTTCATCAACAACACCGGCTTCCTGGTCGGCAGCACCGGCGTCACCAGCGTGGACGCCTGCTCGACCGAGCGGCGGACCCGCGCCTACCTGGAGGCGATCGCGAAAACGAGCCCGCGGCCGGTCCGCACGCTGATCAACACCCACCACCATGGCGACCACACGCATGGCAACTACCTGTTCGGCGGCGCGACGATCGTGGCGAACGACCGGTGCCGGGAGGAGGTGCTCGCCGCCGGCCTCCCGCACTTTCCCGGCATCTTCGCGGACGTGGACTGGGGCCAGCTCCGGGTCGCCCCGCCGTTCCTCACCTACTCCGACCGCGTCACGCTGTATAGCGACGACCTGCGCTGCGAGGTGCGCTATGTGGGCGGCCCCGCGCACACGACCAACGACTCCATCGTCTGGCTCCCGGAGCGCTCGGTCCTGTTTACCGGCGACCTGATCTTCAACGGCGGCACCCCGTTCATGCTGATGGGTTCCGTCGCCGGCGCGATCGACGTCCTCGAGGAAGTCGTCAAGCCGCTGGCCCCGGCGACCATCGTGCCCGGCCACGGCGAGGTCTGCGGCCCAGCGGCGATCGACGACGTGCTCGGCTACCTGCGTTTCGTGCTTGACGTGGCGCGGCGCGGCCTGGACGCCGGGCTGTCCCCGCTCGAGGCCGCGCGCGACACCGACCTGGGCCGGTACGCCGGGCTGAGTGATCCCGAGCGCATCGTCGGCAACCTGCACCGCGCCTACGCGGATCTAGCCGAACCAGGGATAAGGCTGGACTTCCCCAGAGCCCTCGCCGAGATGGTCGCCTACAACGGCGGCAAGCCGCTCACCTGCCTCGCCTGAGCAATGGCTGCCAGGCCGGGCTAGCCAGCGCGGCGGCTAGCTCGGCGTTCCGCTGGGCGAAGTCCACCCAGCCGGGCGGGGTGCCGGCCACCCGCGCCGTCGCCCCGGCCTCCGGGCAGCGTGTCTGTGTCCATTCGCGGACCTGGCCGCGGCGGACGATGAAGGACGTGAGGATCCCGCCGGACCAGCCGCTGGCCGTGAAGTCCGCCGCGTCCATCGACGTGACGCGCTGCGGGCTCGTGACCCACTCCAGGGCGCGCAGCTCCTGGTTGATCTCGCCGGCCAGCTCGAAGGCGAGCACGCCCGCGGCGCGGTCGCGAAGTTTCTCCAGGCATGCCCGGACCTCGCTGACCGCTTCCGGCTGGCGGCGCAGCACCGCGCTGATCGTCGCCGCACAGTACGCGCGGTCCGCCTCGGCGAGGCCGCGAGCGCGCGCGATGTCGAGTCCCGTGCCGCGCAGTTCTGTCCCGGTGTACGCGAGTGGCAGGATCCGGCCCAGGCCCCGCACCGCCTGCCGTACCCGGCGGCCGCCGAGGTACGGGCCGAAGCAGACGGCCTCCCCGGCGTCCGACGGCACGTGCGTGACGGACAGGCCCGGCTTGGACGGCCGGGGGTCAAGCCGGATGTAGACCGGGTGCTCCTGCCCGCCCATGGTCCGGTTCCACGGTGGCAGCGACGCGGTGAGCAGGGTGCGTTCCAGCCACGCGGCCTCGTGCGCCGAGTCACAGCAGACCGCCTCGACGCCGGTGACCTGGGCCACCATCGGGGCGAGATGGCCGCGATCGCGCAGGTCCGACCAGTAGGACGCGACCCGCCTGCGCAGCACGGTGGCCCGCCCGAGGTAGAGGACCCGGCCGGTGGCGTCACGGAACCGGTAGATCCCGGGCGCAGGCGGCAGCTTGGCGATCACCGCGGCCAGAGCCCCGTCCACCGCGTCAGTTTATTGCCAATCCCTTCAGGCCCCTGATCCGTACTCCATCCGGAAGCGTGTCCTACGGAGGGAGCTATAACCGACATGAGACCCACCCGACGGTCCGCGGCGGCCTTCGCGGCGATCGCCGCCGCCACAGCCGCCCTGCTGGCCGCCAGCGGCGTCATAGCGACAGCGGCGAACGCCTCGGCCGCGTTCATCGGCCCGCTGAACCACACCAAAGTCATCGCCTCGACCACGCCCAAGAACGGGGACATCAACCCCTACGGCGTGGCCGTCGTGCCGGACAGCACCGGCCGCCTGCAAGCGGGCGACGTGCTGGTCAGCAACTTCAACGACTCCAAGAACGTGCAGGGTACCGGTACCACCATCGTCGAGGTCAGCCCGCACGGCAAGGCGACCCTGTTCGCCGGGATCAAGGACGCCGCATGCCCGGGCGGCGTCGGCCTCACGACCGCCCTCGTGGTGCTGCGCAGCGGCTGGGTGATCGTCGGCTCGCTGCCGACGAAGAACGGCAGCATCTCCGGCCCCGGCTGCCTGATCGTCCTCGACCAGTTCGGCAACGTCAAGAAGACGATCACCGGGCACGGCATCGACGGTCCGTGGGACATGACCGCCCTTGACCGGGGCGGGGTCACCGAGCTGTTCGTGACCAACGTCCTCGGCGGCATCCTCGGCCCGAAGAAGACCGCCGACGGCGGAACCGTGCAGCGGCTGGTCATCACCAGTCGCCCGTACCAGACGCCGCGGGTACTGGCGAGCACCACGATCGGGTCGGGCTTCCCGGCGCGGACTGACCCGAACGCGCTGGTCATCGGGCCTACCGGCGTGGGCCTCGACGGGAACGGCACCCTGTATGTCGCCGACACGCTGAACAGCAGGATCGCGGGCATCCCCAACGCGGCGTTCCGCCGCGGCAACGACGGAACCGGCCACACCGTCACGAAGGGCGGCTTCTTGAACGGCCAGCTCGGCCTGGCCATCGCGCCCAACGGCGACATCCTGACCGTCAACGGAGGCGATGGGAACATGGTGGAAACCACACCGGGCGGCACGCAGCTGGTCAAGAAGACCATTGACAAGAACGCCGGCGGCGCTGGCAACCTGTTCGGCCTGGCGGTCAAGCCCGGCGCCGACGCCGTCTACTTCGTCGACGATTTCATGAACGACAACAACCTCCAGCTCTTCTTCTAGGCACTTCTAGTACCCGTAAATCCCGCGTGCCCCGGCCTCCCCGCGCCGGGGCACGCGGCCGTCTGGGTGCGCGGGCTTGATTGCGTGCACCGCGAACCGCCACTTTCGTGATCACGAAAATCACGCATCGTATGAGTGCATAAAGTCTTCGCGATCATGGCCGCCAGGCGGCACCCGCTGCCCCCTGGCGCCGCCGCCTTCGTCCTGGAATAACCGCACCGTATGCGGTGTTTTCCGAAAGCTATGAACAAGTGCGTAACATGCGGGCGGGAACTGCATCCCGAGCGCGCGAAGAAGTACAACTACTGCATGTCGCGCGAATGCCAGGAGAAGAACGCGAAGGGCCTGGCGATGGTCGCCATCGGGGTGAACAAGGCGGCCGAGCAGTACATGATCCTGGACGAGCAGACCGCGGAAGAACTCGCCAGCGGCAAGTACCACGACCAGCGGCGCGGGTCGTTCGGGACGTCCACGGCCTCGGCAGCGCCAGCACAGGCGCCAGCGCCCGCCGCCGCGTCAGAGTCGCGGAGCGAGGCCCCCGAGCCGCGGCCGGCCGGCCGCGCGAAGCCGCGACCGCGGCCCGCAGCTCCGGCCGCTCCGAAGGTCGCCCGTCAGCCGTGGAGCCAGCGGCAGCAGAAGCTGGCCCTGCTGTACAACGAGCAGGGCCTGCGGCCCGATGAGATCGCCGAGAAGCTGGGGCTGAGCAGGTACATCGTGACCCAGATCATCCTCAACGCGCGCACCCGCGGCAAGCTCTGAACCCCGACTCCCGATCCGGACGGGCTGGTGCCAGGATGGGAAACATGGACACTACGCAGCTGGAGAAGATCAAGGCCGGCCGGGGCTTCTTCGCCGCCTTGGACCAGAGCGGCGGGAGTACGCCAAAGGCGCTCGAGGAGTACGGCATCGGACGGGACCGGTACAGCAACGACACCGAGATGTTCGACTTCGTGCACGCGATGCGGACGCGCGTGTTCACCAGCCCGGCGTTCGGCGGCTCGCGGGTTCTCGCGTCGATCTTGTTCCTGCAGACGATGGAGCGCGAGGTCGGCGGCGTCCCGACGGCCACCTACCTGTGGCACGAGAAGAACGTGGTCCCGTTCCTGAAAGTCGATCTGGGGCTCGCTCCAGAAAAGGACGACGTGCAGCTCATGAAGCCCATCGACACTCTCGATGACCAGCTTGAGCGCGCGCGGCGGAACCGGATCTTCGGCACCAAGATGCGGTCGGTGATCAAGGACGCCAACGAGGCCGGCATCGCGGCGATCGTGGACCAGCAGTTCGAGTACGCCAGGCGGATCATGGCGGCCGGCTTGGTGCCGATCATGGAGCCCGAGGTCAGCATCTCGAGCCCGCACAAGGAGCAGGCTGAGGCGCTCCTGCGCGACGCCATCGCCCGGCGCATCGAGACGCTGCCGGCGGACTCCGTCGTCATGTTCAAGATCACCATCCCGACCCAGCCAGGCCTCTATGGCGATCTGGCGTCCGACCCGCGAGTGCTGCGGATCGTCGCCCTGTCGGGCGGGTACAGCCGGGACGAGGCCTGCACGCTGCTCGCGCGGGATCCCACGCTCATCGCCAGCTTCTCGCGCGCGCTCCTCGAAGGGCTGCGGGAAGACCAGACGGACGCGGAGTTCAACGCTCAGCTTGAGTCGTCGATCGAGCAGATCTACCAGGCGTCGGTGCACAAGCAGCCGATCGGCGCCTGAGCCGCCTGCACAGGCTGATCCTGAGCTTTACCAGAGCCGTCCGCTGGCCAGCTCGGCGCCCCTGACGAGGCTGTCCAGCTTCGCCCACGCGATCTGCGGGTGGACGCGGCCGCCGAGGCCGCAGTCGGTGGACGCGACGACGTTCTCCCGGCCGACCGCCTCCGCGTACCTGAGGATCCGGTCCGCGACGAGTTCCGGGTGCTCCACGACGTTGGTGGAGTGGCTGACCACGCCGGGCAGGATGACCTTGCCCGCGGGCAGCGTCACGTCCCGCCAGAGCTTCCACTCGTGCTCGTGCCGCACGTTGGCCGCCTCGAACGAGTACGCGCCCGCGTTGATCGCGAGCATGACGTCGACGATGTCGGCCATCGGGATGTCGGTGGTGTGCGGACCGTGCCAGCTGCCCCAGCACAGGTGGAAGCGGATCCGGTCGGCCGGCAGCCCGCGGATCGCGTGGTTGAGGGCCTCCACCCGCTTCATCGTGAAGCGCTTGTAGTCCGCCACGCTGGGCGCGGGGTTGATCTGGTCCCAGTTCTCCGCGATCGCGGGGTCATCGAGCTGCAGGATCAGGCCGGCCTCGACGATCGCCACGTACTCCTCGCGCATGGCGTCCGCGCACGCCCACAGCATCTCCTCGTCGTCGCCGTAGTACTCGTTGCCGAACCGGCCGCAGCTGCCCGGCGCCACGGAGTTGAGGAAGCCGTCGGACACGCCCGCGGCCTCCATCCCGGCCTTCATGTCCGCGATGTCCCGCTGCACGTCCTGCTGGCCCTGGTAGCTGATCGGCCCGCGGCAGACCGGGGCGACCGCCGCGCGGTTCGGCAGCGAGGCGCCCGAGGTCGGGTCGCCGTAGGCGTCGGCGAACGCCTGCCAGTCGCGGCGCTCGGCGAAGGACGCGAGCCTGATCTCGCCCGGCTTGGCCTCGGACTGCTTGATGTCCGCGATGGTCAGCTCCGTCAGCTCGATCCCGCCGAGCCGCTGGAACACGTAGGTCCACCACGAGCCGTAGTCGTAGCGCTGGCCCATCGAGTGCCCGTACTCGCCGTCGTTGACCAGGTCGATGCCGGTGTCCCGCTGGCGCCTGACCACGTCCGCCACGGCCGCGCTGAGTTTGCCCTGGTACTCCGCTTCGTCGGGGAGATTCCCTTCCGCCCGCCGCTGGTTGAGCGCGATCAGGTCCTCTGGTCTTGGCAGGCTGCCCGCGTGGGTGGTCAGGATCCTGTCCGGCATCTGTCCTCCTTGACACGTTCCGGCACCGGCGACGTTCCAGCGCTGAGTATGACCGCGCCCCGGGGCGCGCGCAACACCGCTCACCGCGCCGCTTCCGGCGCGGTGACCTCGAAGACGGCGACGTGCGGGACGGCGGCGGCGAAGCCTTTCGGCGTGCGGTCGGGCGCGACCCCGATCTGGCGGAGGAAGGACCCGCCGGCCCGGTTCTCGGTTCCGAACGACGTCACGACCCGCTCCTTGACCGGGGGGTCGGTCACCTCGGTGAGCCGCACCCGGGTGGTGGTGCGCCCGGAGGTGAGCGTTCCCTCCCCGGCGGCGCGGGCGTTGCGGGCCCAGTCCGAGGTGCCGATGCCGGCGATCACGTATCTCTTGCCGTCGACCTCCCAGGGGGTCACGGGCGTGGAGCGGGGCTGGCCGGACTTGCGGCCGGGCACGGTGATGATGTTGACGGGGCCGGTCTTGACGCCCAGGCGGGTGAACAGCTTGACCACGACGTTGGTGACCGGCACGTACTTGGGAATGCGCGGTTCCATGGCCCTATCCTCGCACCGCCCGATCCGCGCGCCGCCGGCGGGCCGGGTCCGGCCTTGACTGTGCGGTAACCCGGGATTAGCGTCGTCGGAAAATGCGCGAGGAGGTTTCATGCTGAGCAGCCAGCGCAATAAGCTGCTGTGTGAAACGGGTCCCGGAACTCCCATGGGCGAACTGCTCCGCCGCTATTGGCAGCCGATAGCGGGGGTGAGCGAATTTGACCGGCTGGACACAAAACCGGTTCGCGTCATGGGCGAGGATCTCGTTCTCTACCGCGACCGCGAGGGCAGTTACGGGCTCGTCGACCGGCATTGCCCGCATCGCCGCGCCGACATGGCGTACGGGTTCACCGAGGGCCGCGGGCTGCGCTGCAACTATCATGGCTGGCGCTTCGATCACTCCGGGGCGTGCTTGCATCAGCCGTACGAGGAGACGCGGCATCCGGAGGGAACGTTCCGGGACAAGGTGCGGATCAAGGCGTATCCGGTAACGGCCAAAGCCGGCCTGCTGTGGGCATATCTGGGACCGCAGCCGGCCCCGCTGATCCCGGACTGGGATCGCTACTATTCGCGCGGATACAAGCAGATCGCCATTTCCGAGATTCCGTGTAACTGGTTCCAGTGCCAGGAAAACTCGATCGACCCGGTGCATTTCGAATGGCTGCATTCTAACTGGTCGTTGGTGTTGCGCGGTGCGGACGGCCCGCGGGCGCCCGCGCACACCCGGCTCGGGTTCGACGAGTTCGACTACGGATTCGTGTACCGCCGGGTCCGCGAGGACACGACGGAGGACGACGAGCTGTGGAGGACCGGGCGGGTGTGCCTGTGGCCGAACTGCCTGTACACCGGTCACTTCGAGTGGCGGGTCCCGGTCGACGACACGACCACGCTGAGCGTCGGCTGGTTCATCGACGAACTGCCCGGCGGCGCGCCGTTCGACCAGGAGCGGATCCCGTGCTGGCAGGCGCCGGTCCGGGACGAGAAGACCGGCCGGTGGATCGACACCCACGTGATGAACCAGGACTACATCGCGTGGGTGGGCCAGGGCGCGATAGCCGACCGCACGCTGGAGCACCTGGGCGAGAGCGACCGCGGCGTGATCATGCTGCGCAAGCGGATGTTCGAGGAGATGGAGGCGGTCGCGGCCGGCCGTGATCCGCTGGGCACGATCCGCGATCCGGCGGTCAACGAACGCGTGCACCTGCCGATCGTCGGCGGCCTGAACCAGCCCGCGGCCAAAGACGGCCCGCGGCCGTTCGTGTTCCTCGCCGGGCAGCCCGACGAGGTACGCAGCGAGCTCGAGCAGGCATGGCAGCAGTGTGCCGCGGCGCCCGCGGCCGGCTGACCGTGACGAGGACGGCAGGCGAACCCGCGGCCGCGGCGCCGGGGGCGTACGAGCTGGCCGAGGCGCGCGGCTACGGGCTGACAGCCGGCGACCTGCGCCGCTGGGAGCCGTTCTCCGCGATCCAGGTCCACTGGGCGCGCAAGCACGGGCTGTCGGCCGATGACGCGCGCCGCTGGGCCCGGGAAGGGGTCGGCGTCCGTGACGCCGTGCGGGCGGTCCGGCTCGGCATGGCGCCGGAACAGGTGCGCCCCTGGGCGGCGGCCGGCCTCCCGCCCGGGGACGCGGTGGAGGCGGCGGAAGCCGGGATGACCCTGGCCGAGGCGACGGCGTGGCTGCGGGTCGGCTTCATCCTGCCGGACGCCGCGCTCCTGGTCAGGGACGGCTGGACGCTCGCCGAGGCCGACGCCGCCCGGTACGCGGGCGTGGATCGCTACGCGGCCGCCGGCCGCTAGCCGCGCCGCTGCCGGGCTCACTCCGCACGCGCCGCCTCGGGCGCCAGATGCCGGTCTTAGCCGGTTGCCTCCGGTGCGACGGTCTGTCAGTCCGTGATCTCGCGCAGCGCCTGCCGCACGGCGCGGGCCTGGGCGGACATGGCGTTGATCGCGGCGATGCCGTGCTCGTCGGCGGCGGTGCGAGCGAGCATGTCCAGGTGCGGGCCGGACAGCCTGGCGACCGCCGCGTGCTGCTCCCAGTCACGGTAGGCGGCGTCGGCCTCGCGTACCTCGGCGGCGTAACGCTCGAGCGCGGAGACCCGCTCGCCGACGCTCCGCTCCGCCGTCGCGGCGGCTTCGCGCTGGTCCTGCAGCAGCCGCGCGGCTGGCGAGCCGGCGCTCGGCTCGGGAAGCGCCGACCGCAGGGCGCGCAACCGCGCCTGCTCGCGCAGCGTGAGCGCGATGTCCCACTCTTGCCAGGCCAGCGCGGCGCTGCTGCCAGGGCCGTCGAGCAGGCCCGCGCGGCTCACCCGGGCGGAGTTCGCGGCGTCGACCGCGTCCTGCGCGCGGCGCAGCAGCCTCCTGGACCGGGCGTCGAAGTCGGCGCCGGTCAGGTAGCGCCCGTGGTAGGCGCGCGCGGCGGCGACCGTCGGCGGCCGCCCGTTGAGCTGACCGAACCGCACCACCCGCAGCGTGAACACCAGGGCGGTGAGCAGCGTGATGATCTCCGCCGCGAGCAGCGCGACCGAGCCAGAGGCCGACTGCCAGCGGGCCGGCCCCTGGAAGATCAGCTCCCCGAACGCCCACGGGCTCGTGCCGGTGACCGCGATGAACCCGGCGGCGGCCAGGCCGCCAGCCGCCGCGCTGACCGTCGCCTGCCGCTTATCCGGGTCCGCGGGCAGGTAGTCGCGGCGCGGTCGCGGCCAGCCATGGCTAGCCGGCGTGAGGACCGCGCCCCGGGCCGTCAGCAGTATCCGGGCGGCGGCGGGAATCGCGGGATCCACGGCGGGCCGTCGCAGCGTGGCATCGCTCACGCAGTCCAGGCTAAGGCCGCCTGGCGCCGCCAGGCTAGAGCTGGGCACCGATAGCAGCCAGCCGGCTCCGGACACGACCGCACCGCGTGACAGGATCCTGTAGGTAAGGCGATTGTTCCGTCCGGGCAAGGTCCACGGGAGGAGTCTCCATGAACGCAAGGCCAACAGCGGCTGCCGCGGGCACGATCGACATCGGCGGCGACCTCACGGTGAACAGGCTCGGCTTTGGCGCGATGCGGATCACCGGCGAAGGGATCTGGGGCGAACCCGCCGATCAGGACCGTGCCAAGGCGGCGCTGCGGCGGGCCGTGGAGCTCGGCGTCAACTTCATCGACACCGCTGACTCCTACGGTCCTGAGGTCAGCGAGCGGCTGATCGCCGAGGCCCTGTACCCGTACCCCGACGACCTGGTGATCGCCTCCAAGGGCGGGTTGGTCCGCCCCGGCCCGGGGCGCTGGGAACCCGACGGCCGCCCGGAACACCTGCGCCAGGCCTGCGAGGGCAGCCTGAGGCGGCTGCGGGTCGAGCGGATCGACCTGTACCAGTTCCACCGGCCGGATCCCAGGGTTCCGCTCGCCGAGTCGATCGGCACGCTCGCCGAGCTCAAGGCCGAGGGCAAGATCCGCCACATCGGCGTGTCCAACTTCGACGAGGAACAGCTCCGCGAGGCCCAGCGGGTGACCCCGGTCGTCTCCGTGCAGAACCGCTACAACGCCGCCGACCGGTCGTCAGACTCGATGGTGGACCTGTGTGAGCAGGAGGATCTCGTCTTCCTGCCGTGGGCGCCGATCGCCGACACCGGGCCGCGGATCCCGATCTTCAACGCCGCCGAGCGGCTCGGCGTGAACCCGCGCCAGGTGGCGCTCGCCTGGCTGCTCGCCAGGTCGCCGCAGATGCTGCCGATCCCCGGCTCCGGCAGCCCGGAGCACGTGGAGGAGAACGTCCGCGCCGCCAGCCTGGAGCTGACCCCGGACGAGATCAACGCGATCGGCTACGCCGTCACCCCCTGAGCGCGCCTAGCAGCGCCGCTACCGCGTCCTGAGTCAAGCCGGTTTCAACGCCGGCGATATGGCGATGGGATAATAGATCGTAGTACGATATATTTGAGACCGAGGGACTCGAGAAAGGAACTCACGATGACTGGCGCAACCCCCCGGCGGCGATCAGACCTGATGGGTGGCCCGGGTGAGCCGTCCGATGTGATGACAGCCAGTGGCAAGCCCGCGGGCAGCACTCCCGGCGTGCCAGGCAGCTCGGGCGAGCCGTTCGATGTGATGGCAGTCGGTCAGGAACCGGCGTGGACGGACCCGGCTTCGTGACCTGCCGGGACCAGAACTAGCCCGGCGCGCGCTGGGCGCTTAGCGCGCCGGGCTGGGCCGGCGCTCAAGCGAGCGCCGTCTCCGCGGGCTCGAGGGAGCCGCGGAGCATCTCCCGCAGTTCGGGGGTGTTCTCGTGGCCGTGCCGGGCGACGGCGTGGGCCGCCGCCGCGTCGAGGACTTCGTCCTCGGTCCCGGCGATCGTAAGCGTGCAGCCGTTTTCACTGGGTACCTTGCGGCAGTCGATCATGTAGCGCGTCATCGCTGAATCCCTCCGTATGTGCTCGCTGTCGCGCACTGCGGCGGTCGGGTAACTCGCGTTGTTTGTCGGGTGATCCGAACATCCTGTGCGCGGTTTTGTTGATTCCGGCCCTCCCGCCCCGCGCGGGGATCTGCGTACACTTACTTACTAGTAAGTGAAGACCGGATCTGGAACCGAGTCTGACTTACTAGTAAGTCAGGCGTCAAGAGGTTGTCGGAGGTTTTCATGGCTGCCGGTTCGGCAAGGCAAGACGCGGGCACGGCCACGTGCATCCTGGACGCCGCTGAGGAACTGGTCCAGGTGCGCGGCTTCAACGGCTTCAGCTACGCCGACGTCTCCGCCGCTCTCGGCATCACAAAGGCCGCGCTGCACTACCACTTCGCGGGAAAGGCCGACCTGGGGCTGGCCCTGATTGACCGGTATGCCGGCCGGTTCGGCGCCGAACTAGCCGGGATCGACTCGGCCTGCGTCACGCCCGCCGCCCGGCTCACCGAATACGCGGACCTGTACGCCCACGTCCTCCGGCAGGGGAAAATGTGCCTGTGCGGCATGCTCGCCGCCGAGTACCAGACCCTGCCGCAGCCCATGCAAGAGGCCGTGACCAGCTTCTTCGACGCGAATGAGAACTGGCTGGAAAAGGTCCTCGAAGAAGGCAGCCAAGACGGCACCGTGCACTTCCCCGGCACCGCCCGGGACGCCGCGCGCGTGGTCGTCGCCTGCCTGGAGGGCGCCATGCTCGTCGCCCGCCCCTACGGCGACATCGGCCACTTCCAGGCCGTAGCCGCGAGCCTGCTCGACGGCCTCACCCGCTAGTCCGCGTGCTTGTTCTGTTGGGATAGGGAAGAGTGTCTTTCTGGTAAGCCGGTCTGGGCTGCTTGCGAACCATAATCGCTGTAGAATTCGGATAACGCGAAGCCTTTAAGTTACGCCCGGAACAGGAAGCAGCCCCGTGACGCAGCCGCCAGCCTCTGGTCGCGGGCCGGCCGGCGAGCCGGCCCGCGACCCCGGCCTGCCCGGCGGCGCCGGCGCTCCCGGCCCCTCGCGGGCACCGGGCGGTGACGGCCGCGATCCGCGGCTGGCT